>Ga0272442_10004541_pt1 | contig 18955 bp, 8 predicted proteins | sample SSMForm2O_FD_200262 | JGI IMG/M metagenome (GOLD analysis project Ga0272442, IMG submission 200262) | Marine sediment archaeal communities from Little Sippewissett salt marsh, Falmouth, MA, United States - SSM-Form-2O | ecosystem: Environmental > Aquatic > Marine > Wetlands > Sediment ... | reverse complement strand
ACGAGCCCCGGCGCGTAGTCGCCGATATGGGCCATCAGCAGGTAGTACAGGTGGTAGCCGACGGCCAGGATGGCCAGCGGCAGCCAGTGGGGCGTCTGGCCGGTGGCGAGGTAGGTGACGACGACCATGGCGAGCAGGAGGATCAGTCCCCAGGGCGCGGCGGACAGCACGCGGGCGACGTAGTAGCCCGGCTGGGTCTTCCTGGGGATGATGATGCCCATTCCCAGGCGGGTGACGGCGCGGTCGAGGTCCCACGCGAGGGTGGTGACGGGGACGTCGTTGCCTTCATCGTCCTTGGCGGCGGCCTGGGTGGTCTTTTCGGTGGGCGTCATGCAGCCGACGGGGTAGTTGACGTCGCGGTCGGCGAGTCCTTGGCAGACCATTCGGATGCGGTACTTGTCGATGACTCGCCCGGCGCCGGGCTCAAAGCGGAAGTTATTGAGCCCGCGGCTGTGGTACTTGATGGTCAGGTCGTGCTTGGCGCCGATCTCCAGGGGCATTTTCCAGCGGATGCCGGTCTGGCTGGTGAGCAGTTTCTGGCGGACGGGTTGGCCGTCGAGGATGACCTCGATGCGGTCGACGAGCCCCTGGCGAGCGGGCATGGGGAACGAGAAGTTCCCGTTGGCGAGGCGGTCGGCGAAGTTTTCGATCTTGTACGTGAACGAAGCGATGGTCTCGAAGCCGGGGTACCAGGCTCCGCCCTTCATGCGGTAGTTCGTCTCGATAAGGAACTCGTGGGCCGCCTCGACGACCGGGTTGCCGGGGATCGTGTGCTGGAGGACCTGCTTGCGGTACCCGACGGGCTGCGTGGTGGTCTTGAGCTTCTCCGGGTCGAGCTCCAGGCCGTCCTTGTCGTAGAAGTGCGTCGTTTCGTACGTCAGCGTGACGCTTAACTCCCGCTGGACGTGCTCCCGCCCCCAGATCGTCCGCACGGCCGACTCGTTCCGGGCGCTCGTGCCGCCTCGCTTGCGGGCGAACTCGGTGGACTGAAAGCCCAGGTGCAGGCAGATCGCCGTCATGACGGCCAGTCCGATCAGCACCTTCAGCACGGCGCCGACAGACCCTACGAACAGGGCGGCCCAGCTTCCCGGCTGGTCCTGGCGCCGCTGTCGCAGCCAGCGGACGATACTGCCGAGCAGCACGGCCAGGATGAGCACGACCAGTGCCGCCAGGGCCATCGTCCGGACGGGCTTGGACTGGAAGCGGCATAGAAGAGAGGTGAAGTAGGAGAACATGAGCGACTCCCGGCCTTCCTTGGCCTGTTCCCAGACGTCCGTGAATGCAGAAAACGATTATGTTCCGGGCGGGCGTGAGACGCAAGGGGATTCTCTCGCACCCCGGCGGTGGCTGGACATTGGTCGCCGGGGCCGATACGGTAATCGCCATGGCGGAAAAGGTCACGGTGATCGGCGACGGGGGCATGGGGACGACGTGTGCCATCATGCTCGCGGAGAACGGCTGGGACGTGTGCCTCTGGTCGGCATTTGCCGACGCCGCCGAACGGCTGGCCCGGGAGCGGGAGAACCGCCGCTTCCTGCCGGGCCACCCGCTGCCGGAGGCGGTGCGCGTGACCGGTGCCGATGCCGAGGCGTTGGCCGGAGCGGACCTGGTGGTCTCGGCCGTGCCCACGCAGTACGCCCGGAGCGTCTGGGAGCGTCTGGCGGCTCATTGCCCGGGCGGCGCGGGGATCTGCTCGGTGGCCAAGGGCATCGAAAACGGCACGCTGCTGCGCCCGACGCAGATTCTTCAGGAGGTGCTAACTCCCGCCGCCGGCGGGCATCTGGTGGCGGCGTTGTCGGGCCCGAGCATCGCCCCGGAGGTGGCCCGGAAGCTCCCCGCGACGGTGGTGGTGGCCGCGGCGAGCCGGGACTTCGCGGAGCGCGTTCAGCAGGCGGTCAGCCGGCCTTACTTCCGCGTCTACACCAACGATGACCTTATCGGCGTGGAGATCGCCGGGGCGACGAAGAACGTGGTGGCGATCGCGGCGGGCATTCTGGACGGTCTGTCGGCGGGGGACAACGCCAAGGCCGCCCTCGTCAGCCGCGGGCTCAGCGAGATCACCCGACTGGGCGTCGTGTTGGGTGCGCTCCCGGAGACGTTCGCGGGGCTGGCGGGCGTGGGGGACCTGGTGACGACGTGCATCTCGCCGGTGGGGCGGAACCGCAGCTTCGGCGAGGCCATCGGGCGGGGGCGCGGCGTGCGGGAGACGCTGGAGGCAACCGACGCCGTTGTCGAGGGCGTCGCGACGACGACCAGCGTCGTCGAGCTGGCCCGGCTTCACGGTGTCGAGATGCCCATCACGCAGGCCGTCCATGACGTCCTGTTCGGTGGCGTTGCTCCGGCCGACGCCATCAGCCGTCTGATGACGAGGCCGCTCAAGGCGGAGAGATGACGGACACGGCGATCCGGCGGCAGGTTCGGCAGGCTCGCGGGCAGTTTGCGGCCATGGCGGGCAGCTACTCTCTGGGGGTCTTCAACGACAATTTCTTCAAGCAGGCGGCGATGCTACTGGCCGTCGGGGCGGGGTTCGTGAGCTTCCAGGGCCACATGCTTCTGCTGTTCACGGCCCCGTACATCCTTCTGTCGGCCCCGTTCGGGTGGCTCGCGGACCGGTTCCCCAAGCGCCGGATCATCATCGCGGCCAAGGGCCTGGAGGTGCTCGCGATGATCTGCGGGGCGGTGGGCATTGTGACGGGCAGTTGGCTGCTGATCCTCGCGATGGTCTCGACGATGGGGCTCCAGTCTGCGATGTTCGGGCCGAGCCTCAACGGGTCGATCCCGGAGTTGTACCCCGCCGAGCACGTCACGACGGCCAACGGGTTCCTGAAGGTGTTCGTGACGGTGGCGATTCTGCTGGGCGTGGCGGCGGCGGGTTTTCTGCTCGATGCCGGAGGGCGACTCGCCATCGCCGTAGCCGCGCTGGCGATCGCGGGGGTGGGCTTTGCCCTGAGCTTTGCCGTGCCGGCCCGGCCCGCCGCGTCGCCGAGCGCGACGTTCCCCTGGACGGGTCCGATCGACTCGATCCGCGAGTTGGCCCGGGCGCGGGCGGATCGGCTGCTGCTGACGACGATCGGGGCCGACACGTTTGTCTGGTTCGTGGGCTCGCTGCTGATCCCGATCGTCAACGTGTTGGGCAAGCGGCAGCTTGGCTTGAGCGATTCGGCCACGAGCGGGCTGCTGGTGGCCGAGTTGGGGGGCATCGCGGCCGGCGGGCTGCTGAGCGCCCGGGTAGCCGTCGGGCGGCGGTGGTATCGCGTGCTGGTGCCGGCGACGCTGGCCCTGGCGGCGATGCTCGCGTCCGTGCCGGCGGTGGTCGTCTTGCCGGCGGGCGCGCGGTATTGGCTTCTCTTGGCGGCCCTGGCGGGCGCGGGTACGGCGGGCGGTCTGTTCATGATCCCGTGCGAGAGTTTCATTCAGGTTCGCCCGCCGGCTGAACGCAAGGGCACGGTGATCGCCGCGTCGAACTTCGTGATCTTCGTCGGCATCGCGGCCTCGGGCCCGATCGCCAACGTCCTGAACGCGCACGTGCGCCCGTCGACGAGCTTCGCGTTGATAGCCGGGTTCGCGCTGGTCGTTGCCGCCGTACTGGCCGGGGCGATTCGCATGGGAGACCGGGCATGATCGACCTGCTCCTTCGCTGGTTCGCACGGTCGGCGCTGTGGCTTCGGTACCGCGTTCGGGTCGTCGGGCTGGAGAAGATCGCCGCGGGCCGAACGCGGGGGATTCTGTTCCTGCCGAACCATCCGGCGTTGATCGACCCGATCCTTCTGGGGACGGTGCTTCACAAGCGGTTCCGCGCGCGGTTCCTCGCCGACGCCGAGCAGGTGGACCGGTTCTTCATTCGGTGGGTGGCGCGGCGTGTGGGGGCGATCGAGATTCCCGACCCGGGCAAGGTGGGCGCCGCGGCGCGGGAGGCGGTTCAGGCGGGCCTGGCGCGGTGCGTCGAGGCCCTGCGGAACGGCGACAACGTGGTGATCTACCCGGCGGGGCAGATCCTCCGCGGGCGCCGGACGGACCTGCGGGGCAACGTCGCGGCGGCGAGGATCCTACGCGAGCTGGACGACGTTCGTGTCGTGCTCGTGCGGACGACGGGGCTGTGGGGCAGCCTGTTCAGCTACGCGTTCGGGCGTGTGCCCCGTGTCGGCGAGGTCCTGGGCAAGGCCGTCCGCTCGCTGCTGGCCGGCGGGATCGTCTTCTCGCCGAGGCGGCGGGTGACCGTCGAATTCCACGAGCCGGACGACCTGCCCCGCGGCGGCGATCGGGAAACGCTGAACCGGTACCTGGAGGCGTTTTACAACGCCGACGCCCCGCCGGCTGTCCACGTGCCCTACACGCCCTGGGAGCGAGGCGGGCGGCGCGAGATGCCCGAGCCCGACTTCCGTGCCGGCTCGGGCGACCTGGGCTCCGTGGGGGACTCGACCCGGCGGATCGTGTTCGACTACCTTCGCGAGCAGGCGGGTGTGGGCGAGGTGAGCGACGGGGACCACCTGGCGCGGGACCTGGCCCTGGACAGCCTGGCGCGGGCCGAGGTGCTGGCCTGGCTGGCGGGGGAGTTTGGCTTCCCGCCGGGCGATATCGAGGCGCTCGAGACGGTCGGCGACGTCCTGTTGGCCGCCAGCGGGCAGGCGTTCCGCGCGCGGATTACCGAACTCAAGCCGATCGGCTCGCGTTGGTTCGTCGCCCCGCCCGCGCGGGGCCCGGCCGGGGCGGGCGAGGGGCGGACGATCCCGGATCTGTTCCTCGCCCAGGCGCGCCGCACGCCCGGGCGGGTGATCCTCGCCGACCAGACGAGCGGCCTGCGGACCTACCGCGACGTGGTCACGGCCGTGCTCGTCCTGAGCCCGCGGATCGCCGAACTGCCCGGGGATCGGGTGGGGATCCTCCTGCCGGCTGGCGTGGGCGCCGACGTGGTGTACCTCGCGGTGCTCTTCGCCGGCAAGACCCCCGTGCTGATCAACTGGACGGTCGGGCCGCGAAACCTCGCGCATTGTGTCGGCCTGGTGGACGCGGACCGCATTCTGACGGCCGGGGCCCTCGTGTCGCGGCTGGAGGCGACGGGGACGGACCTGTCGCCCGTGGCCAAGCGGTTTGTCCTGCTCGAGCGTCTCGCGGGGGGGATCTCGGCCGTCGCCAAGCTTTGGGCGTGGGTCCGTGCGCGGACGACGTGGGGCTCGCTGGACCGCGCCGCGGCGGCGGTGGGCGAGTCGGACGTGGCGGCCATCCTGTTCACCAGCGGCTCGGAGTCGCTGCCCAAGGCCGTGCCGCTGACCCATGGGAACATCGTGGCCAACGTTCGGGACATCGCGGCCCTGAAGGTCGTTCGCGGCGGCGACCGGCTGTTGGGCATCCTGCCGCCATTCCACTCGTTTGGCCTGACGGTAACGACCGTGCTGCCGTTGTGCCTCGGCGTGGCGGTTGCCCACCACCCGGACCCGACGGAGGCGCCGGTGCTGTCTCGGTTGATCGAGGCGTACCGCACGACGATCATGGTGGGCACGCCGACGTTCCTCGACGCGATCGCCCGGGCGGCGAGGCCCGAGCAACTCGCGTCGCTTCGTCTGGCCGTCGTCGGGGCCGAGAAGTGCCCGGACCGCACGGTTGCTCTGCTGAGGCGCATGAACGCGACGATGGAGATCCTCGAGGGCTACGGCGTGACGGAATGCTCCCCCATCGTCTCGGTGAATCGCCCGGGGAGGGTTCGCCCCGGCACGATCGGGGAGCCCATGGACTCGGTCCGCCACGTGATCGTGGACCCCGAGACGCACCGGCCGGTGGACCCGCACCGGCAGGGCATGTTGCTGGTGAGCGGGCCGAGTGTCTTCGACGGGTACCTGGGCTACGACGGTCCGAGCCCGTTCGTCGAGTTCGACGGCGCCCGGTGGTACCGCACGGGCGACCTGGTTACCGAAGACGCCGACGGGGTATTGACCTTCCGCGGGCGCCTCAAGCGGTTCGTGAAGATGGCCGGGGAGATGATCTCGCTGCCGGCGATCGAGGTGGTGCTGGCGGCACGGGCCGACGAGCCGGACGGCGAGCAGGGTCCGACGCTGGCGGTCGAGGCCTCTGAGGAGGACGGGCCCGTCGAGATCGTCCTGTTCACGACCGGCTCGGTGAGTCGAGAGGAGGCCAACCGCCACGTCCGTCAGGCGGGCCTCAGTGCGCTGCACAACATCCGCCGCGTCGTTCGCGTCGAGGAGATCCCCGTCCTGGGCACGGGCAAGACCGACTACCGGGCGCTGAGACGGCTTCTGGCCAAAGGGCCCTGACACACGCACACGCTTGACCTGGAAAACGCTACAATGATCTGTCGCCTCTGGACATGGGAGAACGGGATATGGCAACACGCCTTGCGATTGTAATCGTCTTGGCCTTCGCGACGGGGCTCTCCGCCCAGCCCATGGAGCTGCTTGGCGGCCCGGGGCTCGGCGCCGAGCCGTTCCTGTCGGTCGAGGCGGTCGCTTCGCATACCCGGGTCGCGCCCGGCCAGCGATTCCACGTCGCGCTCGTGCTGACGCCGAAGGCCGGCTGGAGCTACTACAGCCCGGACCCCGGCACGAGCGGCGACTTCACCCCGTTGGCGGCCAGCATCGAGGCCAAGGTGGGTGCGTGGAAGGCCTCGGAGGCGCTCTGGCCGATGGACGCGGCTCACGAGTATGACCTGGCCGGCGCGAAGTACGTCAACAACGCCTACGTCGGGCGGACCGTCGTATACGTGCCCATTACCGTCCCGGCCGACGCCCGACCAGGGGCGGTGACGCTCTCGTTCCATCCGCGTGGACAGGTCTGCGGGGACCAGTGCGTGAACCTGGACGGGCTCAACGAGGTGACGGGCCGCGTCGAGGTCACGGTTGCCGCCGAGGCGGTTGCCCACGCGAAGTGGGCGCCGCTGCAGGCCGGCCTGTCGGAGGTCGTGACCGTGGCTGAACTGACCCGGCGACACCGCGTTGGCCAGGCGGTGGCCGTCGATGGGCTTGCGCCGGCGGGCGCTCACATGTCGGTCGTCGCCGGGCTCGCGCTGGCCCTGCTGGCCGGGCTTATCCTCAACGTCATGCCGTGCGTCCTGCCCGTGATCCCGATCCGCATCCTGAGCATCGTGGGCCTCGCGCAGGAATCCCGCCGGCGGTTCGTGACGCTCGGGTTGGCCTTCGCGGGGGGGATCGTCCTGTTCTTCGTCGCGCTGGCCGTCATCAGCGCGGGTGTTCGCCTGGCGACGGGCAACGCGCTGGACTGGGGCAAGCATTTCCAGTTGGCGCCGCTACGGGTGACGATGGCCCTGGTGATGGTCGCACTGGCCGCCAACCTGCTCGGTGCCTTCAACGTGGTCGTACCGAGCAAGGTGGCGGGGCTTGCCCCGGGTGCGGAGGCCGGCAGAGGTGGGCGCGAGCACCTCGCGTCGTGCGGCATGGGGCTGATGATGGCGGTCCTGTCCACGCCGTGCAGCTTCGCGATTCTCGCCGTCGCGTTCGCCTGGGCGCAGACCCAGCCGCTTTGGTTGGGGTCGCTGGCCATCACGCTGATCGGCGTGGGGATGGCCGCCCCGCACGCGGTGCTGACGGCCTTGCCCGGTCTCGTCGAGAAGCTCCCCCGCCCGGGCATCTGGATGGAGCACCTGAAGAAGTCCATGGGCTTCATTCTGCTTCTGGTGGCGGTCTGGCTGATCGGCACGCTGTGCCCGGACACGTACGCCGGGTGGGTGTCGGGCTACGCCGTCGTGCTGGCGTTTGCGCTGTGGGTCTGGGGCAGTTGGGTTCGGTACGACGCGCCGCGGGCGCGGAAGTTGGCGATCCGCGGCTCGGCGGTCGCGCTGGCCGTGCTGGCGGGCTACTGGATGCTTCGTCCGTCGCAGCCGGCGGCCGTGGCGCTGGAGCCCTTCGACGAGGCGCGGATCGCTTCCGCCCGCAAGGCCGGACGCGTCGTCGTCGTCAAGTTCACCGCGTCCTGGTGCCTGAGCTGCCGCGTTGTCGACGCGACGATCTACAACGACAAGGAGGTGGCCGACCGCTTCGCCGCCGACGGCGTGCTCGCCGTCAAAGGCGACGTCACCCGCGCGGAACTGCCCGCCAACGACATGCTCTACCGGCGGTTCCGGGGCGCGCCGCCGCTGTCGGTTGTCTTCCCGCCGCGGGGGGAGCCCCTCTTCCTGGTGGGCAAGTTTTCCAAGGGCGAACTGTTCGCCGCCCTCGACAAGGCCAAGGGGTCCTGATCGCCCCCGCGGCGGTCGAGCCCATTGCGGGCGGGGACGGCTTGTGTTATGCTCCGCGCGTTGACCGATAGGGTGTCTCGTTGAAGGGCCGCGAGATGATGCGACAGAATGTGTTGTCATGGACTGGCGCCGCGGCGTGGCTGGGTTGGGTGCTGGTTGCCTCGGCCGGCGGCGCGGCGACGGGGGACGCCAAGGAAGGCGTCGGCGATCTGTGGGGGCAGATGCGTCGGGCGGACGTCGCCTCGGCGGAGTTCAAGGCGGCCCAGTGGAAGCTCACGGCTCGGATTGGCACGATGCCGATGACGCGGCGGACGGCGGCGGCGACCGCCATGATGGATCGCCTGGCCGGCCCGGAAGTCAATGCTGAGGCCCTTCGCTGCTTCGGGACCGACCCGCTGCCGATCACCGACATTCAGCGGATTCTCTGGGACGCTCGGCGCGGCTTCTCCCAGCGGATCCTGCTGAAGACGTATTACTCCTTCTGCCGGGCCAAGGCGCCGGCGAGCATTCTCACGGAGACGGCGCGGCGGCAGCTTGTGGACGTGCTGGCCGAGCGGCTCGACAACCTCGCCGGAACGAAGGTCTCCTATGGCGAGCAGCGGCTGCTGACGCATCTCGCCTCGGCGGTGCTGAGCCGCTACGCACACACGAGCCAGACCGTGCCCCAGGCGAAGGGGCTGATCGCCGCCCTGGCGAAGTACGCGGACAAGGCGGGCAAGGCCGACGGCTTCGGGGCGGCCATCCCTGCCTGGTTGGACCTGGCCCAGTCAGGGAAGACGCCACTCGACACGTTCGGCCAAGCCGTCCAGGCCCTGGGGCACTGGGACCCGCTGGTTCGCTGGCGAGCCGCCAGCCAACTGGGGGAGCGGGACGTTCCCGCCGACGACAAGGCCGCCCGGGTGGTCCTGAGCCTTCTGGACGATCGGCGGGACGAGGTCCGTTCGGCCGCGGCGCAGGTCTTCGCCGTCGCGAGGGATTATCGCGCCGACGTGGTCGTACCGAAGATGGTGGAGTTGCTCGTGCGCGGGCGCGGGGTCATCGTGCAGGCGGCGGCCGCCGAGGCGCTGATCGCGCGGAGCAGCCAGGCCCAGGGGCAGGTCGATGCCCTGGTGGCGGCGATGAACGACCCGGCTCGCGTGCTCGGTTCCAGCCGAACCAGCCAGGTCCTTCTCGTGTTGTCCAAGCTCGTGGGCAAGGCCTCGTTGGAGCAAAAGGAGCAGGTGCTCGTCCAGGCCGCACGGCACATGGTGAGGTCTCCGGACGGCGCGCTGGCGGTAATGCAGGCCCTCGGACCACAAGCCGCCCGGGCCGTGCCCGGCATCCGGGAGTATCGCGCGACCACCGACCGGTTCCGCCGAATTCACATTGATCGCCACGTGCTTCCAGCCATCCTGCCCGCGGGGTCCGCGGAACCCTAAGGGCCCATCCCGACGCTTCCTATTGGTCGCCCCGGGCCGAATTGGTAGAATCCTCCTGATGGACCAGAGAACGATCCGCAATTTCAGTATCATCGCGCACATCGACCACGGCAAGAGCACGCTGGCCGACCGGATGCTCCTCCGCGCCGGCGCCATCACACAGCGCGAGTTCCGCGACCAACTCCTCGACACGATGGACCTCGAGCGCGAGCGGGGGATCACGATCAAGGCCTCCGCCGTCACGATCGAGTACGAGCAGGGCGGGACGAAGTACCTGCTGAACCTGATCGACACGCCGGGACACGTGGACTTCCACTACGAGGTGAGCCGGTCGCTCGCGGCCTGCGAGGGCGCGCTGCTGGTGGTGGACGCCGCCCAGGGGGTCGAGGCCCAGACCGTGGCGAACGCCCACCTGGCCCGGCGAGGGAAGCTGGCGCTCGTGCCGGTGGTGAACAAGATCGACCTTCCCGCGGCCCGGCCGGAAGACACGGCCATGGAGGTCGAGCACCTGCTGGCCTCGCCGGCGGAGGACTGCATCTTCGCCTCGGCCAAGACGGGCGAGGGCGTCGACGAGATGCTCGCGGCGATTATCGAGCAGCTTCCCCCGCCGGCGGGCGACCCGGACGCGCCCACCAAGGCGCTGATCTTCGACAGCACGTACGACGACTACCGCGGCGTCGTGGTCTACGTTCGGGTCTTCGACGGGCAGCTGGCCGTCGGCGATAAAATCCGCACGATGGGCACGCGGGACGAATACATCGTCACGGAGATCGGCAAGCTTCGCCCCCGCCCCGAACGGGTCCGCCAGATGGGTGCCGGCGAGGTCGGCTACGTGGTCGCGAACATCCGAACGGTGGCGGCCGTGCACGTGGGCGACACGATCACGCTGGCGTCTCGACCGGCCGAGGAGGCCCTGGGCGGCTATCGCCCGCCCCAGCAGATGGTCTTCAGCGATTTCTATCCCGGCTCGACGACCCAGTTCCCCGAGCTGCGCGACGCGCTGGAGAAGCTCCAGCTCAACGACTCGTCGCTGACGTACCAGGCGATCAGCGCCGAGGCGCTGGGTTTCGGCTTCCGTTGCGGGTTCCTCGGGCTGCTGCATATGGAGATCGTCCAGGAGCGCCTGGAGCGCGAGCACGGCATCGAGGTGGTCCAGACAGCTCCCACCGTGCCGTACCAGGTCCTCACCAGCAAGGGCGAGGTGGTCGAGGTCGACTCGGCCGGCGACTTGCCCGACCCCAACTTCATCGATGAGATCCGCGAGCCGATCGTTCGCGTCGACCTGATCGTCCCGTCCGACGGCATCGGTGCGGTCATGCAACTCTGCGAGGACCGCCGTGGGGTCTACAAGGAGACGGAGTACCTCTCCAGCGACCGCGTGATCGTGACCTACGAGTTGCCGCTCGCCGAGATCATCTACGACTTCTACGACAAGCTCAAGAGCGCCACGCGCGGCTATGGGACGATGGACTACGAGATGATCGGCTTCCACGCCAACGACCTGGTCAAGCTCGACATCCTCGTGAACAACCAGAAAGTCGACGCCCTGTCGGTGATCGTGCATCGCTCCAAGGCCGAAGCCCGGGGGCGAAGGCTGATCATCCGCTTGCGAAGGGAGATCTCCCGGCACCTGTTCGAGATCCCGCTCCAGGCGGCTATCGGCACGAAGGTCATCGCGCGGGAGACGATCAAGGCCCTCCGCAAGAACGTCACCGCCAAGTGCTACGGCGGCGACGTCACGCGAAAGCGCAAGCTGCTGGAGAAGCAGAAGGCCGGCAAGAAGCGAATGAAGATGGTCGGTAACGTCGAGATCCCGCAGAAGGCCTTCATGGCCGTTCTGGAGGTGGCGGACGACTGACGTCTCCGCCGCCGCCGCGGTCGCTCGCGTCAAGAGGTACGTCGAGGGCCAGGGGGGATGTGCGGATGGGGCTTGGGGCGTCGGTTGGTGGGAACGCGGCGGGCAAGCCCGCCCGCTAAACTCGGATAGGATAAACATTTGTAGTTGGAGGGAAGACGGGCGGCGGTCGGCGCAAACAACACCCGCCGCGAAGCGGAGGACTTCGCGGCGGGTTCGCCTCTGTCCAGAGGCGGTCCGGAAGGGAAAGAGAGTTTGGCTCTCGCTATTTTTCGGGGGAGACGAACAGGAACCGCTTGCCGCCGGCCTTGTCCGTCACGAGCAGTCGAACGCCGGTCTGTGCGTCCTTGCCCGACAGGGCGCCGCGGAACTGCGCGGGCGTCGTGACGTCCTTGCCCTGGGCCTTGAGGATGATCATGCCCTCGGCGAGGCCCTGTTCGGCGGCGTCGCTGGTGGGTGTGACCTCGATGACCACGACGCCCTTGACGGGCTCGTCGTATCCGTATTTCTTTGCCAACTCACGGGTCAGGGAAGCGACCTTGATGCCGTACTTGGTGGCCGAGGCCGTGCCCTCGGTCGGCTCCATGCCGAACGCGGCGGTCATATCGTTCGGCTGGGAAGCCACCTTGACGGTGAGCGTCTTCTTCTTGCCGTCGCGATAGATGCCGAAGGGGACCTTCTTGCCGGGCTCGACGGCGGCGACGGCGTTGCGAAGTTCGTTGACGTTGTCGATGTCTTTCCCGTCGACGCTGACGATGAAGTCCTCGGCCTTGATGCCGGCCTTTTCGGCCGGGCCACCCTCGGCGACTTGCGTGACGAGCGCGCCGGTCATGCTCGGCAGCTTGAAGCTCTTGGCGAGTTTCTCGTCGACGTTCTGGATCTGCACGCCGAGGTACCCGCGGACGACCTTACCCTTCTCGATGAGTTGGGCCATGATGCTCTTGGCCATATTCGACGGCACGGACAGGCCGATGCCTTCGTTGACGCCGGTGCGGGAGATGATCGCGCTGTTGATGCCGATGACCTCGCCTCGCATGTTGACCAACGGGCCGCCGGAGTTTCCGTGGTTGATGGCCGCGTCCGTCTGGAGGAAGTTCTGGTAGGAACCGCCCCGGCCGGTGGTCCGCCCCTTGGCGGAGATGATGCCCGCGGTGACGGTTTGCGGCAGGCCCTCCGGCGCGCCGATGGCCAGCACCCAGTCGCCCACGTCCATCTTGTCGCTGTCGCCGAGGGGCGCGTCGATCAGGCGATCGGGCTTGACCTTGACGATGGCCAGGTCGGTGGCGGCGTCGGTGCGGACCCACTCGGCCTTGAGGCGGCGGTTGTCGCTCAGGACGATCTCGACCTCGTCGGCGTTTCTGACCACGTGCCAGTTGGTCAGGACGTAGCCCTTCTTGGCGTCGATGATCACGCCGCTTCCGAGCCCGCGAGAGTAGAACTCTCGCTTGGGCTGGGAGCGTTGGCGGGGCACCGACGGCGTTGGCATACGGTCTCCGAAGAACCGCCGGAGGAAGTCGTCCATCTGCGGGTTCGATCGCGCCTCGACCTTCTGCTTGAGGTGGACGACCACGACGGCGGGCTTGACGGCGTTGGAGACGGCCCGAAACAGCGTGCTGAGGTGGTCGTGCTTGCTGAGCTCGGCGAGTTGTTCCCGGGCGGCCTGGGCCTCGCCGACGGCGACGGCGTAGGCGGCCCGGCCGACCAGCGTCGGGCCGTAGGCCGCGACGGCCGAGGCGAACACCAGCGCCAGGGCCAGCGGCAGGATCTTGTGCCAGGTTTTCTTCATCATTTGACCTCCCAAGGGGCTGTCCATCCCAAGGTTCGCGACTCGGGCTCGACCCGCCGGTGGGAATCGCTCCGACCCGGTCGCCTTGTTCATTCTAGGCTTCTTCTAGTACGCCGGACGGGGGAGTTTGGTTTGGCCCAATTGGACAACTTCGCGGGAGGCGCCTGGTGGGGGCGCGGCTCAGCCGGCGTGCGGGGCCGCGGGTCGGGCCGTCCCATAAGTCTCCGTTATCACGTCTATCAGGCAACCATCGCTTGTGACAACAGATCGGTGCTCTAGAATATGGAGACCCAGAGGCCTCTCGGGCCGGGCTGTTCCCTGCGGATCGCAGGGTTCGGGGAGGCGACCGGCCGCGAGGGCGGTACTTGACGAGGAATCAGCCGGTGCGACCGCAGCGACATGGTTTGTACGACCCGAGCTTCGAGCACGACAGTTGCGGGATCGGGATGATCGCGAACCTCTCGGGTCGCCGGGAGCACCGGATCGTCGACCTGGGCAAGCAGGTGCTGGTGAACCTCCACCACCGCGGCGCCGCCGGCAGCGACGACATCACGGGCGACGGCGCGGGCATCCTGCTCCAGGTTCCCCACGAGTTTTTTCTGGCCGAGGCGCGCCAGGCCGGCTGGGCCCTGCCGGCCGAGGGACTCTACGGCGTCGGCATGGTCTTCGAGCCCACCGACCGCGTGGCAAGCGAGCAGTGCGAGGCGGCCTTGGGCGAGGCGCTGTCGTATCACGGCATGAGCGTGCTTGGCTGGCGCGACGTGCCCGGCGAGGCGACGGGGCTGGGCGAGTTGGCGCTATCGTCTCGGCCGGTGATCCGCCAGGTGTTCGTCGACGCCGGCGGGCGTGGCGGCGACGATCTCGAACGGGTGTTGTACCTGGCCCGGCGTCGCGCCGAACGGCTCATTCGCGAGCGGCTGGGCCCGGCGGGAGAGGGGTTCTACGTCTGCTCGCTCAGTGCCCGGACGATCGTCTACAAGGGCATGTTCATGGCTCATCAGCTCTTCGCGTTCTACCGCGACTTGGCCGACGAGCGGGTCACGACGGCGATGGCGGTCGTTCATCAGCGATACAGCACGAACACGTTCCCGAGTTGGGAGTTGGCCCAGCCGTTCAGGTACGTGGCGCACAACGGGGAGATCAACACGCTCAGCGGCAACCGCAACCGGATGCGGGCCCGCGAGAGGCACATGGCCAGCGATCGGTTCGGCGACGACATGGGCGACCTGTTCCCGGTGCTGTCGCCGACGGGCAGCGACTCGGCCTGCCTGGACAACGCCCTGGAGCTGCTCGTTCAGGGCGGGCGGTCGCTGCCGCACTCGGTGATGATGCTGATCCCCGAGGCCTTCGGGGCGAGGTACCACATCTCGACGGACAAGCGGGCGTTCTACGAGTACCACGCGGCGATCCAGGAGCCGTGGGACGGACCGGCGGCCGTCGTGTTCACCGACGGGATTCGGGTCGGCGCGACGCTGGACCGCAACGGGCTGCGCCCCGCGCGGTACGTGGTGACCACCGACGGGCTGGTCGTGCTGGCCAGCGAGGTCGGCGTGGTCTCGTTCCCGCCGGAGTCGATCCGAACGAAAGGGCGCCTTCAGCCCGGGCGCATGTTCCTGGTCGACATGGCCGAGCAGCGGATCGTCAGCGACAACGAGATCAAGAGCCGCATCGTCCGCGGCAAGCCGTACCGGCGGTGGCTGGAGCAGAACCGCATCGAGCTGCGCGGGCTCTTCAACCCCGCCGAGCCGAAGACGCCCGACCCGGGGGCGCTGCGGCAGCAGCTTCGCGCGTTCGGCTACACCGAGGAAGAGTTGCGGATGATCCTCCTGCCGATGGCGCGCGACGGGCAGGAGCCCATCGGGTCGATGGGCAACGACGCGGCCCCGGCCGTGCTCAGCGACAGGCCCCGGCTGCTCTACGACTACTTCCAGCAGCTCTTCGCCCAGGTGACCAACCCGCCGATCGACCCGTACCGCGAAGAGCTCGTGATGAGCCTGATGAAGTACGTCGGCAAGGAGGGCAACCTGCTGGCCGAGACGCCCGAGCATTGCCGGATGCTCCGCCTGCCGCACCCCGTCCTGGCGGCCGAGGACGTCGATCGCCTGCTGGCTGTCCGGCGAGAGGACTTCCAGGCGGAGGCCATCGACGCGCTGTTCGACGTCGACGGCCCCTCGCCGGGCGAGAACCTCCGTCGGGGCCTGGCGGACCTTGTCGACGCGGCCCAGGCGGCCATCGAGAGCGGGGCGACGGTGATTGTCCTGTCCGACCGCCAGGGGAGCCGGGACCGCGCGGCGATCCCCGCCCTGCTGGCGACGGCGGCGGTTCACCACGGGCTGCTGGATCGCTCGCTTCGCGCCGAGGCGGGGATCGTCGTCGAGAGCGGCGAGCCGCGAGAGGTGATGCATTTCTGCCTTCTGTGCGGGTACGGGGCCGACGCGGTGAACCCGTACCTGGCGTTCGAGGCCATCGAGGAGCTGCACCGCCGGGGCGAGCTGCCGGCGGAGGTCGACGCCGGGCAACTCGCGGACCACTACGTGGCGGCCATCAAGAAGGGCCTGCTTAAGACGATGTCGAAGATGGGCATCTCGACGCTACGGAGCTACCACGCGGCGCAGCTCTTTGAGGCGATCGGCCTGGGCGACGAGGTGGTCGGGCCGTACTTCAAGGGCACGGTCAGCCGGATCGGCGGGGTGGGGCTGGAGGAGATCGCCTCCGAGGCCCTGGCGCGTCACCGGGCGGCCTGGGACGTCGCCGACGAGCCCGGCCGGCCCGCGTCGTCGGGCCTGGAGTTCGGCGGGGAGTACCACTACCGCCGCGACGGCGAGCGTCATCTCTGGACGCCGACGACCGTCACGCGCCTTCAGCACGCGGTGATGCACGACGACGTCGAGGCCTACGTGGACTACGCCCGGGCCCTCAATGCGCAGCAGCGAGCGCTGTGCACCCTTCGCGGGCTCTTCGAGCTGCGGGACGCCGACGAGCCGGTGGGCCTCGATGAGGTGGAGTCAGCCGAGCATATCGTCCGCCGCTTCTGCACGGGTGCGATGTCTCACGGGTCGATCAGCAAGGAGGCGCACGAGGCGATGGCCGTCGCCATGAACCGCCTTGGCGCGATGAGCAACACCGGCGAGGGCGGCGAGGACCCCGACCGGTACACGCCCGAGCCCAACGGCGACAGCCGCAACTCCGCCATCAAGCAGATCGCCAGCGGGCGGTTCGGCGTGACGGCGACCTACGTCGCCCACGCCCGGGAGCTCCAGATCAAGATGGCCCAGGGCGCCAAGCCCGGCGAGGGCGGGCAACTGCCCGGGCACAAGGTCACCGACGAGATCGCCCGCCTGAGACATTCCACGCCCGGCGTGACGCTGATCAGCCCGCCGCCACACCACGATATCTACTCGATCGAAGACCTCGCCGAGCTGATCTACGACCTCAAGTGCGCGAACCCCGGCGTGAAGGTGTCGGTCAAGCTGGTCTCGGAGGTCGGGGTGGGCACGATCGCCTCGGGTGTGGCCAAGGCCAGCGCCGACGAGGTGCTGATCTCCGGGCACGACGGCGGGACGGGCGCGAGCCCGTGGTCGAGCATCAAGCACGCCGGGTGCCCGTGGGAGCTGGGGCTCAGCGAGACGCAGCAGGTGTTGGTGATGAACGGCCTGCGCGACCGGATCCGGGTGCAGGTGGACGGCCAACTCCGCACGGGGCGAGACGTCGTCATCGGCGCGCTGCTCGGGGCGGACCAGTTCGGGTTCGGCACGGTCTCCCTGGTGACGCTCGGGTGTGTGCTGATGCGCAAGTGTCATCTGGGCACGTGCCCGGCCGGCATCGCCACGCAGGACCCGCTCCTCCGCAAGCGGTTCGCGGGCAAGCCGGAGTACCTCGAGCGGTTCATGGTCTTTCTGGCCGAGGACGTTCGGCGGATCATGGCCCGGCTCGGCTTCAGGACGTTCGACGAGATGATCGGCCGGGTGGACCGGCTGGACGCGCGCCGGGCCGTCGAGCACTTCAAGGCCCGCGGGCTGGACTTCTCGGCGGTGTTCGCCGAGCCGGCCAATCCGCGCCACTGCGCCATCCGCCTGACGAAGCCGCGAGAGATGCGCCACGACGACCATCTGGACTGGCAGATCATCGAGCGGGCCTCGCCGGCTATCGACGAGGGCGTGCCCACGAAGATCGATGTGCCGATCCGCAACGTGGACCGGGCGGTGGGCGCGACGTTGACCCACCGGATCGTCTCGGCTCACGGGGCCGCGGGGCTTCCCGACGGAACGCTCGAGGTCACCATGACCGGCTCGGCGGGCCAGAGCTTCGGCGCGTTCCTCGCCCCGGGCGTGACGCTCCGGCTGATCGGCGACGCCAACGACTACCTGGGCAAGAGCCTTTCCGGCGGGCGGATTGTCGTGAAGACCCCGCCGGGGGTGCCGTTCGAGCCCCACCGGAACATCGTGGCGGGCAACGTGGCCCTGTATGGGGCCACGAGCGGCGAGGCCTTCCTGCACGGGGTCGTCGGCGAGCGGTTCTGCGTCCGCAACAGCGGAGCGGTGGCCGTCGCCGAGGGCGTTGGCGACCACGGCTGCGAGTACATGACCGGCGGGACTGTCGTCATTCTCGGCGAGACAGGCAGGAACTTCGCCGCCGGCATGAGCGGAGGAACCGCCTACGTCCTCGACGAGATGCAACTGTTCGACACTCGCTGCAACCTCGACATGGTGGACCTCGAATATGTCTGGCAGCGGGAAGACCGCGACCGCCTCCACGAGTTGATCCGCAGGCATCACGAGTGGACCGGAAGCGCCTGGGCCCAGCGGATCCTGGAGAGCTGGCCCCAGATGGTCGGGCGGTTCGTCAAGGTCATGCCGATCGACTACCGCAAGTCGCTCGACCGGATCCGCCAGAGGGAGGACCGTCGGACCGAGGCCACCCCCGCGACGGAGGAGGTGTTCCGTGGCTAAGCCGACGGGATTCATGGAATTCGCCCGACAAGACCCCGGCCACCGAAGCGCCGCCGACCGCGTGGGCGATTTCTGCGAGTTCGAGCTGCCGCTGGCCGACGAGGAGCTCACCCGCCAGGCCGCGCGGTGCATGGACTGCGGCATCCCCTACTGCCACGGCGCCGGCTGCCCCGTGCTGAACCGAATCCCCGAGTTCAACGATCTTCTCTATCGCGGGCGGTGGCGCGAGGCGGCCGAAAACCTCCACGCCACCAACAACTTCCCCGAGATCACCGGGCGCGTCTGCCCCGCGCCCTGCGAGGCCGCCTGCACGCTCAACATCAACGACGACGCCGTCACGATCAAGCACATCGAGCTTCAGATCGCCGAGCGGGCCTTCGCCGAGGGGTGGATCGAGCCTCGCAGCCCGCGGTGCCGGAGCGACCGTCACGTAGCCGTCATCGGCAGCGGCCCGGCGGGTCTGGCGGCCGCCCAGCAACTCGCCCGCGCCGGGCATACCGTCACTGTCTTTGAGAAGGACGACCGCCCGGGAGGCCTGCTGCGCTACGGGATTCCCGACTTCAAGCTCGCCAAGCGTGTCATCGACCGGCGGATCGAGCAGATGCGGGCCGAGGGCGTGGACTTCCAGACCGGCGTGCTGATCGGCGAGGACCTTTCCCCTCGCTACCTCCACCGCACGTTCGACGCCATTTGCCTGGCGATGGGGGCCGGCGCGCCGCGCGACCTGGTCGTCTCCGGGCGAGG
>Ga0272442_10004538_pt1 | contig 18963 bp, 11 predicted proteins | sample SSMForm2O_FD_200262 | JGI IMG/M metagenome (GOLD analysis project Ga0272442, IMG submission 200262) | Marine sediment archaeal communities from Little Sippewissett salt marsh, Falmouth, MA, United States - SSM-Form-2O | ecosystem: Environmental > Aquatic > Marine > Wetlands > Sediment ... | reverse complement strand
TCGAGAAAATTGGGTTTGTTTTGTAATAGTTGGTAGTTCGTCGTTCGGAGTTCGTAGATTCACTTCGTAGTTAGTAGATTGGATTTCTTTAGTCATATAAGGATGCTCCGAATTAATAAATTTTCAAGAGGGCTGAAAAATACCCTCTCTATAATTAGACGGACTTGCGCATTTGATGCGAAAATTCACGCAATCAGATGCGGTGTAATTTGCTTAACATTCTGTGACTAAAGCAGTAAAAAATTTTTTGGAGAACTCTGATTTTTCTTACACATACTTGCGCGTTTGGTGCGATTTTTCACGGAAACAGCGGTGAGTTGAAGTCGGGGAAGAAGGGTAGATTTTTTGAAAAAAAAGTTACAAAATGACAAAGAAAAGAGGAAAAAAAGAAAGAAAAGAAGAAAAATTGAAAAAAAAGCTGCAAAAAGATGTGCAAATTACACTGTGTTTTCAAAATCGGGCATTTTCCTGGTGTGTCGCGGGTTTCGTGCCGGACGTAGCTGGTTGAGGTTGTGTGAAATGTTAAAATGGGGAAGTCGCCGGAGGCGAGTATTTAGTATCTGGTATTTAGTATCTAGTTGGCGGAGTCTCGCTGCGCTCGGACCAGGACATTTACAAAAATGGGGCTGTTAATTGAGTGGATATGTTGGATAGAATTGGATTGCCCCCTGCTCAACAACTTTGCAGGGGCAGGCTCAAAATTATGTATGGAAAAACAGTTGTAATTTTGGGATAGCGGTTGGGAAACTTCAAAATTTTGAAAAAAAAGCGTCCGTTTTTGGCTGCCTGCGCATCTTTATAGTAGTTATGAATGGAAAAGGGCACAGGTTTTTTCTTAAAACGAAGGTTGGCTGAAAAGTATGTTGAGGAAATCTGCAGAGTTTATTACGGCTGGCAATATAGGATGTCGAAAAAAAGAACGTTAAAGAGCATTAATTTGCGTTTTGAGCGTTTTTGGTTGCAATATTTGTAAAAAAGAGACTTAAACTTTATTGCATTACGATGAATATTTTGATATAATACTTTAGCCTAAACATAAGGAGAAAGATGTTGAAAAAAGAGTCAAATGGTAAGTCGCGGCTGGTAATATTATCTCTGTTATTGGCCGTAAGTACAACAAGTTCAGCTATTGACCCTAATCTGGTCGGGCACTGGAGTTTTGAAGGAAATGCAGCAGATAGTTCGGCCTACGCAAATCATGGGAGTGTTCATGGTGCTATTTTGACGGATAGTGTTATTGGCCAAGGGTATTGGTTCGACAGCAGAAGCAACGATGATGAAGATTATATACACATCCCCTTCGATGATGGAGATGAGCTTGACTTCAGCAATAAACCTGCAATTACAACGTCATTCTGGATAAATTTAGACGAAATTCCTTCTGACAATGACAGCGGCAGCAGACCTTTATATTGGGAAGACTGGGCCACTGGCGATGGTGACGAAAAACTCGAGTGGTTTGCCCGCGACAACGGCAATGGTACTTATCGGTTACAATGGAGTGTAACTACAACCCAAGGTGCTCAGAGATGTTCCTGCGATAATATTCCATACGGCCAATGGCGGATGTTTACAGGAACCTACGGTAATAACGAGAATAAAATATATATGGACGGAGTAATTTGCCAGACAATAGCTCTGGCAGGTAATATAAGCTCTACAACTAACGGAAATGACTGGGTAATATCAGATGCAACTGAGAATAAGAAAAGAGGCATCATAGGCAAAATGGATGAAGTATATATTTATGACAGGGCGTTGTCTGCTGAGGAAATTCTGGAAGTTTATTTGTGCGAGAAGGCGTTTAATCCTGACCCGGCCGATGGAGCTACAGGTGTGGCACCAGATACAATCCTTAGCTGGACAGCAACATACCAAGTGCTCTCACATGATGTGTACCTTGGTACCGATTATAACGATGTCAATGACGCCAATACACTTTCAACCCAGTTCAAAGGTAATTTCGATGTCACGAGCTACGACCCGTGCGGGCTTGACCCGGAAACGACTTATTACTGGCGGGTAGATGAGAAGAGCGCCTCTGGTACAGTCAAAGGCGACGTGTGGGCTTTTACAACGCTGATATTATGGAAGAATACGATTGTTTTTCCTGACGATTGTCTGCGGAATGAAGGTATATTCGAGAATGACCCGGCGTGGGTTAAATTTACTATAAAATTAGATTCTCCCGGCACGGTTTACTTTCAGAACAGTACGTATTATGTTTTTCACTATGATTTTGCCACTGCGGAGTTGCCACCATTTATAGGGATGGGTCCAAGCGAATATTATGATGTTACGCTCTATGAAGTTGGCCAAGAGGCCGTATTAGGGGCGGTCATTTTACCCTATATGTCTGGAGAACCACCTGAGGCCGCTTTTAATGAGTACGGCATCCAATTCATTCGTTACGACCCCTACACCAAGGAAGAGATTCGGGATATGTTCAACGTGGTGAAGGCAAATGTATTAGCAGAGCCGGGCGTAGAGGCATTTTATTTTCCCACTTACGAACAGTTGGCATTAGCCGAGGCCAACCGTGACTGGTTCGAGGCCGAGGGCATAACAGTCAGTTCCACGGCTCGGTGGGCCGAAGGCAACGCCTGCTACGCCGAGGGATGGGCGTTAGGGGAGTTGAAATATTTCGCCGGTGACCAGATTGAAGCGGCGTATCTGGCTGGCAATCTTTTACCGGAGGATATTCTTTTGACCGATGGAGTACCTGCCGAGATACCGTTTGTGGCCGGGATTCTTTCGCTGCTGCCATCAACACCGAATTCACACGTGGCCATCTTAGCGAGGACTTTCGGCGTGCCTTTCGCACACCTGGCTGTGACCGAAGACGCCACCGAAGCCCAGCAGTTAGTCGGGCACACTATCCTGCTGTCGGTAAGTGAGGATGGCGGTGTCTGTGAGGTGGGGCTGAAAGACCTTGAGGGAATTTTAACGCCGGGCGAGATAGCGGAAATCTTAGCGTTGAAAGAGCCGCCGGAGCTGAATATTCAACCGATGGCTCAGTTCGGCGGCTATAGCGCTGATACTAATGACCTTGTTCCGGCGGACATTCAATACTTCGGCGGCAAGGCGGCGAACTTTGGCATTCTGCGCGATGCGATAGGAGAGTACTGCCCAGTCGCGACAGCATTTTCGTTCGATTTGTGGAATGAATTTCTCGACCAGATTATCACCGGCGGCAACAGTCTGCGCGAAGAACTTGACGCTCGCCTTTGCGGTTACGGCTATCCACCATCGAATATTGCGACACTATCTGCGGAGCTTGAATATATTCGTGAGGGCCTGTTCAAAAATACCAATGCTACGAGCTTTACCCAGGCACAGAAGGACGCGGTCATCGGGGTTTTACAGGACCCGAATTACGGATTTGATATTAACAGTAAAATTCGCTTTAGAAGTTCGACGAACGTAGAAGACAGCAATCAGTTCACCGGCGCCGGCCTTTACGACAGCTACAGCGGGTGCCTGGCCGACGACCTGGACGGCGATGAGGTTGGGCCGTGTATATGTGATCCCGAAGAGAACAATGAACGTGGAGTTTTTAGAGCAATTCGCAAGGTGTTCGCCAGCTTCTATAACGACAATGCCTTTCTTGAACGGCTTCGCTATGGCGTAAGTGAAACCGACGTGGGTATGGCACTTCTGGTGCACCATTCCTTCCCTGATGAGTTTGAATTAGCCAACGGCGTGGCGACCTTAGAAAAAGAGGAGTCCAGCCCGAATATATACATCAAACTTGTGACCCAGGACGGCGCAGTGTCAGTTGCTAATCCCGAGGATGGTTCGATTCCTGAGGAAGTCAGCGTTGTTTATGTTTCCGGTTCTGAGATAGACCTGACTTTGGTTCGAGGGTCAAACCTGGTGATACTGGGTGATACGGTGATGGAGTGGGAGGCTGACTACAACGATTTGTCGCAATTGCTGGTTACGTCTGCCGAGGAGTTCGAGCGGGTGACAGGTAAAACCGATTACATTCTGGACTTTGAATACAAGAAACTTGCTCCCGGCGGCGCTGCGATACCCGTCGGTGGGCTGGTCGTCAAGCAGATTCGCGAAATCCCGCGGTCGGGCGATGCACCGGGTGTTACCACGCCTTTTCTGATTGGGGAATCAATGGAATGCTGTCTTATCCAGGGCGAATATATGATTTGGGCTTGTTTTGACGGAAGCTGTCCTAAAGCTGATGTTTTTGCTTACCACCGTCTGAAGTCACGATGGACGCTCGACACAAGAAATCTCTGGCTTACTACTGAAAACCTCAACAATCAGAGCTTTTATACCAATGTTACCGTTGAATATGCAGCAGATGGTCGTATCCGAACCCTCACAGGGGAAGTACCGCTTTTGCCGGAAGCGTTTCACGGATTTACAACGGCTTGGTATTCGGATTATACAACTGACGGCTGGGTATGGCAGCATTTAGCAAATCCACGAACCTACAAGTTATTCACAGAGGATGTTCCAACGGAGGTCGCCGCGGACGAGAGCCCTATTGTTTCACTTGGGAGTTACGTAGTGGCAAGAGCTGAGTATGCTCATCCGGTCCCGTCATATGCTACTGGGAGTTTGTCTAATAGAACGATGGACACGATAAAGCTTGAGCCCTGTCCGGGGCCCGGGCAGGACAATTACCTGCAGGAGCGCACATTTTATGATGATGTGAATGATGTGAACATCACGACCTCTTACTATTGGGACAGGGAGCCAATGATGGGAGGGATTACCGGGGCACTCATGAGCTGGGTCGAGACAGTTATTGAAGGGTACACGACTGAACCTATTGTTCTTCATGGGTGGTATTCGCAAACATATTTACCAGACCATCACAATATACCGTTCGAGTATTTTGTCTTTGAACCCCAACTGGAACCAGGGATATCCCAGGACATACTCGAAGAGTTGCGAGGCCAGGATATTCGATTGATATTTTTTAGGAACAGTAACTGGCCGTCGTTGTACGATTCCTTTGTCACGACTTTGGGATTTGAGGACGAGATGTTTATATTGGGCGACATTGAGCCGGACGGGGACGTGGACTTTGTGGATTTTGCTAACTTTGCCGAAGTCTGGCTGGAGAGCGTATGCGATGCGTGCAACGGGGCTGACCTTACCGGTGACGGGCGAGTCAACTGGGACGATATGCTGGAGTTTACCGATAACTGGCTGGCAGGGCTTTGATAATTGTCAGCTATTCCATGCCTAGGTAGGGACTTGCCGGTGATGACAATATAATTGGGGGAAAAGATAAAAGAAAAGGCAGTTAGCATCGCAAGGTGGGTGAAAGGTGAGCCGCTTCGCGAAGTTGATTTAACAGACTTTACCTATTTCGAATCAGGCTTTATCAGAGCGGTCGGTAATTATTTTAAGGGGGAATAGAATTTCAAAGATTTTGTGTCGTTCGAGGGGATTTCGGGAAGATAAACAGGGGCAACTTCAGGTGCGTAAATAGTGCGTGCCTTCCAACGTTATTAACAGACGGGGATGAAATGACCTTGAAAACCGCGGTTTTTTGCCTTGACAATTGGCAGGGGTATATGCAGACTATTTTATCTTACAGCAGAATTTTGAAGGAATAATCCTATGAGCCTGATAACAGCAAAGAATTTATCCAAGGTATATGCAAAGGGAGAGTTAGAGGTTGAGGCGTTAAAGGGTTTGAATTTTGAAATTGAACCGGCCTCTTTTGTATCTTTCGTCGGCCCATCCGGCAGCGGCAAGACCACTCTTTTGAACCTCATTGGCTGTCTGGACAAGCCAACTTCGGGCAGTTTGATGGTAGATGAGACAGATGTGTCAGGTCTTAATACGCGGACGGCAGCGGCTTTCAGGGGCAGGAAAATCGGCTTTATCTTTCAGGATTTCAATCTTATTCCCGTGCTTACGGTTTATGAAAATGTGGGTTATCCGCTTCTTATGGTACAAAACACGGCTTCTGCTGAGAGGAAAGAACGCATTGTCACCCTGCTTGAAGCAGTAGGAATGTCAGAGAAGAGGAACAAGTATCCCGACCAGATATCAGGGGGCCAAAAGCAGAGGGTGGCTGTTGCAAGGGCTTTGGTTACAAACCCGAAGCTTGTTTTAGCTGATGAACCGACGGCCAACCTCGACCACAAAACGGCATATATGGTTATCGACATTATGAAAAAGATGAAGAATGAGCTTGGCACAACATTTATCTTTTCAACCCATGACCAGAAGATTGTTGGAGAGGCTGAAATTGTATATTCGCTGGAAGACGGCGAACTGACTAACTGAAGGGATTAAGGGGCCATGTTAAATATATTCAAAATCGCCGTTAGAAATCTAATGAGATATAAGAGAAGAACACTGCTTACAGCTTCGCTGGTTACTATAGGAGTTGTGTTTGTATTAGTGTTTATTTCGGTATCAGGGTCATTTAAGAATATGATGATTGGGCAGATAACAGACTCGTTTCTCGGGCATATCCAGATACACAAAAAGGGATATGTGGCATCAATAGACAGCCTGCCTCTTACATTGAACCTGGGGCCGAAGGCTTCCGAGAAGATGGAGAAAATGATAGGCGAGATTGCTGATATAGAGGCGTATTCCAAAAGAATTAAGTTCGGCGGAATGTTCAGTAACTTTGTTGAGACAACCAACGTAAGACTTAACGGCGTTTATCCTGAAGATGAAGTCAAGACTGTTCCGCTGTTTCTGTCGAGGGTAAAAGAAGGTGGAAAAACCATAAAACCCGGAGAGATTCTTGTTCCGGAACTGCTCGCAAAGGGGATGAAGGTCAAAGTTGGTGATACGGTTGTTATCATTGCAACCAACAGGGACGGCTCTGTTAACGGAAAACAATTCCAGGTCGGCGGTATAATTGAAAGCGCTACGGGTCCGGGCGGCAGGGATGGGTATATACACATAAATGATGCTATGGAAATCCTTAGAATGGATAGTATGGAGATAAGTGAAATTGCAGTAAGGCTGAAAGATTTTGGCAAACTCCACGAGGTTTTCGACAGATTAAAGACCAGGCTCTCGACGGAATTAAACAAGCAGGGCAAGCCGGCATTCGAGGTTCACACGTGGGAAAAGCTTTCTCCATTTTATAATGTTTCGAGGATGATAGATGTAATGACTTTCTTTGTGAAGCTGATGCTTATAGCCATCGTACTCATCAGTATAATGAATGTTATGGTCATGGCAGTGTACGAACGTATAAGAGAAATCGGCACTATTGCAGCTATAGGCACAATGCCGGGTAAAATCCTTACAATGTTTGTGATAGAGGGTTTTTCTTTGGGTCTGTTTGGTGCAGTAATTGGAGATATTCTGGGGGTTGCAGTTATCTCTGCACTTAACGTTGGCAAACTTACCTTTAATTTCGGCAGACAAAAAGGTCTTTTGCTTTCTCCGTGCATAAGCCCGCCAGATATTATCGTGATATCAATAATTGTAATAATAATCTCAGTATTGGCAAGTCTTCAGCCGGCCTATAAGGCATCGAGGATGAACCCGATTGATGCGCTGAGGCATGTTTAGGAGGTAGTTCGAGATGAAGAAGATGCTTTTCTCAATTTTTGTCATTTTGTCTATGGCATCGATTATTGGTTATGCCGCCGAGAAGGATGCGGCGAAAATTGCAGTCGCATCTAACAGCAAAGATGCCACAGCTTCTATAAGCAAGAGGGCAGGCAAATGCCCATATTATTTTATATTCGACGGTACGGGTGAACTGATAGAGGTTGCCGGCAACCCGTATAAAGATGTAAAAAGCGGAGCAGGGTCACAGACGGCGGATTTTCTTGCCAAAAAAGGTGTAACTACTGTAATTGCCGGGAACTTTGGGGATAAAATGACCGGGGCAATGAAACGCAACGGTATGGAGTTTTTTCAACTCGAAGGTGTGATTAAGGATGCAGTTGAGAAGGTTTTGGACACCGGCAATCGGCTTCTATCGCAAATAGACAGGAATCTCAGCCCGGCGTCCTATGAGTCGTATAGGAAGCTGATAAACATCGAGCCTGACGGAAGAAAAAGGGAGTATATACTTTTTACCGTCAAGAAGGGTACCGATAAAGTTGCAGGGTTATTTCTTTCACCCGCAAGCGAAAAAGGCCGAAGCACGTTAAGGCTTGACGAAAATATGTGGCTTTACATTCCTAACGTAGGCAAACCCATTCGCATAACAAGCCTTCAGTCGGTGGTTGGAGGAGTATTTAATAACTCCGACATATTGCGACTTGATTATGCAGCGGAATATTTCGTCGAGAAAATGGAAAAGTTGAACGATAAGTATGTTTTGCACCTTAAGGCGAGAACAAAAACTGTAGCATACGACAAATTGAAAATGTGGGTTGATAAAGACACAATTTTGCCTGTCAAAATTGAGTGTCTCACCGAAGCTTCAATGCTTATAAAAACAATTTATTTCAAGGAAACCAAGGACTTTGGGGACAAGATAGTGAGGCCTTCAGTTATTGAGACGGACAGCCCTTTATATAAAGGCTATAAATCTGTGATGATATTCGCAAAGATAAAGAAAAGAACATTCGAAGATGAAGTCTTTACACTCACATTTATGCCCAACCTGGAAACCCTGAGACAATGAGATTATGGGCGATACTTGCAATTTTGTTAACACTTTTTCATGGAATGGCTTTAGGGGAGGAAGAGTATTCCTTTGACCTGTCAGAAATAGAAGAAAAGCCGCTGGATATCGGTGGATATCTTGAATTGCGTCCCGTTCTTTTCAAGTCGGATGAGAACTCTTCATTATACAAGCTCAACTTCTATGACCGCAGCAAAGAAAATACTCGTGAAGAATATAATTTTACGGCGCTGTTAAATGGCAGCTATAAGAAAGGAGCTGCAGAATTTTATGCAACAGTTAACACCGACTTAACAAAATCCTATCTCGGATGGTCAGAAGAAACAACACTCTATGAAGGCTATATGTCATTAAGACCATCGTCGATGTTAAATTTTAATATAGGCAAAAAGACATTAAAATGGGGCAAAGGATACGCATGGAACCCTGTGGCATTTTTGGACAGACCGAAAGATCCGGAAGATCCTGACCTTGCTCGTGAAGGTTTTGTAATAGTATCGGCGGATTACATCAAGAGCCTCGAAGGGCCATTGAAAACGTTTTCTTTTACACCGGTTTTGATGCCCGTTTATGACCATATAAACGGCGATTTCGGAAAGATTAACCGATTGGATTTTGCAGGGAAAATGTATTTTCTTCTTTATGACACAGATATTGATTTTATTTTTCTAACAGGCCAAAGCAAAACACGCCGATACGGGATGGATTTTTCAGGGAATATCACTTCTAATTTTGAGATACACGGCGAGTTGGCATTCATCGATGATTACAGAAGAAGCTTTATCGACAGTGATGGAACCGTCTTTAATAAAGAATATGACGCAACAAGCTATCTGCTTGGCCTGCGATACCTGACTAAATCAGATACAACATATATCTTCGAGTATTTTCATGATGCGACCGGGTTTGCTGAGAGGGAAATAACAGACTACTTCTCATTCATAGACAAGGGTTACGATACTTATCTTGCCTCGGGTGATGATTCTCTTTTAAAAAAAGCATCAAGCGCAGCTGGAGGAACCTACAACAGGAAAAATCCCATGAGAGACTATATCTATCTGCGCGTCAGCCAGAAAGAGCCGTTTGATATACTATATTTTACGCCCTCCCTAACAGGAATATTTAACATTAACGACAAAAGTTTTTCTATCGGCCCGGAGCTATTGTACACCGGCATCAAAAATCTGGAACTTCGCCTGAAAACAACCTTTCTTGTCGGGGACTCATATTCTGAGTTCGGTGAAAAACAAAATAATTCCAGAATAGAATTCAGGGTAAGATACTATTTTTAAGTCACATTAACCACCAGTTTACGAGAAACAAGACTTTTAAGATGGCGGGACGGCAGTTGGACTAACGGGGAATACAAACGATGCCTAAGCAATGGAACTATAGTACATCTACTCGACTGATTTTTCTCGCTTTTTACGGTTGCAATGTTGTAAAAGTCTCAGCGGTTGCGGGTGAAAGAAGATTTTGATATTATCGTATAATTCGAAGGCCTGGTTGTGCAGCCAGGCGTTTAATATGTGAAATGTCGGTTTAGTTAAGGAGGCTGCTATTATGAAAGTCTGTCGGATAGTCTTAGTTTTTGTTCTTGTCGCTTTATTGTCACCTGTTTTAACGGCTGGGGGAAGCGGTTATTTTCAACAGGGAAAAGTTCTGGAGAGCCTGGTGTTTGAAAGTAAGATTCTTGACTGGGATGTGAAATACAGTATCTATCTTCCTGCTGATTATGACATTTCGACAAGGCGGTACCCGGTGGTTTATTTGCTTCACGGGGCGACGGACGATGAAACGTCGTGGGTGCAGTTCGGTGAAGTTAACGCCACGGCTGACCGTGCGATAGCAGTGCGGGAAATTCCTCCAATGATAATCGTTATGCCTGATGCAAAGATGACCAGGTACATTAACGACTATGAAGGTAAAGACCGGTATGAAGATATGCTTATCACCGAATTCATACCGTATATAGACAAGACATACAGAACCCGTACGAAAAAAGAATACCGGGGAATTTCGGGTTTGTCTATGGGAGGGTACGGAGCCTTGATAATGGCGATGCGACATCCTGAAATGTTTACGGCCTGTGCGGCATACAGCTCAGGTACGAGGACTGATGAAGAGGTCCTCAATATGAGCAAGGAGCGTTATGAAAGGTCTTTCTCGAAAATGTACGGCCCTACCGCTTCGGGTGAGCCGGGGCTGACCGAGCATTATAAAAAATACAGCCCTTTACATCAGGTTAGAACGCTGCCGGAAGAGACTCTGAAAAGCGTCCGGTGGTATTTGGATTGCGGGGATGATGATTTTCTGTATCGAGGTAATTCGGCTCTGCATGTGGAGTTTAGTAACCGTAAGATCCCACATGAATATCGCGTTCGCGACGGCGGCCATAGCTGGATTTACTGGCGAACCGGTATCAAAGACGGGTTAAAATTCATAGGGCAAGACTTCAATAGATAGCGCTGCTGCCCCTAAGGGGCAGGCGAGGGGGGCCAAAGCGGGTTTGAAGGGGAATCTCTTGATATTTCACGTTGAAACAGGTAGAATTGTCGGGGCCGTATTTATAAAGGAATGCTTTTTGACCTGTGTAAGCTTGAAATGTCAGATTAATAAAAAGACTCACAAAAGAGGAGGACAACAATGCCCGTAACATCGCAAAGAAGATTCAATCTGCTGGTAGTTGTTATATTAGCAGCGATTAGCACAACAAGCGTTGGAGAGGATTGGCTGCAATACAAATATGACAGCCGTCACAGCGGCAATGCGGCTGAGAGAAGCGTTAAAACACCGCTTGGGCTGGTTGCCGCGGTGGAGATGACGGATTCGGTGTTTACTGCACCGGTGGTGTCGAAGGGACGGGTTTACGCGGTGGACGGAGCAGGGGTCGCTTTTTGTGTAGATGCCAAGAGGGGCGAAGTTTTATGGAAATTCGAGAGCGAGGGGGGCAGGTCCAACTGCAACAACGTTTCATCGCCTGCGATTGCGGGAGGGTATCTACACTTCGGGACTATGGCGGGGATTTATTATGTGCTCGATGCAGATGACGGGAAGTTAGTAAAAAGAATAGATTGCGGGGAGCCGATATTCAGCTCGGCTGTGATTAGCAATGACAGGGTATACTTTGCTACGCTGGGTTCGCGGGTTTATGCCCTTGAGCCGGAGGGAAAAGTCTGCTGGGTTTGGGACTATGTTCGTGAACGTCTTGGTTTTGAAGGGGACCGATGGAGCGGGGCGGACTGGCTCAGGCACAAGAAAGGCAAACGTGTAACGTGGCACGACCAGTTCTGCTGTTCGCGAAATATATCGGCATATAAAAATGTGATAGTAGTTCCTGCGGGGGGCGAGACGGTTTGTCTGAAAGATACCGGCGAGAAGGCCGAGTTAGGCAAGGTGGGGGTGGTTCCTGATTATGCGGGGTCGGAGCTGCCGGGGACATTCGGGCAGAGCATAGATGAAAGCGGGGCGATTTACCGGCAGTGGCACCGGCGGGACAATACGGGGAGAGTCGAGATACTGCGAATAGTGGACGGCGAGTTTGAGACGGATTATGTTCGGGGGACACAGGCTGAGATTAACCGTCCGAACCTTTTGAGTTTTTGTTCAGTGAGTGTTCGTGGCGGGGACGTATATCGGTGCCGGCCGGAAGAAGGGTTTGGTTTTTGCAGACATTCGGCGGGGGGGGAAGGAGCCGAATATCTTGGAGGGTATCCATCCATAGCCTCGCCGATACTTGCGGGCGACAAGGGCGTTTACGGGGGGCTTGACGGGAGTCTTTATGTAGTGGGGCTGGAGGGGGGCGGTGATGTGTGGTCATTTAAGACGGCTTTCGGCAAGGCGATATCTGCACCGGCGGCGGTTTGCGACGGCAGGGTTTACTTCGGGTGCGAGGACGGTTATTTGTATATACTGGGGCCGGGAGGCGGAGCGGTGCTACCGACGAAGGAGCCAGAGCTATGGAAAATCCGAAGCCCGCTGAAAGGGAAGATGACCGATTCCAAATACGACTGGTTTACGAATTACGGCGACCTTTCGAGCACGAATTTCAATGAGCAGGGTATGAAGCCGCCATTTGCAATCAAGTGGGTCCGGCGATACGAAGGGACGTTCAAGCATATTCCTGTTTGCGGGGGCGGTCGGATGTATACGCATACGGCGGAGGGCCAGATATTCGCGGTTGAGCAGGATACGGGGCGATTGCTTTGGCGTAGCTACTGGCCGGGAGTTCACGTGTCATTTACGTCTCCTCTTTATTATAAGGGGCGTTTGCTTGTTCCTCAGGCGGGAATGAAGAGGTCACAGCTTCGCTGTATTGATGCGGGGACGGGGGAGCTGATTTGGGAGGCCCCTTTTACGGGAACCCCGAGCTGGAGCCGACAGATGCCGCCGGTAATTCACAAGAACATTGCGGTTTATGCTTTCGGGACGGGGAAGTTCGCGGCGCAAGGGAGCGATAAAAATTTCCTTCACAAGGGGACACCGGTGGAATCGGCGGACGGTTCGGAAGTGAGCAGCTGGATTTACAACCACGATAATCCTTATTATCCCAAAGACCAGAGGTCATTGGTGCGGGCGTGGGACGTTGAGACGGGCGAAAAAATCTGGGAGCAGGAATTTTCGAGGTTCGGTTCGGGAGGCAACGATGCAGGGGTTTGCCTGATGGACGGGGTAATTTACTACTCGTGCTTTTTCGGGTATGCGGCGAAGACATCGTCGGGGCTTGCAAGGGCAAACGGTGTTACGGCGGCGATTGACCCCGGCAGCGGTGAGATAATCTGGCTGACGACGAAGTACAGCGTTACGGCCGGTGCGACGATATCTGCAAAAGACGGACGTTTATACTTAGGGGGATTTAACCGGGCCAACGAACAGACAGAGGAGAAATACGTGTGGTGCCTTGATGGGCGGGACGGCTCATTGATATGGAGGTCCGAGCCGGTGGCCCTGGCGGCGAACGTAGTAACAATAGGTGAGAAATTTGTGTTTACGCATGGTTCTTCCCGCAACCCGAGCTACTTGATAGACAAAGAGACGGGCAAGATTCTGCATTCTTTTAACGAGGGGTATGCATGCACGCGTTTTACGATGTCAGGGCCTTATCTTCTCGGGGCCAATATGGACATAATCGACACGTCTAACAACAGCAATACACTAATTTCTTCGGGTCCGTGTGTTGATGCACGGTATTGTGTAGGGGGGATAGCATCGAACGGGCGGTTTTTTTATACATCTCAGGCGAACGGCCTGCAACTTTCACAGGTATGGGGGGACGAGGCTGGTTCGCTTATAGGGCAGCAGTAAGGGTAGGGTTTTATAATCGGCTTGTAGAGGTAGTGTTCGCGGGGGCAGAGCGCAACGGCGTCTTTTCTTTATTGGGAGCATAATTCAAAATCCAGCCAATTTTTATGTTAACAGTTGGGGATGAGCTACGTTTGCGGAGTCGATAAAAAGAGGCCTTGATTTTTGAGGATTTGGAAGGGACGATTTGGAGTCAAAATCAGAGGTGTTAAAGGAAACGAGAGGCCGAGGCCGATAATATTAGTACAGGAGTTATATAGACATATGGAAATAATACCCAACGGCAAGAAAAAGACCCGGAGGGCTGCGAGTGGGGAATATGCGGCCCTTGGAGGGGTCGGTATAAGTGAAGTCGAGAACGAGGCCAAAGAAAAGCGTATAACTACTTTGAGGCAAAAGGACAAGGCGGTCATCGACGTTGATGGAACTGAAAAAGAAAAGGAAAGAAAAGCCGGGGAGTACGAGGGGCCTTCACGAGAAGCTTTGCTGCATACACTTTTATTGAAAGCGGAAGAATCGGCGAGGAAAAACGAGATATCGCGTAAAAAATGGCAGCTGCTTTGCCTTGGGCTGCTGGTGCTATTTATGGGCGCCCTTTTTACGGCTGTTTCTATTTATATGGGCGGTGATGTTCAGAAGTGGGACCAAAGCCGGCTTTATACGGCCAACTATACTCTAAAAGAGCAATTGGAGTCGGCCAATATGAGGGCAATGGAGCTTAGCCGGCAGGTCGGGAAACTTGAAAACCGGAATGCTCAGCTTGGAGACCAGAACGCTCAGCTTGGAGTGATAAACTCCAGCCTCAAGGCACAAAAAGTTTCGCTTTCCAATACTTTGCAGCCAGCCAAGGGAGTGACAGAGGGCGGCAAGGCAGGATATGATGAAGTGACAGCGGCGGTGGCAGAGAAGAAGCCGGAGACACCACAACGGGCGTCACGACAACAGGCGTCAAGAGAACGAGGCAGGCTTGCTTCTATTGTGAAAGGGGAGTATCCTCAGGATATGACAAAGAAGGAGCTTGTTGCAAGTCTTGGGGAGCCGGACCGGATTTACAGCGGCAGGGGGTACGAGCAATTAGTTTATTTCGGCCGTTCGCCGTGCCGGTTCTGGTTCAAGAACGGACCATTTTATTCAGTGAGCGAATAAGAGCTGGCGAGGGCATTTCAAGTTATTTTTTCATGCCGATTATTATTGATTCCAGAGGGAAGAGTCTTTGCGCGGAAATAGCATTTGGAGAGTGTCAGACGAATGCGGCGATGAACAGCAGTAGAATGCTGATGACAAGGGCGGTGAAGGTGATTCTGGACCACTTGAGGTAGTTTGCATAATCGGGGTGGGTTTCTTCAAATTCGTAATAATATTCGTCGAGGTCGCTGTCGTCTTTCGGGCGTAGGCGTATTCTGACAATGATTGAGGCGGTGAGTGAGATTAAGAAGAGGGGGCCTGCAATAATGAAAAGAATAGTATCCATAAGGCTATCAATAGAGTATAATATTGGCAAAAAGTCAAAGGTGAAGGATAAAAACGGGATTATTTAGAGGCATCGATGAAAATCGGGATAATAAGCGATACTCATAACAACCGTGGAAACATTCTTAAGGCGATAAGCATTTTCAACGAGCAAAAGGTCGGCTTGGTTTTGCATGCGGGGGATATGGCTTCAGCGGCGACGGCGGGCGAGTTCGCGGCCCTTGATGGTGCCAAGTTAATATATGTTTCCGGCAATTGCGATATCGACAGGTCCTTGATGCAGAGAACGATAGAAGAATTGGGGGGAGAGTATTACGACCCGAGCTATGACGGCGAGATAGAAGGGAGGCGTATATATATGACACATAAGCCCGATGTTATGGAGGCGGCGGCAGGGAGCGGCAGATATGAGCTGGTTATTTCCGGTCATACTCATAAGCGGGCTATTCAGAGGGTCGGAAAGACTTTAGTTGTTAACCCGGGGAAGGCAAGGAGCGGACTGATAGGTGAATCGAGTGTAGTGGTTGTTGAGCTTGATGATATGAGTTATGAAGTGTTTGGATTGTGAAGAGGGTTTATTTAGCAGAATTTCTGAGGATAATGTGATGGCTACGAAGAAATTATGGATATTAGCGTCAGCGGCGGCGGTGTGTCTTGCGGGGATTTTGGCGGTGCAGAGTTTTGCGCAATTGACCGACAGACAATTGTCATTGAATGAAATAAATTCGGTTTTTGTTTTTATACAGGGTTTTACGGAAGAGACTTCCAGGGCGGGGCTGCAAAAGAAGGCGATACAGGATTATGTCGAGGCGAAACTCAAAGGGGCTGGTATTAAAAGCGTATCGGAAGAGGAAGGCAATAAACTTGCGGGGCGGCCGGTGCTTTATGTTAATATCAGCGCACGCAAGAGGGAAAAAAGCGAGGTTTTTGTTTATCATTTAGATGTCGGGCTTCTTCAGGAGACGGCATTGATAAGGGACCAGAGTATACATTGTATGAGTACTACGTGGAACCGCGGGAGCCTGGGGTATTGTTCTTCGAGAAGCCTGGCGAAGTCTATCCGGGGAACGGTTGGGTACCTGATGGACAAATTTGTGAGCGACCATAAAACAGCCAACATGGAATAGTGAGCAGGAAAATATCGGTTCGCTGCAGCAGCGCCGGATTGGAAAGTAATCATGGAGGTGTTTGAAATGAAGCTGAGATGTGGGATTGTAAGAGCGGTGGTATTTTTGGGGACAGTTGCTATGTTTACGGCAGGCTGTCAGGAGGAACGAAAAGTCTGTGAAGGGGTATTACTATCGGGGGCACAGCCCGTAGTTGATGCCGGCAGGTACGAGAGTTTGCAGGCTGCGATAGATGCTTTGGCGGATGAGGGAGGGGTGGTACGGATACCGCCGGGGACGTTTGAAATTAATAAGCCCCTGAAGATTATCAAGTCCGATGTATTAATCGAGGGTGCGGGGACGGCGACGCATATCAAGAACGTCAATGCCCAGGGCAGGTCGGCGATGATAATCGAGCCGGTGAATTACAAGGCGGGGACGGAAGTGAGCGATGAGGAGTCAATCTGGCGTGTTCGGCTGGCTAACTTTCGGATAACGGGGAATGAAAAAAGCGGTGATGGAATCGAGGCCAATTTTGTCAACGAGATATTCATAGACGGGGTAACGGTGAGCTATCACGGCGGCGACGGGATTAAACTTAATCAATGTTATGAAGACCCGCGGATTTGTGATTCTCTGATGACTTACAATAAAGGGACGGGGCTTGACCTAATAGGTTGTCATGATATTGTGGTTTCATCGAACCAGTTCGAGGAAAACCAGGACGCCTTAGGCTGCATCGACGGATATAACCTTTGTATGACGGGTAATAACCTGGATGACCATCTCGGCGACGGGGTTGTGATTGAGAACACTTACGGGTCGGTTGTTTCGGGTAATATGATAGAGGAATGCAAGGGGACAGCGATTGTGTTAGGGAGGGACTGCTATGGTATTACTCTAAGCGCCAACGTGATAGCACACAACGGGACAGGGGGAATCGACCTTCGTGATGCTCACGGTTGCGCAGTGAGCGCCAATACGTTCACGATTGTGCGTCAGGGGGCTTTGACAATCGGTCCGGAGAGCGGTCGCATCACGGTTACGGGGAACAGTTTTTCGGACAGTTATATCGGCGGCGGGCGGTTAAAACGTCAGAGGCAAATAGAGGGCAAAGGATTCTGGTCGGGCAGGGACAGGGCGGCAGCAGGTATGGTTGTTGAAGGGACCAGCGATATTACGGTGGTCGGTAATATGTTTTCAGGGGTTCGGCCGAAAGCATTGACGATAGAGGGTGAGCCGAGCAAGCGGGTGCTTTTTACAAACAATGTGCTCACGGATGCTGAAAGCGACCATTCGGAGCTGGATTCATCTTCGCTTGTTAAAGATAACCTTGAGCCGGCGGAATGAAGACGAATCGACCGCTTGACACAGAGAGCAGGCAACATTATTATTTGCAGCGGAGATAAATTGCTTTTGGAGTGAATACAATGGCCGATACAAAAAAGAGCTGGGAAGAGCGGCTTGCAGGCAAGCCGGACCCCCAAGCAGTTGATTTCGTGGAATCGCTGTCGTACGACAAGCGGCTTTATAAGTACGACATAGCCGGTTCAATCGCCCATGCGCAGATGCTGTCAGAGCAGGGCCTCATCAGCAAGGCGGAATTCAAACGAATCAAAGAAGGTCTGCTGGAGATATCGAAGAGGATTGCAGAAGGTAAGTTTAAGTTCGAAAAAAAATATGAAGATATTCATATGGCGATAGAGGCTGCGCTGATAAAGAAAATCGGGGAGGCAGGCAAGAAGCTTCATACCGGCAGAAGCCGCAACGACCAGGTTGCAACGGATATTCGGCTCTGGATGCGTGATGAGATTGAGATTTTGCAGGGCAGGATAACTCAGATGCAAAAGGCGCTGGTTAAAATGGCGGGCAAATATACAGACGATATTATGCCTTCATATACTCACATGCAGCGAGCTCAGCCGATAGTTATCGCATCGTATCTATTGAGTTTTGTCGAACAGTTTGAGCGTGACTTTATTCGTCTTGGAAACTGCAGTGGGCTTTTAGATATTTGTCCGCTTGGCAGCGGAGCGGCAGCAGGTTCTACGCTGGCAATCGACCGCAAGAGTACGGCGAAACAACTGGGTTTTCGTGATATCAGCTACAACAGTATTGATGCGGTCGGCGACAGGGACTTTTGCGCGGAGTTTATTTTCAACTGCGCGCTTATCGCAACACATCTATCGCGGCTGGCTGAGGACTGGATAATATTTTCGAGCAGTGAATTCGGGTTTATCCGGATTGACGACAGTTTCTGTACATCTTCGAGTATGATGCCTCAAAAGCGCAATCCTGATTTGCTGGAATTGATTCGTGCAAAGACGGGCAGGATTTACGGGTCGCTTACGGCTATACTGACGCTTTTGAAGGGGCTAGGGAGCGGTTATAATCGTGATTTGCAGGAGGACAAGATTCATATTTTTGGAGCGGCCGATACTGTTGGAGCATCTTTGGATATGGCGTCGGCGATTGTTGCCCATACGAAATTTA
>Ga0272442_10004536_pt1 | contig 18966 bp, 12 predicted proteins | sample SSMForm2O_FD_200262 | JGI IMG/M metagenome (GOLD analysis project Ga0272442, IMG submission 200262) | Marine sediment archaeal communities from Little Sippewissett salt marsh, Falmouth, MA, United States - SSM-Form-2O | ecosystem: Environmental > Aquatic > Marine > Wetlands > Sediment ... | reverse complement strand
AAATAATAAAGTTTCTATAATTATAAACTACTTTTTAAAGATACTAAATTTTTCGAGAGCTTTTGATGCACTTTTAATAACATATTTATTTTCATCTTTTAAAACATCAAGTAAAGGAACAACTGCTCTATCATCTTCTAATTTTCCAAGAGCAGCTGCAGCATCACTTCTAACCTCCCAATAAGGATCCTTTAAAGCTTTGATTAATGGTTTTATTACTTTCTCACCACCAATTTTATCAAGAGCATAAACAGCAGAAACTCTCACAACACAATCATCATCAGATAAAGTATTTATTAAACCATCAATTGATTTTTCCGAACCCGCCTTACCAATTAAAATAGCCGCAAGAGATCTAACTCTTTTATCTTCATCTTTTAAAGATTTCATAAGCCCTTCTACATTATTTAATGGCGAAAGAATATTCAATGATATAATTGCTTCTTTACGCACTATTGGATCTTTATCATCAAGACTACTGATAAGAGCATCTATTGCTTTTTTATTACCAATTTTTCCAAGTGCTTTAGCAGCGTTAAGTCTAACTTCTGCACATTCGTCTTTTAATGCGTTTATAATAGGTTTAATTGAGGGTATTTGATTTCCAATTTCTCCTAAAAAATAAGCAGAATGCCATCTTACTTCATCTCTGTTATCTTCAATGAGAGCATTGATTAATTTATTAACAAGTCTCTTGTCTTTTTTTTCTTTTAAAACTCTAACTGTTGATAGCCAAACATTTACATTCTCGTCATCTAATTTTTTAAATAAAGCATCAAGGATAACTTGATCATCATAATTTTTTAAATTAAAAACGGCTTTTGCCCTAATATTCCAATCAGGATCATTAAGATCCTTAAGCAATTTTTTATAATCTTCTCCTTTACTTGCCATGAATAGCTCCTCTATACGTTTCCTGATTCAATATGAAAATTGCAAATAATAATTTTTCCTAACAATTTATTTAATTAAAATATCATTATTTTGAAGGCCATGGAACATTTACTTCTTCTTCTTTACTATTTTTAATCCATGCTCTTTTAAGTATAGTTTTTAAACCTAGTTCATTGTATTCATTAATATATTCTTCAATTTTATTATTAGTAATTTCACCTATATCAACTAAAATTGCTGCGCAATCATTAAAATCATGTTTATATTCCATCATTAAATCAACTAAAAAAATCATAGCGCCTTCATTTTTTAATATTTTTATCTTTATTGCATAAGTTCCATCTATTACTACATCTACATCTCCACCTATTGATGTATGACCTTGGCCTTTTACTTCGTTTTGAAATTTTGAATTTAAAAATTGGATTAATCTATTTTTAAAATCATCTTCACTTGTGACAATTCTCGGGTCAAATTTTTTTTCTATTGTCTCTAAAATTAAATCAAACTCATTTTTTATTTCATAAGGATTAAAATCTTTTTCTTTATGATCCAATGGTTCTAAATCTTCAACTTGGTCATCTTCATAAAGAGGTTCTTCTTGTGGCTCATATAAAGGTTCAGGTTCAATTATTCTTTCAGGTTCCTCATATTCTGGTTCCTCGTATTCAGGTTCTTCATAAACGGTTTCTTTTAGTTCATTTTGATAATCATCAGTAATTCTTAAACCACATTTTTCACAATAAACAAACCAATTTCGAAGTTTTGCTCCACAGTTGGGGCAACTTTTTGCCATTGCATCACATCCCGTTTAATTATGATATTGTTTTTTCCTTTATAAACTTGTCACAAAATAACTCATATTTAACAGTATAAACAGCAAATTTATTTATAATATGAATTCCATTCCAAATTATACAATAGAGGACGGGATGTAAATAAGGGATGCAGGTAAATTAAAAATTCTTGATTTAGAAACCTGTAATTAAGTAGTGGTGACTAGGTTAAAAAAATTAAAAATGTGAGGAAAAATGTCAGGTAACTGTTTACTTGTCATATCAAAAAATGAGGGTTTAAATCCTATATCTATTGCAGAGCAAGCAATAGAATCAGGAATAATTAATAAAGTAATAATCTCAGATGGATCAAATGAAGAAAACTTTAGCCGTTTAAAAAAGAGAGAAACTAAGAAAATTGAAGTTATAAGTGAAAAAAAATATGTAAAAACCAATGAAATTGGTAAAGGAATAGGTATGATTAATGGTGGCCTTGCAGCCATTGAGCAAGGCTTTGACCGAGTTGGATATATTGATGGCGATATTTACAATCCTAATATTGGTAAATGGTTTGAATTATTATTTAATCCCTTAGAACGAAATATAGACATCGTAAAAGCTGCTTTTTCAAGAAACCCAACTGATGGACAAATAACACGACATATTACAAAACCACTTATAGCAATGTTTTTACCAAACTCATGGGAAATTGATCAACCACTAGGTGGCGAACTTACAATAAAAACAGATGTTCTCAAAGAAATTTTTACTAAAGGAATTGCTCCACCATATCACTGGGGTATTGACTCATTTATCACTATGAAATCTTTGATGTATGGATACACAATGGGGGAAGTTTATCTTGGTCAAAAGATGCATGGTAAAAAAACATTGACTAATCTAAAAAAAATGTTTGTTGAATGCTTTCAAGAAGCCGTTCGCATGATTCAATATTTTTATAGCCTGCCAGTTAGAAAAAGAATAAAACCAATTGTAATGCTTTCTTCACCGTTTAAAAGAAATAATTGCTTTGATGAAACATATATGGATATCAAAAAAGAAGTAGAGCGAAGCCTCGATTCATTTAAATTAATGAAAAAATTATTACTCCCTCATGATGATCTTTTTTATGATGTGGGCGCCTCAAATGATTTTGAAAGTTTTTACAATAAAACAAAAATGATTAATATTAACGTTTGGGTTGAACTACTTTACTGGTTTGTAAAAAAATATTCCCCTAATTTAATCGATCAATATTACTTACGCTGGAAAATAAGATCCTTAAGTTTTTGTCTTCATGAAATTAATACAGTTGAACAAGCTGAGGATATTACTACTTTTCAAGCCAAATCAGCAGCTAATTTCATGAGCAAAATAGGAGAAAAATCCTCACTTGATAATAGCTCAAAGAAAATGTATTTTTATCAATATAGATAAAATAATTTTTTAAGATAGTTTAAGGATTGCCTCAGCTATATCTCCTTTTGTTTCTTTTAAAGCCTTTTTTGCTTCTTCTTTTGATTTACCAGTTTGTTCGGCAACTAAGTCAATATCTCCTTGAGGGATTTCTTCCTTTCTATCTACTATTTTTGTCTTACCTGTAACTTGATATGTTTTTTGACCCTGCGCATCCATTATGGTAACTTCAGCGTTTTCAATAATATACTCTTTTGTTTCAGTTTGAATTATAACTTTTTTAACATTCTCAATTTCTTTAATATTAATACCCAGTCGTTTCATCATCTGATTCATCTGTCTGGGATTCATCCGTCCTGGCATCATAAATTGTTTTCCTCCAGATGTTATTTGTATTTCGAAGGATATATAGATAAGTTATTGTTTAAGATTTTGGTATGATAACAGCAAAAGAGATTAAAGTTGTTGATAAAAACTCAGATTATTATGGAATTCCACCAAATTTATTAATGGAAAATGCTGGATTTGGTGTTTCAGAATTTATAAATAAAAATTTTAAGAAAAATAAAAAAATTGTAGTTATCTGTGGCACAGGTAACAATGGCGGGGATGGATTAGTTGCAGCTAGACATTTATCAAAAAATTATATTGTAACTGTTTTATTGGTTGGAATGCCTAAAGATATTAAAACAAAAATTTCAAAACAAAATTTTTCTAAACTAAAAAAAACAAATGTAAAAATAATTTTTTCTATTGAAAAAATTGAAAAAATCCTTGAAGAAAACGAGGTTATTATTGATTCAATGCTAGGTATTGGTCTAACTGGTAATCTGCGAGAACCTTATGCTAAAATTGTTAATAAAATAAACAAAATAAAAAATAAAATAATCATCTCTGTAGATATTCCAACAGGTCTTGGAACAAATAATTTTGTTAAACCTAATTATACTATTACATTTCATGATAAAAAAATTGGAATGAACAAAAAAAATTGTGGAGAAATAATAATTGTTGATATAGGTGTTCCAAAAAAAGCAATCGAGTATATTGGACCTGGTGAGCTATCTGTATATTATCCTCGCCCAAAAAAAGAATCACACAAAGGAGAAAATGGAAGATTGCTAATAATAGGAGGAGGCCCATATTATGGTGCACCTGCCTTAGCTAGTTTTGCTGCACAAAGAACAGGTGTTGATTTAATTTATGTTGCAGTTCCAAAAAAAGTGGCAAAAGCAATTACCTCATATTCCCCTCTTTTAATTAAGCCAATACGGCTTGCAAAAAATATTGCAAAAATTTCACCTACATTGATTGTAAAAGAACTAAATCATAATGATCATATAGTAATTGAAGATTTAAAAAATATTGAGTTAATAATTAACAAAATAGATGCTTTATTAATCGGCCCGGGTCTAGGATCTGAAAATGCAACACAAAAAACAATTGAGAAAATAATAGATTTATTTATTAAACACAAAAAACCAATTGTTGTTGATGCAGATGCAATACAGGTTGTTGGTAAAAAGTCTGAAATTTTAGAAAAAGGTGAAATAATAGTAACACCACATACAGGAGAGTTCAAGGAATTAACTGGTGTAAAACTCAATAATAATTTAAATGATAGAAAAAAGAATGTTGAAAAATGGGCAAAAAAACTTGGAATAACTATTGTATTAAAAGGACCTGTTGATATAATCAGTAATGGGGAACTTACTAAATTAAATGATATTCATAATGTTTCCATGACTGTAGGTGGAACTGGGGATGTGCTTGCTGGTATTATTGCTGGTTTAGTATCTAAAAAAATCGATGTTTTTAATGCAGCAAGAATAGGTGTTTATATTAATGGTGCAGCAGGAAATATTGCATATAAAAAACGATCTTATGGGTTAATTGCAACTGATATTATTGATGAAATACCTAGTGTTTTAAATAAATATTTATAAATTGTGAAAACCATGAATGTCGAAAATATTCAACCAATTCCTAATGAACCCGCCCTTTTTATCCAAGATAAAAAAATACTTGTTATAGCAGATTTACATATTGGAATTGAAAGTGAACTTAGACAACAAGGAGTAAATGCCGAATCACAAATACAAAAAATGATGGATCATCTAACTCTTTTATGTAAAAATTTTAAACCAAAAGAAATAATTATTTTAGGAGATATTAAACACAATATTCCATTTTCAACAAAACCCGAAAGGCGAGATGTAAAAAATTTTATAAATTCCATACAAAAACTAGGAATAATACATTTAACCCCTGGAAATCATGATGGCAATATCAAAAAATTGGCATCTGATGAAATAATTATTCATCCTTCGGATGGTATTGTTATTGAAAACATAGGTTTTGTTCATGGACATAGATGGCCAAATACCGAATTAATGTCTAGTGATATGATAATATTTGGCCATACACATCCAACTATTATGATAAAAGACAGATTAGAATATAAAACATTTGAACCTTGTTGGTTAAAAGGAAATTTTTTAAAAAATAAGTTAAAAGAAAAATATCCTGACTCTAAAGAACCAAAATTTTTAATTATACCTGCTTTCAATCCATTATGTGGTGGAATTGCAATTAATAAAGATGGAATTAATGGACCTTTTTCAAAGATAATAGATCTTGAAAATTCAGAGGTTTTTTTATTAGATGGAGTATCTTTAGGTAAAATAAAAAACTTAATTTAAAACAAGATAAGCTTAAATAACACGTTTTTTATAACGGATTTAATCTAAGGCTATATAAGTGATAACCATGGAAATTAATCTTTCGGAAAGAAATAAACAAATACTGTCAGTTTTAATATTACTATTATTACCATTACTTTTTATCCTATTAGGTCTATTTGTAGATATAAAAAATGCTTGGTTTTTTATTTCAATGGTAACATGGTTTGGAATGGGCGTTATATTAATGGCTGCAATTAATTAACATTTTTTTTGTAAGAAAATACTAAATACAAGACTATATTGCATCAAATAGTATGAGGTCAGTTTTTCAATTATTGAACCTTAAAATTCAGAAATTACTAATTTCAAAAAATATTGTTAAACCTACTGAGCCTCAAATAAAAGCTATTCAACCAATACTAAAAGGAAAAAACGTTTTATTGATTGCTCCAACAGGGCTTGGTAAAACAGAATCTGCTCTTCTTCCTATTTTTCATAATTTTTTAAAATTAAAAGAGCAAAATGTTGATCAAGAAAATGGAATTTTTATCCTATATATAACTCCACTAAGGGCCTTAAATAGAGATATGCTTAGAAGAACCATTAATTGGGGAAAAGAACTTGGAATAAATATCGCAGTTCGTCATGGTGATACAACTCCTGCTGAACGAGCACGCCAGTCAAAGAATCCTCCTGATATGCTAATTACAACTCCTGAGACTTTTCAAATTTTATTTACAGGTAAACGTTTGAGAAAACATATTCAAAGCGTTCATTGGGTAATAATTGATGAAATACATGAACTTGCTTGTGATGAAAGAGGAGCTCAATTATCTGTTGGTTTAGAAAGATTATTTGAAATAACATCAGAAAAAGACCATGATTTTCAAAGAATTGGTTTATCAGCAACAGTTGGCTCACCTGATGAGGTAGCTCGTTTTCTTGCTGGTACTAGTGAAAACATATTTCGAGATGTAAAAATCCTCGAGGTGGATGTAACAAAACATATTGATATCAAAGTTGAGCTTCCATCAATTAATAAAGGTGATTATGCAATTGCCAATCGTCTTTCAATAGAGCCATTTTCATTTGCTTCTCTTAGACGATCCAAAGATTTAATTGATAATCATATTTCAACACTACTTTTTATAAATACTCGTGATGGTGCTGAAATATTGGCATCACGTTTTCATCAATGGGCTGAGGATTTATCTATTGGTATTCATCATGGATCTCTTTCAAAAAGTGCAAGAATTGAATCTGAGGATGATTTTAAAAATGGAAAATTAAAATCTTTAATTTGTACATCATCCTTAGAGCTAGGAATTGATGTTGGTAACACAGATTTTGTAATACAATACAGTTCTCCTCGTGAAGTTAAAAGAATACTCCAAAGAGTAGGGCGATCAGGCCATAGTATTGGTAAAACATCAAAAGGTGTTATATTAACAACTTCACCTGAGGATTTTGCTGAAAGCCTAATTATTGCAAAAAGGGCATTAAATGGAGAAATTGAACCATTAATAGTCAGACAAAATCCGTTATCTGTTCTTGCAAATCAAATTATATCTATTGCACTTGAATATGGAAAAATTAATCCAAAAAAAATTTTTAAAATCATCAGAAGAGCATATCCATTTCATACTCTAAAACATAGTATATTTGAAAAAATAATTGAACAATTAAGAACTCAACGTAATATATGGATTGATGATGAAGGATTTATTATTAAACGGTCAAATTCAAGGAAATATTTTTTAGATAACATATCAATGATTCCAGATGAAATAACATATATGGCTGTTGACATCAGCTCAAGAAAAAAAATTGGTAAACTGGATGAAAGCTTTGTTTTAAATTATGGTTTTGAAGGTTCCAAATTTATTTTACGTGGTAGACCCTGGATAATTGTAAAAAGAGAGGAAGAAGAAATTCTTGTATCTCAATCAAAAGAAATAGGTAATGTTCCATCTTGGACAGGTGAAGACATACCTGTTCCATTTGACGTGGCAAAACAAGTTGGAAGTTTTAGAAGAATAGCTTTTGATAAAAACAAAACAGAAAAATACCCTTGTGACAAAAAATCATTAAAAAAATTTATACAACAAATTGAAAATCAAAAGAAACAAGGATTTATTGTTCCAGATGATAAAAATATAACAATCGATGTTGAAGATAAAACCGTTGTAATAAACGCTTGTTTTGGAACAAAAGTAAATGAAACCCTAGGTCGCTTGATATCTGCAATCCTGGCCCAATCAATAGGTGAAAGCATAGGAGTAAATAGCGACTCTTATAGAATAAGTTTTGAACTGCCTGGTCGAATTCCACCTGATAAAATAAAAGATATTTTACTTAAAACAAAACCTGAATCACTTTGGTATTTATTAAATACAATTCTAAAAAACTCCACTTATGTTAGATGGCAACTAGTTCATATTGCAAGAAAATTTGGATCGATCAGAAAAGATTTTGATTTTAGAAATGTTGGTGTAAAAAAACTATTTACTTTATTTGAAAATAATTTGATTTTTGATGAATCCATTGATAAAATAATTTGGGATAGAATGGATATAAAAAATACTCAAAAGGTTTTAAATCAAATTCAAAAAGGAGAAATTAAACTTCATATCCAAAGATTATCACCAATTTCACTAGCTGGTCTTGAAAGTATTAGGGGGCTAATGGTTCCTAAACGTGCAGATAGATCAATATTAATGGCATTGAAAAAAAGATTAGAAGATGCAGATATAACTCTTGTTTGCACCAATTGTAATAACGCTTGGAATACAATTGTCAGAAGAGCAGATAAAAAACCAAAATGCTCAAAATGCGGTGCAATAAAAATAGCAGTATTTAGAAGACATAATAAAGAGATGGCAAAACTTCTTACAAAAAAAGAAAAAAACTCTGAAGAAAATAAAGAAGTCAAAAGAATACATAAAAATGCAAGTCTAATCTTATCTTATGGTAAACCTGCAATACTTGCCCTTGTTGGACGAGGAATAGGACCTGATACAGCATCTAGAATACTAAGAAAATATAACATATCTGATTTTGAAAAATCAGAAGAACTACAAATAAAATTTCTAAGAGACATACTAAAAGCAGAAGTAAATTATGCAAGAACACGTGGTTTTTGGGATAATAACTAATTATTTGTTATAAATAAGGATAATCTTTAATAACTAATATTTGCATTGATATTTTTGCAAATATTTGCAATAATGGGAATGCGGATGCCTCAGCTGGAATACAATAATGAAGAGATAGTTGGTCGTATATTAAGATCTACAATTGGAGTTATAAGTAGGAGAACAACTGAGTCTTATGCATCGGTAACAATTGCAAATGTTGTAAATAAACTAAAAAATAAATACGAAATTTTAAACTACGTACAAATAAAAAATACAAAATACATCTTAAACAATGAATACTATGACATAGTTGAAATCCAATCAGAAATTAATACAGTAGAACTATCTGATGTCGTTCAATTTTCTAACGAATTAATAAAAACCATCTCAAGACAAATGGGGCAAGAAGCAGGATATTTTTTTATTAAAGAAATAAAAGAAAGCTTTCCATATAACCTGGAAATGGCATTAAGAGAGATTGGTATAAATTTTGATTCTTTACAGCTTGAATATCTAACTGAAAGAAAAAAGATATTTAAGTTACAAATAAAAAATTCTGATTTAATGAAATATGTATTCAAAGCAATTTTTGAAGTTATTGAATACGAAAAAGGAAAAAATAATGCATATAAATTATTAAATGACTTAAAAACCAGGCTAAGTACAAAATATACCATTTTAAAATATATAAAGATAAATGATACAAGTATAGTCCGTAATGTAGACACAATAACAATTAATGATAAAATTGATGCAGTTGATTCATCAAAAGTTGGTTATGCAATTCAAAAAATCATACAAGAAGCCGATGAGGAAATGGGAGATAAAGGGGGTAATTCTTTTACAAGTAAAATCAAAGAAAAACTTAACTCTGATTATACTTATAGATTAAATAACATTGGAGTTGATTTCAATGTTATTAAATCAAAACAAGTTCCAGTTGTAAAACATGTATTAAAATCTTTAGTTGATGTTTTAAGTGTTTCTAGTTCACAATACTATGCAATAATGTCAGTTAATAATATAATTAAAAAATATGAAAATACTTTTACCTATTTTAAAACTGTAAGAATAGATCCCGATAAATATAATAATGGTTTTGATGCAATTATTGTATCAGATGAAATTGATAATGCAAGCTCAGCTGAACTAGGTCGAGGGATTCAAAGAATAATTCAAAAAATAAGTGATACTCTAGGTAATGATGCTGGTGAGCATTTCGTAAAAAGGTTTAAAGATAATCTTGGTAAAGCATATGTTTTAAGAATCGAAGAACTGGGTGTTAACCTGCATATGATTGAATTAAAGCGTAATTTAACTTTTTAATTTATTAAATGTAGAATATTTTGTATAAATGGTAATTTTTCAAATATATCAAATATGATTTGAACAATTGATTGTTTAACCCTTGGAACTGAGAGTCTTAAACTGACTTCTCCTTTATCATTATGATCGTCTTTATTTCTAATTTTAATATTGCCAGAATAAGTATTAACTTCATCTGGAACATCCACGTAGACTGTTATTTTTTGGTTATCGCCTGGTTCTAAATTGCCTTGGCTACTTGGTTCAAACACCCAGTTACTACCCCAAGAAGGATATTCATATACCTCCCATCTTAGATCTGTTGTAGGTGTCCAACCAAGTGGATCTTCTGTTCCTGTATTTTTTACAGTAAATCCGCCTAGTTTAAAATGTTTAGTTCCAGAAACAGTGGACCCGGTTAAAGAACCATCAACTTCAAGATCTGCAGGTTTGGGAGGTGTATAATTGTCAGATATTTTAAACCAAAACTGAGCATCATCGTCATCACCAGGTATTTCATCCCAGTCACCTCTTGTGTAATGATAAGTTCCATCATATTCGTTTCTATCTCCAGACATTTGATTGTTAATAAGATCATATGTAATTGTAAAGATCCTACCTGAGTCGCCCGTTCTTTCACTTAAATCTGCAACATCATTAAATGCGACATCATCATCCATTAGTTTTACTTTCATTGTTACTTCAGGGTTTTTTGCAGTAAATGAATATGTTTTATCAGGTGTCCATGTATTTCGTGAGTTCCAGTTCATTATCCACCAGAATAAGAATTGTTCTTCGGTTCCATCATATTCAACAATTGCTTCGTCATCAATACTAACTCTGTAAAACCATTCAGCCTCTGTATTTGGCCATGGGTCAATATCATCAAGTGCTTTTACTTTATGAACTAAGACTTCAACAATTGCTCCTTCTTCTCCTCCGCCAAGTCTTGCATCCACAAGGCCATGTCCATATTCTTCATCCCAGCCATCTGGTCCAAGGTCTTTAGCGGTATCGATTAGTTTTTGTCTGATCCATTCATTGTTTTTATTTGGATATTTTGACATTGCAAGAGCTGCAACACCTGCTACATGAGGGGTTGCCATACTTGTTCCAGAGTATTTTGTATATCCATCATTTGGAATTGATGATATTATCCGGTATCCTGGTGCCATGAGCTCTAATTTTTCACCATAATTGCTAAAACTGCATCTTTCATCCTGGGCATTTGTTGCACCAACTGCAATAACTGAGTCAAAAGCAGCAGGATAACCAACATATGAAGAATAATCATTTCCTGATGCAGCAACAAGTAAAACTCCAGAGGAATATGCATCATTACAAGCATTTTCTATAGCTGTAGATGGGTTACTACTTCCAAGGCTTAGACTTATGATATCTGCTCCTTGGCTAACTGCATGTGTTATGCCCGCGGCAACATCTGCAGATGATCCTGATCCACCACTGCTAAGGACTTTTTCAGCCATAACCTCAACTTGAGCTACACCTGCAATACCTCTATTGTTATCCATAACTGCGGCAGCTATGCCAGCACAGTGAGTTCCATGACTGTTATCATCATATGGGTCATCATCACTGTTTACGTGGTCATAACCACCTGAAACATAATTACCAGCTATATCTTCATGGTCATAATCAATACCAGTATCTACAATAGCAATTTTTACACTATAGCTACCCTGATTTGTATCCCATGCTTCAGGACATTGAATCCTTGTTGGACCATATTGTTCTTCCCAGAATGGATCATTTGGAATATGAGTTGCATAAACAATATAGTTAGGCTCTGAAAATTTTACATCCATATAATCTTTAATATTATCAATAAATGCTAGTTCTCCGCCGATTTCAGTTTCAACAATTGCAATATTTAAACTATTGATTTTGTTTTTGATAACATGTCCTTGAAAATTATTAATATTTTCAACAATTATGTTTGAATTAAAACCAATAATTACTTCACCAGGAACAAAAATTTGTTTTTCATTTTCTTTATTTTCTAAGTTATATCCAACAGCTCCAAAACTTGCAATAGCCATAATTAAAATTATAGCTATTGATAATATTTTACCTTTCATATTACCATTCCACCCATATTATTACAAATTTTTAGTAATAACTAACTTTTTTATTTATACAAACTTAATAAATATAATGTTATCTATTGTAACATATCTTTTTCTTATTGTATTAATCTAACAAATTTGTGATTAAGATAACATAAATAACGAATTTTGTTGTAATAATAACATTATTATTTATGTCGCAATCTTTAGGATTCTTTGTAATAATGGAAATATTTGATTGATTCTTTCAAAAATATTGAATATTATTGTTCTTGAGCGTTCTCTGCTTTTAGTAATAGTAACAGTTAATGGCTCTGACCAATCACTTTCAAAACCATAGATATCAAATGTCTTAACCCTGATACAATATGTTCCTTCTTTTTCCCATGAGTGTGACATACTTACTTCTACATCTGAATCATTCCAGTTAGAAATACTGTAATTTCCATCTCCCCAATCATAAATATAAGTTAATAAATCAGAATTTAAATCATTAGTTTTAGTTTTATATGATTGTTTTTGTCCGACAATTATATTTCTTTTACCTATTATTTCATCACATTTTTCAGGTGCTGCGTTATCTTCTGGTGTTTTTCCTTCAGAACCAGTTTCTGATTGGGACCATATATATCCAAATCCTAAAATGCCTGTGCCAAATACTTCAATATGATAAATCTTAAAATATATGCCCATACCATGATCAAGTAGCCTTATAATTTCTACGCCAAGCCTAGCTAATGCTGTTGCAATTGTAAAAGCAATTGCATAAGGAAATGGAATACCACAAGCAGTAGCAATCGCACTTATGAGCGTTGCTAGAATAGTAATAATATTTCCACCACTAGCAAATGTTTGTAATATCTCCTGTGTTTCTACATGGTTATAATATAGACAATATGCATGACCAAGGGACCATTCTTCAACTTCCACACCATTTATTCCACCTGGTGCATTTATTCTTACTTTTAATGGTTCTGACCAATCACTACACATCCCTCTACTGTCAATTGCCATTACTTTCATATAAAATATTTGACCATAAATCCAGTAATGTGGTTTTATACATTCCTCCCATGAATCATAAAATTCTGTAACCTCGTCAATATCTCCATCTCCTTCCCAGTCCCAAGCAAATTTTATTTGATCTCCATCGTCATCATAACTGGTAGTGCTAAACTCATAAACATTTTCTATCCAACCAAATGTAGGGCCTGAGGGCATTTCTGGTGCATATGGCGGGGTATTTCCAACTGATACATCAAACCATATAGCTGCATCATTTTCATCAACTGTTGTACTTCCGTCATAATTTCCACTAGTTATATACCAAGTTAAGGGAGGTTGATAATCAGTATTTAGATAATCGTTATCATCATCTTCAGGTTCCCATTCTTCTGTTACTAAATTATAAGTTCGTTTAAACACAGCAGGTCGGTGACTATTAAAATCATCTGTGTTATCATAATCTCCTTCTTCGTAGTCTTCATCAATATATGCACTTATATCAGCAATATCATGCCATATTAGATCAAGCTCAAGTAATTCCATTTTTATATCAACAAATTTCATCCCTTCTTGGATTATGTCATCCCAGATGAAATTCTTATCTAAAATTATGTCGTCTCCTTCACACTCATATACTTTTTTTACACCATTTACATACATTCTAAGCTGCCAATCAGCTGATCCGCCCATAGGGTCAATTTCATCGATTCTCAATATTCTATGAATTCTTATACAAAAGTCTTCATATTCAGCAGAACTAGAATTTGTTTTGTTATCGATATTTATCTGATTTTCAACAGCTTGACTTTGGGAAATTGGTGTAAAAATTGCTATTGTTAAAAACAATAATGACACTAAAAAGACCCATTTTTTAAAAGTATTTTTTTTATTTTCTGACATTTTCCTCCCCGGATTTGATATAAAAATGCAAATATATAATATTTGCTATAAATTAAACTTAATGAGAGTAAAACTAGGAAATAAATAAAAAATAAGAGAAATTTTATAAGATTTTAAGCAGCAATTGTAAAATCGGAAATTTATTTAAAATCATGCTTAAAAAATTATTTCTTTCTCTGATTCTAGGAGTTGATAAACTCACTGTTATTTCTTCAAAATCATTGCTGTCTTCTTTGTTTACAATTTTTACTTTCCCTTCATATTCTTGGTATTCTTCTTCTGGTGCAATTACTGTTACTTCAATTGTTATTTTTCCATCTTCTGGTTTTAGATTATAACCATTTAATGGATCAAACTCCCAAGTCCCCCAGTCAGGCCAACTGCTAACTTGCCAATCTAGCTCTGAATAATCATCTCCAATGTTTTCAACTTCAATTGTTCCAATAACTGCACTACTTGGTTTTGTTTCAGTCCATAAAAGATTACCGTCGCATTCTAAATCTGGAATTAAAGGTACATATTCGCCAGTCATAGCCTTTATACAGAAGTTTGCGGTTCCATCCCAGTCTGAGTTAGAAAACTCATAATCATAAAGATCATACCAGGTTGATCCATCTCTGTAAAAGCTTTCTCCAGGTGATGCATCTGATTTTACAACTGTTCCACGAGGTGTTGCTCCAAGTAGGACGGGTACTTCTGAGGTTCTATCAATTGGATGACCGCTGCCATACAGGTATATATAAATATAAAAATCATCACTTGCTTCAAGAGTTACAGGATTGGGCAGATCAATTGTATGAAAACCAGTATACTCAATATTTCCTGTTTTTGTTGAAAGCTCATTTTCGAGTTCTCCATCTATAAAATCATCATAAATAATTAATTCATAGTCAACATCATCTTCAGATGTAAAAAAGGATACTGCAACTATTGTCTCATCTCCATTTGTTTCAAACGCGTTAAATGCTTTTGACACATCTTCAAGTGTATCTCGCCATCCATGATAATCATGATAATATATTTTACCAAATGGCTCATATTCAACATTTTGAAATGATACAGCTCCCATTTCAGGATGTTGTCCACACCATTTGTCATAGTAAGATATCCAGAAATAACCTTCATTTCCCCAATATTCTCCCCAACTATTTTTACATAGCCAGGCGCCAGGATTTGAAGCTGGAGTGACCTTGTCATCATCCCATCCAACTATTGCAACAGCATGATTCGGGTCATCATTTGTATTTGGAGGTTGATAATGAGCAATATATCCGCCCATATCCGTCCAATAAGAACTAGATACACAAAAAGCTGTTCCAATAACACCTTCTTGCATTAATTTGTATTTTATTGTTTCAATATTTGATAGATCACTTTCAGCTACATACCATTCTATATCTCTTGCAAAATAATGATGAAATTCTGGGTCATATCTATCACATGGTATATCAATATTGTAATATGGAGCATCAATTTCTCTAACTGCTCCTTCACCACGTGTAGTATATGCTGATGTAACCATATAGTCTCCACCATAGTGAGGTGTAAGCCCACCGCCTCCAGGATCATCATCATTGTTATGTGTGTTAAATCCATTCCACCAATCTAGATGTGCCTCTGCTAAATTTGGTTCACCAGTTTCTCCTGCTGCATCCCAATTTCCGGTCATAAGAAGATTCCCCTCCATTGAGGCCATAGCACCATGAGTCCAGCAAGTTCCATATCCTCCTTGATCTCTAACCCCTGTTACATAATTTTCACCATTTACATCACGTAAATCGTAAGAACTAGGTGGATCACCTAAAGGTTGAACTTCTTTATCTTTTATATGAATATAGTTTGATGAACCAATAGCAGTAGGTATTACTAAAAAACTACAAATTATTCCAAGAGTTAACAGCTTCAAAAAATATTTATCTCTAATCATTTTTTTTACCCCCAACTAAATAATTAACAAATGTTAATTACTTTTAAGTATATAAAAGTTCTTAAAACAAAAATAAAATTAAAAAGTTAATAGAGTGGTAGATTTGCAATAAAAATATATCTAATGGGGGCATATATTTATAAAGCCAGGTTATATTACAAACCTACCAATTATATACGACTATTAATATATAATAAATTTGAATAATATATAAGCTTTATAGCCCATTTTTTGTATTTAAATTATTAATTATCTTTATATAAGTTATTTATAAAGAAAAAAAATAAAATTTAGCACTTATTATTGTATATTTTTTAAAGTGCTAATCTAATTATTCAGGTATATATAAGTTAAGCGCTGGATCACCGAACAATAGATATTCTTGAAATGATGTATACTTGTTTTTCATCATAAATGGGTCTTCAAGTGCTTCAGATCTCATATTTTCATAGTATGTTTCTTGATACTCTGATGTATCTAGGAAATCATCATATTTAATAAGAGGTGGTGACCACCATAGTTCCCAATCTGCATCTTGAGGTAGATATCTGTTTTTTGCGTCTCTAAAAGCCATTCCGACTGTATCATCTTCATTTTCCATATCATTGACCATATCTGTATAGATTAAAAATCCAAAGTGTGGTTCTGGATAAATTCCTTTTCTTGCATTCATTTTACTTTTTAGATATGCAAAAAAGACTGAAAACGGTGTATCTGATTGCCTCTTTTTTGGTTCAAGATATCCACCCGCAATGTTAGACCCAGTTGGAGATGCAACCAAAGAGACAAGACCAGAATGTAAGAATGCCTGTCCAAGGCTTTGAGTTGGATATACTCCATCTATTTTACCACAAATACAGCTTTCAAGCCACATAAATGATGGCCCCAGATCCATTCTTGCAACTTCCCTAGTTGTATATTGGATATGAGCAGATAGTGATGACGCAGGTCCTGTATACGGACTTACAACTTCTAATACCTTTTTAAGGATATAATGAGTAACTGGACCTGCAAGGCCTGCTGCTGTTAGCTCTATACCGTCCATTGCTAAAATTGCAGAGTTTCCATGGCCATTTATAAAGATAAAGTTACTATTTTCCATCATCTCTCCGCCTTTAATGTTTTTATCTCCTAGATATTTTTCGGCTTGGCGGACCCAGAAGAAAAATTTATTCAATAAACTGGTTTCTTTTTGGATTCTTTTTAGATTCTCTGTGCTATAACCTACTCTTGAAGCAGGTTCTTTATAAGCTGTATAAATATTTGTAAAACCTAGTGGTTTACTAATTTCTTCAACCATTCTTTCTAATATTATTTCACCATATCCTGTCCACATTTTCATTGGTTCACCACGATGTGTTGCACCAAATAAATTTGCAATAGGATATCTTATAACAGGTTGTCTAAAGTCTTGCCCGTCACCTACTAAAATTGCCATTGAGTCTTTCCACTCATCTAATTTTTCAACTACTTCGTTGTAAAAAACGCTACGAGCAATTAATGCACTAGCATCCTGGGCATCCCAACCTGTTATTCTTCCAACAATATTTTCCTGATACGGATATTGAGTGAATACATCCTGAGCAAGATTAGACCAGTCATACATCGTTGGATCGATATTTCCATATATTACATCACTAGGCGTTCCAACACCCCAACCATACTGTCCTTCCCAATAATCTACTTTTTCTAAGTAGTTCTGGTATATATAGTTGGGTACTCCCATAGGCCCTCCTACTAATGCAATATAGACAGGATCTTCATCATAATATTCACGTAATCGTTTGATATCTCTTTCATCATTTAATTCCATGCCAGCTAGTTTTGCTAATATATCGTTTAATGGTTCGTGGATATTATCATAAATATGTTTACAGGCTTTATCATTGATTCGAGGGTTTCTTCGGGGCACGTAACAGCCTGGAGACGGTTCTCCTTCATCAGTTAAAACATCATCATCTGCAGTAAATGCAAAATCTGTTTTTCCAAAGACAATTCCTTTATGATATGCTGTAAGATAAGGAGCAAGTGAGGATATTTGTTTCATCAATGAATATTGAGGATGCTCAAGTTTTTCAACAGTAACCTTTGCTGAAGCTCTTCCTTCAGTGCGTATCATCCATTGGCCTTTGCAACTAACAGTATATTCAACTCCGCCTCTACCATATAAAACGTTTTCACCATATACTTTATCACAAATAAGATTTCCATTTGCATCTCTTTCTGCTACTCCACCTGTATGTGTTGCACCTGAAAACGCCTCTAGTTTTTGCAATGTAGCTGGTATATCTTCAAGATTTGCACCAGCGGTAAATGATACATAATCACCAAAATCATCTACATCTTCAAAATCAAGGTTTTTTCCTTCAAATTTAATTAGAGCATATTTGTAATCTTCAGGTATGGTAAATTTTCCTAGTAAATTACCTCCTTGTGATAATGCTGCTTTTACGATTCTAGTACTAGCACCTGATTGAATAGTTATTGGACCATAATATTCTGTGAAGTTATCTAAAACTTTTGGTGGATAAGCATCGATTGGATTTGTTATTGAAATATAATCAACTTCACCAAATTTTTCCACTGTAAGATCCATTGATGCATTAACTACATCATCTACGTTATCAAATTTTAAAACCTTGCCATAACCTTCAATATTGTCACCGCATACAATAGTTTTAGTAACTCCAAGATTATTTAAAACGTCCTTTACTTCATTATCAACTTCATCAGTTATTATAACTGGAATGCTTAGATAAGATGCAATAGGTGTTGCAATGATGCCAAGGTTATATCCTTCCTGAGAGTCCTCAATTAATAATGCAGCACTACTAC
>Ga0272442_10004535_pt1 | contig 18968 bp, 16 predicted proteins | sample SSMForm2O_FD_200262 | JGI IMG/M metagenome (GOLD analysis project Ga0272442, IMG submission 200262) | Marine sediment archaeal communities from Little Sippewissett salt marsh, Falmouth, MA, United States - SSM-Form-2O | ecosystem: Environmental > Aquatic > Marine > Wetlands > Sediment ... | reverse complement strand
TCGCGCAGTCAGGGGGGACGCTACGGTGAAAGCGAGGGCAAGCGGATCGAGGTGTTGGCGCGTGCGGCGGGGGGTCGCGACGTGCTGGTCGATCTGGAGTTCGACACCTGGCAGGCAAGCGAGCCGGGACGCAAGCGGATCGGCGAGGCGCTGGGCGGCGATTGGTCGCGGCTGATCCTGTCGGATCACGACTTCGAAGGTCGGCCGACGTCGCCGAGCGGGCGACTGGCCGAGATTCGCCAAGCCAACCCGGCGGGCGTGGCCAAGCTGGCGTGGACGGGGGCGGATGCGGCCGACAGTCTCGAAGCGCTGGAGCTGATGCGGTCGGGCGGTGGGCGGACGATTGCCGTCTGCATGGGGCAGGCGGGCGTTGCGTCGCGAGTGCTGGCGGGCAAGTTCGGCGGATTTTTGACGTATTGCAGTCTTTCGGCCGGGGCCGAGGCGGCGCCCGGGCAGGTGGACCTGGCGGACATGAAAAACCTGTATCGCTGGTCACACCTTGGCACGACGACGCAGGTGCTGGGAGTGGTGGCGTGGCCCGTGGGGCATTCGCTGAGCCCACTGATCCACAACATGGCGTTGACCGAGCTTGGGATTGACGCGGTGTACGTACCGTTGCCGATCCAGCCGACTTACGAGGCGTTTGCCGGTTTCGTGCAGCGGGCGCGGGCGTGCGCGGGACTGCACATGCGAGGGTTGAGCGTGACGATACCGCACAAGTCGCATGCGCTGCGGCTGGCGGGTGAGGTCGAACGGCTGGCGGAGCGGATCGGCGCGGCCAACACGTTGGTTTTCGATCCGGATGACGCAGGCGCTGCGGCGCGGGCAACAAACACCGACTATGCCGGCGCGTTGGGTGCGCTGGTGTCGGGGGCGGGTTGGCGGCGGGAGGAGTTGGCTGGGCGTCGATGTGCGGTCTTGGGGGCGGGCGGGGCGGCCCGTGCGGTGGTGGCCGGGCTGGCGGACTGCGGGTGTGAGGTGACGGTGTACAACCGGACCGAAGCGCGGGCGCGGGCCCTGGCCGAGGAGTTCGGCTGTGCGTGGCGGCCGTTCGAGAAGCGAGAGCGGCTCGATGCCGAGGCGGTGGTGAACACGACCAGCGTCGGGATGCATCCGAACGTGAAGGCGTCGCCGTTGCCGCCTGACGCTTTGCGGAAGGGCATGGTGGTGTTCGAGACTATCTACAACCCGCTGGAGACGCTGCTGCTGAAACAAGCGAAGCAGGCTGGATGTTGTGTGATTGACGGAGTGGGAATGTTCGTCGAGCAGGCGGCGCTTCAGTTTGAGGCGTGGACGGGTCGTTCGGCCCCGCGGGAGTTGATGCGTCGGGTGGTTGTCGAGCGGTTGGCGGATGGGTAGGTTGTCATGATGGCTACGGCAATCGGGTATCGGGCGGCGACGGGAGGACTCGTTCGGCGCGGTCTCGGGCGAAGGAGGCGGCGTATGGTTGGTCGGCAGCGCTTCAGATCGGTCTGAAGGCAGCCGAGTTCGCGGCGGCATGATGGAAGGGAATCGTCGAGGTTTGAAACGCTGTGGCCGGATCGGCAGGTTCGGCCGAACGATGGAAATGGTGACTTATGGCGCAGGCACGGAAGATCAAAAAGGTTGTATTGGCGTACAGCGGCGGTCTGGACACGAGCGTGATTCTGCCGTGGATCAAGGAGAACTACGGTTGCTCGGTGGTGGCGTTCGTGTGCGACATTGGGCAGGGCGACGAGGAGATGAAGGGGATCGCGGCGAAGGCGAAGGCCAGTGGCGCGAGCAAGTGTGTTATTCGTAACTGCCAAAAGACGTTCGTCGAAGAGTATCTGTGGCCGCTGCTGAAGAGCGGGGCGGTGTACGAGGGTCGGTATCTTCTCGGCACGTCGGTGGCTCGGCCGCTGATTGCCCAGGAACAGGTGCGTGTGGCGCACGAGGAGAAGGCCGATGCGGTGGCACACGGCGCGACGGGCAAGGGTAACGATCAGGTGCGGTTCGAGACGAGCTTTATGGCATTGGATCCGAGCCTGAAGGTGATTGCGCCGTGGCGGGAGGCTCGCTTCCGCGAGGAGATTCACAGTCGCGAGGCGGCGCTGCAATACGCACAGGACCGGAAGATTCGGGTGGACGCGAGCAAGAAGAGCATCTACTCGCGCGACCGGAACCTGTGGCACCTTTCGCACGAAGGGGCCGAGCTGGAGAGCCCGTGGAACGAGCCCCAGGATCGCATGTTCGTGTTGAGCAAGCCGATCGAGAAGGCGCCGAACCGCCCGGAGTACGTGCAACTCGAGTTTGAGCAGGGGGTTCCGGTGTCGCTGGACGGGCGGCGGACCGACGGGGTGAAGCTGATCGGCAAACTCAACACGATCGGGGGCAAGCACGGGGTAGGTCAGGCCGATCTGGCGGAAAACCGGCTGGTGGGCATGAAATCCCGCGGGGTCTACGAGACGCCGGGCGGGACGATTCTCTACGAGGCCCACCGGGCGCTGGAGGCCTTGTGCCTGGACCGTGAGACCCTGCACTACAAGCAGCAGGTGGCCTTGCGGTATGCCGAGCTGGTGTATGACGGGCGGTGGTTTGCGGCTCTGCGGGAGGCGATCGACGCCTTTGTGAATCGGACGCAGCGGAACGTCACCGGCACGGTGCGCGTGAAGTTGTACAAGGGCAACTGCGTGGCTGTGGGGGCCCGCAGTCCGTACTCGCAGTATGTGGAGGCGTTGGCGAGCTTCGAGATGGGCGCCGAATATGCCCCGGAAGATGCCGGAGGCTTCATCAGCCTGTTTGGCCTGCCCATGCGAGTGGCCGGCACGGTTGAGCGTCAGCAGCAAAAGCGCGGCAAGGGCCGCAAGCCAGGCAAGTAGGCCCGCATGGAGCGGTACGGGTAACCGAGGCCACAGGTGGTGGCACGAGGCACGGGGCCATCTATAATTGCGTTCGGCCATGGAAGTCCCGCGACGTTGCGCGGTTCGGACCGGGGCCGGCATGGCCGGGGCGTCGGAGCAGCTATCCGATAGTTTTGGTCGTTTTGCTTACGCGCGGCATGCGTCCAACGCAGCAGGAGTTGTACGACCTGCATGAGGATTTTATTTACCAGCGACCTGCACGGTCAGAGGCATCTGTATGACCAGTTGGCGGAACTGGCGGTGGCGGTTCGGGCGGAGGGCCTGATTCTGGGCGGCGACATGCTGCCCGACAGCGGGCCCGACGAGGCGGAAGCCGTCCAGGTCGGTTATATGTCGACGGTGGTTCGCGATCTGCTGGTGCGTCTGCGGGACGAGCTTGGACCGCTGCGGACGGCGATGATCTTCGGGAATCACGAGGCGCGTTGCGCCGAGCCGGCGGTCGCACGGCTCGAAGACGAGGGCCTGGTCACGTTTTTGGGACCGAACAAGGTGGCCACGTGGGGCGAGGTGAGCCTGGTGGGGTATTCTTGTGCCCCGCCGTGCCCGTACTGGGCGAAGGACTACGAGCGTCTGGATCGCCGGGGCGACGAGAACACGTTTGACGAAGGCTACGTATGGGAGGCGGGCGCGGGCAGATTCCGCCGGGTCAATGCGGTAGAGCACCTGCGGACAGTGACGACGATGGAAGAAGATTTGGCTTCGGTAGGGCCCGTCGAGAGGCCTTGGATTCTGGTGGCCCACTCACCACCCGCGGGATTGCAGTTGGATCGCCTGGCGTGCGGGCTAAACGTCGGGTCGGAAGCGGTGGCGGCGTTCATCCGACGGCGCCAGCCGGACGTGTCGCTGCACGGGCACGTCCACGAGGCCCCTCAAATGACGGGGCAGTACCGACAGCAGGTCGGGCGGACGCTGGTGGTAAACCCCGGGCAGGGCGAGCAGGAACTGGCGGCTGTTCATTTCAGCATGGCCGATCCGGCGGGGACGTTGACGGCGTGTAACGTGGCATGCTGTCGGTAGACGGCTGATTGACAACGCTGTTGGGTTTGGGGGCAGAATAGGACGTCTGGTTTTGCCGGGTACGTTGATCTGGTTGATCTTCGCCGCGTTGCTGGGGGCTTGTGTAGGCAGCTTCCTCAACGTGGTGATATACCGACTGCCGCGGGATTTGTCGCCCTCGGCTCCGGCGCGGTCATTCTGTCCGGCGTGCGGGCGTCGGATCGAGTGGTACGATAATATTCCCATCATCAGTTGGCTGGTTCTTCGGGGTCGATGTCGGCGATGCAGGTCGAGGATTTCGGTGAGCTATCCGGCTGTCGAGCTTCTGTCGGCGGCCGCGACGGTGGTGTTGTTCGACGCGTTGTTCGTGTCGCGGGTGCGTGAGGGCATCGGCCCGGTCGGTGACGATTGGCCGATCGGTTTGGCGTGTGCGGTATTGGTGTGGGGGTTGATCGCAGCTTCGGCGATTGACATCGAACATTACAGCATCGACCTGCGGATCACCTGGCTGGTGGTAGGTGTCGGTGTCGTGATGCACACATTGTGGGCGTCGGGCGAGAGACAGTTTTATCCTCGTCCGTGGGACAGTACGGCGCTGGCGGGTGTGTGTGCCGTTGCGGGTCTGGTGGTTGTGTGGGTGCTGAGTCGGCCGAGGTATCGGGTTGACGAACCCGTTGAAGAGGCGAATGACGCGGCGCCGCCCGCTGGTCCGGGAAGTGGCGGGCCGGGGCGGGATTCGGCACCGGGCGTGGGTCAGTGGATCGCCGTGGTGGCGGGTGCCGCCATTCTGGTGGCGCTGGTGGCGGTGGGGGCGGCGGCGGGTCGAGCGGGTGCGGACTTTGGGATGCGCGCGCTGCTGAGCGTGGTCCTGGGGTTTGCGGCCATCGTGGGGGCGGGGATGACCTGGCGCCAAGCGGACCAGGAGATCGTCGAGGCGATCGAACAGGAACGGCACGACGTTCGCCGGCGCGTGCTGGGCGAGTTGGCGATGCTTGCCCCGGCGATTGTGCTGGCGGTGCTGGCGGCGGTGGTGATGGGGCGGTCGGCGGGCGCGGGTCGCTGGTGGTCGGGCGCGTTGGATTGGGCGCCGGTGGGGTCTTGGCAGCCGGTATTGGGGGCGTGCACGAGTCTGTCGGGCTTCGCGGCGGCGGGCGCGATCGGATGGGGTGTGCGGATCCTGTTTACGCTGGCGCTGGGCAAGGAGGCGTTCGGGATGGGGGACGTGCACCTGATGGCGGCGGCGGGCGCGGTGGTCGGGTGGCCGACGGTACTGATAGGGTTCTTTTTGGCCTCGCCGCTGGCGCTGGCGGGGGTGCTGATCCTGCTGGTTCGCAAGCGGAGCCGGGCGATTCCTTTCGGCCCGTGGTTGAGCCTGGGCGTATGGATTGCGGCGCTGTATCATGATCGCATCCTGGGCTGGTTGGTGCCGTTTGCGACGTCGGGCGAGGCGGTTTTGGTATCTGGAGCCGGATGACAGGCGGCTGACAATGGGTCTTGCAGTTCGGCGAATCAAGATATACGCTAAGCTGGCGGCCATCGTTGCGGTGCTGTTGGTCGTGGTTCTGGTGGTTTTGCTCAACCGCAACAAGACGGCTTCGGTTTGGTTTTTCGGCACGTTCGACGAGGTCAACGTTCTGTGGCTGCTGGTGGTGACCGCGTGCGGCTCGATCGTTGGGTTCTGGATCGTGTCGAAGGTGTGGCGGACGTGGCGTGAGCTGAGGCAGCTTCAGCGAGACGAGCAGGCTCAGACGTCGCAGGCGCAGCAGCGCGAGATGCTCGAGCGGGTCGAGCGCAAGGAACGCGAGATCGACCGCAAGCTGCGTGAGGCCATTGAGAAAGAAGAGGGCGACTGACCGGCCCGGGGTGTCCCGGCGTTTTGTATGGTAGTGTGACCGGTAAGCGGAAGGAGGAATCGACGATGAGACGATCGCTGCAATTGGGCACACGACTGATCATAGCGGGATGCGCTATGCTGGCGGTCGGATGCAAGTGCGAGGAAGACCTGAAGCTATGCCGGGAGGAAAACGACCGGCTGCTGAGCGAGATGGACGGTCTGCGTGCGGAGCTCGCGCAAGCGCAGGATCAGATGGATCAGGCGAAGGCGTCTTCGGCGGGGTATCAGACGCGGATCGCCGAGCTTCAGGACGCGCTGTCCAAGGCCGGCACGGGCGGCGCGAAGGAGGGCGAGTTCACGGTGCTGGGGCCGGGCCTGTCGTGGTTGTCGCTGCCGGGCAGCGTGCTGTTCGACTCGGGTAAGGCCAAGTTGAAAGGCGCTTCCATGACGAGACTGAACCGAATCGCCGGGCAGATCAGTTCGCAGTACGGCGGTCGCGACGTGTTCGTGATCGGGCACACGGATACCGACCCGATCAAGGTCAGCGGCTGGGACGACAACTATGAACTGAGTTGTCAGCGTGCGTTGTCGGTGGCACGTCACCTGATCAAGCAGGGCGTGCCGGCAAGCCGAGTGGTGGCGGCCGGATGCGGGGAGCATCGCCCCGTTGCCGACAACCGCAGTGCCGCGGGCAAGAGCCGTAATAGGCGGGTCGAGGTATTCGCCGTCAGCAGATCGTTCGGCGGGGGCGGCTAGCGCCGTGCCCCGGCGAGCTGTATCGCACGCGTAATGATTGCCATCGTTGACTACGGGATGGGAAACCTTCGCAGTGTCCAGAAGGGCCTGGAGAAGGTGGGGGCGGCGTGTAAGATCGTCGACGCCGCCGAGTCGATCCGGTCGGCCGACAAGCTGGTATTGCCGGGCGTGGGGGGATTCGGCGAGGCGATCGACCATTTGCGGACGGCGGGGCTGGTCGAGCCGATCCGGCGGTTCATCGAGACGGGCCGCCCCTTTCTGGGCATTTGCCTGGGCTATCAGCTTCTGTTCGACCGCAGCAGTGAGGAAGGCGAGCACACGGGGCTTGGGGTGTTTGCCGGCGACATTGTACGGTTCGACTTCTCGCAGATGCTGGAGGGTGCGGCCCTGAAGGTGCCGCACATGGGATGGAACCAGCTTTGGTGGGATCGCGAGTGCCCCCTGCTGGAGGGATTGGAGTCGGGGACGTACTTCTACTTTGTGCACTCGTACTACGCCCGGCCGACGGACCCGCATGTGAACCGCGCCCTTTGCGACTACGGTATTCGGTTCGCGGCGATGGCTTGGCAAGATCAGGTTTTCGCGACGCAGTTTCATCCAGAGAAGAGCCAGCGTGACGGTCTGCGCCTGTTGGCGAACTTCGCGGCGTTGTAGCCAGGGGGCTTTGAGATGGACGTCTATCCGGCCATCGACATTCGCGGCGGCAAGTGCGTGCGGCTGATTCAGGGCGACTACGGGCGGCAGTTGGACTATGCCGACGATCCGGTGGCAGTGGCGGTTGGGTTCGCCGAGATCGGCGCGAAGTGGCTACACGTGATCGATCTGGACGCGGCGAAGGAGGGTCGGCCGCAGAACCTTGGGGTCATCCGCAAGATTGTGGAAGCGACGGGTTTGCCCGTACAGGTAGGCGGTGGGCTGCGGACGGACGAGGCGGTGTCGGAGGTGTTGGGCTGCGGGGTGCGGCGGGCGATCATCGGGACGGCGGCCCTGGAAAACTGGCCGTGGTTCGTGGAGCTGTTAGGCAGGCGGGAATGTGCGGATCGAATCGCTCTGTCGCTGGACGCCCGCGGAGGCGTACTTGCGGTGAAGGGCTGGACGGAGACGACAAGCCGCAGGGCGGTGGATGTGGCGCGCCTGCCGGCAGGCGCATCACTGTCGGCGATTGTGTACACGGACATCGAGCGAGACGGGATGTTGAGTGGTCCGAACGTGGCGGCGACGACGGAGTTGGCGGGGGCGACAAGCATACCGGTGATTGCGGCGGGAGGCGTGGGCAAGCTGGAGCACGTGCGCGAGTTGATGGGGACGAACGTGGCGGGCGTGGTGATCGGTCGCGCCCTCTATGAGCAGACGGTTGACTTGGCGGAAGCGCTGGCGTTAGTGGCGGGGTAGATCGCCTGGGTGGTACAGGCAGAAGGTGCAGACTGTGGCTGCGGGTGTACGAAGCGAACGAGGGTCCGACGAGAGCCGGCGTGCGTGTCACCTGGTGCGTTTCGCCAAGGAGTGGGCACCGGCAATCGTCGATTGGGTGCAATCGGATCAGGAGTTGTTCTGGCTGGCGCCGGCGACGGCGCCTCCTTTGACGGCTGAGAAGGTTCTGGGCTGGCTGCGGGGGGACCGGCACGCCTATCTGCTTTGGCTGGGCGAGGCGGATCGGCCCATCGGCTACGCGGAACTAGGTGTGATGCCGGGCGAGCCCGACCAGATGTGGCTTGGCCATTGCCTGATTGCGCCGTCGCATCGGGGTCGGGGTTTCGGGCGGCGGTTCGTGGGGCTGCTGGCGCGGGCGGCGCGCAGGCGGCACGGGGCGAGGCGACTGCTGCTGGTGGTATTTCCGGATAACGCGGCAGCGATTCGCTGCTACCAGCAGGAGGGGTTCAGCATGCGGGGGCACGAGCATCGGTATTTCGAGACGACGGGCAGGCGGCACCGCCTGTTGCGGATGGCGCTGGACTTGAGTCGTGACGGTACCGGCGCGGACGGATAGACGGGGTCGGTTCGAGAAATCGAGTGCAAATGGGGTGCGAGCGTGTCCGACGGCCATCGCCTATGCCCACGCCGGACACGCCCGCTACGTTGAGGAACGTTTTTCCTGTGCGCAACTCGCCGGTCGGGCGCGGCACCCTAGGGCGAGTGAGATCGCGTATTTGTGTGCCTAGTCGGAGGCACTGGCCGCGCCTTCGGCACTGGCGGCGCCGCTGTCCGGGTAGAAGAGGGCAAAGAGCCCATCGATCAGGCCGCCCGTCAGCGTCTTCAGGCCCGAAGACATCGAGTCGGTCGCAGCGGCCCGGAACGTGTCCGACACGTCGCCGGTGCAGCCGCCCTGTACGACCACGCCCGACATCATCATGCTGATCAGGATAAGACAAGCAGATATTCTACGTCCAAGTTTTGACATATCGAGGACTCCTACTTCTTTGGCCCGCGTGTTCCGTCAAGCAGGCCCCTCACGAGCGGTTCAGATCACATGAACCGTTTGCCTATGGTCTATCGGCCACAATCAGACCCCACATTCAGTTGGAATCGCCCCATAATGGCGTCGCGGGGCAGAGCTCTATTTGACGCATAGACGCACCGGCGGTAGTGTGGGATTTTCTGTCCGATAACAGTACTGTCGGGCGGTGCGGGTTGCCGGGCGTGGTTGGTCCGGCCAAGGGGTAGGTTTGATTCGGTTCCTGCTGAAGAATTTCCTGCTGATCGGGATTGTGGTGGGCGGCTGCACGGGCCTGCTCTGGCCGGGTCCAGGCAGCGTGTTGAAGGATACGGGCCTGGTACCGGTCCTGATCGGGGTAATTTTCGTCTGTAGCGGGCTCCAGATGCGTACCGGGTCGTTCCTGAACGAGCTGCGCAACGCCCGAGCCCTGGCATTCGCGCTGGTTTCGGTAAACGTGACGTTTCCGCTGGTGGCCCTGGTGCTGGCGAAACTGCTGTCGATCGAGGGGGACGCTTTTATCGGTCTTCTTGTGATTGCGACGGCGCCTCCGACGCTGGCCAGCGGGATCATCATCACGACGCTGGCGGGGGGCTCGACGGCGTTGGCGATTATGTTGACGATTGCGGGCAACATCTCGGCGGTCCTCCTGATGCCGGTGGGGCTGGGTCTTGCGCTGAGTCTTACCACGTCGATCGAGTTGCCGGTTCTGAGCATGCTGGCGAAGCTGTTCTACCTGATCGTGCTGCCGACGTTTGTCGGCCAGTTGCTGCGGGCGTTGCGGGCCGATCTGGCGGATCGCTACCGGGGGGTCATTTCGTTTGTGCCGAGCGTGGCGATCGTGATCATCGTGTTTATGCTGGTGAGCTCAGGCAGCGCGCGGATTCGGGAGCAGGCGACCGATCTGACGGTGGTTGCGGTGGCGTCGGTGGCCCTGCACGTGACGATGCTGGGGGTAAACCGTTTGGGTGCGGGGGTCTTGCGCCTGGACCTTGCCGCGAGCAAGGCGCTGACGATCGTGGCAAGCCAGAAGACCCTTCCGGTCAGTGCATTTGTGGTAGCCCAGGCGTTCGGCGATCGCCCGGCGGCGATCGTTCCCTGCATCGTGTTTCATATTCTTCAGATTCTGCTGGACACGGTAGTCGCACACCGCTGGTCGCAACGGTCTGAATGAACGTAATTGGCTGGTTTTTCTCGGACGTTGCCGGCCAACGGATCGCCGTCACGGCTAGTGCGGGTGTGCGTTCCAACCCGGCCAGCCAGCAGGCGTAAAGTAACCGCGGGGGCACACCGATAACCCTATTGATGTAAAGACCGTCCGCCGCTGTTCGGCGGGCGGCGGCGTAACCCAAGACCCCGGACATGGTCGGGAGTTTGTGATGACGAAGCACGACATTCGGGAAGGTATGTTGTTTCGGTGTTCGACGATGACGGCGCTGCTGGCGGCCCTGACGGTGATGGCGCTGACGGCGAGCTGCGGCACGCGCGACCTCACGACCGACACTACCGGACAGAATACATCCGGTACTGCGGAGCAGACGTCGGATGCAGATCTGGCGTACGATCGGGCGGCCTTGATGGCCGCGATGGCCAACTACATCGAATACGGACCGGACAATGAGCCGCTGGCCTACACGTTCGCCCTGCTTTTCGCCTGGCAGAACCACATTGGTGCAGCAGTCGCCTTCGACGTGGAAGTGAACGGCGAGTTCATCGAACGGCGAGTGGTCGAACCGGGCACGCAGGAGATTGTTGCGATCACGAACGATGTCGTTCGTGATACCGAGGCCGTCACAGGCGTGGTGAGTGAGGATATTCCGCTGCTGGGCAGGCCCACACCATTTGTCGTGCGTCTGACGAACTTCGTGTGTGACGACGATCACATCATCCAGGACATGAACATGATCCTGGCGCCGCTGAATGCGTTCACGACGAACTGGCGGCCGATCACCGAGGACGTGCCGGAGATCGTTCTCGGGCCGCACTACGTAGCGCCCGCGGTGTTCGCGTTTGCGGTTGAGAAGACGCGCATTCAGGTTATCGAGGTGGACCGCGAGGACATGCCCGACGAGCCGGATGAGGACGAAGCGGCCCAGCCGGAGGAGTTGAAGTGGCCTGTGCTGTGCTCGCTGTTCTACCTTCCGGAGCAGGAAGCCGTGCTCGCGGCGTTGGGCTATGGCGCGCTGATTCCGACTTCGATCTGCCCGTAGTCTCCAGACTGAGGACAGACTTATAGAACTCGGGGCGGCCTGCACGACAGCAGGTCGCCCTTTTTTTCTTTTGGCGAGATGGACAGACATGCGTCCAGCGGCTGGGTTTGCCGAGGCCCTACCGTTCGCCTCGCGTGGCGGCTTTGAAGTCGTCCAGCAACTGTTGCGTGATGGGGCCGGGCTTGCCGTCGCCGATCTGTCGGCCGTCGATTTGCGTAATGGGCACCACTTCGGCGGCGGTTCCGGTGAGGAAGCACTCATCGGCCACATAAAGGTCGTATCGCAGGAGTTGCTTTTCCTGCACGTCGATGCCGCGTTGGGCGGCCAATCGCATGACGACGGCGCGGGTGATACCGGGCAGGATTCCCGCATCGCTGGAGGGGGTCTGGAGTCGGCCTTGCCGGACGATGAAGACGTTGTCGCCGGTGCATTCGGCGACCAGGCCGTCGACGTTGAGCATGATGGCTTCGAGGGCGCCGGCGTCGACGCACTCGATCTTGGCCAGGATGTTGTTGAGGTAGTTGAGCGATTTGATGGGCGGGGGCATGGCGTTGGGGTGATTGCGTATGGTGCTGACGGTGATGATATTCATGCCCTCACGGTAGAGTTCGGGCGGATAGAGCTCGATCTGGTCGGTGATGACGAAGACTGAAGGGTTGGCAGTTCGGGTGGGGGCCAAGCCCAGATATCCCACGCCGCGTGTGACCACGAGGCGGATGTAGGCGTCTTGGAGCCCGTTGGCTTCCATGGTCTGGTAAATGGCGTCCTTGATCTGCTGGGCTGACATGGGGATGGTCAGGCGAATGGCCTTGGCCGAGTCGAAGAGGCGCTGCACGTGGGCATCGAGCTCGAAGACGCGGCCGTTGTAGCTGCGAATGCCTTCGAACACCCCGTCGCCATATAACAGGCCGTGGTCGAACACGCTGATTTTGGCCTGGTCGACGGGCACAATCTGCCCATCGAGGAAGACTTTGAGGTCCGGTCTGGGGGCGAACGGATTGTCACTCATACCTGCCTCCGACGCTGGCCGTCTCGCGCTGTAGGCCCCGACGGGCATCCTGGCTGCCGAGACTAGCGCGAACTGACTTTACCCTCTACCAACTCGACCGCGGTGTCAGCCATCTCGGCTACGGCCGGGTCGTGCGTGACCATGACGATCGTTTGGCCGTTGCGGTTGAGCTCCTGCAAGGCGGCCAGGATCTCTCGCCCGGTACGCGCGTCAAGGTTACCGGTAGGCTCATCGGCGAGCAAGATGGTGGGGTTGTTGACGAGTGCGCGGGCTATGGCGACCCGCTGGCGCTCGCCGCCGGACAATTCATTGGGCCGGTGCCGGATTCGCTCGCCGAGGCCGACCAGTTCGACGGCCTGACGGGCGGCAGACTCGGCCTGATGGCGGCCGGCAACCCAGGTGCCCACCGAGGCGCCGACCATCCGCGGGAGGATAACGTTTTCGAGCACGTCGAACTCGGGCAGCAGGTGATAGAACTGGAAGACGAAGCCGAAGACCTCGTTTCGGAGTTGGTCGGAGCGGGCGCCGGTGGAGGGGTGCCCGCTGCGGCCGCCGTCATTCGGGCGGCCCGGCACGTGTCGCGAGGTCTCGGGCTCGAAGATGGGTTCGCCGCGGAAGTACACCTGCCCGCGCTGGGGTACGTCGAGGGCGCCGAGTATGTGCAGCAACGTGCTTTTGCCCGAGCCGCTCGAGCCCTGTATGGCCAGGAACTGACCCGACCTGACGGTCAGGGAGCAGCCTCGCAGGACGTGCAGCTCGCTGCGGCCAAGGTAGTAGCTCTTGTGGAGCGATTTGGCTTCGAGGATGACTGCGTTCATGCCCATACTCGGTCTATTCGTACCGTAAGGTTTCAGCGGGCCAGGTTCGAGCGGCCCGCCAAGCGGGAATGGCCGCTCCGACGACGGCGGCCAGAACGGCGACCACGACGATGACGGCGACATCGGTCGGCTTGACCTCGTTGGGGATGCGGTCGAAGACGTAGACCTCGGCCGACCAGACTCGCAGACTTGGGTGGATGGTGGCGAGCCAATCCTGAAGCTCGTTGATGTATCGGACGAACAGCGAGCCGACGACCGCGCCCAGCAGCGAGCCGACCGCGCCGATGGCGGCGCCGTACCCGAGGAAGATGCCCGCCACGCCGGCGGGCGAACCGCCGATGCTCTTGATGATGCCGATATCGCGAGTTTTCTCCTGCACGATCATGTAGAAAATACAAAGCACGAGAAAGACGGCCACCAGGCTGATCACGCCGAACAGCACGGTGACGAGTATTTTTTCCTTTTCGACGGCAGCGATGTAGACGGCCTGCATCTCTTCCCACGTGTAGACGCCGGCGTAGGCCATGAGCGACTGTTCGACCGGGTCGGCGGGGGCGGTAGCCATGTGCTCCTGCCAGGCCTGAGCGATGCGGGCTCGCAGGGCCAGCGGATCGGCCTGAGGAGAGAGCTTGATTTGCACCTGGGAACATCGTGCGGAGGTCATGCCTCCGCCATCCTCGGGGATGCGCTCGGCCGGACCCATCAAAAGCTGGTCCTGGAGCAACTCGAAGTCGACGTAGACGCAGAAGGAATCGATCTCGTGCACACCGGTGTGGGAATCGTCCACGTAGCGGCCGTACAGGCGCTTCGGGCCTTCCATGCCCTCGCCAAGCAGCACGGTGCCCTTGGGGGTGACGGGCACGACCGTCAGATCGACCCTACACCCGCGTGGGTAGACCCGGTCCCGTCGGTACTGGCCGCCGGCTGCGCGCTCGGCGATCAGATCGGCGCCGATGACAATACCCGGCAGGGAGGGCCCTTCGTAGCGGGGGTTGTCGAGGAACTCGCGTAGACGATCGAGCACGCCTTCGAGGATCTGCCAGGCCTGGTCTTGGAGTTGCTCGGCTTCGGAGATACGTGCGGAAGCGAGTTGGTCGGCTGCCGAGGCAAGGATGCCGGCGGCGCGCGTCATGTCGCCGCGGGGTCGGTCGAACCGGGGATCTTCGGGGAGTCGGTCGGCCGACTGCCGTATGGTGTCGGCCAACTCGCGTTGGAGCGAGATCCATTCTTGCGAAGGCGGGGACTCATCGTTTTGGACTCGGGCCTCGCCCAGATCGGCGCGGAGGCTGGACAGGTCGGCGATGCTGATGGCGGCGTCCCAAACGGGCTGACCGAGCTTGCCCTGTCGAGTGGAGTCATAAACGCCCGGCCCGGGGAAGGGCCGGTAGGGCCTGACCTGCCGGTTGGCGTACTCGGGGGGCAGGGGACCGCGGTCGCGCAAGGCCTGCTGAAGGTCGGGCGGCAGGACGTACCGGCCGTTCTGCACTCCCCAGAGAGGCTGTTCGGTTGGATCGAGCGTAGTCGTATTGGGATACCATTCTTCGTAGAAAAGGGAGTTCTTGAAGTCGTTGACGCGATACGTTTCATCCAGGCGGATACCGACGATGCGGACGGCGCGGGTGTAGTTGGTCGGGTGCATACGCATGACGCCGTAGGTGTAGATCAACGGGGTAGCGGCTTCGACCTCGGGCCATTGCACGATCCTGTCGATGAACGGCTGGTAATAGGGCACGCCCTGAAGGGGATTGCCCGGATCGATGACCAGATCGCCGAGCAGTCCGCGCGAGCGGGCCCGGACCATATCGAGGAAGCCGCCCATGACGCTGACGACGATGAGGACCATGGCTACACAGAGAGTGACGGCGCCGATGGAGAAGAAGGCGATTCGTCGCCGTTGGAGCAGGCGGGCGGCGATGAAGGCGCTGTAGTAGCGCGCCAGGCCGGGTGACCCGAGCAGCCTGGCACCGAGACGATAGACCAGCGCGAGCAGTCCCAGCACGATCAGCGCGCCGGCGACGATGAGAGCGGCTCGGTCGGCGGCAGCCATCCCGGCGACGAAGCTTGCGATGGCGGCCGTTGCGGTGACGCCGACCCGCAGGAGGAACCCCGCGGCTCGAAGCGGCGTTCCGACGGCGAGCGACAGTCCGGGCCATCGGACCATCAGCACAAGGGCCAGCAGTAAGGTGCCCCAGAGAATATCACAATCGCCGACCCCTTCGGCAAGCCACTCGGGCGGGTGGTAGTAGTCGGGCAGGCCGGTGAGCAGGCGCTGGTATCGCTCCGGCATGGCGGCGTAGAGGACGAACTCGTCTGACAGGTCGCCGATCATGGCCGCCCGCTCGGGATCATCGGGCGCCTGCTGTTGGAGGCGGGCGATGAGTTGGCGGCGTCGTTGCTGCATCGAGTCGGGCAGTTCGCCGAGGCGCAGGTCGTCACGGACGGCTTGCAGATGGGCCTGGAGGCCCGGCACGTCACGGCCGAAGACGGCCCACCCGGTGGGTGGACTCAGGCAGGCCAGCACCAGCCACACCAGCAGCGCCGTCCAGACCACGCCGGCAAGTGCCGACCCCAGGCCCCCGAGCGCTGACTGCCATCGACCGGCGGAGGCGAGCGACCGGGCGAGCCCGACAACGAACCAGAGCGTCAGTTGGATCGCCAGCACCAGCGGTGAGAGGACGATGACCACCGGCGCGAGGGCATAGATCGCCCAGCGAGGCAGGCCTATCGGGCGGCCGAGCAGCCGATCGAGCCCGCAGGTAAAGGTAAGGTAGTAACAGGCGGCGACAATAAAGGCGGCCGCCTGGACCAGCAGGTAGATCGGCACGGCGACGGGGGCAAGGATGATCAGGAGCTTTCGGCGCAAGGCGTTAGCTACCTTCCTGTTGGTTCGCTGCCGGTCTCAAGCGCGACGCTTCAGCCTTTCGGCCGCTGGAGCGGGAAGAGGATGACGTCGCGGATGCTCGTCGAGTTGGTCAGCAGCATCACGAGACGATCGATGCCGATCCCGATACCGCCGGCCGGCGGCATGCCGTATTCCAGGGCTCGCAGGAAATCCTCGTCCATCACGCGCATGGTTTCGTCGCCCTCGCCGCGAAGCTGCTGGCTGAGGGTCTGCCGCTGAACGTCCGGGTCGTTGAGCTCGGTGTAGGCGTTGGCCAATTCGACACCGCTGACGTACAGCTCGAACCGCAGGGCGAGCCGCGGGTCGTCCGGATGCCGGCGGGTCAGTGGGCAAAGCGAGGTTGGGAAGTCCAAGACGAACGTGGGGTTGACCAGGTTGGGTTCGACGTGTCGGTCGAACAGCGCCTGGACGACGAGGTCGTCGGCCATGTCGGCGTGGTCGATGTGCTGCTGGTCGGCGGCGCGGCGTACGGCGGCATGGTCGAACATGTCGACGCCCACGTGTGTGGCGAACAACTCGGCGAAGGTGGCTCGCCGCCATGGTGGCGCGAAGTCGATGGTCTTTGTGCCGAATGGTCGTTGATAGCCGCCGCCCAGCCGGTCGATCGCGGCGACGGTGACGCCCTCGGCCAGGTCCATCATGTCGTGATAGTCGCCGTAGGCCTGATAGGCTTCGAGCATGGTGAACTCGGGGTTGTGCTCGGTGTCGATGCCCTCGTTGCGGAAGTTGCGGCTGATCTCGAACACCCGTTCCATGCCGCCGACCATGAGTCGCTTGAGGTACAGTTCGGGACTGATCCGCAGAAACAGGTCAATATCGAGGGTGTTGTGGTGGGTGGTAAACGGTCGGGCGGCGGCGCCGCCGTAGATGGGCTGAAGCGTGGGCGTCTCGACCTCGACGAAGTTACGCTCGCGAAGCCACTGACGAACGGTCTCGATGATGAGGATCCGCTGTTGAAAGACGCTCATGACGTCGGGGTTGGCGAAAAGGTCGACGTATCGCTGCCGGTAGCGGAGTTCGACGTCTTGAAGCCCATGCCACTTTTCGGGCAGGGGACGCAGCGCCTTACACAACACTTCGAAAGCGTCGACCCATAGGGTGATTTCGCCGGTCTTGGTTCGGCCGAGTCGGCCCTCGGCGCCGATCAGATCGCCCAGATCGAGCAGCTTGATAGCCTTCCAGGCGTCGGAGCCGATAGCCTTTTTGGAGATGCCCAACTGGAGGTCGCCGCTGGAGTCGCGAATGGTCACAAAGCAGAGCCGGCCCATGTCGCGGAGCAGTACGATGCGTCCGGCGGCGCGGGCGCGGTCGGCGTCGGAGGACTGCCCGGGCTCCAGGCGAAGTCGCTCGACCTTGTTGCGGACGTACTGATTCGGCAAGACCTGCCCGAAGCGTGCCCCGTAGGGATCGATCCCCAGATCGCGGAGGCCTTGGAGCTTTCGACGGCGTTGGTCAACGTACTGGTCGGACATCAGCCACCTGGTCACTGGTTGCGTGGAGCCATGCGGGCCTGCGATGAGGCCAAACATCGGCATATCGCTCGAGATCGGCAAGATCTCTTGGCACCGGTGAGCCAATGCTAGCGGTAGCGGGTCGGGGCATCAACTGCCGGGACAGTCACGGGTCGCCCGATTGGGCAGGCGAGTTGTCGGAGAGCCCGATGCCAAGGCGGTTGACAGTGGCTGGGCGATGGCGTTGGATAGCGGTGAGTGTCGGGTTGATAGAAGGAGTTTTGCCATGGCGCGGTTGTGTCCGCCGTTCGAGTCGGTTGAGCAGTTCGAGCAGACACGCGAGGAGTTGGTATCGGCGTATCGCGCGAGTCTGGGCAGCATGCCCGAGTCGTGCGCGCTGCAGCCGCGGACGTTGGAGCGTGAGGATCGAGGCGACTACATTCGGGAAAAACTCGAATACAGGGTGGAGCCGGGCGAACCCGCGGTGGCGGCGTACCTTCTGATCCCCAAGGGGGTGAAGCTGCCCCGCCCCGGGGTGGTTTGCCTGCACCAGCACGGCGGGCAGTTTGCGCTGGGCAAGAGCGAGCAGGTGGGTCGGATCGGATCGCCTCTGCAACACGTGGCGTTGGAGTTGGTGCGGCTGGGGTACGTGACGATCGCGGCCGACTCGCGGTGCTTCGAGCAGCGTGGCAAGTACTGGGACGGCGACGGGGTCTACGCGCACAGTCTGTTGATTCAGGGGCGAACGCTGGCGGGGGCGTTCGTGTGGGATATTCAGCGAGAGATCGACTACTTCTGCTCGCGCGAGGAGGTCGACAGCGAGCGGATCGGCGTGATCGGGCACTCGATGGGGTCGATGCAGACGGCGCTGATGCTGCCGATCGAGGGTCGGATCAAGGTGGCGGTCGCCAGCCAGGGGGCGAAGCTGTACGAGAAGATGATTGAGCGGGGCGACAACTTTCCGTGGGCGTATCAGTTGCCGGGGTTCTACAACCACGCGGACCTGGATGCGCTCTACTGGCTGAGCGCGCCGCGCCCGCTGATGCTGACGGGGCGTCGGCAGGACTCGGTGAGTCACCTGGGCGATCAGGAGGAGGTCGAGCGTCGGGTTGGCAACGTGTACGCCCTGGTCGGGGCGAAGGAGAAGTTCGCGTACGTCAGAGAGGATGGCGGGCACGGGTTTGGAGATGATCTGCGGCGGCAGGCGTATGCGTGGATGAACCGGTGGTTGTAGTTGGTGCGTAGAGAAGAGCACGCTCGTCACGAAACGTTTGGATTTGGCGCGCTCCCCTTCGGGTCGCCGCTAAACGGGGTGTCCCGACGCACGCGCTCCCCTTCGGGTCGCCGCTAAACGGGGTGTCTCGACGCACGCGCTCCCCTGACAGGTCGCCGCTAAACGGGGTGTCCCGACGCACGCGCTCCCCTGACGGGTCGCCGCCAAACGGGGTGTCCCGACGCACGCGCTCCCCTGCGGGTCGCCGCTAAACGGGGTGTCCCGACGCACGCGCTCCCCTGCGGGTCGCCGCTAAACGTGGTTGCAGGAACCCGGGCTTGGCAGTATCTTCGTCCGCCATGCGCCTAGGCGGTCCGCTCAGGGCGGCGGGCCGACGGCGGATTGGGCTGGAACAAGCGACCGACCCAGGCATAGGGCAAGGAAAGGGACTATGTTCGACACATTG
>Ga0272442_10004534_pt1 | contig 18973 bp, 19 predicted proteins | sample SSMForm2O_FD_200262 | JGI IMG/M metagenome (GOLD analysis project Ga0272442, IMG submission 200262) | Marine sediment archaeal communities from Little Sippewissett salt marsh, Falmouth, MA, United States - SSM-Form-2O | ecosystem: Environmental > Aquatic > Marine > Wetlands > Sediment ... | reverse complement strand
ATTGCCGCGCTGGGTTATGTGGTGGGGTATCTTCTCAATTACTGCTCGCGCTACTCTTGGCATGCATAAATAATACCACGACTCTTGAATACTGTCAATAAAAAAGGGGTTGCGTCCCCCTTATCCCCCCCATCCCCTTCAGGCACTATTAGTGTTTCAGTATGCCCCTTTGAAAAAATTCTCTCTCCGTAAGCCTTCCCACTATTGGGATTACAAGAAGCTGGGGAATTATTTTAAGATTTTTCATAATATTTAGGAGATTTTCCTTGACATATGCGTATAATAGAGTAGAATATTGCTGAAGTTGAATGGTTGGTGCCGGGTAGTAAAATTTAACTATTTGGCGCGAAAACGGGTTTCAGGGGTGAAAAAAAATTACAAATCGCCCCTTTTGTATTTTAGGGTTACTACGAAATGAGAGAATTAAGGGTAAACGTAAGTTGTTATTGTAAAAGGAGTTACGTTGCATATCCTAAAATAAGGGATGTCGTAAGTGGGAGTACGGAGCCATCTAAATTTGTAATTTTCAGCCGGGAGATGGGCGAAAATTATGCGATTCTGGAGTCGGTTTTACCGGTTTTATGCAAATATAGCGGATGTGAGAGATGAAAATGGAAAGCTCTCGTGAAGGCATTTTTACTGGCATCGGGGCCGGTCATGTGTTATGCTTTACCCGTATATGTATTTTGAATGCAAACGTGCAGTTTTGGCGAGGTAAGTAATGAGCGTCGATAACGACAAGCAGGAAGCTCCCGATTCAACCGGGCAGGAAGAAAACCCTTTCGAGCAGGAAGAGGTTTTTCCGATGGGCGACCAGCAGGTCCAGAACCAGGACCCGCCCGCAGTCGGCGAGGGCGTCGGCTATATGCCCGAGGACGCGGTTATAGAATATGGTTACGACTCGGGGGACGACTTCTACGACCCATACAAGAACAAGGAAGGCGAAGAGGACAGCGTCTTCATGACCGAGGAATCCAGCAAATCGGGCGCCCAGCAGGAACCCGCTCCTGAAGCGGACCTGACGTCCGCAATCGACAGCGACCCGCTGGCCGGTTACGAAAAGCCTTCGGAACCGGACGGTTATGCGAACCAGCTCGACAGCATGTTTCCGGACGACGGCTTCAAAAAAGGCGGAGAACTCAACTGGGACTCCAGCGCCAAGACGGAGCCGACGCCAGCGATGCCGCCCGTACCGCCGCCTCCGCCGATGCCGGGGGCCGTTACGCCCGGGTCGGTCACGGAGGAGATGTACGAAGAGGGCGGAGTGCCGGACTCGCCTTCCGGCTACGTCGTCATAACGCCATCGGGCCGCAAGAAGGGCCTTTCACCGGAAATCGCGCAGCTTCTCGACCGCACGTCGAAAAGGCAGACGACGGTCCAGGCCATAGAAGACGGAACCGGCTCCGGGAAAAAGAATGGAGTAGTCGTAGCGATTCTCATTGTCCTGATACTTGCGGCGGCGGGAACGGCCGGTTATTTCTTCTCTGAGCTTCAGAAGGCCCGGAAGGAAATCGGCAATGCGGAGACTAAGTCGCTCCAGGCGCAGGCACAGTTGAAATCGGGCTACGAGGCCAGAATCGGCGAGCTCGACACTGCGCAGAAGGCGATGCAGGTGACACTGGAGGAAAAGGACAAGGCTTACGATGACTACGTCGAAAACGTCAAGGGACAGGTAGCGCAGTTCGAATCGCTGGACAAGGCCAGGCTGAACCTCGAGGGGGAAGTCAAGGAACTCAAGGAAGAGAACACGAAAATAGGAAAGCTGGAAAATGAGCTTGAAGACAGGGATGGCCAGATAACCGCCCTGAATTCCGACGTTCACGCCGCCAAGAAGGAGGCCAAGGAGTTGACGCTGGGGATTTTCTCGCGCGACTCGAAGATTGCGGACATCGAAGACCAGCTTGCCAACAACGAAGAGAGAATCACGAAGCTGAGGGAAAAGCTCGAGGAAATAAGCACGACCGCGACGCAGGTGAGCCTGAGCGAGCTCGCGAAGCTCAGAGACACGGTAATGAAACAGGAGAACAAGATAGAGTCGCTCTCCAAATGGAACGGCGAGCTGGAAGAGCAGCTCGAGAAGATAACGAGCACAAGCGGCGACTCCGACGAAAAGAGCATGGTGGACCAGATAAACGACCTGAGAATGGACCTTCTTCGCAAGGGCAAGGAATGCATCCGCCTCGAAGAAGACCTGAAGAACGAGCAGGATGCGCGTCGCAGGTACAGTTCGCCCGAGAACGCGATAGTGCAGTGGGCGGGCGCGCTTGCGACGGGAGAGATGGACCGCCTGATGAAGTTCTATTCCGAAGACAACGTGCATCGCAAGCGATTCGATGCGGACGGACGTCAGCGCGAGGCTTTGGCAAGGGAACACGCCGAATTTCAAGTATACGCCATCGAGCCGGATGTGATATCAATCGAACTCGACCCGCGGGAAAACAGGGCGAAGGCCCGCCTCGTACTGAGAATGACGCGAGACGGCAAGACGGTGAACGTAAAGGCAAACATGGTTCTGGTCAGGGAATTCGACCGATGGGTAATTCTCGACGAGGGTTTCTAAGGCCGTCTATTTAAGCTTGTAATGCCCAATCTGCGCGGCCGGGACGAGAACGGTCGAACCGATATTGAAAAGATGCGCCGAGACCCTTTTGAAATAGTATATGACGAGCGCGAGCGAGGCGGCGCCTTCGGAGTTCAGTTCGTTATCCTTCATCACTTCCGAAAGGACCTCCTTGCATTCCTTCTTGATAAGCGCCTTGGTCTCCACAACGGACCTGGCCAGCTTCTCGTCGGATTCGAGAAACGCTCTCTGCGCGTTGTCGAACATCTTTTCGAGCTGAGACTCCATTTCGAGGAGGGGCTTCCTGTATTTCTCATGGTCCCCGCCCATCTTCATATGGTCGACAAGGTCCATGATGTCTTTGCAGAAATCACCGAGCCGCTCGGCATCCTTGACAACCGAAAAAAGCACCAGCGCGGCGGGCGCATCGCCGTCGGGCTCGAACGCAAGGTACTCGATTATCTTCGAGCGAATCGAGCGCTCGAGGTCGTTTATCCGGGTATCGCGCCGACAAAGTTCTTCCTTCGTCAGTCTCGCACCTTCCTTGGCAAGAAGCACGTCCGTGGCGGCGTCAAACAGTCTCTTCGCCTCGTCGAGTATCGCGTTGAATTCATCGAAAGCCTGGCCGAGAAGGTTTTTCCCGCCCCAGATTTTAAACAGCCTGTCAAACATACTTCAGCCTCCGAACCAATTTGGTTAGGAGTTTATATCCCTGCCGCCCATAAATCAAGACAAATAAAACCTCCGGCGCCTCTTCGCCTTCACGCCGGAACCCCGATTCAGCACAATTCCTAAAACGGTAAGCCGCATAAATAACACCCCTTTTTTGAATATCTATGCAAAGACCCTTAACTTTAGGTTTTTCCTATGCTTATCTATACGTGAAAAGAGTGTCATTATATATGAACGGCGGAATAGCTTTCACCGAAAAGGATACGGTCGCCGGTTCTCGACAGAATTTACGGCTGGACATTGGGAACAAGCGAGCGAAATGGAAATGAATTTTATTCATCCCAACGAAGCTTTATTCAACGCTCGCGGTTCGAGCGCCCGGCAAACATCAGTTTATCAGGAATCATACAGGTTATGTTCAATCAGGGAAGGAGATTGTTGATGAGAAGAGGATTTGTAGTGGCCGTTATGGTAATTGCAGCAGCATGGGCGACTATACTCGTCGGATGCGGCGTCGATTCGGGTACGCGGGACGGTTCGACCCCCGACTACTCCGGCGGCCCGAGCGCAGGCCTGCCCGGCGGCGGCGCCAATCCCGGCTCGAACCCGGAGGACGCCTCGGCAGCCGAGCAATCGGTCTTCGACCTCGTCAACCAGGAACGCGAAAAGGCCGGCGTCGGCCCTCTGAGCTGGTGCGACGGACTAGCCGAGCTTGCGAAAGCGCACTCCAACGACATGTGCGACAGAGGATTCTTCTCGCACGTCAATCCCGAAGGCGAAGGCCCCGGCGACCGCGCAAGCGCAGGCCACGCGGGCAGCTACACCTTCACGCCCGTCTACCCAAACCCGTATTTCGGGCTCGGCGAGAACATCGCCATGGGCCAGACAACGGCCGCGCAGGTGATGGATGACTGGATGAATTCGCCCGGCCACAGGGCTAACATCCTTAAAGGAGGCTACACGCATATCGGCGTCGGCGTTTGCGACGGCTGCGGCAAGCACTGGACCCAGTGCTTCGGAACAAGATAATGAGAAAAGTCCCCCTTTTCTCAAAACAAAAGGGAAGGGCTTTTTGCCCTTCCCTTTTGCTATTGTATTTTGCGTAACTTTCAAACGCAGGCGAAAATCCCCCGGTTATGGCTCGTTGAGGTATTTCATCAGCGTTATCATATTGCCATGGTTGTTGTACTCGATTTTGTTGGTGCATCGCATCATCAACATGATTCCGAGCCCGCCGAGCCGCCCCTGCTCGTAACGCTCGCGCGCAGCCGAAACGGCGTCGCCGGACATGGAGCGTTTCAAGTAAACCTTGTAGTCGAATCCCCTGCCCTCGTCCGTAATCACGAGCGTGATTTTCTCCTTGTCGAGAAGGTAGAGAACCTTAATCTGCTTGTGGCTGTCGTACCTGTTGCCGTGCTGAGCGGCGTTTAGGACCGCCTCCCTGAAAGCGGCGTTGAGGGCCACCACGCCCCCGTCGCTCAGTCCGGACTCGCCGAGGAGTCCCTGCACCACCTGGCCCGCGGTATCGAGGTACTGCTCCGTCGTCGGGAACTGAAGGCAGACCTGCTGGTCGAATATGACCTCTTCCTCCGTCGAGCGCGCAAGTTCGCTTTCGGCGAGAGTAAGCAGAGTATAGACCTCGAACGGCTCCACGAGGTGCTCGTCCCCGCATATCCTGAACTCGTCGGCACGCTCGGGGTCGCGGTCCTTAGGAAAAAGAATAATAACGGGGATATGGCTGGTCTCTTTATTTACCTTAATCTGCCTTATAAAATCCTGAACTCCCGGCATCCCGTAGTCCACGATACAGAGGTATGCAAGGCCGTCCTTGAGCACCTTCCTGCACTTGGCGGGAGAATTGCCGACGATGACCTTCCATCCGACGCGGGAGAAGTGAAACTCCACGACTTTCGCGAACGAGTCGTTTTTCGGGATTGCAAGAAGTATCGCCGAGAGCTTCGTCTGGTCGATTTTCTTCTGAAAGTCGCCTTCCGGCGTTATCGAAACGTACTTCGAGGCAGGCTTAATATACTGGTGCCCCGTTTTCGGGTCGCGTACTATATGGGCCTTTTGCTCGGCGATATGAAGGGTGGCAAACTCCGGGATAACAATGCGCTTTCCCGCAATCAGGCCATCGCGTAGCGTCTCAATGGTGCCTTTAAGCGCTTTGTCCGCTTCGTCCTTGGTAAGACTGGCATTCTTAACAAGGCTGGCAACAAGGTCATCTCTACCAAGCACGTCCATGCCTTTTCCTGCAAACAACGACAAGCTGCAACTGCAGGCTCAACTACAATTCCCTGGTCTTCAGTCTCGCTGTGATTTCCTCCCTCGTCACCAGTCCTCTCTCCACGAGCAACTCTGCCAGCACTTCGGCGAGATGCGGACTCTTCGGGATGGGTTTCGGTTGTGATGGCGCCGTTTGTGCAGCCTGTCTCGAACGGGCCATGCGCTCGTGCGGCGGCAGCGAATAGTATTCATCCATCGCCTTCTTTATCCGGTCGTACGGCGCAAGCACCGTCTCCACGAGACAGTTTGTCATAAATTGAATCTCTTCCACCGTCTCAATGTCAATTGGTTCCGCCATGGCCAGAATTATTTTCCCTTTTTCGTCCGCAAGAGGAAGAATCCTGTGCTTTTCGAGAAACTCCTTTGGCAGCTTGTCCATGGCGAAAGCATCAACGATGTGGCTGCCGATATCGAGAATGGGAACCGACTCGCTCCGAGCCAAAAGCTCGCTAATCTCTCTCTCGCTCATATACCCGAGCTTGACTATGGCGTTGGCCAAATCGGTTTTGGAGCCCTGCTTGCTCCTCGCCGAAATGGCTTTCTTCAGCTTGTCGTCCGGCAGTAACTTGTTATCTTTTATAATCTTAAGAAGCTGGCTTTCCTTCAATTAGCCTCCCTTTAAATAAACTGGACAGATTCACCTGTCCTAATACCGAATCATAACACAAACAGGCAGGGATGTCAATCAAATTGTCCATCAAATTGCACAAGTGCAATAACACCCAGACGCTACTTCTTCAGACGCTTGAGAAGTGCTTTAGCCGAACCCGCTTCCCCCGAATCAGGATATTGCTTTAAGAGTCTGTCGAGCTCTTCTATGCACTTGTCTTTTTCCTTCGCCCTATACCAGCAACTGGCAATCTGCAGGAGAGCTTTGGACGCGAGTTCGCTATTCTTATACTTATCCATGAAATCCTTAAGATTTTTAATGGTTTTTTTATAATCTTTCTTATAGTAAGGTATCAACGCCTCCGCAAAAGCCATGTCATCATCATAGCCGTGCTTGTCGTCCGGGTCCAGTTTTCTGAGCTTTTCGAAGAAGCCTTTCATTTGTTCGGAGTTCGTTCTTTTCAGGATGCCAAGCATGTAAAGCGCATGGATTGTCTCGCCGCTTTCGTTTTCCGGGTCGATTTCAACGATTTTCAAGAGAGCTTCGGAAAAAGCCTCCTTCTTAATCTTCGAAAGAATTTTCAGCCCCCTGCAGATGAATACTTTGTTGTCTTTGTTCACATCCAGCTTTTTCAGCTTTTCAATATTCTCGATGACACTATCGCTTCTGCCTTTTTGATAGAGGTAGCCGAGCGCGAGCAGGTACAATCCTTCTGCATTTTTAGGGTCGCCGGCAAGAAGCTTTTTCCCTTTTTCAATATTGTCAGATGAACTCACACATTCGCTGAGAGCTCGAACGAAATCTGCCGGCGGTTTGAATGCTCCGAACCTGCCTATCTCCCTGCCTTCCGTCGTTATGAACATCATCGTAGGCATGGATTCGACGCCATACTTCTCGAACGAAGGCATGTCGTCTTCCGCAAAAACTTCAACGCAAACGTACCCGTCAAGCGCCTTTATCACCGAAACATGAGGATAAGTCTCCGACCGGAGACGGTCGCAATCCTTTCAGTTTTCTCTCCCCGTAAAGTCCGCGAAAACGATTTTTCCTTCCTCCGCCGCCTTTTTCATCGCCGCGGCCAGGTTTTCCTGCCACTTGATTTTTTCTTCCTGGCAAAAAGCAGTGCTCGCGAAAAACGATAAAACAACTGCCGCTAATACCGCCGCTTTCTTCACGCCGTCCTCCATTTTTTCAGACATATTGACACTTTACCTCCTAAACGTTAATATTTCGGGATAGTACTTAGGTTAGGAGTATTCCGTGTCATTCACAGTACGTTGCCCCCATTGCGACATCATGTTGAAAGTCCCCGACAAATATCATTATCAGAAAATCACCTGTCCGAAATGCAACAGGGATATCGAGGCCATCAGCGCCGAAACTCTCGAAGTCGGGAAAGAGTTTCTCAAGCAGCTCGAAGATATGTAAGGCGACATGATTATCGACGAGTCGCTTCCCACACGCCGCCGCCCGGACAAAACGCAAAAAGCGCCTTCTCCCGACTCGGAATCGCCGGATGAGGATGGTGACATCCCCAGGCTAAAAAATTCATGACTTCCTGAGAAGCTCAAGACATGCCTCGTAAACTTCATCTTCAGTAATCAACTTCATACACTTCGGGTCCGGGCACGCCCTGCGGTTGCACGGGCTGCATTCGACCTCTCTTCGAACGACAATGTTTCTCCCGCCGACAGGCCCGTATATCGAAGGGTCCTTGGGTCCGAATATCGCCACTGCCGGCGTGCCGACCGCAACCGCGAGATGGAGCGGGCCGGTGTCGCAGCCGACGAAAAGCGCGCTCCTTTCAAGCAGGTACGCCAGATCCTTCAAGCCTCCCGGCTGTGGCCCGCGCACTGCCTTTCCTCCCGTCATTTCCACAATCCTGTCCGCAAGAGCCCTCTCGCCCGGCCCCCATGAAACAATCACTCCGGTATTCCTGCGCCGCAAAAGCCTGCGCGCTATTTCCGCGAACCCTTCCGGCCTCCATTGCTTGAACGCCCCGAACCTGCTCACTCCGGGATGAACCACGACAAGCTTTTTACCATCCAGCCGCTTTTCCTTCAGATAAATGCCTATAGCCAGGCCGTCGTCAGGAGCGGTCTTCAAGTCGGCGGGAAGAACCTCCGGCTTGATTCCCAGCGCTTCGAGCAGCACCAGGTTTTTTTCTATGCGATGCATCGGCGACTTCGGGAGAAAAACGTGCTTCGTATAAAAAACGTGCGCATGTTCCTTCACCCGGCCCGGCGAGAAACCCACCCTCAGCCTTGCGCCGCTTCCAATCGTCACGACTCCGCTTCGCAGGTTGCCCTGGAAGTCAATCGCCACGTCGAACTGCCTGCGCCTGAGCCCTGCGAACGCCGCGCCGAAGCTCGCGATGTTGTCGGTATTTAGAAGGCCGGTCGTCCATTCCCTTCGCCTGACGAGGAATATGTCGTCGATGTCGGGGTCACCGCGCAGCAGACCCGCGGACGGTTCCTCGACCGCCCATGTCACGCGGGCCGAGGGGCATGCTTTTTTAAGAAGCCTGAGCGCGGGCAGGCAGTTTATCACATCGCCCATGGCGCTCAGCCTTACGAACAATACTTTGCCCAATTTCACGGTCATTAGTCAGCCTTTCACAAGCCCGTTATTATAGCCGCGCCTGACCGGCCCCGTCAAACAATCTCGCCGGCAACCTGCCGGAGAATGAAACATTATTACCAAAACAGCTTGAAGCTGGGCACGCTTGCGCTAATATAGATAATTACGGGAGGAATGTTGCGCATATGACTTTCGAAGACCAGATACTGAGAAACAGGAGACTCACGTTCCTTATCATCTTCCTGTTTTCTCTTTTTATAATAGGCATAGGCTTCGTTTTCGGACTGGGACTATGGGGAAGCTGGGAGGCAGGCCTCGTTGCCGTTGCCATCGCCCTTATACTTTCGGTCACGCTTTCCCTCAGCTCCTATTACGGCGGCAAGAAACTCGTACTCGCCGCCAGCCACGCGCAAAAAGTCGACGGCCACCACAACCGGCAACTCTTGAACGTTGTCGAGGAAATGTCCATAGCCTCGGGCCTGCCCATGCCGGAGGTTTACGTGATAAACGACTCCGCACCCAACGCGTTCGCCACCGGCCGCGACCCTCAGCACGCGGCAATAGCAGTGACGACCGGCCTCCTCGACAAGCTGACCCGCGACGAGCTGACAGGCGTCATAGGCCACGAGATGTCGCACATCAAAAACTTCGACATCCGTTATATGATGATTATGGGAGTGCTCGTGGGGCTCGTCGCGCTCTTGAGCGACTTCGTCCTGCGTTCGTTCTTCTGGGGCGGCAGGCGAAGGTCCCGCAGCAATAACAACGGGGGCGGCGGGGCAATATTTTTTATCATTCTCGCGCTCGTGCTTGCAATCCTCGCGCCTATTATATCCAAGCTCATACAACTCGCCGTTTCGAGGAAACGCGAGTTTCTCGCCGACGCATCGGCGGCGCAGCTTACCCGCTACCCCGACGGCCTCGCAAGCGCGCTCGCAAAAATCTCAGGCGACCCGGAAGTACTCGAAGTGGCCAACCGCGCCACCCAGCACCTCTATATAGTAAACCCAATAAAATCTTTCGAGGCGCGCGCCAAGACGCTCTTCTCGACTCACCCCCCGATTGCGGAGCGGATAAGAAGACTCAAAACCATGTAATGGAGGACGGGAACAGGTGAACAAGCTGGCCGCGGCCCTGCTATCAGCGATATTCTCATTCGTGAGCAGACTGCCCCTTAGCACCGCATTCACCGTCGGCGAGCTTTTCGGCCGATTCGCCTGCCAGGTCGCATGGATAATCGGGCGTAATAGAATCGGCATGATAAACCTCCGGCTCGCATTCGGGCGCGAGAAATCGAAGGGCCAGTTCAGGAAGATATTGAAGGAAATGTGGATTAACTTCGGCCGGAGCGCAGTCGAGTTCGCCCGCTTCCCAAGGTACTCCAGGGAAAACATCAGCCGATTCGTCTCATGGGAAAATTTCGACCGCCTCGTCCGGCCCCGCGAACGCGGCAGAGGCGTCATTGCCATGACCGCCCACTTCGGCAACTGGGACCTCCTCGCACTCTCGACCGGCTTAAACGGGCTTCCCGTCAACCTGATAACAAAGCATATGCGCTCGAAGTTCGTCACCGATACATGGATGAAGCAGCGCGCCCGTGGCGGTGTCAATCCCATCTTCAAGAAAGAAGCCCGCCGCGAAATCATATCTATCTTGAAGAAAAACGGGCTCGTCGGCTTCGTTCTCGACCAGGACACCAAGCCCAAGGAGGGCGGGATATTCGTCGACTTCTTCGGGCGCAAGGCCTCCACCCTGTCGGCGCCCGCGCTGCTTTCCGAAAAGCGCGACACCCCCGTCGTGCCGCTCTTCCTCGTCCGTGAAAGCCGCTTCAAACACCGCGCCTTCGTCGAGGAGCCAATCGAGTTCGAGAAGGTCGGCGACAACCACGAGCACAACGTCGTTCACAATACGCGCAGGTACCTGGAAGTGCTCGAGCGCTACATCCGCAAATACCCGGAGCAGTGGCTCTGGATTCACCGCCGCTGGCGCAGAAGGCCTCCGGGCGAGCCGCCCGTCTATACCGGGGCCGCGGGCAAGCGCAGGAGGAGACACCCCGATGGCGTTCCGCACAATAGCTAAGGTCACGGTCTCGGCCTCGGTCAGAAGGCCCGCCTTCTACCTCGTCGTGGCCGTCTTCGCCGCCCTTATCTTCCTCTCGCATTTCTTCACGCTCTTCACGCTCGGGCAGCCGACCTCAATGGTGCCGGAAGTCGGCGTCTCTTCAATCCTGCTCTGCGGCGTGCTCGTCTCGATATTCCTCGGCGCCCAGTCGCTAACATCCGAAATCGAATCCGGCACCCTGCCCGTACTCCTGACCAAGCCCGCAACGCGCTCCCGCATCCTGCTCGCCAAGTTCGCAGGCGTCCTCCTCACGGCCTGGGGCGCCCAGGCGCTGCTCGCCGTTGTCTTCGCAATAACCCTCGCAATCGACGGCAAGCCATTCGACATGCTTCTTTTTCAATCGCTCGTCCTGGCCTTCGCGGCCCCGGCGCTCGCGTCCGCCTCAACCCTCGCCCTCGCCACGTTCCTGCCCTTCAGTCCGGCCGTTCTCGCGTCGCTCTGTCTTTTCGCATTCGGCTCGCTCTCCGGATACCTGCTTTCGATTGTTACGGGGTTTTTCGACGTTCTGCTTTCGGCGGTTTACGCCGTTCTCCCGGACTACAATCTCCTTAACCTCGCGAACCGCCTCTCCGCCGCCCGGCCGCTGACCGCGGGCGCATTCGCATGGTCCCTCGCCTATGCCGCCGCCTATACGGCCGCAGCCCTCGCAATCGCCTCCGCAATCTTCTCCAGGCGCGAGATTAAATAGCAAAAGCGGGCCGCCCCCGAAAGACAGCCCGCTATAAATATTAAAACGCGGCTTGGGATTATTCTGCAAGCAGAGGGTCTATCCAGCCCTTCCAGTCGTCGACCGACGCGCCGACACCGTAATGCCATCGCCAGTTGCCGTTCTTGTCTATCAGGTAGTGCCACGGCACCCCGCTTCCGGCAATCGCGTGATATGCGTTCGTCGTATTGCTTCCGTTGTCCTTGCCCACGGCGTATTGCACGCTATTGGCGGATATCCAGTTGCCTATGGCTGTGGCACTCTCCGTCGACACCTGAATCATTACGAAATCCTGGCCCTGGTAGTAAGTTGCGAGCTCGACCAGCACGGGCAGCTCGTTCAGGCAGAAGCCTCAGGTGCTCGGCGAGGTCAGGCCGATGAAAACGACCTTTCCCCTCAAGCCGGCAATCGTATGGGGCCCGCCCTGCACCCACTGCGAGATGTCGAGCTCGGGCGCCGTGCCCGCGACCAAGTTCACGGTTATGAAATCCACCTTCGTCTCCGTATCGGAGCCGTCCGGGCCGGTCACCGTCAGGCTCACCGTGTAGGTGCCGTGAGAGTTGTAAACATACTGCGGGAACTGAACCGCGCTCGTTCCGCCGTCGCCGAAGTCCCAAGCCCAAGTATCCACGCCGGATGTGGCCATGGAAGTGTCCGTGAACCATACCGTCAGCGGTTCGTTGCCCGATGGCGGACTCGCGAAAAAGTTCGCCGTTATCTCGCCGGTGGCATACACGGTTATAAAATTCGTCCTCGTCTTCGTATCGCTCCCGTCCAAGCCGCTAACCGTCAGGCTGACGGTATACATGCCTTCCGTATTGTACGTATGAAGCGGCGACTGCGCCGCGCTCGTTCCCGTATCGCCGAAATCCCACGACCAGCCCGTTATCCCGCTCGTCGAAGTCGAGATGTCGGTAAACTGCACTGCAAGCGGCTTGACGCCCGACGTCGGCACAACTATGAAACCTGCCGCAATGTCGCCCGCCGGCGGGGCGACGCTTATGTAGTCCGTCTTGGTTTCGGTGTCCGTTCCGGCAGGCCCGGTCACCGTCAGGCTTACGGTATAAACCCCTTCGCTGCTGTAGCCGTGCATGGGGTTTTGCAGCACGCTCGTCGTGCCGTCCCCGAAGCTCCAGAGCCACGTGCTTATACCGAGAGTCGATGCGGACATGTCCGTGAACTGAACCGAAATCGGCGCACTGCCTGATATGGGACTCCCCGAAAAATCCGCCGCAATCGCCGGTTGCGCAGGCGGTGCGGGGTCCTTCGAGCTTGTGCTGGTGCTGCACCCGGCCGCGAAACAGGCCGCGAAAACTACAAAAAACGCCATCTTTGTCCATCTCATTTTACTTCACCCCATTCATACAATATCCTTCTATATTATATGACACCGTTTTCGTACTGCGAAAAGCAAATTATTTATAACTTTTTTACTCATATATATAGCTTGCACAATTTCGCCTTGACAGTTCCGCCGGGTTTGATAGAATCTGCGCGGCTTTCAAGTTACGAGGTTTTGGAGGATTGCAGGTGAGCCAGTTCGACAAGTTGATGGCGATATTAAGCGACGTTCACGAAAGGCCCGAATCGCGCGATGATTTCAGACGCGCTCTTTACCTTCTCCACGAGAACAACAGGGAATCGTACGACAAAACCATGTCGGAGATAAAGACCATCATTCCCGCCCTCCATAAAGAGTTGGCGGATTTCATTTTCAACATTAACGATGTCAAAGACTTCATAAAAAGCGCCGAGGCGTAGAACCCGCTCCTGCTTGCCGGCAACTACCCTTACGGCGTGTTTATCATCGGCCCGAATACAGACGCAAACCGCCAGGACCGCGACCACTGCCCTTGTCATCTTGCAAGTATCTTACTCATATCGTATTCTTTTTCTTGCCTGTCTCAGGAACCATACCCCATCAGGCGGCAGAATCTTTTGCCAATAAAATCATATTTTAGCCCGACTGTTTTGGTTGGATTTCTTGAGAAAATTAATAATTTTACTCGAACTGAAAAAGTATTTTACAAATATCCAGAACAGTATTGACTATTTTATGGATTTGGTCATATAATCTTCTGAACAAAATTCCACCATGACGAACGGACAGGCATAATAGAACAGGGGCGGGAAATTACACGCTGGAGATAATTTCTCTCATGACGCCCTCGGGCGTCTCCCGCCCCTTATTTGTTCGTAGAGTTTCCCCGACGATATTTTATCTTAGAAATTATCGACTTATCAGGGATCACTTTTAAGGGTAGAAATCGATTTATATAAATATTACCAAATAAGTCAAGTAAGTTTTTAAAATTTTCTCCGGGCCGGTTAGAGATAGAATGTGCCTGCGTTGCTCTAAAGAGAAAAGGGCGGGATTTGTTTTATACTAAAGACAACTTCTCTCCTGGCATCTCAAACACCCCCCGCCCCTTAATATTCAACTTGTCCTCATAATACACATTGATGTTAAACCACGTTGAAGTATCAAGGCGAGCAACTGTCATTTATAGTATGAATATCAAAAGTGTCAAGCAAATTTGCAAAATAAACCCGATAAGATTTTTGAGATATTTTCTTTGTGCACAATATTATGAAAAAAAAGGTAATGTCTCTATTATTACGATAAATCAGGTGGACGGAGAAACTCTCGAACGATATAATTATCAGGAAGCTTTACTCTATAAAGAGGTTCAAATATTGGAAAGAATAATCTCGAGGGAGTTTAATCGCATGACAACACGATACGCTCCGGCCGCATTTGAAACAAAAAAAGAAATAAGTTTTTCAACGAAACGCTCCACATTGATGTGCTGTTCGGTTTTCCTTGTCGCCCTGCTTCTGATAAATAACCGGGAAAAAGGGGACGTTACCCTTTTTCTGATAGATAAAAAGCTGTAAAAAAAGGGTAACGTCCCCTTTTTTGGATGAAAATACTTCACTTTTCTAACTAACTCTCGCGGTCAATCATGGTATAATCATCCTTGCGGCCGGTACGGCGCGTCCCGCCGCATCATCGACAAACGGTAGACGCTCATTCTATTTTCTTCGAAGGAGGTTTCACGTTGAAGGACTTGTGTCTTCACGCGCTTGACGTCGCGAAAGGCAAGGGCGCGACCTACGCCGACGCCCGAATCGTCAGGCTGCGAAACCAGTACATAATGACCGAGGACGAGCGCGTCTCCGGCATACAGGACTCCGACTCCATAGGAATCGGCGTTCGCGTAATCGCCGACGGCGCGTGGGGGTTCGCCGCGAGCGCGATTCTCGACAAGGGAGAAGTCGAGCGCGTCGCCTCGCAGGCGGTCGAAATCGCAAGGGCAAGCGCACTCGCAAAGGCCCCGGACGGCCTGAAATGGGCCGAAGAGCCGGTACACGAGGGAGTTTTCAAAACGCCCGTCAAAAAGGACCCGTTCACCGTGCCGCTCGAAGCGAAGATTAACCTGCTCATGGCGGCGAACAAGGAGATTCTCAACGTCGCGGGCGTCAAAAAAGCGCACTCCCATATGCGTTTCATCGGCGAACACAGGTATCTCGCGAATACCGAAGGCTCCATGATTGAAAGCGAGACGACGACCTCGACCGCGACAATCCAGGCGACCGCGGTAAGCGACGAGACTGCCAAGTCACGCTACTTCGAAGCTCATCCAATGAACATCGGATACGAGCATATCGAGGCCACCCCGCTCGTCGCCGAGGCGACCCGCGTCGGCGAAGAGGCCGTCGCCCAGCTCACGGGCAAGCCCTGCCCCGTCGGCAAGAAGGACCTCGTCCTTCACCCGTCGCACCTCGCCCTGACCATGCACGAATCCATCGGCCACGCGACCGAACTCGACCGGGTTCTCGGCATGGAAGAGAGCCTTGCAGGCTCGAGTTTTGCGACCATCGACTTCCTCGGCAACCTCAAGTACGGCGCGCCCATCATGAATATCGTCTGCGACAACGCCATGCCATTCGGGCTGGCGAGCCGCGGATGGGACGACGACTGCGTCGAGGGCCAGAGATGGAATGTTATCAAAGACGGGATTCTCGTCGACTACCAGACGGGCCGCGAGGTCTGCCACGCAATCGACGCCAAGAGAAGCCGCGGAAGCTGCCGCGCAGACTCCTGGGCATCTATTCCGATTGTCAGGCAGTCGAACATCGGCCTCGAGCCGGGAAAAGAAGACCTGACGCTCGACGAGCTTATCGCAGATACGAAAGATGGAATCTACATCGAGGGAATGGGCTCGTTCTCCATAGACCAGAAGAGGCAGAACTTCCAGTTCGGGGGCGACTGCTTCTGGGAAATCAAGGACGGCAAGAAAGGCGCGATTCTCAAGGATGTGACCTACCAGGCGATTACGACCGAGTTCTGGGGCTCGCTCGACGCGATTTGCGACAAGCGGTTCTGGACGCCCCACGGAGTACTCAACTGCGGCAAGGGCGACCCGATGCAGGTGGCGAGAATGTCGCACGGCTCGGCGCCGGCCCGGTTCCGCCAGATAAACGTGGGAGGTGCCACGAAATGAACGAATCCGAAGCAAAACTGATTCTCGACAAGGTTCTGGGCTCCGCGGACGCGGACGCGGTCGTCGTCGGACTCGGCGGCGGAACGGAAGCATCGACGCGGTTCGCCGACAACCTGATTACGCAGAACGTTTACCAAAACAACGTTTCCCTGCGCGTGAGCTGCGCCTACGGCGAAAGCCACGGCTCGGCCGTCACCAACGACCTCGGGGACGAATCCCTGAAAAACGTCGTCCAGAGGGCGCAGGAAATCGCGAAAGTCTCACCGCCCGACCCCGAGTATATGCCTCCGGTCGAAGCGGCCGAAACTGCAAAGTACCCGGAAGTGAAGAGCTACTGCGAGTCCACGCTGGGCTATGACCCGATGTCGAAGGCAAAGGACATCGCAGCCGCCGCCAAGACGGTGGCCGCGAAGAATCTCAGGCTTTCCGGCGCGTACGGCACGGACTACGGATTCAGCGCAGTCGCGAACTCCGACGGGTTGAGGGCCTATCACCGCTCGACCGGCGCAGAGATTCATGCGACCGTGCTCTCGCCGACCGGTTCGGGATGGGCGGAGAAGATGTCCAACGACTCGGCCGATATCGAGGTCGAGAAAGTCGTCGGCGAGGCGCTAAGGATTGGCGAGAATTCGCAGGACCCGCAGGACTCCGAGGCGGGCAAATATACCGTCATACTCAGGCCCGCGGCCCTGGCCGAAATGCTTATGTTCATGTTCTGGGGCGGATTCGACGCCAAGGCCACGGACGAGGGGCGAACCTTCCTTCGCGGCAAGCTCGGCACGAAAGTCTGCGGCGACAACGTCACGCTGCGCTCCGACCCTTCGGAAAAACGCTGCCCGGGGAATCCGTTCCAGGGCGACGGGATGGTATCGCCGGCGCTCAACTGGCTCAAGGACGGGGTCGTCGAGAACCTCGCGTACTCGCGATACTGGGCCAAGAAACAGGGCAAGAAGCCGACCGGAATGCCGTCGAATATAATCATGGACGGAGGCGGCAAGTCGGTAGACGAACTGGTCGCCGGGACCGACAGGGGCATTCTCGTCACCCGCTTCTGGTATATCCGGTTCGTCGACCCCATGGTACCGCTCGTCACAGGCATGACCCGAGACGGCCTCTTCATGATTGAGGGCGGCAAGGTCACCAAGCCCATAAGGCACATGCGCTTCAACGAGAAGCTGCTCGACGTTCTCGGTCGCATTACGGAGCTCGGCGAGCCCGAGCGCACGGGCGAGTATATCAGCATGCTCGTACCCACTGTCAAGATTCGCGACTTCAATTTCACAAGTACGACGAAGTTTTAACGCTGATTGCAAATGAACGGGCCGGTGGTTTCTGCTGCCGGCCTGTTATTTTTTCGGCTTGCCGCGGCCCTTGTGTTTGGCCTTGTAGAGTATGTCCGGCTCATCGGGTAGCTCTTCGACCTCGACCTCCGTCGCCGTCTCGCCGTACGCAAGCGGCACCAGACGGCGCCAGAGCTCCGTAGGCGTCTGGAATCGCCCGTCCGGCTCCTTGCTAAGCATCCGGTGTATCGTCTCGGCCATCTCCTCGGAAATCCCGGGCGCCTTCTGCTCTATCGGCGTTGGCTCCTCGGTCAGATGCTTGAGCATGACGGTGGCGCCGCCCGACGAAATGAACGGCGCCGAACCGCATGCGCAGTGGTAAAGAGTAGCCCCGAGCGAGTATATGTCCGACCGTATGTCGCAGCCCGTGCCCCTTATCTGCTCGGGCGAGATATACAGCGGCGTACCCAGCACCGTGCCGGCGCTCGTCACGCTCGGGTCGAAGTTGAGATCCTTGGCCAGGCCGAAATCGCACAACTTCGGCACCCTGATATTCGAAACTATTATATTCGACGGCTTCACATCCCTGTGAACCACGCCGTTTGAATGCGCATGCGCCAGCGCCCGCGCCATGTGGAGCGCGAGCCTCACCAGCTCCTTCTCCGACAGCTTCTTGCGAAACCCCAATATCTCCTTGAGCGTCCTGCCCTCGACATATTCCATGACGTAGTAATGCACGCCGTTCGATATGCCCGCGTCGAGCACGAATACCACGTTCTCGTGGCGCAGCTTCCCCGCCAGCCGGGACTCGCGAAGGAACCGCTTGACGTACGTCGAGTCCATCGCCAGCTTCGGCGAAAGCACCTTCAGCGCAACCACCCTGTTCATGCTGAGCTGCCGCGCCTTGTAGATGCGGCCCATCGAGCCCTGCCCTATCTGCTCTATGACGTCGTAGCCCTCGAGCTCGGTATGGCCTCCGAGCGTGCCCTGAAGCTCGAATATCCGGGTCACTTCCTCCTCGGTGAGGCTGCCGCGCTGCACGAGGATTTGCCCGAGTTTGGACGTATGCCCCTTCTTCCTTCGGGCCTCTTGCTCCATGACCGCGGCATCGAGCTCTTCGTCCTCGAGGAACCCGCTTTGAAGCGCCAGCCGCCCGAAAGTCATGACCGTGCTCTCGTCCGCGACCCAGTCCTCCCACGGAACGTATTGCTCTTCCCCGTTTTCCAGAGAATGGGCAATCATGTGACCTCTCCTCTTACCTTTTCCACAACTAAACGTCCGTTGCCGCAAGTTGTTCACTTTCCTTAGTTTTTTCGTCACATTCCATCGCCATGTTTAGCTGCAAAACTTTGCACTCGCAAATTTCCTGCACTTTTTCATCATCACCGCCCGCCCATCTGGCTTGATGTGTTTTTGAAAGCATCGGCACAATCGCCTCTCCATTATCCGTCTGTAAATTTAAGTCCTTACCAGTAAACGACTTCCGACATAAATTTACAGATTCCGAAAGGTCTCGCGCCTCCTTTTTGTCATTGCGCCCCTGACGATTTGTTACTAAATCGTCAGATGCCGGGGCGGGTTGCGCCCGCTGGCAGGACTGGCTCACGTTTTCCGCATCAATTTTCTCCTCGTTATTGCCTTCGATACTAT
>Ga0272442_10004533_pt1 | contig 18973 bp, 13 predicted proteins | sample SSMForm2O_FD_200262 | JGI IMG/M metagenome (GOLD analysis project Ga0272442, IMG submission 200262) | Marine sediment archaeal communities from Little Sippewissett salt marsh, Falmouth, MA, United States - SSM-Form-2O | ecosystem: Environmental > Aquatic > Marine > Wetlands > Sediment ... | reverse complement strand
TTTAAAGGAATATCAATAGATGTCAATGCAGCGCGAAAGGAGCGGATAAAAGTGGGTATTGAATTCGGGACAGACGGCTGGAGGGCTTTCATAAGCGACGAATTCACATTCGAGAACGTCAGGATTGCCGCTCAGGCTATAAGCGATTTCCTGAAGAAGGAGTACAAAAAGGAGAAAGACATCCGCATAGTTGTGGGATATGATTCTCGTTACATGTCGGAGAAGTACGCAGAGATTGTGGCCAAAAACCTGGTTGCAAACGGCATCCGTACCATCGTCACCGACAGGCCCACCCCCACACCCGCTGTTTCGTATTGCATCAAGGACAAGAAACTGAACGGCGGGGTGATGATAACGGCAAGCCACAATCCCCCCTATTACAACGGCATAAAGTACAAGGCGTTTTATTCGGGCAGCGCAGACCCGGGCATAATACGGAAAATAGAGAAGAACCTTTACAGGAGTAAACCCAAAAGGATACCGACCACCGATTTCAAAAAGAGCAGACTGTCTCGTTATGAAAATGTCGTACCTTCGTACCTTAAGTATGTATCGGCCTATCTCGACTGGAAGGTTCTTAGGAGGAGAGGTTTCAAGATACTCGTAGACGATATGCACGGATCCGCGGATAAATACACCGAGATACTCCTCTCGAAGACAAAACACAGGTTGACCACCGTCCGATGGGAGAGAGATGCCTATTTCGGCGGCATAAACCCGGAGCCCATAGAAAAGAACCTGGCAATGAGCATGGGGATGGTAAAAAGGGGCAAGTATGACGTGGGGCTCGTGACCGACGGCGATGTGGATAGGATTGGCATCATCGTCCCCGGAGGCAAACTTCTCACCGGCCATAAGGTGATAGCCCTTCTCCTCTTGCATCTTCTGGAAGACAGAAAGATGTTCGGGGAGGTAGTTCAGACGATATGCGGGACGGTGCTGGTGGATAAGATCTGCGAAAAATACGGCCTGCATATGCACGAGACCCCCGTGGGATTTAAGTACATATGCGACCTTATGCGGGAGAGGGACATACTTATAGGCGGCGAGGAGGCAGGCGGCATCGGTTTCAAAAATTACATCCCCGAAAGGGACGGCATACTATCGGGCCTTCTTATACTTGAGATGATGGCTCACAGAAACAAGTCTCTTACGGCTATCCTGAAGGAGATAGAGGCCGAATACGGCTCGTACCATTACAAAAAGATCGGGATAAGATATCCGGAAGACAAGAAGAAGAGAATGGTGAGTTACCTGAAAGAGAATCCTCCTTTGCGCATAATGGGTAAAAAGGTGGCGAGGATAAAGAGCTATGACGGAGTAAAAATGATACTTGAGGACGAAAGCTGGCTCTTATTGAGATTGTCCGGGACCGAACCTATACTGCGCGTGTATGCCGAAGCGCGATCCGAGAAGATTGCGCTCAAGATGCTGGAAGCGGGCAGGCGAATAGCTTTAAACATAAAATAAAAAATTTTCTCGGCATAATATATGGAAAAGGAAAGAATAAGGAACTTTTCGATTATAGCGCATATAGACCACGGTAAATCCACGCTTGCCGACCGGATACTGCAGCTCACAAAAGCCATCAGTGAACGCGAATTCCACGAACAGATGCTGGACGATATGGACCTTGAGCGGGAAAGGGGCATTACAATAAAGTCGAGCGCAGTCCGCCTGAATTACAGGTCCAAAGACGGCTTCGATTACGTTCTGAACCTTATAGACACCCCCGGCCACGTGGATTTTACGTATGAAGTCTCCAAATCCATAGCTGCCTGCGAAGGGGCGTTGCTTGTAGTGGATGCGGCCCAGGGGGTAGAGGCCCAGACGGTGGCCAATCTCTATATGGCTATAGAGCATAACCTGACCATCATACCGGTGCTGAATAAGATAGACCTCTCTAATGCCGAGCCCGAGAAAGTGGCAACGCAGATATCCAATCTTCTCGGCGTGGGAAAGGATGAGATACTTCTCGCCAGCGCCAAGGATGGCACCGGTATTCTTGAAGTGCTGGAAGCGATAATCAAGAGGATCCCGCCGCCGGAGGGCAACGTCGGGGAAAAGCTGACGGCCCTCATCTTTGATTCCAACTACGATACCTATAAAGGCGTGATCATATACGTAAGACTTACCAGCGGTTCAGTCAGAAAGGGCGACCGCGTACTTATGATGCGCACCGGCAGAAGATATGAGGTTCAGGACCTGGGCGTCTTTACGCCTAAGGCAAAGAGCGTAGATGAGATGCGGTGCGGAGAGGTAGGGTATATAACCTGCAACATAAGAAACGCCGGTGAGATCGAAATAGGCGATACCGTTACCCTTGAATCGGCCCCCGCCGACAAACCTCTGCCCGGATACAGGAAGATGCGGCCCATGGTCTTTAGCGGTATCTATCCAGTCAATACCAAGGACTTCGAGGCCCTGAAGGATGCCATGGACAAGCTGAGCTTAAGCGACGCGTCCTTCCATTACGAACCGGAGTCGTCCGCCGCCCTCGGCTTCGGTTTCAGATGCGGATTTCTGGGGCTTCTCCATATGGAGATCATACAGGAGAGGCTGGAGAGGGAATACGACCTGAACCTCGTGATAAGCACGCCCAGCGTAGTCTATAGGATAGTGAAGAAAAACGGCGAAATCCTGGAAGTCGAAAATCCCTCCAAGATGCCTGCGGAAGGCACGATAGACCATATAAAGGAGCCTTATGTTACTTCCTATATCATAACCCCGAGCGATGCCATAGGCAATATAATGCAACTTGCCGAGTCGAAGCGCGGCGAGTACATAAGCACCGAATATATAGATCAGGATAAAGCGAAGCTCATATACCTGATGCCGCTGTCGGAGATAATAGTCGATTTCTACGACAAGATAAAATCGCTTACCAAGGGGTACGGTTCCCTGGACTACGAATTTCTCGATTACAGAGAAGGCGCCCTCGTAAAGCTCGATATCGTGCTTAACGGAGAACCGTTCGATGCCATGTCCTCCATAATACATAAGGATAAAGCGTATTACAAGGGCCGCGCAGTTACGGAAAAATTAAAAGAGCTCATCCCAAAACAACTTATCGAGGTCGCTATACAGGCTACCGTCGGCAGTAAGGTGATAGCGCGCTCCACCGTCAAACCGCTTAAGAAGAACGTCACGGGCAAGTGCTACGGCGGCGACATAACGAGAAAGAGAAAACTCTGGGAAAAGCAGAAGGAGGGAAAGAAAAAGATGAAACAGTTCGGAAAGGTTCAGATACCGCAAGAGGCTTTTATAGCCGCGCTGAGGGCTTGATATGAAAGACACAACGAAGGTTATATTGAGGGAATGGATAGAAAGCATAATAATAGCGGTAGTCCTGGCCCTTTTCATAAGAACCTTTTTTATTCAGGCTTTCAGGATACCGTCCGGGTCCATGAGGGATACGCTCGTGGAGGGGGACAAGATCATGGTGAATAAACTCCTCTTCGGCCCCAGGATACCTTTCACGGATTTCAGACTGCCCGCCTTAAGGGAACCGCGAAGGGGGGATATCATAGTCTTCATTTATCCTCAGAATGAGAAGAAGGACTTCATAAAACGCGTTATAGCTACAGGCGGAGAGACCGTCGAAATCGATAACGGAAATATCATAATAAACGGAAGGACCATCAATTCTCCGCCTGAGGTGATAAAGAGATACTATCAAAACGGAGGATTCTACTGCCAGGAGGGCCGGCCCGTAAAGGTGCCTACGGACAGCTTTTTCGTTTTAGGCGACAATACGGAATCGTCGAAAGATTCGAGGTATTGGGGTTTTGTGCCGCGCGAGAACGTTATAGGGAGGGCCATGTTCATTTGGTGGCCTCCGTGGAGAATGCGCCCTCTGAAGTGATGCCGCGGGAAAGGCATATTTTTTCTTGACTAATAGGTTTTTTTACGTTATATTTTATTCGGTTCTTTAAAGAATCACCCGATAAAGGGAAAACGGTGAGAATCCGTTGCTGTCCCCGCAACTGTGAAGGGGCTCTCAGGAGGCAAGACGCCACTGACCGGATTATGTCTTGATTACGGGCTGACCGGACGGGAAGGCCTGCCTCGAATCTGCCCCTAAGCCAGGATACCTAAAGATAGACCTTCGGGGTTTGAGGATCAAGGTCCCAACCGCTTTTCGAAGGTTGGGCTTTATTTTAATCAGGCAGAACCTCTGCTTTTGGCCCGGCCTTTGATTTGAAGGCCGGGCTTTTTGTCTCTTAAGGTCGGAAAGGAATGAGATGAAGAGGCTCTTCATGGTTTTTTTTATGTGCTTGATGCCGGCGAGCCCCGCGTTATGCGGGGAAGATATGGAATATGCGGGCGTGGACCTCCCGGTCATAATGGTAAGCCCCTCCAAATACGAGTTACCGGCCGATGGGATACCTTCATCCTTTTCGGTTATCACAGAGGAGGATATTGTCTCAACCGGTAAGGTGAGCGTAAAAGAGGTCTTAAGGACGGTGCCGGGCCTCAACGTCGTACAGAGCGGTAGCTTCGGCGCGCCTACTTCTATCTTTACCAGGGGGACCGAGTCGAGCCATACCCTCTTCATGATAGACGGAGTGAAGGTATTTGACCCCACCTCGACAAACGGAGCTTTCAACTTGGCCAATATAACACTGGATAACATAGAGAGACTTGAGGTCCTGCGAGGTCCTCACAGCACACTTTACGGTTCGGATGCCATGGGCGGGGTCATAAACGTGATCACCAAAAAGGGCAGAGGCACCCCGCGCATCTGGGCTTCCTTTGAGGGCGGCTCCTACGATACCCTCAAGGAAGCGGTGGGTTCTTACGGGGAGATAAAGGGCTTCAGCTATTCGGCGGCATTTACCAGACTTAATACCGACGGCATATCCAAAGCCGACGAGAAATATAACAATGAAGAAGAGGACTCCTATGAGAATATGTCCTTTTCGGCAAAAGTGGAATATGAGCCTTATGAAAGCATAAGGATAGGTTCCACGATCCGGCGCACCGAAGCCGAGATAGAAATAGACGATGCCGGTGGGTATAACGGCGACGATCCGAACAGGAGGAACACGGAAAACCTCACCGCGGTTTCCGCCTATCTCGAATTAGCCATGAGCGAATGGTGGGATGCCTCGCTTAGATGGTTCAGGATGCACAATGAAAGGTTCGATAAGGATTTCTCGGACGATGTAGATACCAATGAATATCTGTATGCCAAATACGAAGGCCTGAATACTTCATATGAACTGCATAATACCTTCAAATTGAAGAAATTTGGGACACTTTCTGTGGGAGTGGATTATGACAGACAACAGAGCGATCCGTATCTTTTTAGCGTGGCTTGGTGGGGGAACACGATTGCCGATACTCCCAAAAGGAAAAATCACGACACAGGGTATTATATACAGCATAGATACGAGATCCCGGGTACCTTCTACGCCGTGTTAGGTGCGAGGCTGGATGACCATTCGGAATTCAGCACTAACGATACATATAAGGTGCATGCGAAGTATATCTTTGACTGGGGTGCCAGTATAAAGGGGGGCTGGTCTACCGGGTTCAAGGCACCTTCGCTTTATCAGCTCTATGACCCCAGCAACGGAAATTCGGCTCTCGAGCCCGAAGAGAGCGAGACATACGAATTGGGCATAGGCCAGACCTTATTCGACGATAAGCTTGAAGCGGAATGCACCTATTTTTATTCCGAGCTGGATAATCTTATCGATTGGGTGCTGGTGGACCCGCTGTGGTTTACCGGCCAGTACCGCAATATCAACAGGGCCGAGATATGGGGTTTGGAGAACACCCTTTTTTATGAATTAGCCGACACCGTGGACTGCTCCTATTCATATACTTACATGGAGACCGAAAACGAAGCCACCGAGGAGAGCCTGGACAGGCGTCCGCGCCACAAGCATGCGCTGAATCTTACCTACAGGCCTTTGGAGTCGCTCGATTTAAACCTATCGTATGTCTATTCCGGAAACCGGAAAGATAGAAGATGGGTGGGCGGAACGCAGAGTCAGATAATACTGGGAGACTACCATAAGCTTGATTTGAGCGCCAGGTACAGGGTATGTGATAATATGGAGGTCTTCTCCAGAATAGAGAATATGCTGGATGAGCATTACCAGGAGGTGGACGGCTACGGTACCGCAGGCCTGTCGGTGTACGCGGGGCTTAAGGCGATGTTTTGACGGGGACAGCCTCCGCTGGGACAGCGGAGGCTGTCCCAGTTACGCTTGACAATGGTGTAATTATATGCTACAATTATAAGCTGAGAGGTAGGAGATGATAACAAAGATAGGAATCGTTGCGGGTGAGATATGGCAGCTTTTGGAATCCAGGGAGAACGCAAAGCTGGATGAGATAAAATCCAGACTGGATAAACCTGAGATGCTTATTCTTATGAGCTTAGGCTGGTTGTCAAGAGAGGGTCATATCCTGATCAATCGGGAAGGGGAGAATTTCAATATAAGTCTCAGGAAGAAGAAAGATTTCGAAGCCGTTAACGAATAGCTTAAGTATATAAAGGATATAAGTCGAGAAGGCGAAGTAAAAGGGTTACTTCGCCTTTTTTAAAACAATACCGAAGAGATCCGGCAGCAAGTCGGGTTAAAGGGGAAGGATAGATGGTTTTCGATATAATGGCTAAGGTGGCGGTTCTCTTTACAGTGCTGGCTATAGGCGCCGCTGCCAGGAAAAAGGGCGTTTTGAACGACCAGACCACCAGAACCATGGCAAACGTCGTTTTAACCATAGCCCTGCCTTTTTTGTATTTTCATTCGCTTACCACGACCTTTACCAAAGAGCTCTTCTTTACCGTATGGGCCTTACCCGTATTTGCGGTCTTCTTCGTGCTGTTGGCGTATTCCATCTCCGTATTTCTGTCGCGCTTCCTCGATCTCGACAAAGAGAGTAAGGCTACGTTCGTCTATCTGGCTACTTTCACGAATTGCGGTTTCCTGGCCATACCCATAGCGAACGTGCTCTACGGCAGCGAAGGTATAGTTAGAGTGGTTTTCTTCAATGTGGGATTCAACTTGTTATACTGGACGCTCGGCGTGGGTACCCTAAAGGCAGCCCGTCGTACGCAAAACTCGGCCATTCCGCGGCTTCCGCATACAGCCATTCTAAAAAATCTTCTGAACGGAGGCACAATCGGGCTTCTTTGCGGCATGGCGGCCGGCGTGGCTTCCGTAAAGCTGCCGATCTTCCTCCTCGATGCCTCGAATATACTGGGTTCGGCCACCATACCCCTGGCACTTCTTGTAGTCGGTTCCATTATGACAGGATGGAATATGAATGATATACGCCGCTACAGGCGGAGTATAGCGCTTATCGCACTCTGCAGACTTGTACTGATACCCTCATTGGCACTTATTATTACCGGGTCTTTGGGGCTTCCTCCTCTTTCGAGGGCAATAATTGTCTTGCAATCGGCCATGCCTTCCGCCTCGACCACACCCATCTTTACTACGAAATTCGGGGGAAATTCACAACTTGCCTCTGTGGGCGTATTCGCCACGACCGCTTTAAGCGTGTTAACCATTCCCGTATTTCTCTCTTTGCTTTAATGGGGGCCGTCCCGGCGGAGGCTGCCCCAGTTACGCGCTTGATTTCTTCTTTATCATCTGTTATAATCTTCCCCAATCAAGACTTTTTATGGCTCAAAAAGACACTATCATAATAATAGACTTGGGTTCACAATATAACCAGCTTATCGCAAGGCGTGTGCGGGAGGAGAATGTCTTCTGCCGAATCTTTCCGCCGAGCGTCAAGGCAGACGATATTACCGGACTGTCCGCAAAAGGTATAATCCTCTCCGGCGGCCCCTCCAGCGTATACGAAAAATTTTCTCCGCGGATAGACAGGGCCGTTTACAGCCTCGGCATACCCATACTCGGTATTTGTTACGGCTTTCAGCTGATGGCCTCCGACCTCGGAGGAAAAGTTGCCAGGGCCAGAAAGCGCGAATACGGCCACGCGCCGCTTTTCATCGATTCCCGACGGGGAATCTTCAGGGGTATGCCCAAAAAGATATCGAGCTGGATGAGCCACGGCGACCACATCAAGCGGCTGCCGCCCGGATTCAAGAAGATAGCCCATACCCCCAGCACGCGTAACGCGGCCGTTTGCGACGAATCCAGGGCTTTTTACGGCGTTCAGTTCCATCCAGAAGTAGCGCATACCCAGAACGGCGGCAGGATACTATCGAATTTCATAAAGAATATCTGCGGATGCTCTCCGTCCTGGACCATGCGTTCCTTCATCAAAGAGACAATCAAATCCGTAAGAGAGACAGCGGGCGATTCCGGGGTAATATTGGGTTTAAGCGGAGGTGTGGATTCTTCGGTAGCGGCGGTTCTGATCAATAAAGCCATAGGCAAGAGGCTTCATTGCATATTTGTGGACAATGGTCTTCTTAGAAAAGGCGAACCATTCAGGGTGAGGAAGCTTTTCAGGGATAATTTCCGGATGAATCTTAAGATGGTAGACGCCAGAAAACGGTTCTTGAAAAGTCTTAGGGGCGTGGTAGACCCCGAGGCCAAGAGAAAGATCATAGGTAAAGAGTTCATCGCCGTCTTCGAAAAGGAGGCTTCCAAGATAGAGGGCATCGGCTATCTGGCCCAGGGCACCCTTTACCCCGACCTGATAGAATCGCGGTCTGTATTCGGCGGCCCCAGCGCTACGATAAAGACGCATCACAATGTGGGCGGGCTTCCGGATAAGATGGACCTTAAGCTGATAGAGCCGTTGCGATACCTCTTCAAAGATGAAGTAAGAAAGCTCGGCAGGTCCCTGGGTATGCCGCTTTCGGCAATTCGGCGTCAACCCTTTCCCGGACCGGGGCTGGCTGTTAGGATTCTGGGCGGCGTAACGGAAGAAAGGCTTGAAGTGCTGCGGGAAGCGGATTACAGGCTCATGGACGTTATAAAGAAAAAGGGTCTCTATGATGAGTTGTGGCAGTCTTTTGCGGTGCTGCTTCCCGTGAAGACCGTAGGCGTGATGGGCGACAGCAGGACCTACGAGAATGTGATAGCAGTCAGAGCAGTTACCAGCGCCGACGGCATGACCGCAAATTGGGCCCGACTGCCCCATGATACCCTTGGCGAGATATCCAATTCCATAATAAACGAGGTTCGGGGGGTTAACAGGGTTGTATACGACATAAGCAGCAAACCCCCCAGCACGATCGAATGGGAATAACGCGATGAGAAGGGCCGGCAGTCGATGAAAAAGATTATCTTTCTGCTAGTAATCGTCACGATCGCCTCTTACTGGAACGTATTGGGGCACTCCTTTGTGTGGGATGACCACTTTACCATCGAGGAGAATGAACTCATAAGGCATTTCAGGCACATACCGAAGATCTTCGCCACGGATCTCTTTCACTCGCACGCGGAAAAGACGGGTACCGAGCATTCAAATTATTACAGACCCGTTCAGACGCTTTCGTTCTTTTTGGATTATCAGCTGTGGCGCCTTAATCCCGCGGGCTATCACCTTACAAGCGTCGTCATACATCTTTTGAACGGTATCCTCGTTTTTCTGGTCGTCTTTTTCATAGCCAGGTCAAAGATGGTGTCGGTCTTTTCGTCGGTTCTTTTTCTCGTTCATCCCGTCCAGACCGGCGCCGTGACGTACCTGACCGGCCGTTCGGACCTTTTGGCGCTTTTCTTTGTACTCGTGTCGTTTCTCTCATACTTATTGCGCGCATCACTGCCGGCGCCTGAGGCCGCCGGAAAGGTGGACCCGGATACCTTTTTTAATCGCTTAGCCCTCAAAAAAGGTCTGCTTTATAAGGTCTCTCTGGCCGCATTTCTCCTGGCTCTTCTTTCCAAGGAGGTGGCAGTGATCTACCCGCTGATTATATTATTCTACGAGTTAGTCTTCGGCCGCCGCGTAAAACTGCACAGGGAAAATATGCTCGGGATATTCCTGCCATACCTGTTAATAGCTGTCTTTTATGGCGCGTTGCGCGTAATGATACTCAATTTTACGCCGGTTAAGCCCCTGCTTCAATCTTCCGATGCGCTGGCGGGTTTATTTCTCACCATGGGCAGGACCTTCGTGGAATACATAAATATCTTGATATTTCCCACCAACCTCCATATGGAGAGAGAGGTGCTTTTAGTGCCTTCCGCCTTCAGCCTTCAGGCGGCACTGGCCATAGCCGGATCCGTCTTTTATCTCATGGCCTTGACGGTATCCTATAAACGGTTTCCATCCACCTTTTTCGGGCTTATATGGTTTGTAATCTTTTTACTGCCGGTCTCGAACATCGTTCCCATAAATGCCCTCATGGCCGAGCATTGGCTTTACCTACCGTCGGTGGGTTTTTTTATGGCTTTAGGGATAGCCCTATGCAGGCTAAGGGTGCCCCGTCTCGGCCTTGACCTGAGCCTGTGGATCTTTGCGCTGGCAGCTTTCTTCTATTGCGGAGGAACGCTTTCTAGGAATATGGACTGGAAGGACGATCTCTCTATATATCGCTCAACACTTGATGACTCCCCCAGAAAAGGCAAGATGTATTATAATATGGGGACCGTATACCATGAAAGGGGCAACTATAATGAGGCGCTTAGATATTACCGCTTGGCGGTTGAGAACGGTCTTTATAAGGCAGGCGTCCGCACAAATATCGGCGGCATATATCTTGAGACGGGTAATCTAGAGAAGGCCGAGGAGATGTTCAGGGCCGCGCTTACGATAGATCCTTCTGAACATTTTGCGCATAACGGCCTGGGATGCGCGTATGAGATGCAAGGCGAGCTTGAAAAGGCCCGCCTCCAGTATCAGAGGGCCCTGGAGATATACCCTGATTTTTACGATGCCAATGTAAACCTTGCGGCCATTTATGATAAACAGGGTAAGATGGGCCGGGCGGTACATTACTTCAAAAAGGCTTATCAGGTGAGAAAAGATAGGATATCTTTCGAGAACCTGAAGAATGCATGTTTAAAAGCCGGCATTGAGCTCGGACACAGCGCAACTCCTTGATCTTGGTATTATTATATCAATATTTTAAACTTGAAAATAACCTAAGCGTGTGCTATGTTAATATAAGTTTTTACCTTCCAAAAAAAGTACATTTAATAAGAGATGAGTAATCTAAAAAAAGCAGAACTTCGCATAAAGATCCTCCTTTTCATCATATGCGCAATACTCTTTACATATAATCTCGGCAGCGCTCTACCCATAATAGAAAGCGAAAAGTTCTATTATCAAAGCGTTAAGGAGATGTTTGCCCGTCACGACTGGGTAACTCCGTATTACCAGGGCAGGTTCCGGTTCCAGAAGCCTATCCTCTTTTACTGGATAGTCAGCCTGTCGTACAGCGCTCTGGGCATCAACAACTTTGCCGTGCGTCTTCCTTCCGCTCTTTTCGGCGCTCTTACCGTTCTCCTTACCTTCAATATCGGAAGGAAGTTATTTGACAGAAAGACCGGTTTTTTGGCTGCCGGCCTGTTGGCTACCTTTGCCATTTTTTTTATGTATTCAAGATACGCCTCGCCCGACATGGCGCTTACCTTCTTTATAACATGGGCGATGTATCTTTTCATAAAGGGCTCAAAGAGCGTAGTGCTGGAGAGGAGATTCTTCAAGTACTTTTTTATTGTGCTGGGACTGGCTACGCTCAATAAAGGCTATGTAGGCTTTCTCATACCTTTTATAATAGTCTTTTCTTATATAGCGAGTACCCGCAAGTGGCGCCTTGCCGGGTCCATGAATTTTCCTTTCGGAATATTCATAATAATCCTCATAGCGCTACCGTGGTATATCCTGATGATGGTCCTCCACGGAGAGAAATATCTGGACCACATCCTTTTAGTAGAGACTGTCAAGAGGCTTTTTTACGCCCCCAACAACGAAATGGGTATGGCTTTTTGGGCATCTTATTTCAAGAGATTTCTCTATTATATTCCCATTCTCATTGGATGGTTTGCGCCCCACTCGCTTTTTCTGCCGGGGGCGCTGACGGATACCTTCAGAAGCAAGGATACCTACTCAAGGGAAAAGGACTCCTACAAATTCGTTCTTTGCTACTTCCTGAGTATATTTGTATTTTTCACACTCGTGTCGGTGAAAGAGTACCACTACATGCTTCCTATAGCGCCGGCATACGCGCTTATCATCGCAAGATACCTGGTCAATCTGAACGATAAAAAGGTCCAGTTCAAAAGCCGCAATTTCAACTTCTTTTACCTGTCCATTACCGTTCTGTACATAATAGGAATAAGCGGCATTGTCTATACGATGAGGCATATATATCCGGAAAGGGTAGCTTCGTACGAGTATTTGATTCTTTTGAGTCCGCTTATACTGGTGGTACCTTATTTGAAAAGAAGCGCTAACGGCACCCTGATAGCGCTGCCGGTGGCAATGGCCATCCTTATGGCCTTTCTCGGAGGAAGGGCAATACCACTTTTGAACGACAACGCGATGAGGAAATTCGCGCAGGATATTTCGGAAGGGCTCCGGGAAGAGGATAGAGTGGGGGTGGGTTCGGTCAATATAAGCCAGCAGAGACTCTCCATATATCTGGACCGCAGGATAGAGGAGGTCAACATCAAATGGAAGGATCCCCGCGCCGTGCCCATACATATGCAAAGGATCAGGGATTTCTTCTCTTCCGGCGACTCGGTCTATTTGATTATATCGAGAGAGGACTATGAAAGGCTTGTGCCGGAAGAGGTCAAAAACAGGGTAGATGTCCTCGGGAAAAGAAAGACCTGGAAGACCAGGCTGAAGAGAAGCTTTACGCGGAAGGTCATATTGGATATCCTGCGCGGCAGAAAGGATATACTGAAGGACGTCTTGAGGCACGAGGTATACCTGATAACTAATAAAGATATTTAACATCTGCGAAGGTCTTTATAATCGACGGCCCGCTTTTTTATTGTGAATAAACACATCTAAATAAAAAGCTGTCCGTTATTTTTAAGGAAAAAAACATGGAGAGAAGAAGCGCTATAATCAGGATGGCATTATTTCTTTTTGCCGCACTTACCGTTATACTGTACGTCTCCTGGATGAGCGGCCCCTTTTTTTACCACTTCACGGGAATAAGGACGGTAACGCTCTATTCGTTTGCACAGATAACCGCCACCGCCTTGGCCGCCTTTGCGGTGGCGCGTCACTATGGGGCAGGTTCGGGCAGCATTCTTAAGAACGCGCGGGCACGCCCTTTTTTCATATCCGGGGTCGGCTTTTCTTTTCTGGCTCTCGATGAGATATTATCGCTGCATGAGAACATGGATAAACTTATACACGCCATCTTCCGCATGAAAGAGACCCCGTGGACCGATCATATAGACGATCTCATCGTACTGGCTTACGGCGTAGTGGCGTTTTATTTCATAAAAGAGTTTTTCGCGGAATTCGGAAAGCAGCCATTTATGATACCCATGATTGCCTGCGGAGTGGGCTTTTTCTTTTTCATGGTGGGAGCGGATTTCATGTCCAACAACGAACAGACATACGGGCTTTTCTTTCTAGTGGATGTGGATTCGTCGGACCTCATACATATGCGGGATGTCCTTAGGATGCTGGAGGACTCCGCAAAGCTCATCGCAGGGACGTTCTTCTTGACGGCATTTCTTAGCGCCTTTCTGAACGAAAAGCTTGAAGGGCGGGCCTCCGGCGGGAAGTGATATGAAAGCGCTACCCATCAAACTGTTCCTCATATTTTTTTGCGTTTTCCTCTTTTCTTTCGGCGCCGGCCGGCTCAGCCTTGAATACAAGGGCGACGAGAATTTTTACTTCAGAAGCGCCGAGGATATGCTTGAAAGAGGAGATCTTATTACCCCGCAGTATCTGGGTAAAAATCGGTTCGAAAAGCCTATCCTCTTCTATTGGCTTGTGGCGGCTTCTTTCAAGATCTTGGGGGTAGGATGGTTCTCCGCGAGGTTTGTCTCGGCTGCGATGGGCGCTTTGACCGTATTTCTGGTCTTTCTCATAACGGATTCTTTCAGGGGTGACAGATTAACGGCGGTTTTTGCATCCGTCTTTCTTGCTACCACGCCCCTTTTTTACAGATATTCGAGGCTCGCTTTGCCGGAAGTGACCATGGTCTTCTTTATGACGCTGTCTTTATATCTTTTTGCGAGGTTCTACAGAACGGGTGAAGGCGGGCTGTATATACTTCTATCCATATCACTTGCATTGGCCTTTCTGACGAAAGGTTTCTCCGGGGTATTGATACCGGTTTTTATCATCGCAATTTTTACGTTCGTAAAGAAACGTCAAATACTTTCCGCAAGACAGTGGCTGGTTGGGCTGGTATTTTTTTCTATATTGGTTTCTCCGTGGTTTTATCTGATGTACAGATTACACGGCAGTGACTATATATCCCATGTATGGACAAGAGAGATATTGCAGCGCCTGGGAGCCGGGGGATCCGGCAGTTACGCGTTAAGCCTTATAACGAACGCCTACTATTACACAGCGGGTCTTATAACGAGGTTTTTTCCGTATTCGTTATTCTTGCCGGCGGCAGTGTTAAAGAGCGGCTTATCAATAAGAAGCGGCCGGAATCAGAAGGAACTCGAAGATCTGCATCTCATTTCCCTCATATGGATAGGCGTCGCGTTTATCTTCTTTACGCTTGTAGGCGAAGCCAGGATACATTATCTGCTCGCGTTGGCGCCGCCTGTGGCGATTATTACGGCGTCTTTGTTCAGTAACGTGGCGAAAGGCAGGGTTAGTGAGTACACATCTCTGTTCAGGATCCCTTACGTAATAACGCTGGCAGGGATATCGGTATTCGCGGTATTGTTTTCTCTCAGCGAGTATATATCGGGAACCGGCGTCCCGCCTGCATGGAAAATCATTTTCATCGTCGTCCCCCTGACGATGTTTGCCGGATATAACAAGAGAAAGAGCCTCTTGACGGCGCTGGTTGTGCCGGCGACGCTCTCTTTCTTTTATATAATGACGGTATTCGCCCAGCCGCTCGGGCTCTTTACCAATAAGATGGAATGCGCCGCCAGGGCCATAAAGACCGAATACCGGCACGGAGACGCCATTATCGTCGGATCCCACGGGATAATACCCGAGGAATTGCAGGTCTATTTCGAGGTACCCATTTTGGTTACGAAGGCCCGCTATGCGAAAAACGGGGAACCCGACGAGGGAAGCCGGAGGGCGTTAAACGCGGCATTATCGCCCGAGGGAAGAAAATTTTGTGTTATTAAAAGAAAGGATTACGAGGCGGTTATGCCCTTGGATATAAAAGAGAGGTTTCGCATCATAAAAAGTTACTATGTCTGGAAAAGACGTATAACTCTTGACGATATAAAGGCTCGGCTCGGCCGAGCGAACCGGAAAGGCCCACTCCGTGATATCGTCCAGAATGAAATATACGTCATAACGAATTCCGAAGAAGGCGGAAGGATTTTATGAACGCTGAGAAGGATATCAAGGTGTCAGTCGTGATACCGCTTTATAACGAAGAGAGGTCTGTGGGCCCTCTTTATTCGGCTTTAAAGGCTTCCATGGACGGCCTGGGGGAACCGTATGAGATTATATTTATAAATGACGGCTCTACGGACGCCACTCCGTCCGAACTCGATAGGATAGGTAGAGATGACGGGAGGGTGAGCATAATAGTCCTTGAGGCGAGAAGCGGCCAGACGGAGGCTTTGAGAAGAGGATTCCGAGAGGCTAAAGGCGATGTGATAGTATCGATGGACGGTGATCTTCAGAATGATGCCGCGGACATACCCAAGCTTATAACGGAACTGAAAAAAGGATATGATTTCGTCTGCGGCTGGCGCCATAAAAGGATTGATCCGGTCTCAAAGAAGGTAGCCTCGGGGTTCGGTAATTTCGTGCAGAGGAATATATTCAAAAGCCATTTACACGATATATCCTGCACATTAAGGGCTTATACGAAAGAGGCCATAGGCGAACTTCCCCTTAAGAGAAAAGGTGCTCACAGGTTCATTCCTTATCTTTTGATGATGAAGGGAAAGAGGGCCTCCGAGGTGAGGGTGGATCATCATTCCAGGCCTTTCGGAAAGACAAAATACGGATTCTTTAGGTCTTTCCGTGTAGCCCGCGACTTCCTTACCCTTATCTTCAACCGCAATTCCTGGTTTTAATAAAGGGGACGTTTCACTTTTCTATAACCGGTTCTCTAATAATAGGTTACAACGCACGCTGGACCAATTAGGGCAGATGCCCTTATCACTTTTTCGATAAAATCGGAAAGGCCTTAGCTAAAAAAATGTGCTATTGGTCCAACGTAGTTTCTATCTTCTTTTAAATCAATAGTTTGCGTTAAAGGGGGAGTCCCCTTTATTTTTTGAAGGGAGGAGAAGGTGAAATACTGGATTGCGTTTGGTCTGATGGGACAGATATGTTTCAGCATGCGCTTTGCGGTGCAATGGCTATATTCGGAAAAGAAGAAGAAGAGCGTGATACCGATATCGTTCTGGTATCTCAGTATAATAGGGAGCACCATACTCTTTGTTTACGCCCTTTTTTATCTTAAGGATATAGTCTTTACGCTCGGCCAGTCATTCGGCCTGTTGGTTTATTCAAGGAACCTCATGCTTATCGCGCGGCACAAAGAACAGGCTAGCGCTTAAATACACCCCGGAGCCCTTACTGTGCAGGTCAGGTAACCGCCATGGGAATTCGCATAAAAAAAGAAAAGTTCATCCTGCTTATTTTGGTCTTCTTGCTCTTGGGCTTGTATTCCTTAGACAGGACCCGCCTCAGCCACTCAATTCCGGATGAGAAGCGTTACATCCAGAGCACCAAGGAGATGATAGCGGCCGGTGATTATATAACACCGCTTTATCATAATAAACTCCGCTTTCAGAAACCCATCCTCTTTTACTGGCTCATCCTCCTTTCCTATAAAGCATTCGGCGTAAGCGTTTACGGCGCCAGGTTTCCTTCGATAACTGCGGGCGTATTGACGGTTATATTGACATATTTGATAGGGAAGTTATTTTTCGGTAAAAAAACCGGCCTCTTCGCCGCGTTGGCATTATCGACGAGCGAGGTCTTTTTTATGTATTCAAGGTTCGCCTCCCCTGACGTGGTATTCGTGATGTTTATAACGGCATCCCTGTATCTATTCGCCTTGGCTTACTTTGGTCGCATCAAAGGAAGATTCAAATATATTTATATGTATGCATTCATGGCTTTCGCCATGATCACAAAGGGGCCTTTGGGCATAATATATCCTTTGGGTGCAATAAGCCTCTTTCTCATCTTAAGAGGCGAACCCGAGAAGTTCAAAGAGATCAATCTTTTAAGCGGTATGGCCGTGTTTTTCCTGATAAGCGCTCCGTGGTTTATAATAATGGCGTTAAGACACGGAGACGCCTACATTGACAAGGTGTGGACTCTTGAGATACTTAAAAAACTGAAATACGCCACCTCGGGCAGTGAGTCTAATGTCCTGGTAATAATCTTCGGCAATTTATTATTTTATTCGGGAATGGTTTTGGTGAGGCATCTGCCCTGGAGCGCCTTTTTACCGGCGGCAATTGCCTCGGGCCGTCATCTGAAATCAACCTCCGCCGATGAATATAGGGGGAAGAGTCTCGTATTTGCCTGGTTCCTATCCGTGTTTATCCTGCTGTCCCTGGTATGGTCGAAAGAGAGTTACTATGTATTGACCCTTTCTGTGCCCTTTTCCTTATTTATAGGACGTTATCTGTCGGCGCTTACTGAAGAGAAGAAGATTTCCGAGAGCCTCTTTTTTAAATTTCCCTTCTTTGTTTTTATAGCTTTTTTTACCGTGGCTTTGGTCTTATGGAACCTCTTTGCGGTGTATGCCCTGGGCAAGGGCGTTCCGGCCGTAAGTTTTGCACTCTTTACTATTCCAATTTTCATGTTGTACGCCTTTTTTAAGAGGAAGACGATATATCTGGTTCTAAGTCTTTTTGTCTTAGCGGTCTCCGCATTCGGATACGTATCCGGTTATGTGATACCTACCGTATATAATGATCCCCTCATTGAAACGGCGGAGGAGCTGAAAGCGGGGATATCGATTGAAGATGAGATAGGGGTGGCCTCAAGCGGAGTAAGCAGGCACAGGCTGAATACAGTATTCGAAAATCACAAATTAGTCAGAGCCGACAAGTGGTACTATATGGATGACGGAGGAAAGAAATACTCGCACAATAAAAGGATGCTCATAAACCGCTTTCTACAACAGAAAGACAGACGCGTTTATTGCTTCATTAAAAAGGACGACTACGCCAAGTATGTTGATGAGGATATAAAGGATTCCCTGCACCTGGTAAAGACTACCTCCGTATGGAAGAAGTTCCACAAAAAAGACGCACTTTATTTCAGAAGAATGTTTTCGTATATCAAAGAGGATAACCGCGAGGCCTTTAGGCGGGAGTTGCGCGATGTAGTTTATGTGATTACAAATAGGGAGAGGGAGACTATGTAATAAAAGACGTATGAGCTAAAAAGTTTTGCTAAGACCACAATAAAAGGCGCTTACATGCTGATGAAGCGCCGTTTTTTTTGAATAATAAGCTGCGGATAAAAGAGGAAATATGGCTAAGAAGGTCTAACTTTCGTTAAGAGAATAAAAATAATGCTGTACAAACATTTCGCAAAGTGTTAAAATAATAATTGCTCATCATAACGAAGAAAAGTTCCTAAGGGGACCTTTATATAAATAAGAGGCGTTTTTAATCTCTAACCTGGCAAAAAGAGAGGCAGAAGATGATGGGTAAAAGATTGCTTTCCTTTTCTCTTTCTTTCCTTTTTTTCACCGCGATTTTTTCCGCCACGGCAAATTCTGATGCTTCAAGGACTCCGCTAAGAGACACGAAAGAATTATCAGCGAGAATAGCAGCGGGTGATGACCTTATTATAGAGAGTGACACCACCGTACCAGGCGGGACCTATCACAACATACTCGTAAACAATGACGCCACCCTCACCATAGAGGGCGACACCGAGGCCGACCAGGTCCTAGTGGAATGGGGAGAGATCTTAATAGAAGGAA
>Ga0272442_10004531_pt1 | contig 18984 bp, 17 predicted proteins | sample SSMForm2O_FD_200262 | JGI IMG/M metagenome (GOLD analysis project Ga0272442, IMG submission 200262) | Marine sediment archaeal communities from Little Sippewissett salt marsh, Falmouth, MA, United States - SSM-Form-2O | ecosystem: Environmental > Aquatic > Marine > Wetlands > Sediment ... | reverse complement strand
ATAGCTACGGTTTGAGTGAAGAGCAAGCTTACGGACACGAAGACCAGCCTGAACCGTGATAGGCATTGTTGAAATACACACTGTATTTTCGATCATTCGAGTTCTCTCAAAAGAGCCAATGCCTTATCAGTTCTCGACGCCGCCTGGTGAGAAATGCGGGCTAAACATTCGGGCTAGTGATGATCCCTGACAAGACCGGAGTCGCTCGAGTATTTCTGCCCTGGCTTCATCCTGACGTATTTTCCGTCGATCTTGACCGGGACCTTGAAGCTCTCGCGATCGGCTGCTCGCGGTAACGCTCTCACTGCTTCCGCTTGTTTACCATCAAGTGTACTGTCACCGTTGACCCAGACCACGCTTTCGCCATCGCTTCTGATCATGATGCCATTCACGGTCACCTCAGTGACCGTGCTTTGGCCCTCGGCCGGCTCCACACGGGCACCACGTCGGATAGCATCGAGCCTCGCTCTCTGTGCCGCATCAGTAAACAGCCGGCCAAACTCAGCCATCTGCTCCTGCGCCTGCACCTGGCCCTGACCGGCTGAAAGCGCCAGCACCAACAGAGTCAGCGCACAGCCCGCGGTGCGCTTCGCGGTTACTCGAGACATGATTAACCCTTCCCGGCTTGCTTCAATGTATACCAGCTCAAATTACAGTTGGCCCTGATGTTGTCAACGTCGCTCAGCAGTGCCACTCCTTCGTGCAGATCCTTGTTGATCAACTCGATATCGCACTTATCCACGGTTACAAGCCCTTTGGCCTTTGTGAAAAGAGCGTTGAGCATCGCAAACAGATCACCCTCGTGAAGCAGCTTCATGTCGAGTGACATCGCACTGCGAAAGACATCGATATCCCGGTACTCCCTGTCCAGCATCTTGCTGTCCAGGAGCGACTGTTTGGCAATATTGTATTTCACGGACGTCAGTTTTCTGGAATCAGCAACGGTTTGAACGATCTCAACCCAACTCAGCCTGTCTTCTTCACCAATGACCGAATTACGAACGAGTTCTTTGAACTTGTCTTCATGTTCAACCAGGATCTGATTATGCCTATTGGCCTCATCGATCTTTCTGCTCCAGCTTGTCATCTCGCGCAGCTTCAGCATGTTTTCATCACTGGAGGCCGACTTGTAAACACTGGACAACACCACTACGGTCGACACGGCCCCCGTCACCGCCGCAAAGACGATAAGCGCCCTGCTAATGCCTGGGTCGAGAGGAAACTTAAACATGTTCCGGTCCTTTCATGATGATCTGCAGTGAAAAAAATCCATAGTCCCGCTTTTTGTCCTCGTTTGATTGACGGGCCAACGTGCCGACGTCTGACGCAAATTTCTTTTCTGACCGAACCTCGACCGGCAGGTCGATCGCGCTCACTTCAGCGATGCGTTCACTGCTCCTCAACAGACTGATGAGCGTATCTATCTGGCCAACAGAATCCCGGTAGCGTCGGGGATCGGTCGGGATACGGCCCCGTACAAGCGCAACGTGCTGCACTTCGTTGGAGGAAGTTGGGTCCGTAGTCGCGTATGAAGGTTTTTCTGCGGATTTTCTACGAGCTCTACTCGAATTGGGATCGTTGCGCTGTCGGGTGGTCCATTCAATCTTGTCTATTCGTACTTCCTTTAGCTGTTCGTGACCGATCAACCGGCTCAAGACGGCCATAAAATCGAGCGGTGACACCTGTCTGTTCCGCTCGACCTGATCGACCAGATTGACCGCCATATCCATCAAGCCCGCATTCGAAAACAAGCCTTCATGTTTCTGGTACTTGTCCTTATAAACCAGAATATATTCATCGGTGCGCTTCGTTAGCAATGAAGTCGATTTTTCGAAGGATATACCTTCGGAAATGTTTGCTTCAGTCAGCAGTAACCCAATTATGACAACAGCTACAGATGCGGCGTATAATGCCCTGGAAGCGAGAGCATGATAGAAACGTTGAAACTCGTTTTTCCCGCCGTAGTGACTAGCGCTGCCAAACTTGTTGGCAGCGACCCACGAAAACAAGCCATCTGCGAACCTGTCGGATAAACCATCCAAACCGATTCTTTGATTGATATCAGTCAATCGATGGACATGATAGTGGCTCGACCGGCCAGAAACGAAATGCGTTATGAGAGAATCTCTTTGGGCATCCGACCCGAGTAGATGCACATTGATGATCTCGGAGTCCTCAATCTGCTGCTGATTGCGGATAAACTGCAATGTCTTCTCAACTTCGGGCAAGGCCAGCTTGCCAATATCATTGATGTTCTCCGCGCCCTGATTGACCACCGACTGTCGGCTCGACATCATTTTTCCGTTCCTGAAAAATGTCTGCCTCAATATACTGTTGACTTGCTGGCTAACGAGCAACACCGGTCCTTTGTTTGCACTGATCACCGACAGCATCGACTTGCTCAACAGTGGCAGACTCCAAATCCCGGCCAGCGGTACATTGCAATGTTCAATTATTCTCAACCACTGGCTGACAATGTCCGGATTGGTTATCGCTGCCAGCAATACCTCATCATCTTTTCTGCCCGCTTTTTGCTGGCCCTGGATTACGGAATAAGTGTACTGCTTGCTGGCTCTGTAGTGCCGGTCTATCAACCTGGCGACAACCGCCTTGCGGTCGCTCCCCATGACGTGCGGAACGGAATCCTGGCGAAAGTCCTCCTCGATGATGTCAAGCAACAGGCCGACTGGTGTCTTTGCCGAAGATGCAAGATACTGTTCGAACTTGTCGAACCCCATTGGGTCTGCTTCGAATGAGCATGCGCCCAACATCTTTTTTCCGCTCCAGTGAAAAACCTTCAGGCGATGACCGGCGAAAAAAAGGACTCTTTTCATGCTACGCCCCGGTCATATTCTGATGTTGGAAACTGCATCATAAACCGGACCGAGCACGGCCATCATTATCCACAACATGATGCCACCGAGTATGATGGTCAGAGCCGGTACCAATGCGGGCTCGAGCTTGTCAATCGATTCCTTGACCTCCCGGTTGTAGAAATAGCTGACGTTGAGCAGGGCTTCGTCCATTGCACCCGTGTCTTCACCGACTCTGAGCATACGCACGATCATTGAGGGAAAAACGCCGGTGCTCTCAAAGCTGTCACTAATTCTTGAGCCTTCCGATATATTGTTGCGCGCCCTTCTGATCGAGTCTTCGAGCACTAGATTGTCGACCATGTCTTCGGAGATCGTCAGAGCATCAAGCACAGTGATACCCGAGCTATACATCATCGCAAAGTAGTTGGCGAATCGCGCTAACTTGATCCTGGTGTTCAAAGAGCCGACTAACCAGAGTTTCAGCTTCAGACCATCAATGAGATATCTTAGAACTTGGCTCCTTTTGGCACTAAAGCGAATCGATGCATAAACAACAAAGGGCAGTGAAAAAACAATGAACCAGTAATCCACGAACGCATTAGAAACACCGACCAATATTCTGGTATGCAACGGAATCTCTGTGCCGATGTTTCGAATGAAAGGCAAAAGTTGCGGCATCAGGTACATCATCAGGAAACTCACCACACTGAGCACGACAATAGAAACGATGACCGGATAGATCATTATTTTTTTCGTATGGGAGGCCAGTTCATCCTGCCACCTGACTGTTTCCGCCAGATCTTTAAGAACCTCGGGCAGATTACCCGTCTCTTCACCAACCCTGATCAGAGCGATGTATACCTTGTCAAATATTTGCGGATGCTCCGCCAGTGCGAGCGAGAGTGTCTTACCGCCCTCGATATCATCAATCACTGTTTGAAGGACATCGGTAAAGCGACTGTATTCGATGCTGTCCCTGATGTCTTTCAGGCTGTCGAGCAGTGGTACCCCTGACTTGGTCAGCTGCTCGACATGAAACGTGAAGTTGATGAGGTCGCGGCGCGAAATCGTCTTTTTTTGCAGTAGCGATATCGATACACGGTTGTGCTCTTTGTAACTGAGCAGGTCGAAACCCATGCTGCTGAGCCGTTTCTCCAGCTCCATCGGATTGCTCGCGACCATCGTGTCAGAACGCACTTTGCCCTTCGCATCGATGGTTCGGAATTTATAGTCCGGCACCTACAGTAACCTCGGTGTCAGGTCGATGACTCGGGACACTTCCTGAAGCGAAGTCTCACCTTTGAGCACGCGTCGTATGGCCTCATCCGCCAGAGTTCTGTACCCGGTCAAGCTTGCACATGAGCGCAACTCGCCCAGCGTTGCGCGTCGCGCGATCAGCTCGTCAAGATCGTTGTCAATGCGTAATGCTTCAATGATAGCGACGCGACCTTTGTAGCCGGTGTTGTCGCAGGCAGCGCAGCCAACAGGTTCATAGATAGTGTGCGCCTCGTTGACATATTCGACACCAAGCAACTTGCTATCCACCTCGTCCGCCTGTCTCGGCCTCTTGCATTCTCGACACAGTAGCCTGACCAGTCGCTGACTAATGATGCCGATTATATTCCCCGTCATCACATCGGGCAGAACACCAATATCGAGCAAGCGAGGAATCGCCCCTATCGCAGAGTTGGTGTGCAGTGTGGAGAGTACCTGGTGTCCCGTCATCGCGGCACGAAAGGCCATGTCAGCCGTGTCTTCGTCGCGGATTTCGCCGACCAGAATGATATCCGGATCCTGCCGCATCATCGATCTTATGCCGTTAGCGAAATCCATGCGCGCGACCTCGTTGACCGAGGTTTGCCTGATCATGTCAACAGGATATTCCACAGGGTCCTCCAGCGTCATGATGTTCACCTGTTCGGACTTGACATAATTGAGCATGGAGTACAGCGTGGTTGTTTTTCCACTGCCGGTTGGGCCGGTGACCAGAATGATCCCTTCCGGTCTTGCCATCATCAATCTCAAACTGTCCAGGGTTGCCGCGTTAACGCCGAGCATCTCCAGCGGCACGATACCCTTGGCGCGGTCCAGCACGCGCAGTACGATATTTTCTCCGTGGGTGGTTGGCTGTGAAGACACGCGGAAATCCACGCGATGCCCCTGCACTTGCAGGCTCAGGCGACCATCCTGTGGAACACGCGTTTCAGCGATGTTCATAGCAGACATGACTTTCAGGCGTACGACGATCGCTGACCAGTAATCTTTGTGCAAACTGCGAATCTGGCGCAATACGCCATCTATGCGATAACGTAATCGCAGAAAGCCTTCTTCTGGTTCAAAATGGATATCCGAGGCCTCGCGCTTAACCGCGTCTGCCAGAATCGCGTCCACCAGTCTGACCAATGGCTGACTGTATTCATCGTCAATGGCGTCGAGGCTTTTGTAGTCAATTTCACCCGTTTCAATCTCGTGCAGAATGCCATCGACTGACAATTCATAACCATAGAACTGATCGATGGCCTTCTTGATTTCACCCATGCCGGCGACCAGCGGAATGATTTCCGTCTTGCGCCCAGCGAGTGCATGTATCCGGTCTTGCACCATCAGGTCGGAGGCGTTCATCATGGCGATCTTCAGCTGCTGGCCCTGCTTGTCATAGCTGACAGGAATAATGGTATGGCGCTCCGCGACTTCCTTGGGAATCAAGGTCAGAGCGTCCTGGTCGGGAATGACTTTGGTCAGATCAACACTGCCGACACCGAGCACCTTTCCGAGCACATCGCGCATCACGGACTCGGATACAAAACCCAGCGAAACCAGAATTTCACCGATCAGGCGGCCGTTCTTTTTCTGTTCCGTCAGCGCGATCTCGACCTGGTCAGGCGTAACAAGCCCTTTCTCGATCAGTTCCTCGCCAAGCCTTTTCTTTCGCTTGATGATCGCGGGTGCATTCATGGCTAGTTTGCGACTCCAAGAGCGGACAGTCTGCTGGTGACAGCATCAGGGGAAAAACCAACGTTCCTGCCCATGGCAAGCTTCAGACTACTCTGGTAGTAATCGATTGCCGCCTCGTGTTTGCCAAGCCGATCCAGGCTGACAGCCAGGTTGTAAGCGTAATCGGGGTTTTGCCTGTCAGCCGTCCAGGCATTGAAATAAGCCTGTTGAGCCTTGGGCCAGCTGTTTTTTTTCACATACAAATTACCCAGCATAAATTGCAGGTTGGCATTGTCTGGCTCATGCTCGATCAGCTGCTTCAGCCTGGTTTCGCTTAGCTCGCTGCCGTTATTCTGGGCAATACTGGCCAGACCTGCGTGTGCGTCGGGGTCTCTCGGGTCCATCTCCAACAGCTGGATATATAGATCTTTGGCGGCATCGATTCTGTTCTGCTGCACCGATACCGCAGCCAGGCCGAGCATCGCATCCCGGTTATCAGGCTCCAGGTTCAGAACCCTGGTGTATGCGGTCCGCGACAGGTCGTAATCCTTGTCGTGATAAGCGTTCCATCCCTGCTCAAGCGCTTCACTCAGCGGGTCACGTTTCTCAGCTCTTTGGACAGACAATGCTGGGGTTGCGCCAGCTGATACCGCCGGCTTGCGTTGAGTCTGTCTTGATTGGCTTACCCTCTTCGGCGATTCGCTGTCAGTCGTGGCCACAGCTTTGGCTTCCTGCCTGGACTGCGCTGGCTCGGCAAGGGACGTGAGGTTCTCTTCTATCCTGGTTTTCGACTCGAGCGTCTTCAAGGCCAGCACGTGCTCGTGCTGCATGTTCTCGATGTCTGCCAGCATATCGAGATAAAAGGCAACCCCCCCAATCACCAGACTCGCTAACGAAGCGGCGACAATTCCCACCCAGGTGACTATGCGGTTCTTTTTGTAGGTATGGTTGGTCTTACGGATCAGCAGATGCAGTGCTTCATCGGTAATTGTCGATGGTGCAGGCGTGGCCCACCGGGCTTCAACCGAAGTCTCTTCTGTATTCTTGGGCGCGACGTTCGCAGCGTTTTCCGGGGGCTCCGAGAGCGTTAGCGTTTCATCATAAAGCTCAAGCTCATACGGAATTTGTATTTCAGTCTCGGGACTCGGATTATCGTGAGCCAGGTATTCGGCATACTGCCCTTGCGCCCGTTCTTCAATCGTCCCTGGAGTTGCCGGGCTCGAACTGGTATTTTGCTTTTCCTCGGCGGCTTTTTTCAGGGCATCCAGTAACAGACTCATGTGCACACTTCCTTATGATCTGACTGCAAACAGGGTTTACTGCTGTTCTTGCACGAACTCACTCTGATCACTCCCGGCAGTCTCGAGCGCGTTACCGCTGCGCGTATGCAGCTCTTCGAGCAGATACTTTCGATACTGGCTGAGTTCGCCCGTGAGGCTTGCATCCTTGGTAACGACGGGACGGATGAAGATGACGAGCTCTGATTTGACGTACTGATCGTCCTGAAACCTGAACAAGCCCCCTAACACAGGCAGACTGGACAGCAGGGGCACACCCGTCGTCGACTTGTCGATCTGGTCCTGCATCAGGCCGCCGATCACAGCAGTATCGCCGTTTTCGATCTTCAGAACCGATTCGATCTCACGAACCTGGATCACCGGAATTTCGCTGGTCACCCCTGCCTCCGCCAGCTCCGGATTGGGATCTCTCACAAAATCTATGATCCGCGATATCGTCGGTCGCACATTCAGCGTGACCACCTCATTGCTGTCAATGAATGGTGTAACCGACATGACAAACCCGACCGGGACGGTATTGACATCGGTATCGACGGTAACCAGGGAGTTCTGGTTGACGGAGCCGGGTACAGCCTCGACCTCAGTCGTGAAATAAACCTCGTTGTCAACGACCTTCAACAGAGCGCTCTGGTTATTGATCGCCATGACCTTCGGGCTTGACAGCACTTTGACATCCCCGAATGTTTCCAGCGCTTTCAAGGTCAGGTTCAGAGGGTTGCCGTCGATTGATTCGGCAAGATTGAAAGAGAAGAACGGCGTAGTACCGAGGTTACCGCCGAGCAGATCCTGCGTGGTCGCAGTGTTGGGATCGCTGGTCACCAGGGACCAGTCGATGCCAGCCTGGTAGCGATCGCTGAGCCTGACTTCAGCGATAGTGGCTTCGATCAGGACCTGGCGTTGCACACTATCAAGGACCTTGTCAATGAACGCTTGTAACTGAGCGTGCTGTTTGGCTGTTGCCTTGACCCCGATAATGCCACTTTCCCTGTTCACGATAATTCTGTCGCTGGTCTCAATGTCATCGTCCCTGCCAGCCTTCACGGTTTCACCGATGATGCCGGCAATGTTGATCGTCAGTGATCTCCAGAACTGGTTATTCGACGTGTTCTGAACCACGGAGCTCGAATCGTTACCGCTCGCTGGCCCACCTGATCCCCCCTGCCCGCTCCCCACATTGGCGGTTCCGGTCGACCTTATTTGTGAAGAAACTTCAACCGTGCCTGCACTCTTGCGCGAGACGTTCAGGTAGCTGATGTTGTAGGTCTTCAAAAACGGCGTATCCGCCTGTACACGCAGCGTGTTGTCGATAAGCTGATAGCGGATATCGGTTTGACGGGAGATGCGATCCAGTATTTTTGGCAAAGTCTGGTCAATCGCGTTCATGGTCAATTTGCCCGATATCTCGTTTTCTATGTCCAGGTTGAGCTTCGCGTCCCGAGCCATGGAAAACAGTAGTTCCCGTATCGGCACGTCATGTACGACCACGGTATAAGTTTCAAGATCAGGCCTCTGCTTTGGCCGCGGAAGTACAGGTGCTCGGGTGACGGGTTCCGGAATATCCGCAAGCGCAGGCCGATCAGGCATCAGGTGGCCCTCCGATACTTCGGGAGGGTTGGACGCACCACAGCCTGCGAGCATCAGTAGCCCCAATACCAAACTGCCAATCGCGATTATTCTTTTCATCAAATTGACCGGTCCCAAATGCAGATGACAGGCAGACATGAATCCAGAGCCTAACGGCCGGGTTCCAGGTCCTTCCTGAGTGCGCTGACACGACGTAAGTACGGCTTGCTCGCCTTCATGCTCGCCGGCAAATTCCCAAGTACAGAACGCGCAGTATTCAGTGAGTTGAAGTCATCGTACAGAACCCTGTATACACGACCTCCCCCGACCTTAGTGTCATAGACGTAAATCTTTTCAAAATCAAGAAGATCGGGCAGTTCCCGAAGAAACTTTTCGACGGCCTCCGCCTCTGAAAGCGGGGTCGTGAAAAGTTGAATACTGTATCGGCCATCGTCGACCTTGGTCAGCCATGCTTCGGTATCGACAAGTCGTTGTTTCAAGAAGTCAAGCTCGGTACTCGCAAGGACCGGATTCGGGTAATCGAACGCCATCGTGCGGGTCAAGTCTGGCTTGGTCGCTGCAGGCGCGGTATGCATGGCCAGCAGTAGTTTGTCAGGGCTCGCCAGGGATGCGGCCACGTGCTCGCCGGGCGTGATCCAGCCGGGTAGCCTGTAGCCAAGCCATACAGCCAGCATCATTGCCAGGGCGATACCCGCGGTCATTGCCGCAGGCCTGTAATTCACCGGCCTGGCAAATTTGCTGTCTTTCGCCGCGGCGGCAACGTGACCCGCCGTTACCCGATGGCTTCCCTCCGAGAATGCCGCCATCAATGCCTTGTCTGCGATGATATTGATGCGTCTCGACAAACCATCTGAATATTTTTTGACAGCATTCGCTGTGCGTTGATCGAAGATATTCGTTCCCCGATAACCGACAGAACGCAGCCTGAAATTCAGATATGCCAGTGTGTCTTCGGGCGGAAAAGGTTCGAGATAAAAACTGTGGGTGATGCGTTCTCGCAATTGTCGGATTCGCGGTTCAGACAGTTTGACATCCAGTTCGGGCTGGCCGAAAAGCACCATCTGCAACAGCTTGTGCTGATCTGTTTCGAGGTTACTCAACAAACGTATCTCCTCGAGCGTCTCGACCGGCATGCTCTGCGCTTCTTCGACAAAAACCACGACCTGGCGGTTGTCAGCGTGCTTGCGCAATAGATAGTCCTGCAGCTTCTGCATGACATCGAGTTTGCAGTCATCGTTGTTGACACCGAGCTGCAACTCATGCGCAATGGCGTGGAGGATATTGTCGGGTGACAGGCTCGGATTAGCGATGTAGACAATATCTACGAAGTTCGACAGCCTCACCTCGAGCATTCGACAAAGCATGGTCTTACCGCTGCCAACTTCCCCAACGACCTTGATCATGCCCTCGCCGGAATTTATCGCGTAGATCAATGCCTCGAGTGCTGCGCCGCGCTTACAGCCCTCATAGAACATGCTGGTATCGGGCGTAATTTTGAAAGGTGGTCGCTCGAGACCGAAATGCTCAAGGTACATCTAGATTTTCCCCAGCTTCTGCACCCGGCTGTAAAGGGTGGTTCTGTTGACGTGCAACGCTTCGGCTGCCTTGCTGATATTGTTGTTGTATTTTTCCAGCGCGATGCGTATGCACCGACTCTCGAGATCATTCAGCAGATCGTCCAGGACCAGCTCACCCGCCTCGAGTTTGCTGACAAGGTATTCATCTGACAGTGACGGGCCCTGCTCTCCCAATATCTCAGCGGACAGTTGGGTTTCGAGCTCATCCTGAAGCTGCTGGCGGCTCACCCGGTTGGCGGGGTATTTTGTGCCGAGCCTGATGACAATATTTCTGAGCTCGCGCACATTGCCTGGGAAGTTATAACTGTTCCACAAGTCCAAAGCCTGATCATCGAGCGTGAACGGCGACAAGGTATCGGCATACATCTGCTGAAAGTGTTCGAGCAAGAGCATCTTGTCCTGTTCGCGTTCGCGCAACGGCGGCATGCTGATGTGCAGGATTCCGAGTCGATGATACAGATCGCTTCGAAAACGACCCGTCACCACTTCGTCGCTCAAAACCTTGTTGGTGGCAGCCACTATACGAGCCCGCGATCTGCAAACCTGCGTTTCGCCGATCCGGTAAAACTCGCCGGTCTCCAAAACACGCAGCAATTTGCTCTGCAAGGCCAGCGGCAGCTCGCCTATTTCGTCAAGAAACAGCGTGCCGCTGTCGACTTCGAGAAAAAAGCCGCTATGTTCCTTATCTGCGCCGGTAAATGCGCCCTTGCTGTGGCCGAACAACTGCGCTTCGAGCAAATCGGGTGCAATCGAGGCACAATTGATCACGATGTAAGGCTGGTCCTTGCGCTTGCTCTGGGCATGAAGTGCTTTTGCAATCATTTCCTTACCCGTGCCCGATTCACCTTCGATCAGCACCGGAAAGGGCGAATCAGCAAACTGTTGTATCTGATTGCGAACAGCCTCGATCGATGCACTGGTCCCGACGAGACCGCTATCGTCGAGGGCCTGGCGTTTGATTTCTATCGCCTGCAACCTTTGTTGATGCTGCAAACGGCTGAGGAGCAGATCAGGATCGGCTGGCTTGGCGATGAAATCAACCGCGCCCAAGGTCAATGCATGCTGGATATTGACGTCGTTATCCTGACCCGATAAGACCAGGATCTTCATGTTCGGATTGCGGATAATCAGCTCCCGAATCAGCGCGAAGCCCTCTTCCGGCTTGTGCGGGAACGGCGGCAAACCGAGATCGACCAGGGCGATATCAGGACAATGCTCGAGTGCGGCCAGGCGACTGTTAACCTGGTATCGACTCTCGGCTGTTATCACCTCGTACTGGGCACTTAGTAAGAAGCCAAGGCTCTCGGTTATCAGCGGGTCATCGTCGACCAGGAGGAGCTTTGACTTGCCAGACATTTCCGCTTTCATCGCTGTTTCAGGCATACTATGCCTCGTTTTTTGTCATTGAGTTCCCCATCAGACATATATAGCAGAACGGTTTGCCAATAATGCATTCCGGGAGTGTTTGTATTGAGAATACGAAATAGGAGATAGAACCCTTCCATGTTCAATATTGTGTTGTATCAGCCTGAAATACCCCCGAACACAGGTAATATCATCCGTCTCTGTGCAAATACCGGGTGCCAGCTTCATCTCATCGAGCCCCTCGGATTTGACCTCAACGACAAGCGACTTCGTCGTGCAGGCCTTGACTATCACGAATGGGCTGATGTGAAAGTTCATTCTGACCTGAGTTCAGTCTGTTGTAAAGCCGATAGCTGCTATGCGATATCGACACGAGGCAAGACTGCGTACACGAACGTGGACTTCAAGCCGGGGGATACACTGATTTTCGGTCCCGAGACCCGTGGACTTCCGACCGAATATCTGGACTCATTCGATCAGGATCGGATCCTTCGCATTCCGATGCGCGCGCAAAGCCGCAGCTTGAACCTGTCTAACGCTGTCGCTGTGCTGGTCTATGAGGGCTTGAGACAAAACAACTTTGCCGACGCCTCAACGACCAGAGCCTCGTGATAAAAAATCATTAAAATCATGAAGTTATATGAAGGCTTACTCCGCATCCAGGCGAACGCCGCTGCATGCTTGTCAGCGAACCGCACCCTGACCGAGCGCGCTACAACGCTGGAGCGCTGCACGTAATTCGGCAACCGCTGTCAACAGTGCCGGCTTTCGAGGCGCTGCATTCGCGCTCAGGATCTGGACCCAGTCGCACTTGGACCCGGACCGACTCCGGGCGTAGCACGCTTAGATTGAGTTGAAACGGCCTTACCTTTTGTTACAACTTTAGCCCGCTGTCAGATAAGTTCCGCGATGGATTTCCTGTCCAGGAGCGAGCGAACCGCATCGTGCGGATGAAAGCCGTGGTAAAGGACTTTGTGCACCTGCTCGATAATCGGCAGTTCGACCTGGTACGCCTGGCCGAGCCTGACCGCTTCCTGCGCGGACCGGACACCCTCGATCTCCTGGCCAATCTCCTTCGCAATCTGTTCTTTATTCAGGCCCTTGGCCAGCAGCAATCCCGTTCGACGGTTGCGCGACTGATCATCGGTGCAGGTCAGAACCAGGTCCCCTAGACCTGCAAGCCCCATGAAGGTATCTCGATTACAGCCCATGGCTTCACCCAGACGCATTATTTCCGCCAGGCCGCGGGTGATCAGTGCTGCCCTGGAGTTGGCACCAAAACCCAGACCGTCGGCGATGCCTGCAGCAATCGCCAACGGATTCTTCAATGCGCCGCCGAGCTCAACACCGGCAACATCGTTGCTGGTGTATGCACGAAAATAGCCGGTATGCAGACAGTCGCGCCAGTCGTCGGCCACTCCTCCCCGTGTCGAGGCCACAGTAATTGCGGTTGGCAGATCACGTGCAACTTCACCAGCAAAGGTGGGACCCGAGATAACCGCCAGTCTGTTGCACTGAGGCACCTCCTCGTTGAAAACCTGATGCAGCAGTTTACCAGTGCCCTCCTCGATGCCTTTACTCGCCCACGCGATGGTCATATCAGCGTTAAAGCATGAAGCGTTAGCATGCAGAAATGATCGATAGGCGTGGCTGGGAATGACGATCAACACGAGCAGCTCGCTTCCCTGCAACGCCTGTTCCAGACGGTGATAAAGCTGCAGGTTTTGCGGGAATTGAACACCCGGTAAATACTGCTGATTACAGCGCTGTCGCTCCATCTGCTCAACATGCGCAGCACGTTTGGCCCATAGTCTCACCTCAAGACCAGCTCGAGCCAGATGGATCGCCAGCGCAGTACCCCACGAGCCGGCACCCAGAACGGCTACCGTTCTATGCCGCGAATTCATAGCAGGTTGGACTTTCATCTGACACAGGTCTTTGGTGTTTATCGCTCATTCGGAGATCGAGATTGCAGCTGTACCCGCTGATGTACTGCTACTCTATACCCGCCTGGTGAGAAATGCGTAGCCATAGCTACGGTTCGAGTGAAGAGACCGTAGGGTGCGCCATGCGCACCGCGCATCTTCACTTCGGTGGCCGGTTCTGGTGCGCACGGCGCACCCTACGATCTTGGGCAGGCGAAGACCAGCCTGAACCGTGATAGGCATGCTTGAAAAACACAGTGTATCTGCGATCATCCGAACTTCCTCAATCGGGCCAATGCTTTCTCAGTGCGTGACGCCGCCTGGTGAGAAATGCGGGCTAGCTCTCTACCCCGGGTTCGGCACCAGCCACCCCGCTTCAGTGCGCAGTCTCCTGAGCCGCTGCTGGCTGTTGCTGTTGCTTGGCTTGTTGCAGGTACAGCGCATTGAAATTGACTGGCGCGAGCAGCAGTGGTGGAAAACCGCCTTTGCTGACGAGTTCGGCAATCGCTTCGCGTGCAAAAGGAAAAAGTGTTTCCGGGCAAAATGCTGCCAGCATACCCTTCAGATTCTCCGCTTCAAAACCGGCAACGGTAAAAATCCCGGCTTGCGTTAACTCTACCAGGAATGCTGTTTTCTGATCCTGCTTGGCCGTCACCGTGATTTTCAGATCGACCTCATAGGCGTTCTGCCCCAGAGATTGATGCGAACTGTTCAACTGGATGTTGACTTCAGGCTTCCAGTCGCCATCGGTGAACACTTTCGGTGCGTTGGGTGATTCGAACGATACGTCTTTCAGATAGATTTTCTGGATAGCAAACTGTTGCTGCGGCGCCTGACCCTCAGGTTGCCCTGGCGCCGGCTGGTTTTCCTCGGCCATGATGATTACTCTTGTTTGAAGGTTAACGGATTACTTTTTTGTCAGCGGCAGATTGGCATCCTGCCAGCCCAGAATCCCGCCTGCAAGATTATGAACGTCACTGAATCCCGAATTCTTCAGTATTCTACAGGCTTTGCCAGAGACGTTACCACTACGGCAGTAGGCTAACACTGGCTTGTCTTTGTGTTTTGCCAGTTTTTCAAGCTGGCTTTTCAACGACGTAATAGGAATGTTTTTCGCATGCTTGATGTGCCCCTTGTCGAAATCCGCCGACTCGCGGACATCGATCACGACCGCTTCATCCTTGTTCATCAACCGGATGGCTGCTGTTGGGTCTACCTGGTTTGCTTTGCCGGTCTGATGTTCGTATTCAGCCTTGATGACCAGCAGCAGAACGACAATGAAAGCGCCAACCAGGAACGGGTGGTTACCAGCAAATTCGATGATCTGTTCCATCAAACTTCAGTTGTTATGAGGTTTCTTTTGCGGTTCGGACTGCGCTAATCCTGAATTTTTCTGGCGGAACAGAATACATCCTGCATCATGCCAATCAAACGCAGCGTCCGAGTGTCACTGACACGATAAAATACCTTGTTCGCATCTTTTCGCGATGCAAGGATACCTTTGTCACGCAAAATCGCAAGATGTTGGGAAATATTGCTTTGTGATGTACCCACTGATTCAACGATATCTTGTACACTAACCTCCTGATTTCCCAGTGTGCACAATATTTTTAGCCTCAATGGGTGAGACATGGCTTTGAGAGAGCGAGACGCACGATTGATATCTTCTTCGCGGGTCATCAATACGGTATTTTCAAGATCGGCGATATTCATCTTTCCTGGAACCTGACAAGCAATATTTATCATTATATAAGAAAAAAGCGATACTATAATACACAAATATAATAGAAATAAAACTACATTTGTCAGAAAACAGGCAAAAAATTTTACGTTTCTCACTGATCTGGTCGACCATGAAGGCAGTTGCGCGGATGAGTCTTATCGCCATATACGCGCGCGGCAGCACCGTGAGCTGGATGTTAATGCTGTTATTTGCACTGTTAACGCCAAAAACACAGCTAATGGGCTCAGAGAATGCGGATTTCGAGCGATACAAAAGCAAGTTGGAACGCGTGCAGCAGAGCATCGAAAAAGTCAAACAGCACCTGAGCGGTGCGCGCAACAAACGCGGCAATGTGTTTACGGATCTGCAGCAACTCGAGAGCAGGATAAGCAAGAACTCAAAGACACTGAGCAAAACCGAATTCGATATTGATCAACAAAAACAGCGGATAACAGCCATGCGCAGCGATCTGGCGGAAACACAGCAGAAGCTGAACGCGCAAAAACAGCGCCTGGCGGATCAGTTTCGATCCGCCTATGCAATCGGGCATCAGCAACAGCTAAAAATGCTGCTTAATCAAGAAGATCCGGCAGTTATTGGGCGCATTAACGTCTATTTCGACTACCTGAATCGGGCACGCGAATCGCAGATCAGCGCGTTTTTGCACAGCATCAGCGAGAAACAACAGCTGGACGATGCCTTGCAGAGCACTTTGCGCGAGCATGAACGCAGTCTCGCAGAACGCAAGAAGCAGGAAAATTCACTTCTAAGTCAGCGACTTAAGAGAGAGCAATTGCTCGCCAGTCTGGATCGGAAGATCCGCAATCAAGAGAAGCATCTGAACGAACTCGAAGCAAGCCGCAATCGAATAGAAAATCTGCTGGAGTCACTCGGAGAATTACTGGCCGACATTCCAAAAAGCCCATCCGACTCGAGACCATTTCAGCAACAGCGCGGCAAGCTCCCATGGCCAGCCTCGGGGCCTTTCCTCGCGACCTACGGTGAGCCGCGCAAACAAGGCGGTATGAAATGGAAAGGGGTGCTGATAAACACCAAGCATGGCACCCCCGTTCGAGCGGTCAGCCGAGGTCGTATCGCATTCGCGGACTGGCTGCAAGGCTTTGGTTTTATTGTGATTATCGACCACGGAGATGGTTTCATGAGCCTTTATGGGCACAATGAAACACTGCGCAAACAGGCCGGCGACTGGGTCGAGGCCGGGGAGGTTGTTGCGACCAGCGGCGACAGCGGTGGGCAGCCTTTTCCGGGCGTTTATTTCGAGATACGCGCGAGGGGCAAACCTGTCGATCCAAGCCAGTGGTGCTCCAGGGCTGCCAGATTCACCACCAGTCTCAACTAAGGAAGCTCTGAACAATTCATCCCTGACTTATCAGAGCGCGGGAAACATAAAATGCGATTTTCTGTTTCACCCCATTTTCAATCGCTTAAAGCGATTTAAAATGGCGACGCGTTCATGCGCCGCGGAAACTCTGAATAAAACAGAGTTTCCCCAACACGTTGTCGGGAACAAGTGGACGCCGCTCAGTTCTATATATATCATAAGTATAAAGCTAAGCACGAAAATCGTCGCAACTGAGCTATAGTAATGGGTTAGGGGCCTGATCGGCCTGGAGATTATCATGAGTAAACAATTCAAGACCGCGTTGGTACTGGTCTTCGGAGTATTTCTGGGTATATCAGCGTCACTGACCGGCAATGTTCTGGCCAACAAAGAGGAAGCCAAAGGGCTTCCGCTCGACCAGCTCCGCAATTTTTCCGACATTTTTTCACGCATCAAATCCGACTACGTGGAGGATGTCGAAGACGAGACCCTGCTCGAACACGCGATTCGCGGCATGCTTTCTGGGCTCGATCCGCATTCAACTTATTTGAACCCGGATGAATACAACGAACTGAGAATCGGCACCTCCGGGGAATTCGGTGGGCTGGGTATACAGGTTGGCATGGAAGACGGTTTCGTCAAGGTGATTTCGCCGATCGACGACACGCCAGCTTACGAGGCAGGGCTGCAGGCCGGGGATCTGATCATCCGCCTCGATGAAAAAACCGTCAAGGGGATGACGCTGAACGACGCCGTCAAGGTCATGCGCGGCAAGCCCGGCACGGATATCGAACTGACCGTGGTGCGGGAAGGCGAAGACAAACCACTGTCTTTCGTTGTCACTCGCGACATCATCAAAGTCAAAAGTGTGAAAAACCGGTTGCTCGATCCCGGCTACGGTTACATCCGTATCAGCAACTTCCAATCGGGGACAGCAGCCCAGTTGCTTGATGCGATCAAATCGCTCAGAGAGGAGAACGAAGCGGAGCTGAAGGGTTTGGTCCTCGACTTGCGTAATAATCCCGGTGGGGTGCTAAATGCAGCCGCTGAGGTTACCGACTTGTTCATCAACAAAGGTAAACTCGTCTACACGGCGGGCAGGATCGACAACTCACACTACGAGTACAACGCCAAGCCCGGCGATGTTCTGGACGGCGCTCCGGTTGTAGTGCTCATCAATGGTGGCTCTGCCTCTGCATCAGAGATTGTGGCTGGTGCGCTGCAGGATCACAAACGCGCTGTGGTCATGGGCAGTAAATCGTTCGGCAAAGGCTCGGTTCAGACCATACAGGAACTCAGAAGCGGTGGTGCCGTAAAAATTACGACGGCGCGCTATTTCACGCCGAAAGGCAGGTCGATACAGGGCGCAGGCATCACGCCCGATATCATATTGGAAAAATACACAGTGACTTCTGCTGATGACGACTCGATGACTCGTATCAAAGAGGCGGACTTGAGCAACCACATCAGCAATCCAACGATGTCCGAAGAGGAAATCAAGAAATCAGGCAAAAAGTCGGAGGAGGACAAAGTCCTGGCGACTGAAGACTACCAGCTGCATGAAGCACTGCTGCTGTTGAAGGGCCTGACTATTTTCAACCGATCCTGACATTGAACGCTGCTATTGGCAGGTACTTTGAAGGAGTCGATAGGAATCACGCTCGTCGCTTGAGATAAATGACTGGGTAACCGGAGGAAACAAACAATGTCGCGAGTGCTGGTGCCGCTGGCGCAGGGTTGTGAAGAGCTGGAAGCGATTACCATTACCGACCTGCTGGTGCGCGCGGGCATCCACGTCACCACTGTCGGGCTCGATGACAGGCCGGTAAAAGCCTCGCGCGGCACCACCATACTGCCGGACACGACCATAGACGCGGTTCGCGACCAGGTTTTTGATATGGTCGTTTTGCCCGGCGGCCTGCCCGGTGCCGATAATCTGCGAGACGACCAGGCCGTTCAGTCATTGCTTAAAAAGCACGCAGAAGAGGGCAAGTATATCGGTGCGATATGTGCCGCACCAAAGGCATTGGCCGCTGCCGGCCTGCTCAACGGAAAAAAGGCAACGGCTTACCCCGGTGTGCTGAATGCTCTTGGTGATGACCGGATCGACGTCAAAGACTCGGCCATCGAAACCGACGGCAGGGTCGTGACTTCTCGGGGTCCAGGCACCGCGATGGATTTTGCACTGACACTGATCGAGTTGTTGGAGGGCGCCGAGAAAAGGGAAGAGGTGAATAAGCAGCTGGTCAGATGACAGACAGCGCTCAGAACTGGATCCTAACTGGCACTAACCCGAATGGCACTTACGTAAGAAAGCTCTCAATAATTCATCCCTGAATCATCAGAGCACGGGGAACATAAAATGCGATTTTCTGTTCCCCTTCATTTTTAATGGCCTTAAGCGATTGAAAATGGCGGCG
>Ga0272442_10004530_pt1 | contig 18996 bp, 16 predicted proteins | sample SSMForm2O_FD_200262 | JGI IMG/M metagenome (GOLD analysis project Ga0272442, IMG submission 200262) | Marine sediment archaeal communities from Little Sippewissett salt marsh, Falmouth, MA, United States - SSM-Form-2O | ecosystem: Environmental > Aquatic > Marine > Wetlands > Sediment ... | reverse complement strand
CCGCCGTAGAACGGTTTCAAATCCGGGGTCAAGAACACCGACAGCGGCCAGCCGCCGCCGCCGGTGAGCATCTGCACCGCCTGCATGTAGACGTGGTCGAGGTCGGGCCGCTCCTCGCGGTCCACCTTTATGCAGATGAAGTGCTCGTTCAGAAAAGCGGCGACCTCGTCGTCTTCGAAGACTTCCTTTTCCATGACGTGGCACCAGTGGCAGGAGGCATAGCCGATGGACAAGAAAACCGGCTTATCCTCGTTCCGGGCGCGCTGCAGGGCGACGGTGTTCCAGGGATACCAGTCCACCGGGTTGTGGGCGTGCTGGCGGAGGTAGAGTGATTTTTCAGCCTTGAGGTGGTTGCCGGTCAGCCGGGTCACGGCGTCTCCGCAATGCTCGTTCCCCGCTAATAAAGGTAGTCACGAAACCCGAAAGGGCAAGGTCTATCGGGAAATCTGCGAGAAAGTCGCGGACTTGAGTGTGTCGCGCAGCTGCTGGTTGGCTTTTTTCCAGACGCGGTGGGCGGGGCAGGTGGGGCTGCGCTTGCAGATCTTGGGCTGGCAGACGCAGTCGTTGAGGAATATCTCGCCCATCATCGCCTCGACCACGTCGAGCAGGGTCAGCTCCCCGGGGTCTTTGGCCAGCCGGTAGCCGCCCCGGGAACCCTGGGTCACGTCCAGGATGCCCGCCAGAGTCAGCTGCCGGGCGATCTTGGCCAGAAAGGGCTCGGGGATCTCCATGGCCTCGGCGACCTCCCGCCGGCTGATCACGCTGCCGTTGCCGTTCTTAGCCAGGTGCATGACACAGCGCACCGCGTATTCGCCTGCCCGGTTGAGTCGCATATTACCTCCCGCCTGGTGACAGGAGACAAATAGGACCATTTTAGTCCAATTGTCAAGAAAAGCCGCAGGTGGGGTCGGAGGCGGGGTCGAATCCGTAGAAGTTTTGCAGCACCGCGTAAAGGTCCGGGGTGGCCTTTTTCATCAGCAGGGGCTTTTCGAAGAAGGACTCGGTGGCCACCGCGAAGAACTCGGCTTCGTTCTTGGCCCCGTAGCCGCGCAGCACCGCGTACTCCCGCGGGTTGCCCCGTTTAAGCCTCAGGAAGTGGTGGCTCATGATGCGTCCCCAGGCCCGGTAGTCCTCGGTGGCCCGCAGCGGCGGGGTGCCGTCGAAATGCCCGGTGGCCCGGTCGAGGACGTGGGCGAACTCGTGCGCGGCGGTGTCGTGCCCGTCGCAGGGGTTTCTCAACCCGTGCTCCACCGCCGGCCAGGAGAGCACCACCGTGCCCCAGTGGTGGGCCTCGCCCAGCATCACCGCATTGTCGTCCTTGTGGCGGTAGTGGCGGGGATACACCACAATCTCGGTCAGGCGGTCGTAGAAGGACAGGTCCAGGTGCAAAATCAACCGCACCGCCGCGGCGGCGATAACCACCTGCATATCCTCGGTGACTTCAAGGCTGTCGGCGCCGATAAAGTGCTTCTCCCAGACGAAGATCTTCAGTTTCTCCTGGAATGATCTTTGCAGCTCATCCGGCAGGTTTTTGTAGAACGGCACCCGGTCTTCCAGGATCCGGATCCATCCGGGCGGAAAAGCCCGCTTGAGCAGGCGCCGGCGCTTGAGCTTCCGCAGCAGGCCGAACATGGGGTTCAGTTTATCAGGTGGCCAGCAGCAACAAAAGCGGTACGATGATCAGCATAGCCAGGAAGATCACCGCGGTGTAGCCGATGATGTCGCGGGCCTTGAGGCCCATGATGCCCAGAAGCGGCAGCGCCCAGAAGGGCTGGAGCATGTTGGTCCAGGCGTCGCCGTAGGCGAAGGCCATCACCGTGGTCTGGGGGGAGACGCCCAACTCCTGGCCGGCGCGGATGAGCACCTCGCCCTGGACGATCCACTGGCCGCCGCCCGAGGGGACGAACAGGTTTACCAGGCCGGCGGAGAAGAAGGTCAGCACCGGGAAGGTTGTCCGGCCGGCGATGCCGGCGAAGCCCGCCGAAACCAGCTGGATCAATCCGGAGGACTGCATGATCCCCAGGATGCCGAAGTAGAAGGGGAACTGCAGGACGATGGCGCCGGCGCCCCGGGCACCGTCGGCGACGGCGGCCACGTAATGGCGCAGACCGCCGTGCAGGGTGATTCCCAGAAAGAGGAACAGCACGTTGACGGCGTTGAGGTCGAAGGCCATCCGGCCGGTGGCCGAAGCGCAGGCGAAGAACGCCAGGCCGCCCAGTCCGACCGTTGCGCCGACTATGTTGCTGTTCTGGAGCAGGGCAACCAGCCCGGAGCCGTCGGCTTTGTCGCGCGCGGGCAGTTTGCCCAGGGTGTTTGCCGGCGGTCCCTGGGCGTCGGACTCCTTCCTGGGAGCCAGGGCCCAGAACAAGACCGGAATGACCACCAGCAGGGCGCCGGTGATCAGCAGGTTCAGCGGGGAGAAGACCGTCTTTGACATCGGCAGGACGCCCATGAGGTTTTCGACGAAGTGACCGGATTCGGCCACCTTCAGCGGGGCCGAGCCGCTCAGGCCCCCGTGCCAGACCGCCAGGCCGGAGTAGGCCGCGGCGCCCAGGAGCGGGTAGTGCAGCTTGCGCCCTTCCTTTAAGGCGCTGCGGGCGATCTCGCGGCCCAGCAGGGCGCCGACGATAGCGCCCAGGCCCCAGTGGATGATGCCGGCCAGGCAGGCCACCGCCGCGACCAGCAGGGCGGCGGCCGGGGTGGTTTTGGGGATGCGGGCGATGAGGGTGACGAAGCGCTGGACCGCGGGGGTTACCGCCAGTGCGTGGCCGGTTACCAGGACCAGGCACATTTGCAGGGCGAAGGTGAGGCCCTGCGGATCCTTGAAGCCCTGGTACCAGCCGGTGCAGAGGGTCCACAAAGAATCCGACCAGGGGAGGTCCCGGGCGATTAGCACAACTAGAAAACCGCATATGAAGACTATTGCGGTGAGGCCCAGGGCGAGGACGAAGGGGTCGGGGACTATGCGGCGGGCAACACGGGCAAGAGCGGTTCCTAGCCGTGGGATCATTGGGGCTCCTTTCGGCTACGGCTACGGCTACGTCTACGGCTACGGCTACGGCTACGACTACGACTACGATAGTAGATAACAGGTATTAACGGTAGCAGGTTTGGTGGGAGGCGGGGTCGTTTCTGAAGGGGTCGGAGTTTATTTCGGGGCAGTTGTCGCGGATTATATCCTTCAAGTAGGTTACCTGGTCCCAGTTTAACGCCATGGGGTCGAAGACTATGGGGATGGGGGAGGTGGAGTTCAGGATCAGGTCGACCAGGTCGTCGTAGTAGCCTTCGGAATCGCCGGTGATCCACAGGTTTTCGAAGTTGTCGACGAAGGCGTCGACCATCTGGGGGAAGGTTACCCGGTGGTAGATCACCATGTTCTCCAGCGTGTTGTGCTCGGCGTTGTCGGAGAGGTTGTAGCTGCCCGCGGCCACGATTTCGCCGTCGATGATGAAATACTTGTGGTGCATCTGCTCGGCGTAGGTGTAGTCCCAGCGGTAGGCGTAGTACTTGAACTTCAAGTCGATGCCTGCCTGGTGGACGACGTAGCAAAAGTAGTAGCCCTTGTCGATGCAGTCCTGCTGCCTGGCCAGGCTGTCGCCGGCGGCCTCCAGGCAGTCTTCCAGGTCGTTGTCCTGCTCGTTCTGGTACCACTCGCTGATGTACTCCTGGCCGTCGAGGTAGACGCGGATGTCCAGGTCGGGATTGGCGGCGTGCTTGGCCATCAGCGCCTCGGAAACCGGGCGCGAGCGCAGGTGGCCGGAGGCGATGCGGATCGAGCTGCGGGCGTTCTGGATCAGGTCGACCAGCACGTCGGAGACCTCGTTTTCGCCGCGGATCACCGAGAAGGTGGGGCCGTAGCGGGTGACCGAGGTCTTGAAATTGGCCGAGGTGAAGGCCGCGTCGACAACCGGGATGTCCGGGATCATCCACTCGGTAATGGTCTTGGAGAAGAACCACTCGAAGGTCCAGGTGTAGGTGAAGTCCCGCGAAGTTTCCCACAGGAGGTTGAACTCCTTCTGGAAGCGGAGCAGCAGCTCGTCGCAGCCGGTTACGATGATGGTGTTCTCGTCGTAGCGGGTGCCGGCCGAGTGGGACCAGTTGCCCGAGCCGGTGGCCAGGATGCCGGTGATGGCGTCGTCGACCGATTCGCGCGGGCCGTCGAAGATGGCGAATTTGTGATGCATGATCTTGTTGACGTAGCGCACGTCGATGCCGATGTCTTCCAACTTGGCCGACATGCTGCCGGCGGGGTCGCTGCGGTCGGCGTTGGCCGACTCGAAGATGAAACGCACCGAGACGCCCCGGTCCACCGCCTCCTTCAGGGCTTCGAGGATGCCGTAGTCGGAAAAGGAGTACATGGCGATGTCGATCGAGCTGTGGGTGGCGTTGATCAGCTCGGTTACCCGGGCGAGGTGGCTGTCCGAATAGGACTGCGGAGAGAAAATCACCTCGGCGGTCGGGGCGTGCCCGCAACGGTGCGCAACCGCCATAACCATCTGCTCGAAGGCCCGCTTGCCAACCCAGTACACGTCGTCGAGCTCCTGGGCGTCGTCGAAGTAATCGTCGTCACCGGTGCCGGGAATCCCGTCGGGGCCGTCGCGGTACTCGATGATGTTGTTGGCCGCCCGCGAGTGCACACCCTCGTCCTTCATGACCTGGGCGCTGACCTCGGGATCGTTCACCCAGGCCAGCACCTGGCGGATCTCGCACTCGCCGTAGTAGGAGTCGGCCTTCCCGGACGGAGCCGCAGGGTCATACTTGCCGTCCGGAGACTCGTCCCCGCCGCAAGCCGGCAACGTCAGCGCCAGAATCAAAAGAGCAGTAAGAAAACGATCGGCACGCATGGTCTCTCTCCCGTGAGGCGAAGGATACTACCCCAGAAGCGAGAACCATGCCAGCCCTTCCTGGACCATCTAACTACTTGATTTTACATAACCGCATGGGGAAGGAGGTGTAGCCCGGGAGGAATCACTGTAGCCTGAGGGTATCCGGGAGGGATGGGGTGGCTCCCGGTCGGGAAGCCACGAACGACCCCACCCGGTTGGCGAAATCAGCCGTTTTATCGAGAGGATAACCTTTCAAATGACAATGAGCCACCGCCGCGGCGAAGGCGTCCCCGCACCCCACCGTATCGGCGACCTCCACCGGATACCCCGGATGCTCCGCCCATCCCTCTCTGCCCACCAAAAGACATCCCTTTGCCCCCCGGGTCACGCACACCAGCTCGAGCTGAAACTCCAATAATATCGAGCGGCACCAATCTACCCTGTCCCCCTTTCCCAGGCCGGCGTTCTTCAGCTTTTGTTGCTCTTGCTGGTTCATCTTCAGGATGGTGGAGAGCTTCAGTTGTTCGGTTACCTGCTGCTTCGACCAGAAGTCGTGGCGCAGGTTAATGTCGAAAAGTACGGTGTTCTTGGCGCTTTTCAGCAGGGACTCAACTGTTTGGCGGCTTGGGTGGCTGCGCTGGATCAGGGTGCCGAAGCAGAGGACGTCGGCGGAGGCGACCGCCCGGTGGAGCCCGGGCTCGTCTTCCAGGTAGTCCCAGGCCACGTCTTCGACTACGGTGAATCGGGGAGTGCCGTCGGGGGCCACCCGCACCGGGACGGTGCCGGTGGGTTTTTGCCTGTCGATCTGAATGAATTCAGTCGAAATGCCGTTGGCCTTCAGGTGGGTCAACAGCTCGCGCCCCAATTCGTCTTCACCCACCCGGCTGATGACCGCCGCTTCATGTCCAAGCTGTCGGGCATGAAAAGCAAAGTTCGCCGGCGCGCCCCCGGGGCGCCTTCCGTCTTCGAAGACGTCCCAGAGCAACTCCCCGATGCCGAGCATGCTACTTGAAGCCCTTTTCTTCGTGTTTCGAGGCTATCGTATCTGCCAGCTTGTCAAGGGACTGGTAGACGCTTTCCGACGGGACGCCCTTGCCGAGAACCGGATCCAGGACCTCGACTTTCAAATTCGGGATCATCCCGGCGAGGGTTTCCACGGTCTTGCCGCCCCAGCCGTAGGAGCCGATGATCGAGAGGAACTCGGCCTTGGGGCGCAGGGCGTTGGCTAAAAAGGTTGCGTAGGCGGCGGCGGGGTGGGGGCCGGCCAGGACCGTCGGGGTGCCGACGACTATGGTGGCGGCATCCACCAGGGCCATGGCCAGCTTGCCGATGTCGGTCACCGACAGGTTGAACTTCTCCACCCGTACCCCCCGGCTCACCAGGGCGCTTACCAGGTGGTCGACCATCAGCCGGGTGCTGTCGTGCATGGACACGTAAGGGATGACTGCGACGTTCTTCGGTGGACTCAGCAACCAGTCCCGGTAGGCGTCCAGGATGAACGCCGGCCGCTTGTAGATCGACCCGTGGCTCGGGGCGATCATGTCGACGTCCAGCGCGGAGACCTTCTCCAGGTTCTTCTTGATGATGTTCCGAAACGGCATCATGATCTCGGCGAAGTAGCGCTTGGCCGCTTCGTAAACCCGACCCTCGTCGGTGACGTAGAGATCGGTGGTGGCGATGTGGGAGCCGAAGAAGTCGCAGCTGAACAGGATCTTCTCCTCCTGCAGGTAGGTCACCATTGTCTCCGGCCAGTGCACCCAGGGGGTATAGACGAACTTGAGGGTCCGGTCGCCCAGCGAGAGGGTCTCGCCGTCCTCCACGGTGACGAAGCGGTCCTCCGGGATCCCGAGCAGGTCGATGAGCATCCCCTTGGCCTTGGTGGAGGAGATCAGCTTGGCGTCCGGGTATTTCTCCAGGACCTTGGGGATCATCCCCGAGTGATCCTGCTCGGCGTGATGCGAAACCACGTAGTCGATCCGGTCGATTCCCTCCAGTTGCGCAAGCAGGACTTCGCTCATGTCGGGATCGGCGGAGTCCAGCAAGACGTTCTTCTCGGAACCCCTGATGAAATATGCGTTGTAGCTGGTCCCGTCGGGGAGGGGGATCAGCGAGTCGAACAGTCTCCGGTCCCAGTCCACCGCTCCCATCCATTGCACCGTGTCGGTTATTTTTCTCGGTTCCATGTTTCCCTCCGCCTGTATGAGAAAAGGTTATTCTTCCTGGTCTTCTTCCGGTTCTTTCAGCTTGCCGACGAGTTGGTCGTATAGCTCGGGCCCCAGGCAGTCGCGGGCCGCCTTGCACCACTGGATGCAGGAAGGCGCCGCCTCCTTGTGGACCATGGTCTTGCAGTACGGGCAGCGGATGCGCATCTCGTCCGAGAAGAACTCCACCGGCTTCCCGCAGTTGGGACAGGGATGGTAGCTGACCGTCAATCTGCGCATATCCTGGCCGGGACAGCGGAACATGATCAACCTCCAGAACTCAGGCTACCGGTTATACCTGACCCGGGCAAGCCCGCCCGCAGCGGCGGGGGTATTTCCTCGACCACGTCGCCTTCGCGGATTCCTATGGTATGCACCGTCAACGGAAGTCCGGGAGCCGAGTGATCGCGAGCTTCTTTCACGGCGTGGACTATGCCGCCGCAGCAGGGGACCTCCATGCGCAGGACGGTGATGCTTTTCGGACGGGCGGCTGCGAAGATTTCCTTGAACTTCCGCCGGTAGAAGTCCAGGTCGTCGAGCTTGGGGCAGCCCACCAGCCGGGCCTTGCCGTCGATGATCTGCAGGGCTCCCTCGGCACAGGACGGAACGCACAATCCGCAGCCATCGCATAGGTCCTCGTCTATTTTGATGATTTGTCTTTTGGGCATTTTGACCTCCCGTTGGTCTTCTACAAAAGCAGGGACCGTGCCATCTGTAAAAACTGTTTGATGCCGGACACTTATGCTATTTTTGTATCAGGACAATCTGTATCTTTTTATTGTTTTTGATACACCTATTGTCTCATGTATGTCTCATGCCGGGCGAGAAACAGAGACGCTTTTTTTTCATAACTGCCCTGTTTTTACGTCATTTTTTGCGTGGCATGCCGATTGCACAAGGTGATTGGTGACCCGGTCGGGCATGCAGTGCCCGGCGGGGATCCTGGCGAACTAAGAGAGGTGCCGTCATGTCCGAATCGGCCACTAAAATCAAATATCCGCGTAAAGCCGGCGGTATGGACGGAGCCTCGCGAAGCTATTTCCGCCGGATGCACAGTGTCCCGCTTCTGACCAAGAGACAGGAGGTCGAGCTGGCCAAGGTCATGGAGGAAGGTCGGCGGGAGATCCTTGAGGCGGTCGTGAGGTCGCCGCTGTTCGACGAGTCCCTCAGGGATCTCGTCCGGGTATTGCGCGCCGAAGGAGAAATGCGCCCGGTGCGTCTTCTGGAAAAGGCGCTGAAGCTTCAGGGGACCGATTGGAAGAAAATCCCGGGTCTCCTGGAGAGAGCCGGGATTCCGGAGGAGTGGCCCGGCGAGCTGGCCGAGGATCACGCCGATCTGGTCAAGATGGCGTCCAGGTCCGAGAAGCATCGGCGCCGGGTTCACAAGGGCACCGGGATGACCCTCCGTGAGCTTCGCCGGATCAACCGTCAGATCAAGAAGGCCGAAAAAAAATACGGCGAGGCGCGGCGTGAGCTCACCGAGGCCAACCTGCGCCTGGTGGTCTTCGTGGTCAAGCGCTTCACCGGCATGGGTCTGTCTTTCACCGACCTGATCCAGGAGGGCAACATCGGCCTCATGCGCGCGGTGGAGAAATACGACTATACCCGCGAAAACCGCTTCGCCACCTACGCGGTGCACTGGATCCGCCAGTCGGTTATCCGGGCCATAGCCGACCAGTCCCGGGTTATCCGCATACCGGTCAACAAGTTCCATGCGGCCTACAAGATCAGCCGCGCCTCCCGCCGGCTGCACCAGGAGCTGGGCCGCCGGCCAACCGCCGAGGAATTGGCCGAGGAGCTGGAGATCCCGGTTGAGACCGTGCGACTGGTGCGCGAGGAGACCCGCGGGACGGTTTCACTTGAAACCTCGGTGGGAGATGAGGGATCGCTTAGCCTGGTCGACTGCATCGAGGACGAGAATTCCCCCTGCCCGTCGCTGGAGACCGAGGAGCGCGAGCTTTTCGACAAGACCCGCGAGGTTCTGGCTACGCTCAGCCCCCGCGAGGAGCGCATCCTGCGCCTGCGCTTCGGCATCGACGTCAATGAAGAGTACACCCTGCGCGAGATCGGCCGGGATTTCGACATCACCCGCGAGCGCGTCCGCCAGATCGAAACCCAGGCCCTGCAGAAGCTGCGCCACAAGAGCCGCTCACGGCAACTGAAGTCCTTTGCGGAAGAGGGCTAAGCGCTCCTGCCGGCACAACCTGCGACCTGGCGTCGATTGACACCGACCCGCAATAGAAATATTTTCATACCGGGAGAGGATATGCGCATCTGTTTTGCGGCGGTATTGGTTTTTGTTCTGGGTTGCTCCGACACAGGCGGCGACGGCGGTTTCGATTGGCCGACCTGCGAGCGGATTACCTCCGGGCCGACCCTTTTAGAGCGGGCCGGATATTTCGACGAGGTTTCCCGCACCCGGCACCTGGCCGGCGATGGTCTCTACCGCAACATCTACCTCACCGAAGACCTGCAAGAGGTGGAGCACTGGAACCACGTCGAAAACGTGATCCTGTGGAGCGGGATGTACCTGGCCTCCCAGGCGTTCCGTTACGCGGCTACGAAAGATCCGGAGGCGGTGGAGAATGCCAAGACGGTCCTTTTGGGTTTGCACGACCTTACCCGGGTGACCGGGGTGCGCGGGCTCTACGGGCGCTCGCTGTACCGGCCGGACGTGCCCTACAACTTCGACGGCTCCGGCAGCCCGGGCTGGAGCGACTCGACTGCCATCCCCGGCTGGCGCTTCCGCAACGACGTTTCCAAGGACGGCTACGCCGGGCTGATGTTCGGCTACGCTGCGGCCATGGAGCACTTCGACGACCCCGGGATCATCGCCGACGTCCGGGCGCGCCTGGACGAAATCGGCGACCACCTGTACGAAAACGGGCTGCAGATCATCGACGTCGACGGCGAGATAACCGAGCACGGGGCTCTGTACCACTCGGCGTTCGACGATTTCCCCGGCTTCAACGCCATGCTGGCCTCGAGCTTCATCAAGGTGGCCCAGACCGCCGGCGACGACCCGGTGATGGACGACTTCTACTACGGCTGCCTGATGCAGACCCGCTCGGGGGTGGACTGCCCGGACATCGAGCTCACCGACCTGGGGTCCTACATCGACAGCATGGAGGACAGCCTGTTTCTGTTTCTGCCCGACTGCAAGCAGAACTACGACAACTTCGACATGTGCTACCAGGCCATCTACCCGCTGCTGCGCCGCGAGCAGAACGAGGGGCTGCGCTCCCGCCTGCTGGGGGTGCTGCGCGACAACATGTTCCACACCGAAGATCCCGCTCACCAGAGCGTGGCGGTCATCGGAAACGCCTGGTACACCTTCACCTACGCCGCGCTGGTCGGCGACGGCCCCGACGACGACCCGATCCTGAAGCAGGCGGTCGACGACGCCATATGCAAGCTCAAGGAGTTCCCCGACGAAAAGTTCGACCGCTACATCCCCGCCGGCACCCAGGAGGAGGTCTGCCGCACCCGCCTGGACAAGCCCGCGGCCGCCGAGCCCATCCCGCTGGACGAGTACGCCTTCGATAACTACCTGTGGCGCCTGGATTTCTTCGAGATCCAGGAAGAGCGCCCGGAAAACAGGCGGCTGGTGTACTCAGCGGAAGATTTCCTGGTGGTTTACTGGATGGGACGCTACCATGGCCTGATTCCGGAGGACTTGTAAGGGAGGTAATAATGAACCGACGTGATTTCCTGAGGGTGGTGGGTAGCGGCGCGGCGGTGGTGTCGGTGCCGGCGCTGATGTCGGGATGCGCCCAGAAGATGGTCAAGCCCGATCATAAAGCCGGCGCGCACGGCACCTACTTCGACCAGTTCGGCGTGGACACCGGCCTGATCCGCCGCACCCTGGAGAAGGGCCTGTCGCGCGGCGGCGACTTCGCCGACGTGTACCTGCAGCACAGGATCGAGCACTGGGTGGGCATGGAGGACAACGAGGTCAACCGGGCCTACTCGACCATCGATTTGGGCGCGGGCATCCGGGTGCTCAAGGGCGACGCCACCGGGTTCGCCTACTGCGAAGATCTCACCGAGGAGGCCCTGCTGGCCGCGGCCGGGACCGCCGCGGCGGTGGCCGACTCCGGCTCCGGGGGGAGCCCCAGGCCGCTGGCGGCCGCCAAGGTCGAGAACCACTACAAGGTGGAGGTCCCCTGGACCGACGTGGGCATCGACAAGAAGCTGCCGATCATCCAGCGCACCAATGGGCAAGCCCGCGGCCGCGACAAGCGCATCATCAAGGTGACCATCTACCTGTCGGACACCACCTCGCGCATCCTGGTGGCCAACTCCGACGGCCTGCTGGCCGAGGACGACCGGCCCATGGCGCTTTTGGTGGCCAGCTGCGTGGCCCAGGACCAGGGCAAGATCGAGGTGGGCTATCAGACCGCCTCGTCCCGCGACGGCCTGGGATTCTTCTCCACCCAACTGGTCGACCGGGTGGCCCGGGAGGCGGCCGACTACACCACCATGCTCTTCGACGCGGTGGAGGCGCCGGTGGGCGAGCTGCCGGTGGTCCTGGCTCCCGGGGTGACCGGGATCCTGCTGCACGAGGCCATGGGCCACGGCTTCGAGGCCGATTTCAACCGCAAGGGTATCTCGATATACGCCGACCGGATCGGCAAGAAGATCGCCCCCGATTTCGTGACCATTTACGATGACGGCACCAACGAGAGGATGCGCGGCTCCATCAACATCGACGACGAGGGCACCCCCGGCCAGCGCACCGCCCTGGTGGAGAAGGGCGTCCTGCGCTCCTACATGCACGACCGCATCTCCGCCGAGCATTACAAGCTCAAGAGCACCGGTTCGGGACGGCGGCAGTCCTTCCGTTATCCCCCGGTGCCGCGCATGCGCAACACCTACATGGTCAACGGCCCCCACAAGCCCGAGGAGATCATCAAGTCGGTGAAGAAGGGCCTGTACGCCGAGGTGTTCTCCAACGGGCAGGTACAGATCGGCGCCGGCGACTTCACCTTCTTCCTCAAGCACGGCCGGATGATCGAAGACGGCAAGCTCACCTCGGTGGTCAAGGACGCCAACCTGATCGGCAGCGGGCCCAAGGTGCTTGAGGCGGTCACCATGGTGGGGGACGACATGGAGATGTTCTCCGGCGGCGGCATGTGCGGCAAGGACGGCCAGCGCGTGCCGGTGGGCTTCGGACTGCCCACGGTGAAGTGCGGGGCTATTTCCATCGGCGGGAGGCAGTCATGAGCAAGTCACTACTGGAACAGGCCAAGGAAGTGGTGCAGAAGGCCAAAAAGCTGGGCGCCCAGGGGGTGCGGGCGTCCCTGGGGCGCAGCCGCAACTCCGAGGTGGAATGGCGCGACGGCAAGCTCGACCGGCTGCGCGAATCCACCAGCATGTCGGTGGGGGTCACCCTGTACGTGGACGGGCGCTACTCCTCCAACTCCTCTTCCGACCTGCGCCCCGAGGCCCTGGATGACTTCCTCAAGGAGGCCGTGGACATGACCCGGGTGCTGGCCGAGGACAAGCACCGCAAGCTGCCCGATCCCGCCCGCTACCGGGACTGCTTCGCGGGCGACCTGAAGGTCTTCGACCAGGCCGGCGCCGGGGCGGTGACCGCGGTCAACCGGCGTAAGACCGCCAAGGACCTGGAGGCCGCCGCGCGCTCGGGGCCCAAGGCCGATCAGATCATTTCGGTCACCTCCAGTTGCTCCGACACCGTGTCGGAGAGCGCCAAGGTGACCTCCAACGGGATGGAGGGGACCCGGCAATCGTCAACCTTCGTGGTCTTCACCGAGACCTCGGTCAAGGACGAGGGCGGCCGCAAGCCCGAGGGATGGTACTACGCGGTCACCCGCCACCGGGACGATCTGCCCCCGATGGAAAAGGTGGGAGGCGAAGCCACCCGCCGGGCCTTCATGGACGTGGGTGCCAAGCCGGAAAAGAGCGGCCAGTACGCCTGCATCATTGAAAACCGGGTGGCCGCGCGCCTGATGGGCGGTCTTTTCGGACCGCTCAGCGGACACTCGATCCAGCAGAAACGGTCCTTTTTGGCCGACAAAATGGGCCAGGAGGTGCTGGGCAAGGTGCTGACCATCGCCGACGATCCCTTCGTGGTCGGGGGCCTGGGCTCGCGAACCTACGACGGGGAGGGCATGGCCTTGAAGAAGATGCCCGTCTTCGACCAGGGCGTGCTGCGCACCTTCTACCTGGACACCTACTACGCCTCCAAGCTGGGCAAGGAGCCCACCACCGGGGGGCAGTCCAACCTGGTTTTCTCCACCGGCGACAAGGACCTCGAGGGATTGTTGAAAGCCATGGGCACGGGGATCCTGGTAACCGGATTCTCCGGCGGCAACTCCAACTCGGCCACCGGCGACTTCTCCGTCGGGATCCGCGGCCAGTGGATCGAGAACGGCAAGATCGTCCGGCCGGTGGCGGAGATGAACCTGGCCGGCAACCACCTCGAGTTCTGGAAGAAGCTGGCCGAGCTGGGCAACGATCCCAACCCGTACTCCAGTTGGCGCGCGCCTTCGCTGCGCTTCGAGAAGATCCAGTTCTCGGGGGTCTAATCTATTCCTTGGGAACGGTCTGGACCTGGTTCTTGCCCTTCTGCTTGGCGGCGCGCAGGGCCTTGTCGGCCTGCTTGAGCAGGGAGACGGCGTCCATGGCGTCGTCGGGGTAGGTGGCCAGGCCGATGCTCAAAGTCACCTTGCCGCGGGGCAGCTTGTCGCCGCCTTCGTACTCGTTGTTGGCCACGAACATGCGCAGGCGCTCGGCCTTGGTCTTGGCGCCGCGCTTTTCGGTCTCGGGCAGGATGACGAAGAACTCGCCGCCGCGGTAGCGCACCGGTATGTCGGATACCCGGAAGGCGAAGGGCGCCACCGGGCGGCCCACCCGGGACTTGAGCTGCTCGGCGAACCCGGTGATCAGCTTCTCGGTCTTCTCGCGTCCGTTGCGCTCTACGAACTTCTTGAAGTCGTCGATGACGATGTTCAGCAGCGAAAGCTTGTGCTCGTGCCGGGTGGATCGGGACACCTCAGCCACCAGGCGCCGGGTGAGGTAGCGGCGGTTGTACAGGCCGGTCAGGTCGTCGAGCATGGCCAGATCGATGTGGGCCCCGACCAACTCGGCGGCCTGCAGCAGGGTGCCGGCCTGGGTGGCCACCATGGCCAGGGCCTGGTCCTCTTCTTTGGAGCGCTCGCGCCCCTTGGGCTGCAGAACGATCAACGCGCCGGTCACCACTCCCTCGCCGGTCAATGCCCGGGCGAAGGGTTTTTTCTGCTTCAGGACGTCCTTGGCCATGGTTTTGAAGGCACCTACGTCGGACAGCTTCTCCGGCGAGATCACCAGCTTGGTCACCTCGCCGGCGGCCAGCTGCAGGTAGACGTCGGCTTCCTCGCAGGGCAGGTCGCCGGAGGCCATCTCCAGCATCAGGTCGTCGCCGGCGGCCAGCATCAGTATGGCCGGGGCGCCCCCGCCCAGATCCGACAGCGCCTTCAGGCAGAAAAAGCGCAGCTTGTTCAGATCGATGCCCTGGTGCTCCCGCCGGCTGTCCTGGAGAACGCCCAGAAAGTCGTGCATCAGTTTCTGGGCGATGCGATACCCCTTGGTGTGCGCAGAGTCGCTCATGTTCCCCCATTAAGTACGCCTCTCGCCGCGCCGGATCAAGCCCAATTTGTAGGCCGGGCGGACTGTGATAAACTGGGCGGCATGTGGATACGCCTGGTCATCCTGACGTTCGCTATGGGTTTGTTCGCCGGTTGCGGCGGCGATGAAGACTGCCAGGCCACCGGCCTGGTGGGATCCTGCTGCGATAACGATGCGGATTGCGGCGAGCTGGTCTGCCTGAAGGATTTTCCCGGGGGCTACTGCACCCGCGACTGCGAGGCCGACCACGCTTGCCCCGGGGACGCCCAGTGCCTGCAGATGACCGGCAGCTTCGACGGCATAATCTGCCTGGCCAACTGCGGCTCGGCCCGGCCGGACTGCCGCGATCGCTATTCCTGCCAGTATGTGGGGGGAGTCAGCGATCCCGTCTGCGTGCCCGGAGGATGATCAGCAGCAGGCCGGCCAATACCAGGATCCCCGCCGATCCGCGACTCGTCGTGCAACTGCAGCCCGACTCCACGTGCTCCACGTCGTAGACCAGGTTGAGTGAGATGTTGTTGCCGGCCACGCTGATCTGCAGCGTGTCCTCGTAGTGGCCCACCCCGGCTTCGGGATCCAGCGGGAGGTAGATGGCCCCCCAGGATCCCGGGGGAATGATGTCCGGGCAGCCCGAGTACATCACCTGGCTGTCGATCATGCAGAAGCCGAAGTTGAAACCGTTCGCCTGCAAATTGACGGTGCAGTTGTTCTCCAAAGATACCCACGAATCGCAGGAGCAGGAGTCATCCTCGGTGCGCACGTCGACGCAGGCTTCTTCGGGGGAGAGGGAAGCCTCCACGTTCTTGGCCATGTCGCACCCGGCGGCCGAGGGGCAGCCGGCTGTGGCGGGCAGGGGGAGCGCCAGTAAAACCGCTATAGCCGTGAGTGTGATTCTGATCACGTTGCCTCCAAACCTACGTATATCATTTTTTCCGGGCGGGGGTCCATGGGGATAAATATTTCGAAGGTTGCGCAACTTTAATGAAGGGCCCGGGTTAAGCCGAGTATGAACAACTTTTTTCAAGGGGAAGAGAGATGAAACCTGCAATGACCATGGTGATGATGTTCGTCTTTGTGACCGCGATCACATTCGGCTGCGGCCAGGGCGAGGACCAGGAGTTCAGCTACTCCGGTTACTCGCTGGAAGCCGAGAACGGCGGTTTCGACACGGGGGATCAACTCCCGGTGTTCGGCGACCAACTGGCGGCCATAGACAGAGAGAACCAGATCGACTACGCGCCCGACGACCAGGCCGAGTTCCAGACCTTGTCGGAGGTCCCGCCGGGGACAAAGGTGTACACCCTGCGGGTGGCCTGGGGGCAGTTCCCCTTCAACCCGCAAAAGGAGGAGTGGACAACCTGGAAGGGGATGATCTTCGTCAAGAACGCCCGGGTGTTCGTCAAGCGGGCCATCTTCTACGAGCGCCACGACTTCTTCCAGCCCTGCGCCAACCGCCGATGCGTGCGCATCAATTCCCGCACCCTGCCGCACCACGACGGACTGGTGCTCAAGATCGTCCCGGTCATCGACGATCCCGCGGTGCCCCCTTCGGTCTACATCGGTTTCGAGGGCCTCTACGGCCGCCCGCTGCGCCTGGACCAGATCGACGGCCTGACCGAGCTGTCGGTGATCAACCCCGAAGGCGACAAGGTGGTGCTCAACGGCTTCGCCCACGGCGGCTGCCCCCAGGGAGCCCTCGGCGGCGTGTGGCAGCGCGTCAACCGGCGCGGGGGTGCCTTCGCCGGCAAGTGGATCGACGAGGACGGCCTGCCCACAGGCTCGCTGGCCGGCATCTGGGGCCTGCGCAGAAACGGCGAGAAGGTCTTCTTCGGGGTTTACTCGGGAAACGCCGGCGAGTTCAAAGGCCTGTTGAAGGGCAAGTACCGGCCGCTTCAGAACCTGCCCGGCGGGGTGTTCGCCGGACACTGGGAGACCGCCAGCGGGACGCTGGGCGGGATCCTGGCCGGCCGCTACGGCCCCGATCCCAACGGGAACCGCCCCGAGAGCGTCTTCCGCGGCCTGTACGCCGCCAACTGCGGCCAGTTCGACGGCCCCCCGGAGCTGCCCCCCGAGCCCGCCGACTGCCTGGAGGACGGCACCTGCGACTCCACCGGCGAAGGCCTCTCCGCCTGCACCTGCGCCGGCGACGACGCCTCCGGCCTGGCCGACTGCACCTGCGAGTAGCCCTTCCCGGTTGATTCCTCCCTTCATTCCCACTAGACTCTGGCAGCTCATGGAGAAAAAGCGCTGCCAATGGTGTGAAGTCAACGACCGCATGCGGGCCTACCACGACCGGGAGTGGGGCGTGCCGGTGCACAACGACCGCAAGCTCTTCGAGTTCATGGTCCTCGACGCCTTCCAGGCGGGCCTGAGCTGGTCGACTATCCTGGACAAGCGGCAGAACTTCAAAGCTGCCTTCGACAACTTCGATCCCAAGAAAATCGCCCGCTACGGCAAGCGGGAGGTGGCGCGCCTGCTCAAGGACGCAGGTATAGTCCGCAACCGCCTGAAGATCGAAGCGACCATCAACAACGCCCGGGCGTTTCTGGAGGTGAAGAAGGAGTTCGGCACCTTCGACGAGTTCATCTGGCAGTTCGTCGGCGGCAAGCCCCGCCAGAACCGCTTCCGCACCATGCGCCAGATCCCCGCCAACACGAAACAGTCCGACGCCATGAGCCGGGAGCTCAAGCGCCGGGGATTCAAATTCGTCGGATCCACCATCTGCTACGCCTTCATGCAGGCGGCCGGAATGGTCAACGACCACGTAATAGGTTGCTTCAGGTACCCGCATATACGTAAACTGGGCTCCTGATGCCTTTCGGGAAGAACAAGAAGCCCAAAGTTCTGTCGCAGGCGACGCGGTTGAAGGACCGCGTGGCCCAGTACACCGCCCGGGGCGACTGGAACCGGGCCCTGCGGACGCTGTTGATCCTCCAGGAAGGCGCCCCCCGCGACATGTACATAACCCGCAAGATCGGCGAGATGTACCAGCGCATGGGCCGGACCAAAGAGGCGGTGGAGGCCTACAAGCAAGCCGCCCGGCTCTATGCCGAGGAGGGCTTCCTCTACAAGGCCATCTCCGTGAACAAGATCATCCTGTCGCTGCATCCCGACGACCTGGAAGTGGCCGAGGCCCTGGCGGCCCTGCAGTCGCGGAATATCAGCCGCCCGATGTTCGATCCCGAGCACGACCGGGCAGTCGAGGCGAGCGCGTCGTCCCAGGTGGTGGGGGTCTACCTGGACCGGGTTTCCAAGGAAACCCTGCTGTGGATCCCGCTGATCTCCGAGTTGCAGGAGGAGGAGCTCGGCCGGGTGATCGACATGATGGTCCGCAAGAAAAAGCGACTGAGCATCATGAAACGGGTGGATTTCCAGCACGCCGGCGAATCCCGCTTCGCTTACACCCGCGACCTGAGCAGCGGGGGGACCTACCTGAGGTCGCAGCTGGTGGTCCCTGAGGAAACCGAGCTGGAACTCGCGCTCAAGCTGGAAGACGAGAGTGAACCGGTCGAGATCCGCGGCAGCGTTGTGCGCACCACCCCGCGCGGCGATCACAAGGGCTTCGGCGTCCGCTTCCATTCCGAAGGACAGGACCAGGCCCTGCAGCAAATCTCCGACTTCGTGCTCAAGACCCTGGAGAAACAGTCTCTGGAGTTGCTGAAGAAAAACTCGAAGGACGTGGACGCTCTCTACCAGCTGGCCGAGATCGCCCGCGAGCGGCGCGACCTGGTCCAGACCGAGAGGTACCTGCGCCGGATCACCGAGATCCGCTCCCCGTCGGTGGCCCACGGTTTTTTAGCCGAGGTCCTGCTGCACCGGGCCCTGGAGGAAGACGACGAAGAGTTGATCCGCGAGGCCCACGACCTGTTCGCCACCGCCCTGAAGCTGGAAGGCGACGAGGCGCTCGAGGGCGCCAGGAGCGCCTTGAAGAACCGGATCGACTTCTACCACCAGATGATCGCCGATGCGCCCAGCGGGGAGTTGCAGCAGGAGCTGGAGCAACTGGAGATCGAAGTGGAGCTGGAGGAAGCTGACGACCTGGCCAATCCGGGCGACGGCCTTGAGTCGCGGGAGGCCTCGGTCGAAAAAATCGAAAGAGCACTGGCCGCCCGTCTGGCCGACCTGGAGGACCGCGAGAAGAAGCTCAAGGAGACCGAGAAAAAAATAGAAGAATCCCGCGAAAGTCTGAGGCAGCAGGCCGAGGAAATGAAACGGGAAGAAGCCCGGCTCAACGTTCTAATGTCATCCATCGACCAGCGCCGCCGCGAAGTCGAGCACTGGGCCCAGGAACTGATGGCCAAGGAAAAGGCTCTGATCAAGATTAAGGGGTCAGACCCCGA
>Ga0272442_10004529_pt1 | contig 19004 bp, 11 predicted proteins | sample SSMForm2O_FD_200262 | JGI IMG/M metagenome (GOLD analysis project Ga0272442, IMG submission 200262) | Marine sediment archaeal communities from Little Sippewissett salt marsh, Falmouth, MA, United States - SSM-Form-2O | ecosystem: Environmental > Aquatic > Marine > Wetlands > Sediment ... | reverse complement strand
ACCCGCAGCCGTGCAAGGAAATGCTCCAGAAGGTAATCAAGACCACGCAGAACGATACCCTCCGCAAGCAGGCGCAAGAGGTCATCCAACAGATTGAGCGTTTCGACGACTACATCACGGCCTGGAAAGTAAGCGGTCCGTACACCAGAGAAGGCGCCGATCAGTCAGCGCTTTTTGACGTGGCCTTTGCGCCTGAGAAAGAAGGCGAGAAAGCCGAGTGGCGCATCATGGCGCCGGGGACCAGCCGGGACCGGCCGTGGCTGTTGGAGTTCGACAAGGACCCGGCCCTGGCCGGCGGGAATCGAGCGGCCTATCTCCGCACGAAGGTGTGGTCGCCGAAGCAGCAGAAGGCCCAGCTTGAGATGGGCAGCGATGACGGCATCAAGGTCTGGCTCAACGGCGCGGTGGTGCACGCCAACAACGCCACGCGACCGGCCTCTCCGGGACAGGACAAGGCCGAGGCGGCGCTCAAGGAAGGCTGGAACCCGCTGCTGGTGAAAGTGACCCAGGGAGGCGGCGAATGGGCCGTCTGCGTTCGCGTGCGCGGGGCCGACGGCGGCAAGCTCGAGGGTTTGAAGTTCGAGGCCGAATAGTGAAAGACGCCGGATCTGCACTGCATACGATCCGCAACGGAGAAGCATCTATGAAGATCGCGATTTGTTCCTGCCAACGGCGACGGGTCCTGAGCCCGTTCGTATTGCTGATGTTTATCGTCTCGCTGGCTTTGCCGGCGGGGGCGGCCGAGTTGGACCCGTTCATGGGCGACTGGCAGGGCCGTTGGGAGTTGGTCGATGCCTACGAGTCCGGCTCGCTGGCCGCTCAGGTCATTGCTTTGGGAGGGGGCCGCTATCGGGTGCGGCTGCTCGAAGGTTTCGCCATGACGGTAGAGCCGTATGCCGTGCTCGAAGGGCAGTCGGAGGCCGGCAAAGTGAAGCTCTCCGGGCAAACCAATCCGGATACGACGGACCTGTATGGGAAAATGCAGGCGACGTTGGAGAGGGACAGTCTCGCCGGTCGGTTTGAGGGAGAAACCTCGGCCGGCGAACGGGTCAAGGGCGAGTTTTCTTTGGCCAGGACGGTCCGGCGTTCGCCTACGCTGGGCGCCACGCCCCCGGCCCGGGCTATTGTCCTTTTTGACGGCACCGACTTCGATGAGTGGGTCAGCCTGGGCGGACGCAAAGGTGTCATCAACATCTCCGAGCTCATCGGTTCGACGGAGAACGCGGCGGCGTATCTGCGGGCCCGGATCTGGTCGGCAAAGCAGCAGCGCGGCACTCTGCAACTCGGCAGCGACGACGGCGTCAAGGTCTGGCTCAACGGCCGGCTCGTGCACGCCAACAACGCCGTGCGCGGCGTGACGCCGGGACAGGACAAGATCGATGTCACTCTCAAGCGAGGGACGAATGAGCTGCTGCTGAAAGTCACCAACGGCGGCGGCGACTGGGGCGCCATCGCGCGGCTCGTGGGCGCCGGCGGCAAGCCGCTGAAGGGCATCCGCGAGGTGTCCCGACAGTTCGCCTCCGAGAGAGGCTCGGATGAATATCTCAAGAAGAACAAGGGCGTCCTGAGCCAGTGGCAGATCATCGGCCCGTACCAGGAGGGCGGCCAAGGCCCCGAGGCGCTGTTCGACGTCGCCTTTGCCCCGGAGAAACCTGCGGACAGGGAGTTGGCCTGGAAGTGGGTCAACGCCAACGAGCCGGACGAGAAGAAGGTGAAGTGGCGGATCGCCGACGGCGCGATGGAGGTCAAGGCCGGAACTGGCTCGATCGTGACCAAAAGGAAGTTCACGGACTTCAAACTGCACGTCGAGTTTCGGACACCGTTCCTGCCCGATGCCCGCGGCCAGGGCCGGGGCAACAGCGGCGTGTACCTGCAGGGCCGTTACGAGGTGCAGGTGCTCGACAGCTACGGGCTCGAAGGCAAGGACAACGAGTGCGGCGGCATCTACAAGGTTGGGGCGCCGCTGGTCAATATGTGCCTGCCGCCGATGCAATGGCAGACGTACGATATCACGTTTCGGGCCCCGCGCTTCGATGCGAGCGGGGCCAAGACGGACGATGCGGTCATTACCGTGGTTCACAACGGCATGACGATTCACGACCGGCGTGCGATACCGGGTCCGACCGGCGGCGCACTGGACGGCAACGTCGCGCAGCCGGGCGGCATTTATCTCCAGGACCACGGCAACCCCGTGCAGTTTCGCAACATCTGGCTCGTCGAGCTGAACTGAGGAATCTTGTGCCTGCCGGCGTATCGAGGCGTGGATCCGTCCAGGCAATGGAAACGATATGACGTAGAGGGACATCGTCATCGAAGAGAGATGCGAAGTCCCGGATTAGAATAAAAGTCGATTTTTTCATTCACTACAAGTTAAGGAACCAGGCTCATGTCGAACATTACACGTCGTCAGTTTGTAAAACGCAGCGTTGCTGTGGGAGCTGCAAGTGTCGCTTTCCCGCGCCTCATCCGGGCGCAGGGGCTCAACGAGAAACTCCAGGTCGGCTTTGTCGCCGTGGGCGGGCGAGCCGGCGCGCACACAGGCGCAGCTCATGGGGAAGGCTGTCAGTGTGTCGCCTTCGCCGAGGTCGACAAGACCCGCTGGGGCGGCGTCCGTGGCAAGAAGGGCTGGGAACAGGCGGCCGGGTATACGGACTGGCGGAAGGTCTTCGAGAACCACGGCAAGGACCTCGACGTGGTCTTCGTGGCGACGCCGGACCACACCCATTTCGCTCCGTCGATGACCGCCGTTTCCATGGGCATTCACTGCTACACCGAGAAGCCGCTGACCTGGTCGGTGCGCGAGGCGCAACTGTTGGCCAAAGCCTACGCCAAGAACCCCAAAGTCGTGACCCAGATGGGCAACCAGGGTCACGGCCTTGATGGATGGCGACGGGCGTACGAATACGTCAAGGCCGGCGCCGTCGGCGATATCAAGGAGTTCCACACCTGGACGAATCGCCCGGTTTGGCCGCAGGGCGGCGACCGTCCCAAGGGTTCCGATCCGGTCCCCGCGACGCTGGATTGGGACGCCTGGATCGGCCCGGCCCAAATGCGTCCGTTCAAGAAGGACGTCTACCATTCGTTCAAGTGGCGCGGCTTCGTCGATTTCGGCTCGGGCGCGCTGGGCGATATGGCCTGTCACACCACCGACGGCATCTACTCGATCATGGATCCGGGCTATGCCGCCACGGCCGAGCCGTACATCATGACCGGACCCGTCACGGACATGTGGCCGGCCGGCATGATCGTCAAGAGCACCTACCGCGCCAAGAACGGCCGGCCCGGCTTCAAGACCTTCTGGTACGAGGGCAACGATGGCGTCGGCCATCCGCTCATGCCGTTTACGCCGGAGGAACTCGAGGTCGATGGACGCAAACTGCCGCGCACCGGGAATCTGATCATCGGCACCAAGGCCAAGATGTTGGTGATTGGCGATTACTGGGAAACGCCCATGCTGATCCCGGAAGCGAAGCGCAAAGCGTTCGGTCGTCCCAAGCAACTGCTCGAGCGCTCTCCCGGACATCACAAGGAGTTCTTCATGGCCTGTCGGGGCGAGAAGCCGCGCGAGTTCAGCCGCTCCAACTTCGGCTACGCCGGTCCCATGACCGCCAACATTCAGCTCGGCAATCTCTGTGCCCGCGCCGGCAAGAAGCTCGAACTGAACGAAGCCGGCGAGATTACCAGCGACCCGAAGATCAACGAGCTGGCCTGGCGCGAGCCCCGCAACGGCTGGGGCGCGTTGGAAATGAACGTGTAAGTGCATCGCTGAAGAAGGATACCGGGCCTGCACCCTGCGATATGGGTGCGGGCCCGTCAGGATAACAGGCCGGCCCGAGTGGTTCCCGGATCGCCCCGAAGCCGACGCCGGGCATGGTGATGTGAACGGCGCAATGATAGCTCGTGTGAGAGGTACCTGCTTATGAAGAATCCGAACGAGTCGAAAAAGGCATCCGACAGAGATCGAGGGAGCTTCTCCCGGCGTGAGTTCGTCGGTGCGGCCGCGGCCGTGGCGGCGTTCACTTTCGTGCCCAAGCGTGTCCTGGGCGGCGCCGGCGGCCGTTCAGCCAACCACAAGCTGAACATCGCCGGGATCGGCGTCGGCGGTCGCGGCGGCAGCGATATCAGGGCCTGTTCGAGCGAAAACATCGTCGCCCTATGCGATGTGGATTTGAACCGAGCCTCGGGAACGTTCAAGAAGTTCCCGGACGCCAAGGTCTATCGTGACTTCCGCAAGATGCTCGAGAAGGAGCATGGGAACATCGACGCGGTGGTCATCGGAGCGCCGGACCATATTCATGCGCCCGCCGCGATCATGGCCATGAAGATGGGCAAGCACGTCTACAGCGAAAAGCCCATGGCGCACACGATCTACGAAGCCCGCCGGATGACCGAGGTCGCCAAAGAAACCGGCGTCGTGACCCAGATGGGCAACCAGGGCCACGCCGGCGACGGCCTGCGGCAATACTGGGAATACATCCACGATGGGGCGATCGGCACGGTCAAAGAGGTGCATGTCTGGAGCGACCGCGCCGGCACGCCGGACCGCGCCTGGTGGCCTCAAGGCGTCACGGCGCCGAAGGGAAGCGAACCGGTGCCGGAGCACTTGGACTGGGACCTCTGGCTCGGACCGGCCAGGTGGAGGCCCTACCACTCGGCCTACGTGCCCTTCAAGTGGCGCGGCTGGTGTGATTTCGGCTGCGGGGCGCTCGGTGACATGGCCGTACACAACGCCGACCCCGCCTTTTTTGCGCTCGATCTGGACACGCCGACGGCCGTAGAGGCTGAGTCCAGCGAGGTCACTGACGACACCTTCCCGAAATGGAATATCATCCATTATCACTTCCCGGCCAAAGGCAATCGCCCTGCGGTCAAGATGACCTGGTACGACGGCGCCAAACTGCCACCGAGACCGGCCCATTTAGAGGAAGGGCTTCGGCTCGGCAGCAACGGGATCCTGTTCGTCGGCGAGAAGTCCTCGCTGCTCGGCGGCGGCCACGCGGGGACTCCGCGAATCATTCCGGAGGTGAAGCGCAAAGAGTACGGCAAGCCGCCGAAGTCGCTGCCGCGTTCGCCCGGGCACCACAGGGAATGGATCGAGGCCTGCAAGGCGGGCAAGCCCGAGGACGCCAAGAGCGGGTTCTGGTATGCCGGTCCGTTCACCGAAGCGTTGCTCGTTGGCAATCTGGCGGTGCGGTTAGGCAAACGCGTCGAGTGGGATACAAAGACGATGCGCTCGCCCAACTGTCCCGAGGCCGACAACTACGTCACGAAATTCTATCGCGCCGGTTTCGATCTCGTGTAGCGTGCGCGAGAAGCGCGGTTATGCAGAAGGGCCTGCAAGGGTAACGAGCGCAGGTGCCGTTTCCAAGGAGATCTCTCGCATGAATGCAAGTCCGATGAATCGTGCAGGCGACAGGATCGCATCCGCCGGCGCGATCTCTGCTGCCGTATCAAGACGCCGGTTCCTCAAAGACGGCGCCGCCATAGCCGCCTTCACGGTCGTCCCCCGGCACGTATTAGGCGGTCCGCGCCACGTTGCCCCGAGCGAAAAGCTCAACATCGCCGGTATTGGTATCGGCGGTCGAGGTGAGGGGGACCTGCACGAGTGCGGCAGCGAAAACATCGTGGCGTTGTGCGACGTGGACGACGCCCATGCGGCCCGGGTCTACAAGAAATACCCCAAGGCCCGCAAGTGGCGCGATTTCCGCAAGATGCTCGACGAGCAGAAGGACATCGACGCGGTGGTGATCGCCACGCCGGACCATTTGCACGCGGTCTGTGCCATGGCGGCGATCAAGCGGGGCAAGCACGTCTATTGCGAAAAGCCCCTGTCCCACTGCATCTGGGAAGCGCGTCAGATGACCGAGGCAGCCCGCGCCGCCGGCGTGGCCACGCAGCTCGGCAACCAGGGCCAGGCCACGGAAGGGAACCGCCTCGTCTCGGAGTTCATCTGGGACGGCGCCATCGGCCCGGTACGCGAGGTGCACGCGTGGTCCAACCGCTACATCTCGCCGCGTGGCATCGGCCGGCCGCCAGAGACGCCTCCCGTGCCCGATACGCTGGACTGGGATCTCTGGTTGGGTCCGGCCCAGCACCGGCCTTATCATCCCGCCTATCTGCCGTTCCGTTGGCGGGGCTGGTGGGATTTCGGCACGGGCGTGCTGGGTGACATCGGCTGCCATCAGCTCGATCCGGTCTTCCGGGCCCTGAAGCTCGGCTATCCGACGACGGTCGAGGCCTGTTCGAGCAACATGGATGAGGGAGTCGGCGTGAAGCAGGAAACCGCTCCGAAGGCGTCCATCGTGCGATTCGAATTCCCGCAGCGCCAGGATATGGGGCCTCTGACGCTGACGTGGTACGACGGGGGGCTCATGCCGCAACGACCGCTCGAGCTTCAAGAAGGGCGTCGCTTCGGCAACGCCGACGACAATCTCTTCATCGGCGACAAGGGCAAGATGCTCGGTCACCGGCTCATTCCCGAAGCGAAGATGAAAGACTACGACAAGCCGCCGCAGATGATCCCGCGTTCGCCGGGCCATCACAAGGAATGGCTGATCGCCTGCAAAGGCGGCCCGCCGGCGCGGTCGAATTTCGATTGGGCCGGACCGCTGACCGAGGTCGTGCTGCTGGGCAACGTGGCGCTGAAGATGGAAAAACAGCTCTACGAGAAAGGCCTGAAACTGCACTACGACGGCCCGAACATGAAAGTGACGAATCTCCCCGAGGCCGACCGGTATATTCGCGACGCGTATCGCGACGGCTGGACGCTCTAAGTTCTTGGAATGCCGACTGTAACGCAAACAGACGCAGCGCAATGACAACTCTGAGGAGTCCTATCGTGGAACAGAAAAAGATCTCTCGACGTGGTTTGATGGGTGCCGCAGCGGCCACCGCGGCTTTTACCGTTGTCCCCCGGCACGTGTTGGGCGGCTCGGGTCATACCGCCCCCAGTGAGAAGCTCAACATCGCCGGCATCGGCATCGGCGGCCGCGGCGCGGGCGACCTGCAAGCCCTCGAAAGTGAAAACATCGTGGCCCTGTGCGATGTGGACTGGAATCGCGCCCGTGGTACGTTCCGGCGGTATCCCGACGCCAGGAAGTATCGCGACTTCCGCGAGATGCTGGCCAAAGAGGACGACAAGATCGACGCGGTGATGGTGGCGACGCCGGACCACGTGCACTTCGCGGCCTCCATGGCGGCCATCAAACGCGGCAAGCACGTCTACTGCGAAAAACCGCTTACCCATTCGGTATGGGAGGCCCGCATGCTGGGCGAAGCGGCCCGTAAGGCCGGCGTGGCGACACAGATGGGCAACCAGGGCCAGGCCTCCGAGCAAACGCGGCTCATGTGCGAGTACGTCTGGGACGGGGCGCTGGGCGACGTCCACGAAGTCCACATCTGGACGGACCGACCCATGCGGGGCATCAACGGGTTGTACTGGCCGCAGGGTGTGGGGCGGCCCACCGAGAAGCTGCCGGTCCCCGACGGGCTCGACTGGGACCTCTGGATCGGGCCGGCTCCCTATCGGCCCTATCATTCGGATTACGTGCCCTTCAAGTGGCGCGGCTGGTGGGACTTCGGCACCGGCGCCCTGGGCGACATCGGTTGTCACCGGATCGACCCGGTGTTCCGCGCGTTGAAGCTGGGGCATCCGACGACGGTGGGCGCCTGCTGTACGATCGTCAACGACGAGTCGTATCCCGTCGCTTCACGAATCACCTACGAGTTCCCCGCCCGCGAAGGATTCGCGCCGGTGACGCTGCACTGGTACGACGGCGGTATGAAGCCGCCCCGGCCCAAAGAGCTGGCCGACGGAGAACAATGGGGCACGAACGGCATCCTGTTTGTGGGCGACAAGGGCAAGATGTTCGAGCATCGTCTGATTCCCACTTCCCGCAGCCAGTCGTACGGCAAGCCGCCGCAGAAGCTCGAACGGTCGCCGGGCCATCACAAGGAATGGATCCTGGCCTGCAAGGGCGGCAAGCCGGCGGGCTCGAATTTCCCCGACCACGCCAGCCAGTTGGCGCAGTTGGTCTTGCTGGGCAACTTAGCTTTGCGTCCCGCACTGAAAGAGAAGCTGACCCGCGTGAAGCTGCATTGGGATGGCGACGCCATGAAGGTGACCAATCTGCCCGAGGCGAATCAGTATTTGCGCCGCGACTATCGGGAAGGTTGGATGGTGTGATTGATTAGGGATGATTGATTATTGTTTGGCTGCGGCTGGTAGCGTGCAAGGATTAGAGGGATTTGATTATGGGTAGACAGGACAAAAACGTGTCACGGCGGGATATGCTTGTTGGTGCGGCCGGTGCGGCAGGGGCGTTTACTTTCGTCCCGGGCCACGTGCTGGGTCGCAGCGGCGGGCAGTCGGCGAATGAGAAACTCAACATCGCGGCCATCGGCTCCGGCGGCATGGGCGCGGGCAACATCAACGCCTGTTCGACGGAGAACATCGTAGCCTTGTGCGACGTCGATGACGCCCGGGCGGCCGGAACGTTCAAAAAGTTCCCGAACGCCCGGCGGTACAAGGACTTCCGCGTCATGCTGGACAAGGAAGACAAGAACATCGACGCGGTGATCGTGGCGACGCCCGACCACACGCACGCGGTCGCCGCGATGGCGTGCATCAAGCGCCGCAAGCACGTTTACGTGCAAAAGCCGCTGGCACATTCGCTCTACGAGGTCCGCATGTTGACCGAGGCGGCGCGGAAGTACAAGGTCCAGACGCAGATGGGCAACCAGGGCCATTCCTCCAACGAGATCCGTCTTTTGTGCGAGTGGATTCAGGACGGCGCCATCGGCCCGGTGCGCGAGGTCTATGCCTGGAGCGACCGGCCCGTCGGCGGCCATCCCTGGTCGGACTTCCCCGTCATGGCCCGGCCCAAAGAGACGCCGCCCATCCCCAAAACGCTGGACTGGGACCTGTGGCTGGGCCCGGTGAAGCACCGGCCCTACCATCCGATCTACTGTCCCCTCTCGTGGCGGGGCTGGTGGGACTTCGGCACCGGCGCGCTGGGCGACATGGGCTGTCACATCCTCGACCCGGTCTTCTGGGCGTTGAAACTCGGCTCGCCGAGTCGCGTGGAAGCGGCGACGACGCACTATAAACCCGAGATCGCGTCGGAAACCTACCCGCGGGCCTCGATGGTTCGCTACGAATTTCCCGCGCGCGGCGACATGCCGCCGGTCAAGTTGACGTGGTTTGACGGCCGGCTGATGCCGCCGCGACCGAGGGACCTGGAGGCCGGCCGAAACCTGGGCACCAACGGCGCCCTGCTGATGGGCGACAAAGGCACCATCATGCACGGCTCGCACGGTGCCGGCGGCGTGCGCATCATCCCCGAGACCAAAATGAGAGCTTACAAGCGCCCGCCGCAGACGCTGCCGCGCGTCAAGGGCCGCCACGAGCAGGATTGGGTCCGCGCCTGCAAGGACGGCAAGCCCGCCAGCTCGAGCTTCGAATATGGCGGCCCCTTGACCGAGATGGTTCTGCTCGGTGTGTTGGCGATGCGTCTGAAGAATACGCCGCTGGAGTGGGACGCGGAGAACTTGAAGGTCACCAATTGTGATGAGGCGGCCCCGTACGTCAAGCCTACTTTCCGCGCGGGCTGGACGCTCTGAATTGATTGGGATTATTGATGATTGATTATTTGGTGTCCTGCCACTGCGGAGTGAGCTGCGACACGAGGGTTATACCATGAGAAAACGACAAATGAACAGACGTGAATTCCTGGGGCAGGCGGCGACGGCGGCGGCGTTTGTCATCGTTCCGCGCCACGTGCTGGGCGGACCGCGCCACGTGGCCCCCAGCGAGAAGCTCAACATCGCCTGCATCGGCGTCGGTGGCATGGGCGCCAGCGACGTCGGCCAGTTCAGCGGCGAGAACATCGTTGCGCTGTGCGACGTCGATTGGAAACACGCGGCCAAGACGTTCCAGGCGCACCCGGAGGCGAAGAAGTACCGGGACTTCCGCAAGATGCTGGAGGCCGAGGACAAGAACATCGACGCCGTCAGCGTTTCTACGCCCGACAATTGTCACGCCGTGGCGGCCATGATGGCGATCAAGATGGACAAGCACGTGTACTGTCAGAAGCCCTTGTGCCACGACGTCTACGAAGTGCGGCGGCTGACCCTGGCGGCCCGCGAGCACGGCGTCGTGACGCAGATGGGTACGCAGCTCCATGCGACCGGGGAGATGAAGACGTTCGTGGAATGGGTCCATTCCGGCGTCATCGGCAAGGTGCACAAGGTTGATCTTTGGAGCGGCAAGAACTGGGGCGGCGGCACCCGGCCGACCGACACGCCGCCGGTCCCCGAGACGCTGAACTGGGACCTGTGGCTGGGCCCGGCCCCGTACCGGCCCTACCATCCGGTCTACCTGCCGGGCAACTGGCGGCGCTGGTGGGATTTCGGCACCGGTACGCTCGGCGACATGGGCTGCCACATCATTGACCCGGCCTGGTGGGCGCTGAAACTGGACTACCCGACCAGCATAGAAGCTCAACCGGGACCGTTCAGCGAGGAGACGTACCCGACGAAAACGGTTATTACGTGGAAGTTCGCGGCACGCGGCAACCGCCCGACCGCGACGGTGCGGTGGTACGACGGCGATAACCGCCCGCCTCGACCGGAAGAACTTGAGCCGGGACGGAAACTGCCGCATCAAGGCGGCCTCTATTATGGTGAGAAAGGCACGATTCTGCTGCCGCACGGCGGCAATCCCCGCCTGATTCCGGAGTCCAGGATGAAAGGCTTCAAGCCACCCGAGCAGTTCCTGGCCCGCGACGTGAATCACTACCAGGAGTGGGTGCGGGCCTGCAAGGGCGGGCCCAAACCACTGTCGAACTTCGATTACGCCGGCCCGCTGACCGAAGCCATTCTGCTGGGCAACGTCGCAGCCAAGACGGACGACAAGATCGAATGGGACGGTCCGACCATGAAGGTGAAGAACCTCCCCGAGATGAATGAGCATCTGCGACGTCAATATCGTCGAGGCTGGGTGTTGTAGGCCGCGGCCCGGGGGACACGCTGGAAATCAATCGTAGCAACGTCTAAGTTCAGGAGAGAAGAACATGAGTAAAGGCACAAAGCTGATAACGGCCTTGCTGGTGGCAGGGGTGTCGATGTGCGTGATGAGCGCAGCATCCGTCCAGGCCGAGGAGAGCTGGCGTCTGGGCATGCAGGCGTACAGTTTCAACCGCTTCACCTTCTACGAGGCGGTGGACAAAAACAAGGCCCTGGGCATGGAGTATATCGAGGCCTATCCGGGCCAGAAGCTCAGCGACAAGCACGGCGACGCGACGTTCGACCACAACATGTCACCGGCGCTGCGGCTGGAAGTCAAGCAGATGCTCAAGGCCAAGGGCGTCAAGCTCGTCAATTACGGTGTGGTCGGTCTGCCCAACAACATGGACGAATGCCGCAAGGTGTTCAACTTCGCCCGCGACATGGGCATCGAGACGATCGTCTCGGAGCCGCCGGAAGACGCCTTCGGCCTGATTGACAAGCTCTGCCAGGAGTACAAGATCGGCGTGGCGATTCACAATCACCCCAAGCCTTCGCACTACTGGGATTACAAGACCGTGCTGAAAGTATGCGAGGGTCGCAGCAAATGGATCGGCGCCTGTGCCGACACCGGACACTGGACGCGCTCGGGGATCGATCCGGTCGAGGCGGTCAAGGCGCTCGGCCGAGTCGGTAGAATCAGAAGCTTCCACTTCAAGGACCTCAACGAATTCGGCGTTCGCGGCGCCCACGACGTGCCGTGGGGCACCGGTGTGAGCAAGGCCCGCGCCGTGCTGGAGGAAGTCGCACGCCAGGGTTTTGAGGGCAGCTTTTCCATCGAGTACGAGCACAACTGGCTCAACTCCATGCCGGAAATCGCCAAGTGCGTGACCTTCTTCGGGCGCACCGCCGGCGAACTCGGCGTCAGCGACTGGAAGTGGATCTTCAACGGCGAGGACCTGACCGGCTGGGACGGCGACCCGCGGCTCTGGACGGTCAAGGACGGTGTCATTCGTGGCGAAACCACGCCGGAGAATCCCACCAAGGGCAACACGTTCTGCATCTGGCGGGACGGCCGGCTCAAGGACTTCGAGCTGAAGCTGAAATTCCGCATTCGCAACGGCAACTCCGGCGTCCAGTACCGCAGCAAGGAGTTCGACAAGTGGCGGATTACCGGCTACCAGGCCGAGGTCGAAAACAACCAGGGCAAGGTCGGCTTCCTGTACCACGAAGGCGGTCGCGGCTGGCTCGTCAACGTCGGCGACTTCATGGTCATCGACCGCGAAGGCAACAAGAAGGTCGTCAGCAACGTCAACGACCAGAAGGAGCTGATCGACGCCGGCTACTACACGGACCAGGGCTGGAACGAGTACCACATCATCGGCCAGGGCAACCACCTGATCCATTACCTCAACGGCTTCCAGACCATCGAGCTGATCGACAACGACCGCATCACGAACCCGCAGGATCCCGGAGACCGCAAGGGCTCCATCCGCGAAGGCGTGCTGGCTCTCCAGATCCACGCGGGCCCGCCCATGCTGGTCGAGTTCAAGGACATTCGGGTCAAGGAGTTGCCCCCGACCTACGGCGACGCGCAGTTGGTCTTCAACGGTGAGAACCTTGACGAGTGGATTGTAAAGGACGGCCCGAACAAGTGGACCGTTGGCAAGGCGAAGGTTTCCGAGGAGGACCCGAAGATGCTGGCGGCCGCCGACGGCAAGGGCGAGATGATCAACGTGACGCCCAAGCACGGCGGGAGCCGCGACATTTACTCCAAGGCGAAGTTCGGCGACTGCCGGATCGAGGTCGAGGTAATGGTGCCCAAGGGCTCCAACTCGGGCATCTACGTGATGGGCGAGTACGAAGTCCAGGTGCTGGACAGCTACGGGCGGATGAAGATGGGCAACGGTGACATGGGCGCGATCTACGGCGGCTTCGCACCGCCCGTCAACGCCTCGAAGCAGCCGGGCCGGTGGCAGCAGTACGTCATCGAGTGGCGCGCGCCGAAGTTCGATACCAGCGGCAAGAAGGTCAAGAATGCCGAGTTCGTCAAGGTCGAGCTCAACGGTCAGGTGCTCCACGAGAACCTGGTGATGCCCGGCCCGACGCCCGGCGGCGTAACGGGCAAGGAAGCGCCGGTCGGACCACTCATGTTCCAGGGCAACCACGGGCCCGTGGCGTATCGCAACATCGTTGTAAAACCCTTGAAGAAATGATGTTACGCTCTCAGTAGCATCGTCGTTGCAGGCGTGCCTGCGATTTATGGGACGACGGGAAAAACGGACAACTTTCCTTGACAGTTGATAGCGTCGTGCCCATAATAGCCGGCTACATTTTTGAAATCGATCGTCGATACGATGGTTCAATTTTTGGAGTGAGTAAAAGTAGAATGAGTGAACAGAAAATACAAAAAGGCATGGATAGACGTAGCTTCCTGCGTTCGACGGCGGCGGTAGGTGCGGGCTTGGCGGTGACGCCGCGCATCTTCGCCCAGGCGGGAGGCAAGAAACCCGACGATATCAACATCGCCCTTCTCGGCGCCGGCGCCCAGGGACAGGTCCTCATGCAGGCCTGTTTGAAGATCCCGGGTGTCCGATTCAAGGCCGTCTGCGACATCTGGGAATCGTACAACCAAAAGCGCGTGACGCGTCTGCTGAAGCGTTACGGGCATGAGAACAACGCCTACGTCGACTACAAGGAGATGCTCGACAAGGAGAAGGACAACCTGGACGCCGTGATCGTTGCGACGCCGGACTTCTGGCACGCCGAGCACGCCATCGCCTGTATGGAGGCCGGGCTGCACGTCTACTGCGAAAAGGAGATGTCCAACGAGCTGGCCAAGGCCAAGCAGATGGTCGAGGCGCAGAAGCGCACCGGTAAGCTCCTCCAGATCGGCCACCAGCGGCGCAGCAATCCGCGCTACATTCACTGCTACGACAAGCTGATGAAGCAGGCCAAGATCCTCGGTCGCATCACGACGGTCAACGGCCAGTGGAACCGGGCGGCGCGTCCCTTCAACGGCTGGCCCAAATCGGCTGTGATGGACGCCCCGACGCTGGAGAAGTACGGTTTCAAATCCATGGAGCAGTTCCGCAACTGGCGCTGGTTCAAGGGCCTGGGCGGTGGTCCGATTGTGGACCTCGGCTCGCACCAGATCGACATCTACAGTTGGTTCCTCGGCACCACGCCCAAGGGCGTCATCGCCAGCGGAGGGACCGACTACTACGACAAGAACACCCACGAGTGGTATGACACCGTCATGGCCATCTACGATTTCGAGACCCCGCAAGGCGCCGTGCGAGGGTTCTATCAGGTGCTGACGACCAACAGCAGCCAGGGGTACTTCGAGACCTTCATGGGCGACGGCGGCACCCTGCAGATTTCCGAGTCCGCCAGCCGCGGCGCGGTTTATCGCGAAGCCGCGAACCAGGAAGACTGGGGCAAGTGGGTCAAGCTCGGCTTCCTCAACGAGCCGAAGGAAGAGGAAGAGAAGGCCGAGGGCGAAGAGGTCGTTCTGGACGTGCGTGAAACGCTGGCGCCGCCGGCGTACGAGATCCCGGTGACGATGGAGGGCAAGCCGTACCATCAGCCGCACCTCGAGAATTTCTTCAACGCCGTCCGCGGCAAGGAAAAGCTGAATTGCCCGGCCGAGATCGGATACGAGACCGCCGTGATGGTCCTGAAGGTCAACGAGGCGGTCGAGGCGCAGCGCCGGTTGGAATTCAAGCCCGGCGAGTTTCACGCCTAGATTCGTTGGGGATCGTTCGCTTTCGATATCCGTGCGGCGTGACGGCCGGACGTGCAGAAAGGAATTGAAAGAGCCTTGAAACGAGAATTGATTGCAGTCTTGGTACCGTTGTTGGTGCTGTCGGTCGGGTTCGTCCGGGCTGAAGAAGGCGAACCGCTGCTGGGCGACGAGAGCGACGGCAGCCGGGCCCATCCGATTCACCTGATCCCTCTCTTCCCGGAAAACGAAGACGGCGAGAAGGGCGAGCAGATCGACCCGGAAGAAGTGGACGTCATGCCGTTTTCGACGCGACTGACCTGCGGCGAATGCCACACGTACGAAGCCATCGCCGGCGGCTGGCATTTCAACGCGGTCGACAGCAACGTGCCCGCCGGTCGCTCCGGCGAGCCCTGGCTCTATTTCAGCCCGAAGCTGGGAATCCAGCTTCCGCTCTCGTACCGCTCCTGGGCGGGAACGTTTACTCCCGAAGAGGTCGGATTGACGCCCTTCGAGTTCACCAAGATCTTCGGGCGCCACATGCCCGGAGGCGGCGTCGGCGAAGTCAAGGCCACCGACGGCGACGGTATCGCCAAGCAGTATGTCTCGGGCAAGCTTGAGGTCAACTGCCTGGCGTGCCACAACGCTCATCCGGGGCAGGACCAGGGCGGGGTCAACGGCTACGCGGTGCAAGTCTCGGCCAAAGAGAACTTCCGCTGGGCGGCCACGGCGTCCTGCGAATTCGCCAACGTGACGGGATCGGCGGCCGACGCTTCCATCACGTACGATCCGTTCATGCCCGACGAGACAGAGAAGAACGCCCCGCGCGTCACGTATGACAAGGACCGGTTTGATGAAAACGGCAACGTTCTCGTCGAGGTCGTTCGCGAAGTACCCGACCACCGCTGCTATTTCTGCCACAGCGATCTCTACGGCACCGGCAGCGAGGAAAGGGCCGAGAAGTGGCAGGCGGATGAGGACATTCACTTAGCGGCCGGCCTGACCTGCGTTGACTGCCATCGCAACGGGTTGTATCACAATATCATCCGCGGCTATGAAGGCGAGCCCTCGGGCAACGCCATGGCGGCGACCACCACGTGTCGCGGCTGCCATCTCGGCAACGAAGACGGGGAGCGTCCGGAAGGCGGGCGGCTCGGGGCTCCGGTCCCGACGCACGTGGGCATTCCGACGGTCCATTTCGAGAAGCTGACATGTACGGCATGTCACTCCGGTCCCTGGCCGGGCGATCGGGCCGTGCTGACCAAGACCGCCCGGGCCCACCGGTTGGGAACCCCCAACGTCAACAAGGACCCGAACGTGCTGCCTCACGTTCTGGCGCCCGTTCTTGCCGAAGGGGGCGCCGCCAGCGGCACGGCCGAGGGCCAGATCGCACCGCACAAGATGGTCTGGCCGGCCTACTGGGGCAATCTGACCGAGGAAGGGGTCAAGCCGCTGGCACTCGATGCGGTTGAGAAGGCCGTCAAGGGTGCGTTTAAGGATGTCGAAATGCCCGCGGGCGCCGGCTGGCCGGCCTTTACACCCGAGCAGATTGGCGAGGCCCTGAAGGCCCTGGCCGACGTCGCCGCCGACCAGGCAGTCTACGTCGCCGGCGGCACGCTCTATCACCTGGACGAGGCCGGCGAGCTTGTGACCGAGGCCGATCATCCGGAGGCCGCACCCTATATGTGGCCCCTGGCCCACGCCGTCAGGCCCGCGGCCCAGTCGCTGGGAATCCGCTATTGCACCGACTGCCACGCGACGACCGCGGGGTTCTTCTTCGGCTCGGTGGCCGTGGACAGCCCGGTCGCATCGGCGACGCCGGCGACCAAGAGGATGGTGGATTTCCAGGACAGCGTGAGCCCCATCTACGCCTGGGCGTTTGCGGTGTCGTTTGTGTTCAGGCCGATGATGAAGATCTTCGCTCTCGGGGCGTGCGGGATCATCGGTCTGGTCCTGTTGCTGTACGGGCTCAAAGCGTTGGGTGCCGTGGCCAAGGTGCTGGCAGAAGAAGAATAGACTTTGCTTGGGTGAGTACTTAGCATGTTCAATACCGTTGCGATTATCGTATTCCTGGCCACCCTGATCGGCATTGCACTGCATTGCATCGCTTTCCCCGCGAAGCGCGGGGCGGGCGTCGGGGTGCTTCCCCGGATCGTCCACGTGTTCAGCCTGTTGCTGATCGAGCAGGAGCGAAGCCTGTTGGGAGCGCTCAAGAAGCTGTGCTATCTCGTAACGGCGGTCTGCTTTATCGTTCTGGCGATCACCGGTTTCTGGCCCGTACTGGTGAAGGGGGAACACATTTCGGGCTTTCCCATTATGATCCACAGCACCTTCGCGGCGGTCTTTGCGGTTTGTCTGGCGATCATCACGATCACCTGGGCCGGCAGCAACCGCTTCGAGAGAAGCGAATGCCCGTGGCTGTGGCGCCTGCTGCGGCAGGTGACCAATCTGCGACTGGCGATTCAGGAGGGACCGTGCAACGGCACGGTGATCGTCAGGAAGGCCATGTTCTGGTGTATTGTGGGGCTGTCTTTGCCTCTGATTTTATCCATCGTTCTGAGCATGCTTCAACTGTTTGGAACGCACTGGCAGGAACTGCTTTTGACGATTCACCGTTGGACGGCGTTGTGCTTTGCGGTCGCGGTGATTCTCCATACGTACACGGCGGCGCGAAGTCAAATGGGGCAATGAAGTCTGCATCACCGTCGATTGCCTGCTTTCTCAAGCTCTGTGAAGGAAGATGCCTTGGTTGTGATTTCGTGATGTTTTTGGGGATTTTGCGTCGATCCACAGACGTCGCGAGTTGAGTGGCCAATGCCGGCACGATGGCTTGTGCGAGCCACGGGGAGAAAAGACATGCATCAGACTCTCGCGAACGAGTCCGCACTTCGGGTCCGGAAACGGACTTTTCCTACGGACAAAGCCAGCCATCTGCCGATTCTATATACTGACGTTATGAGTCGGGGTTTTTTCATTTAGGAGAGCCGATCATGAGTAATGGAGCGTTACCAGATTATCTGAGCATGGCCAAGGCCAATCCGCTGGAGAACCGGACGCCGTGGTACAAGAGTACCGCGCCGGCCTACGCGGGCATCTTTCTGTGGGTCGTGTTCTATATGGGCATTGCCAACTTCCTGCCGGACACGGGCCTTGGGCTTGGTCTCGTCGGCCTGATTATCGCGGCCCTCATCTGCCACTTCCTGTTCTACCTGGTCCCGGGACTGTTCGGTATGAAGACGGGCTATCCTCTTTATGTGGTGGGGTCTTCGACCTATGGGACCACGGGCGGCTTCCTGATGCCGGGTCTGCTGATGGGATTGCTTCAATTTGGCTGGCTCGGTGTGAACATTGCGATATCGACGGACTTCATCCTGCAAGCGACCGGCAAGCCGCCGGCGGTGGATCCTGCGACCCAGCAATTTGCCGGCAGTGCGGCATTTACGATTGTGGCCATCATCTGGGCCGCTTTGGCGGTCTTTGTGGCGCTGAAAGGAATCCAGTACGTGGGCAAGGTGTCCACTTTCCTGCCGATTGTTCCTCTGATTATGATCCTGTACGTTTTCTTCGCCAATGTCGGCAGCGCCGGCAGCTACGCGCCGGCTGAGGGAGCCAGGCCGATGATTGGTTTCCTGGGTCTCATTGGAATGGTTGTCGGTTTCTTCGCTACCGCCGGCGCGGCCGGTGTGGACTTCGGCATGGGCAACCGCAATTCCAAAGACATCCAGTTCGGCGGCTTGGCGGGGATTGCCCTGGCCATTGTCATCGCCGGCGGCCTGCCGCTGATCGCTGCTGCTGGTGCACACGGAGCCAAGCCGGATCTTGAGGGCTACACGTTTGATGTGGTCATCGGCCAGCAGGCCGGTGCCAAGCTGATGTTCCTCTTGTTTGCGGTCGCGAGTTTCGCTCCTGCGTGTTTCTGCTCGTTCATCGCGGGCAACAGCATTGGGACGATGTTCCCCAAGCTCAGTAAGACCGTGTTGGTGGTCATCGGCGCCATTGCGTCTCTGATCCTTGCCGTGAAAGGATGGGCCTTCAACCTGGGCAGTGTCTTCGGCCTGATCGGAGCGTCGTTTGGTCCGATTTGCGGCTCCATGGCGGCCGATTACATTCTCAGCGGCATGAAATGGGCCGGCCCGCGTAAAGGCATCAACTGGGCCGGGTATATCGCCTGGGCCGTTGGTTTTGTCGTGGCGATTCTTCCGAACGACATGGTCGGAGGGGAGCGCTTCAGCTTCATCACGCCCGCTCCGGTGATTGCCTTTGTCATCGGCTTTGT
>Ga0272442_10004528_pt1 | contig 19010 bp, 12 predicted proteins | sample SSMForm2O_FD_200262 | JGI IMG/M metagenome (GOLD analysis project Ga0272442, IMG submission 200262) | Marine sediment archaeal communities from Little Sippewissett salt marsh, Falmouth, MA, United States - SSM-Form-2O | ecosystem: Environmental > Aquatic > Marine > Wetlands > Sediment ... | reverse complement strand
CGCAATCCCGCCGGCAAGCGCGACGTGTGGTCCGACGTCCAGCAGGTCCGCGACGCCGTGCGCGGCACCAAGTAGCCCACCGCAACACACGACAACCTGTCCTCGTGATCTCGGCGACCCGACGCGTGAGGCGTGACGAGCGCGAGAATTCGCTTGACTTCTGAGCGTATGCTCATATACTGAATATGGATTCACGCTGCGGAATGCCCGCTCAGGAGCTGAGCGAGGGCTCACGAGATGCGGGGCGCACTGCCCTGCCGGCCCTGTGTGCCACCTGGCCTTTGGAGCACGCAACGATGGACGAAGCGGGGAACGCCGCTGGCCTGACGCGCAAGGAGCGGGAACGGCTGGCGCACCGCCAGGAGATCCTGGAGGCGGCCGAGCGTGTGTTCGCGCGCAACGGCTACCACGGGTCCACGGTGGAGCAGATCGCACAGGAGGCCGAGTTTGCGGTCGGCACGATCTACAACTTCTTCCGGGGCAAGGAGGAGCTCTACGAGGAGGTGCTGGCCGGCCTGGCCGAGGAGTTCATGGGCGCGTTCCGCGAGCAGGTGGTGAGCCAGGAGGATCCCGTGGCCGCCATCGGTGCGCTCATCGAGCTGCGCCTCACGATGTTCGAGAAGCACCGAGGCTTCGCCCGCGCGTTCTTCGAGTCGATGATGGGTGGGCACGTGGACGTGGCGATGGGCCTGCCCGAGCGGATGCAGTCGCTCTACCAGGAGGGGGTGAAGGCCGTGACGGGGATCTTCGAGCGGGGAATCCGGACGGGCCGCTTCGTCGACGTCGATCCCCTCTACCTCACCCTGTGCCTCCATGGCGTGATGAACGCGTTCCTGGCCTACTGGTCGCGCGTCGAGCCGGAGGAGAGCCTGGAGGCCCGGGTGGTGAAGTTCAAAGAGATGTTCATCGGCCGCCTTCTTCGAGGGGATGCATGATGGCCCGCGAGCGAGACGGGATTCGGCGAGGGTGGTTCGGGTGGAGGAAGGCAGCGGGCGCGGGCGCCATCGCGTGCTGTGCGCTGGTGGCCTGCGGGTGCCCGGGGGCGGCGGACTTCTCGGCCGCGGTGTCGGCGAATCGCGATGCGGCCTTCGAGGCGTGGCGGCGTGCCCACGCGGGCGAGCCGACGGACCAACCGACCGTGAAGGGCGACCTCTCGCTCGCCTCGGCCCAGCTCCTGGCGATGGGGAACAACAAGCAGCTCCGAGCGATCCTCGAGGAGAAGAACATCGCGGAGGGCCAGGTGACCGAGGCGTGGAGCGAGGCGCTGCCCAAACTCACCTTCACGGGAGCCTACCAGCGCCTCGACCGCGTGGCCGGCCTGGATGCCGGCCCGGTGACCGTGACGATGGGCGACAAGGATAACTACTCGCTCGGCCTCATGCTCAGCCAGCCGATCTTCCGAGGCGGCGCCATCGGCGCCGGCATCCGGGCGGCCACGCTCTACCAGATCCTGGCCGACGAGCAGGTCCGCGGCGTGGTCCAGAGCGTCCTCTACGAGACGCGGAAGGCCTACTACGGCGTGCTGCTGTCCCAGGAACTCGTGAAGGTGAGCGAGGACGACCTCCAGCGCGTCCGCCGGCACCTGGCGGACGTCGAGAAGAAGCGGGCGCAGGAGGTGGCCACGGAGTTCGATGCCCTGCGCGCCCGCGTGGAGGTGAGCAACGTGGAGGCGGAGCTCATCGAGCGCCAGAACGCGCTCCGCCTCGCAGGAACGAGCCTGCTCAAGACCCTCGGCGTCTCGCAGGAGAGCCGGGTGACGTTCACCGACCGCCTCGTCCACGAGCCGGTGCAGGCGGACATGGCGTCGGCGGTGAGTGAGGCGTTCCGCCAGCGTCCCGAGCTGCTCCAGGCGGAGCTGGGGGTGAAGCTCCAGGGCGAGGCGGTGGCCGCGGCCCGCGCGGGCTGGTGGCCGACGGTCGACGCATACTTCAGCGAGACCTACGCGCGCCCCGACCCCCACTCGATGACCAACATCGCGTGGGACGACGCCTGGAACGCGGGGGCGACGGTGTCCTGGCCCATCTTCGACGGGTTCAGGACGGCGGGGCGGGTGCGCCAGGAGAACGCGCGGCTGCGCAAGCAGCGCATCGGTCTGCTGGACACCGAGGAGCTGGTGCTCCTGGAGGTCCGCCAGGCCCTCCTGAGCATCGAGGACGCCGAGAAGCTCGTGCGCTCGCAGTCGGCCAATCGCGAGCAGGCCCGCGAGGGGCTCCGCCTGGCCGAGGTGGGCTACCGCGAGGGGGTGACCACGGAGGTGGAGGTGCTCGATGCCCGCCAGGCCCTCTCGACCACGCAGGCGCTCTACTTCAAGGCGCTCCACAGCCATATGACCGCCCGTCTGCTGCTCGAGCGCGCCACGGGCTCCCTCGAACCGCCGGGGAAGGGAGTGGAGAAGTGAAACGGCTGCTGAAGATTCTCGTGTGGCTGATCGTCCTGGGCGGCCTGGGTGCGCTCCTGGCCCAGCGCACCTACGTGCGCTACCAGGCGAAGCAGGCGCAGACCGCGGCCGCACAGACCCCCGCCGAGCCCGAGGCCGTTCACGTGGTCGCCCGCCCAGCCGAGGCCCGCGACCTGCGCGACGTGGCGTCGCTCACCGGCACCGTGCGGCCCATGGCCGAGGTGCGCGTGATGTCGAAGGTCAGCGGCCGCCTCGAGGCGCTGCGCCTGCCCGACGGCACGCCGGTGGACGACGGGACGGTGATCGCGAAGGCGGGCACGCCGGTGGCAGTGATCGACCACGCCGCGTTCGACGCCCAGGTGCACCAGGCCGAGGCGGCGCTCGCGGCGCTGCGAGCCGAGCAGGCGAAGATGGAGGCGGGGGCGCGGCCCGAGGAGCTCGAAATCGCCAGGGCGAACGTGCGGGCCGCCGAGGCCGCCGTGCTCGCAGCAAAGGCCACCGTGGCACAGGCCAAAGCCGCGCTCGAGAACGCCACGAGCGACGTCGAGCGCGTGCGCAACCTCTACAAGGCCAGCGTGGTGACCAAGCAGCAACTCGACGGCGCGGAGGCGCAGTTCGCCATCGCGCGCGAGAAACACCAGGCCGCGGGCGAGCAGGTGCGCGGCGCGCAGGAGCAGCTCAGGGCAGCCCGCGAGCAGCTCGCACTCACCGACCAGGGCGCGCGCAAGGAGGACCGCGCCGCCATCGCCGCCAAAGTCCAACAGACCGAGGCCGCGCTCCGACTCGCCCAGATCACCCTCGACGAGTCCACCATCGAGGCCCCCATCGCCGGCGTCGTGACCCACAAGCACCTCGATGAGGGCAACATGGTCTCCCCCGCCACCCCCATCGTCACCGTGGTGCAGGTGGACACGGTGAAGGTGGTCGTGGGGGTGAACGAGCGCGACGTGGCGCTCGTGCGGCCCGGCGTCACACAGGTCGTCGTGCGGCTCGACGCCTATCCCGATCAGGCCTTCACGGGCACCGTGAAACGCGTGTGCGCCGTGGCCGACGAGCAGACCCGCACGATCGACGTCGAGATCCACGTGCCCAATCCGGGGCGGCGGCTCAAGCCGGGCATGTTCGCACGCATCGACCTCGTGCTCCGCGAGAAGAAGGCCGTGGTGGCCATCCCCGAGGACATCCTGCTCCGCACGGAGACGGAGACCTATGTCTACGTGGTCAACGATAGCACCGCGCATCGGCGGCCGGTGAAGCTAGGCCTCTCCGAGGGACCGATGATCGAGGTGACCGAGGGGCTCGAGGCAGGCGAGATCGTGGTACACCGCGGCCAGCGGCGCCTGCGCGACGGCACACCCGTGGAACAGGTCGAGCAGCGGGAGCCGACGCCATGAAGATCTCCGAAATGGCCGTCCGCAACCCCGTGACCACCCTCATGGCCTTCCTGGCCGTGCTGCTCATCGGCGGCTTCTGCATCACGCAGCTCCCCATCGACCTGTTTCCCGAGATGGAGCTGCCGGCCATCAGCGTGCTCACCACCTACTCCGGCGCCAGCGCCGAGGACGTGGAGACGAAGGTCACCGAGATCCTCGAAGACCGCCTCTCCACCGTGCCCGAGCTCGAACACATCATCTCGACCTCGAAGGAGGGCGTCTCGCTCATCCGCCTCGTCTTCCAGTGGGGCACGGATCTCGACACCCGGGCGAACGAGGTGCGGGACATGATCGGCTTCGCCGAGATCATCCTGCCCGACGACGCGGACGACCCCCTGGTGCTGAAGTTCGACATCTCGAACTTCCCCATCATGGTCTACTGCGTGACCGCCGATGAGAGCTATCCGAAGCTCAAGAAGATCGTCGAGGACGAAATTGTCGACCCCCTCAAGCGCCTGCCCGGCGTAGGGGCGGCCATCATCCGAGGCGCACTCAAGCAGCAGATCAACATCCACTTCGACCGACGCCGCCTCGCCAGCTACGGCCTCACCCCCCAGGATATCGTGCAGGCGGTGGCCCTCGAGAACCAGACCGTCCCCGGCGGCAACATCAAGCAGGGGACCACGGACTACCTGGTGCGGGTGCCGGGGGAGTTCAAGCAGGTGGAGCCGATGAAGCGGATCGTGCTGGCGACCCGCAACGGCTCCGTGGTGCGCCTCGGCGACGTGGCGACCGTCGAGGACGGCTTCAAGGAGACCAGCGAGTACGTCCGCGTGGACGGCCGCCGCGGCCTCATCCTCATGATCCAGAAGCAGTCGGGCGCCAACACCGTGCAAGTCTCCCGCCGCGTCCAGCGGCGCCTGGCCGAGATCGAGAAGCAACTGCCCACCGACGTGCGGGTGGTCAACGCGATGGACTCCTCGGAGGACATCGTGCGCACGATCAACGACCTGACCGAGACGCTGCTCGTGGGCGGCGGCCTGGCGGTGCTGGTGGTCCTGGTGTTCCTGCGGCGCGTGCGAGCGACGTTCGTGATCGCGCTCACCATCCCCTTCTCGCTCATCCTCACCTTCCTATTCATCTACTTTTTCGGCTACACGATCAACATGATGACTCTGTTCGGGATGATCATCGGCGTGGGGATGGTGGTGGACAACGCGATCGTGATTCTGGAGAACATCGCGCGGCATCGCGAGGAGGGCGAGCGGCCCGGCGAGGCGGCCGTCTACGGCGCGGCCGAGGTAGCCATGGCCGTCACGGCCTCCACGCTCACCACGGTGTGCATCTTCTTCCCCATCGTGTTCGTCAAGGGCATCACGCGGATCATCTTCGCCGAATTCGCCGTGGTAGTGAGCGTGGTGCTCCTCGGCTCGCTCATCTCTGCCCTCACCCTCACCCCGATGCTCTCGGCCACCCTGATGGGCAAGGAGGAGCGGGGGCGGAAGCAGGGCTGGTTCTTCCGGCTCAGCGAGCGTGCGTTCAACGCGCTCGCGGAGAGCTACGGCTCGCTGCTCGCCCTGGCGCTCCGCCACCGGATCCTCGTGGTGCTGGGGGCGCTGGCCATCTTCGTGGGCAGCCTGCTCCTCGTGCCGCTGCTCGGCTCGGAGTTCATGCCCGAGGAGGACCGCGCCCTCCTGCGCGGCACCGTGCACATGCCCGTGGGCACCCGCGCCGAGGAAACAGCACGCGTGATGGCGGACATCGAGCAGCTCCTTCGCGAGGAGGTGCCCGAGGCCGAGCGCGAGATGATCTTCTGGCGCTGCGGCCAGAGCGACGAGGGCATGGCCAGCATCTTCGGCGAGGAAGGCCCCCACATCGGCGAGTTCGGCGTCAAGCTCGTGCCCAAAGTCCGGCGCACCCGCGTGGTCAAGCAGATCGCCCAGTCCTTCCGCAAGCGCATCGACGCCATCGTCTCGCTCGAGAACATCGACAAGTTCCGCCTGGAGACGGGCGACCCGATGTCGGGCATGATCCTGGGCGGCGAGCAGCCGCTCACGGTGAACATCATCGGGAACGACCTGGCGGCCACCGACCTCCTGGCCGCGCAGATCAAGGAGATCGCGACCAACGCCCCCGGCGCGGTCGACGTGAGCATCACCCGCACGAAGGACAAGCCGGAACTCTGGCTCGAGGTCGACCGCGACCGCGCCTCCGCTCTGGGGCTCAACGTCTATCAGATCGCCGACACCGTGCGCGCCTCCTTCTACGGGCGCGAGGCGAGCAAGTACCGCATCGGGGGCGACGAGTACGACATCTTCGTGCGCCTGCTGAGCCGCGACCGCAGCCAGCTCGAGGACCTCGAGAGCACCCCCGTCCGCCTGCCCAGCGGCAAGCTCGTGCAGGTGGGCAACATCGCGACCAGCGGCGTGCGCCGCGGCCCACTCGAAATCGAGCGCAAGGACCAGTGCCGCATCGTCAACGTCGTGGGAAACGTCCAGAACCGCTCCCTCGGCGAGGTGGTGGCGGACATCGAGGTGGAGATCGACAAGCTGGACGTTCCCCGGGGCGTCGAGGTGGCCATGGCAGGCCAGACCGAGGAGCAGCGCGAGAGCTTCCTGTGGCTCTCCCTCGCACTCGGCATCGGGCTCGTGCTCGTCTACATGGTCATGGCCTCCCAGTTCGAGTCCCTCGTCGACCCCTTCGTCATCATGTTCTCCGTGCCCTTCGCCCTCACCGGCGTCATCTGGGCGATGTTCCTGTGGAACCACAACATCAGTGCCATCGCGTTCATCGGGCTGCTGATGCTCATCGGCATCGTGGTCAACAACGCGATCGTGCTGGTGGACTACACGAACATCCTTCGCGCCCGGGGCATCGAGCTGTTCGAGGCGGTGCGCCAGGCGGGCACCACGCGGCTGCGGCCCGTGCTCATGACCGCCCTCACCACCGTGGTGGCGCTCCTGCCGATGGCCTTCGCCACGGGCCAGGCCTCCGAGATCTGGAACCCGCTCGGCCTCACCGTGCTCGGCGGCCTCGTGGTCTCCACCGTCGTCACGCTGGTGCTCGTGCCCACGATGTACACGCTGTTCGAGAAGCGGAGGGCGATGCGATGAAGATGGTGCTCATCGCCTGCAACGAGGCCGTGGACGAAGAGGTGATGGAGCTGATCGCCGAGGCGGGAGCCGAGAACTACACGAAGTGGACGCGCGTGCTGGGCAAGGGCACCACCAGCGGCCCCCACCTGGGCTCCCACGTGTGGCCCAAGCTCAACAATGTGGTGGCATCCGCGGTGGACGATGCGGTGGCCGAGAAGATCGTGGCGGGGATTCGCGAGCTGCGCACCGCCCTCGGCGCCGAAGGCGTGAAAGCCTTCGTCCTCCCCCTCGAAGCCGTAACCTAGCCCGCCAGCGCCTGCCTGCCCACGCTATACGACTCGAAGACAACAACCACCACGTCATTCCTCGAGCAACTGGGCATAGATATCGTCCTCGGTGTTCCCCCAGATGCTCTCCAGCGGAGCTTGGCCGGCCTGGAGCCAGAAGTCCTGCTCCTCGTCGCCCAGCACCATCACCAAGAGCTTCGTCCCTTCGGGAAGGTCCGCAGGATCCAGAAGGTCGACTCCCCCGTCACGCATGATCGCCCGCAGCGTCCTGATCATAGCTCACTCCTCCAACGCCTCCATATCGCTCTTCAGGCCTCCGTATGCGCGGCCCCCACGATGCTGGGGCGGAAGCCCTGGGGGACCCGTCCCCCAGACCCCCTGGGATTTATCGCATTCGGGCCACCGCAGCGTGGGCAGGAAATCCGAGCGGGGATGACCACATGACGCGATCATCCCCTGCTGCGGCGGCGCCACTGAGGCGCTCGGGTCGGTTCCCACCGGAGCCCTATCCTCCTCAGCAGCAATGGGATTGTAGCACGTGCTGCGGTGGCTCCAAAGCGGTAAATCCTGGGGGGTTGGGGGCAAAGCCCCCAAGGTCCGGTCCTCGCGCCCAGGATCGAGCCGCGGGTCCACGAAGACCACCACCCCATCTTGGGACTATCCACGAAGAGCCCTGTGTATCGTACCAGGGCGCCAGGGGACAGAAGCCAAGGCGAGATCACGCCTCGCCCTTGAGGAGGGCCATGACTTCGGCCCTGGTGGCGGCGCTCTCGCGGAAGAGGCCGCGGACGACGGAGGTGACGGTGCGGGAGCCGGGGGCCTTCACGCCGCGCATGGTCATGCACAGGTGCTCGGCCTCCACCACCACCATCACGCCGCGCGGCTCGAGGGCCTGGTCGATGGACTCCGCGATGCCCGCCGTGAGCCGCTCCTGGAGCTGAAGCCGCTTGGCGTGGACATCGACGACCCGCGCGAGCTTGCTCAGACCACACACGCGGTTGCCCTGCGGCAGGTAGGCCACGTGGGCCTTGCCGATGAAGGGCATCATGTGGTGCTCGCACATCGAGTAGAACGGGATGTCCTTGACGAGGATGATCTCGTCGTGGGTCTCGTCGAAGACGCGCCGGAAGACGGAGGCGGGGGCGACGCCGATTCCCGCGTAGATCTCCTCGCACATTCGTGCGACGCGCTCGGGGGTCTCGCGCACGCCGGGGCGGTCGGGGTCGTCGCCGATCGCCTCGATCATCATGCGCACGGCGGCTCGGATCTTGTCCTTATCCATTCATAAGCGCCTTCATCTCGCGGACGGCGCGCTCGAAGCCGACGAAGATGGCGCGCCCGACGATGCTGTGGCCGATGTAGAGAGCCGAAACCTCGGGGATGTCGGCCACGGGGCGGACGTTGCGGACGTTGAGCCCATGGCCGGCGTGGACGCCGAGGCCGATGCTGTGGGCCAGCGCGGCGCCGTCGCACAGCCGCTCGTAGTGGGGGCGCGCGGCCTCCCACGCCTGCTGCTCGGCATATTCGCCGGTGTGGAGCTCCACGAAGTCGGCCCCGTGCGTTCGGGCGAGCTCGATCTGCGCGGGGTCGGGGTCGATGAAGAAGCTGAGCTTGGTGCCCGCATCGTGGAAGCGCTCGACGGCGCTCTGGAGGGCGGCCTTGCGGCGGCGCAGGTTCAGCCCGCCCTCGGTGGTGACCTCCTGGCGCCGCTCGGGCACGAGGGTCACGAGGTCGGGATGGACCTCGAGGGCGATGCGGATGATCTCCTCGGTGCAGGCCATCTCGAGGTTGAATTCGCCGTGGACGACGGGGCGGAGCAGCCGCACGTCGCGGTCCTGGGCGTGGCGTCGGTCCTCGCGCAGGTGGACCGTGATGCCGTCCGCGCCGGCCAGCTCGGCCAGCACGGCGGCGGCCACGGGGTCCGGCTCGTCGATCCGGCGTGCCTGCCGCACGGTGGCCACGTGGTCGACGTTCACACTGAGCTCTACCATGGTTCTCCGCTCCCGCAATCGGGCCTGCGGGCGGCCCTAGGGTTTGGGAGGCGTCCCGGGCGCGCGGTCGGGCGCAGGGAACTCGAGCTTGATCGGTATGGGCTTGGTATCAGGCGCCAGGCGCACCAGGGGGTCGCGGATGTAGAACTCGACGTTCCGGATGGTCGGCCGCAGGTCGGCCACGCTCGTGATGGCCAAGCGGACGAATGCGGTCACGCTGTCGGCCGAAAAGTGCTCCATGCGCGAGCGCGGCCCCACGAAGGTCACGGGGCCGAGGGTGCGGCGATCGGCCTCGACCCGGATGTTCAGCGCGACCTCGGGCTTGACCACAATGTAGACGGACAGGTTCTCGAGGGTCTTCTGCACCCGCCGCTCGGTGACGGCCACCACGACGTCCACGAGCCGGCGCGAGGGCTCGATGCGGACGCCGCGAAACTCCCCAACGTCCACCGTCTCCACGAGGGCCACCGTGCGGCGCAGGCGCTCCTTGACCTCGGTGACGAGCACGGGGAAGGTGCGGATGGCCTTCATCCCCTTGAGAATGCTCGCCGGGCCGCGCACGGAGACGGTCTCGGGGAGGATGGAGACCTGGCTCACCTCGTAGTCCTCGGCGGGCTTGCCCTCGAGCACGGCCTCGACGGGGAGCGTGCGGGTGCTCACGCGGTCGAGGGTGATCGGCAGGGTCTTCGGCTTGACCTCGGCCAGCTCGATCTCGCGGGCCAGGCCCGCATACGCGCCCCCTGCGGCCACCTGGCGGATGTTCTCGCGGCGCAGGAACACCGTGGTCACATCCGTGCCGCGGGCGGGAGGCTGCACCGTCTCCAGGTTCACCTCGGCCACCAGGCTCGGCGCGTCGAGCGGGCGAAGCATGCGCTTCGGGCCGGTGAGCTTCACGGTGACCTCGTGGATTTCTTCCTTGAGGATCGCCACGTTCTGGGGGATGCCCACGAGGCGGACGGGCACGCGCTCGATGGTCTTCTCGTCGGGGGTCTCGACGACGTCGAGGACCACCTCGACGACGGCCGGCTCGGGATAGATGGGCACGGTGCCGTAGTCGGGGCTCACGACCTCGCGCTGGAGGGCCACTCGGCGGCGCAGCCGGGTGCTCAGGCCGTCCACGCGGATGGCCTGGGTGCGAATGGTGCTCAGGCGCGAGAGCAGGCGGAACGCTCCCCGCACCTTCACCTTGTTCTGGAGCGGGGTCTTGGTGAGCGACAGGCCGGCCTCGGGCTCGCCCTCCGTGACCACCTCGACGTCCAGGAGCACCTCCTTCACGCGGTCGAGTGTGAGGGGGATGGCCTCGGGATCGGAGCGGACGAGACGCACGCCGCCGGCGAGGCGCTCGGCCCGGGCGGCATCGCGCCCCACGCGGATGTGGCGAGTCTCCAGCGGAATCCGGGGCGACTCCGGCTCCCCCTTCGTCAGGGCCACGCTGCCCAGGTCCACCACGGCGAACAGCTCGGCGGAGGCGAGCGCATCGAGCTCGCGGCGCGGGCCTTTCAGGGTAATGTTCACCGTGGGGACATCGAGGGACAGGAGGGCGACGTTCTCAGGGAGGTTGACGACCCGGACGGCGATGCCGGAGAAGCGCCGTTCCTCGATGCCGGCCGTGGCCAGGTAGTACCAAGTGACGAGGGCCAGCAGGATGGCGGCGACCTTGAGGTCGAGGTTGCGGGTGAGTTCCTTCGCGAGCCGCCGCATAGCGAACGCTCCAACGGTCAGGACGGCGTGGAGGTGTAGAGGCCGCGCAGGATCATGCGCAGCCCCTCGGGATCCAGGTCGCTCGTCATCTGGCCTTTGAGCGCGATGCTCACGCCGCCCGTCTCCTCGGAGACCACGATGGCGATGGCATCGCTGTCCTCGGTCACGCCGATGGCGGCGCGGTGGCGGGTGCCCAGGCCGCTGCCGATATCGACGTTCTCGGTGAGGGGGAACAGACATCCCGCTGCCACCACGCGCCCGCCCTGAATGATCACGGCGCCGTCGTGGAGCGGGGTGCTCGGATGGAAAATGGTCACCAGGAGCGAGGACGAGACATCGGCGTCCAGCCGCACGCCGCCTTCGGCGTAGCTGCGCAGGCCGACCTCGCGCTCGATGGCGATCAGGGCGCCCACCTTCTCGCGGCTCAGCGTGGCCACCGCGTCGATCAGGTGGTCGGTCACCTCCTTCTGTGAGCGCGCGAAGAGCCCGAAGAGCGGGCTCTGACCCAGCCGCACCAGGGCGCGCCGCAGCTCGGGCTGGAAAATCACCAGCAGTGCGAAGCTGAAGAGCCCCACCGCCTCCGCCGTGATGCTCGCGATCACCTTCAGCTCGAGGAAGCGGGCGAGAAACAGAACCCCGATCAGTCCAACCACCACAACCACACCGAGTCCCTTGAGGATCCCGGCACCACGGCTGCCGCGAAGAAACCGCAGCACCACGTAGAACATGAATGCCAGCAGCCCGATCTCGGCCGCCGCTCGCCAACTCAGGTAGTGTAGTGGGTTCATCGCGCCAGCCCCGCGGAAGAGCGAGCCGAACACAAGACGCCGGATTATAGCAGATCGCGGGGGGCAAGCCAACCAGGGCGAACGGCACGAGTCTGACTCGGAGTCGTGGGGTATTCCCGTGGGAGTTCCCCGAAGCCCACCGGGCCTTCCCCCCTGCGGGGACGGATGGAAGGGTGGAAGAATGGATGGACGGACGAGTGGATGCGTGGGAGGATCGAGCGCGTGCGTTCTGCCTTCCCCCCATCCACCCTTCCAATCCCCCATCCATCCCCTCCGGTCAGCGGGACGTCGAGGGGGAACCCATCGCGGCATAGAGGCCCCCCAGATCCGGGGCCAGACTCGGACGGCACACGCCCACCCCAGTTGCCGGCGCAGCCTGCGGGGCGTAGAATTGGTCGATGCGTCGATCATTGGGGGACCGCTGATGGATATCAAGGCGATCGCACTCCTGTCGGGCGGGCTCGACAGCTCGCTGGCCATCCGCGTGGTCCAGGAGCAGGGCATCGCCGTGCAGGCCGTGCACTTCGTCTCAGTGTTCAACGCCACGGCACCCGAGGAGCCCACGCTCCTGCCGGCGCTGGCGGCGGCGCGGGAGCTCGGCGTCCAGGCGCGGACGATCAACTTCACCCACCGCCAGATGCGCCTGGTGCGCGAGCCCGCCCACGGCCTTGGCTCGAATATGAACCCCTGCATCGACTGCCACATGGCCATGCTCGGCCTGGCAGCCGAGCATATGCGCGGCGTGGGGGCACACTTCCTGGTCAGCGGCGAGGTGGTGGGGCAGCGGCCGATGTCGCAGCGCGCCTTCGTGCTCCGCCAGATCGACCGCGAGACGGGCCTCGCGGGCCTCATCCTGCGCCCCCTCTCCGCGAAACTCCTGCCACCCACGCTGCCCGAGCAGAAGGGCTGGGTGGACCGCGACCGACTCCTCGACCTCCACGGGCGCTCGCGCAAGCCCCAGCTCGAGCTCGCCCAGCGCTACGGAATCACCCACTTCACCTCCCCCGCCGGCGGATGCCTGCTCACCGAGCCAGGCTTCGCCCGACGCCTCCGCGACCTGCTCCATGCCGCCGGCCAGGGGGAGCCGGACCTCTCGGACGTCCACCTGCTCAAGGTCGGCCGCCACTTCCGGCTCGGGCCGGCCACCAAGGTCGTCGTGGGACGCATGCACCGCGAGAACGGGGTGATCGAGACCTTCTCGCGCCCGGCCGACCTCCTGCTGACCACGCGCGACACGCCCGGCCCCACCGCCCTGCTCCGCGGCGGCCTCTGCGACGACCACGTGGCCACCGCGGCCGCCCTCACCGCGCGCTACTCGAGGCTCCGCGAGCAGCCCGCGGTGGCCATCGAGGTAAAGGCGGGCCGCAAGGGCGACCCCGCGACCTGCCGCGTGGTGGAGGCGGCTCCCATCGACGACGCGGCTGCCGCAAGGCTGAGAATTTGATGGCATGCCAGGGATCTGGTATCGTAAAGAGGGTGGAAGTGCATGCCCGCTGTTCCCCGTCCCCTCGCTGTTTGTGAGCCGCTCTTGCGCATATCGTATCTTCTGACAGTGCTGACACTTGGCCTGCTGTGCGCCGCAGGCGAGCCGCTGCCCCTCCTGGGGGTGGAAGGCGAGCTGGCCACGCGCCTGCGCGGCCCGGCGCGCCTGTGCCGCGACAACGGCGCCTCCGATGTGCGGTGCGTGGAGCTTTTCGGCGAGCGCGCACTGGCCGCCATGCGCGTCCGCGTGCCTCGAACGGGCCGCTACACGATCTGGGCGCGCGCGCGATCGGCCACGGGCGAGCCAGCCGCATTGTCGTGTCGCGCAGACGGCTCACGCCTCAATGCGGCCGTTCCTGGGGGCGAATGGGCCTGGTCGCGGATCGGCGACGTGGCTCTCGCGCGAGGCTCGAGCGAGGTGCGCTTCACCGCCACCGGCTGCGTGCGCCTCGACCAGGTGGCCCTCGCCGTCGACCCCGCCTTCACCCCGCAGGGTGCGGTGGACGCCGAGTCCGCCTCGGCCATGGCTCGTCGCGAGATCTACTTCTCCGACGACTTCATGCGCACCAAGCGCGAGTCGGGCGCCTGGCAGACCCCGCAGGGCAAATGGGCGATCACCGAGCTCCACAAGCGCGAGCGCTTCGATGCCACCCGCAGCGCCAACGCCTTTTCCTACCTCGGCACGGGCTCGCCGGCCGAGCCGGCAGTGGCTGTGACCGGCTATCCGTTTTGGCGTAACTATAGCATTGAGGCCGCCGTACGCTCCCTCGGCGGCGGCGCCTTCGGCCTGGTCGCCTGCCGCCAGGACGCCAGGAACTACTACCTGTTCCGCTGCCACCCCGCCACGGGGCGAGCCGAACTCCTCCGCTGCCTCGACGGCGTGGTCGACCACCTCGACGCCTGCGAGGGACAACTCCGCGTGGACGACTGGTATCTCTTCCGCCTCGATGCCGCCGACGGCGAAATCCGCGCCAGCATCGACGGCCACGTCGTCCTCCAGGCCGTCGACCACACCTTCCTCGACGGCCTTGCGGGCCTGTGGTCCGCAGACGCCAAGGGAGCCTACTTCGACGATGTGCTCGTGCGCACCTACGACACGCTGGTCGAGCGCTTCCACGACCCCGCGCTCGACGGCTGGACCGCCGCCGGCCGAGCCACCGCCCGCGATGGCGAACTCACCGGCCCCGGCAGCGTGCTCAGTGCCGCCTCCTACAGCGACTTCACCCTCCAGACCACCCCTAGGCACACCGCCGGCGACGCCTCGCTGGTCTTCGACTGGCACGATGGCGCGAACTACGCCTTCCTGGCGCTCAAGCCCGGAACCCGCCGACTCGAGCTCGGCCAGGTGACCGACGGCAAGTCCGCCACCATCGCCGCGGCGCCGCTGCCCCCCGCCAACGGCCCGCTGCCGACCCTGCGCCTGACCCAGCACGCAGGCCGCGTGCGCGTGGACCTCGGCGACGCGACCGTGCTCGCCGCCTTGCGCCCCCAGGCGCAGACGGGGCGCGTGGGCATCGTGATGGCCAACGGCTCCCGCTTCGGCCTCCTTCGCCTCGAACGCGCTCAGCGCGCCGCGCCCGACCGCGTGCACAACCGCATCTTCGCCGGCGAGGACACCATGGTGGCCTGGGCAAGCGCGGGGAGCGACTGGCAGATCGCCACCGCGGGCGGCCAGACCACCGCATGGCACGAAATCGAGCACTGGGGCGATTCCACGGTGAGCTACGAGCTCAACGCCCCAGGCACCCTCCCCGGCAAGTTGGGCCTCGTCGTGCGCGCCGACGGGCAGAAGCCCGAGACCGGCTACCAGCTCGTGGCGGAGCCCCAGCAGGGAAAGGCCCCGCGGCTCACCCTCCTGGCCGGCGCCAAGCCCGTCGCCACGGCCACCGCGCCCGCGGACGTCCAGACCATCGGCCTGCGCTGGATCGCCGACTGCGCCGTGGCCCTCGCCGACGGCAAGACGCTCCTATGCCACCGAGCCTCCGCACCTCCCGCGGGCCACCGCGCCGGCATCTGGGCCGCAGGCTGGACCCCCGCGTTCGCGCAGACCACCGTGCGCTCCACCCACCTGGTGAACGACTACTTCGAGGCCGCACCTGTCGAGTGGCGGGCAGAAAGCGGCACCTGGGAGATGCAGAACCGCTGGACCTGCTCCCCCCAGTGGTCGTGGCTCGGCGGCAACTCCTCCGAGGCCGCCATGCTGTGGAACAAGCGACGCTTCGAGGGCGACATCACGCTCCACTGCTTCTCGTCCTTCCAGATGCGTCAGCACGGCAGCCGCATCTACCGCCCCAAGGACCTCTGCCTCACCATCTGCGCCGATGGCCACAACGTGGCCTCCGGCTACACCTTCATCTACGGCGGATGGAACAACACGGCGACCGTGCTGCTGCGCCGCGAGCAGAAGGTGGCCACCACCACCAAGGAGGCGCTCCGCCCGCCTTCGCTGCTCGACACCACGCCCGACATGAACCACCTGCACCGCAAGTGGTGGCACCTGGCCGTCGAGAAGCACGGAGCCACCATTCGCTGCTACGTGGACGACCAGCTCGCCCTCGAATACACCGACCCCGAGCCCCTGCCCGACGGCCAGGTGTGCTACTGGACCCACAACAACGCCACGATGATGGCCCGCGTGTGGATCGCCAGCGAGCGCCCGGGCCGCCTCGAGCACCCGCTCCAACCCCGCCACGAGACGCCGCGCCCGAGCGCACCGCCGGCACCCACAGTCGTCGCCTCACATCCCATGATCCGCCACGACTTCGAGGCCGGCCTCGGCACGTGGGCCGAGGTGGCCGGCAACGTGCCCGTGCGCCTGGCCACGCACGATGATGGCCTCGCACTCGCCGTCACCAACCCCACGGCCGGCGGCAGGTTCCGACTCAAGTTCCCCCTCGAACCCTTCGACGCCATGACCATGCCCCGCCTGAGCTTCGATTACCGCATGCCCCCCCAGGCAAGGGTCAATCTCCACCTCAAGTCCCAGGGCCGCATCCACGCCATCGTGCTCACCAACCCCGAGGCCCGCGTGGCCGGCGTGCCCATCATCGGCCAGGCCGACGCCACGGCCGACGGCGCCTGGCACACCGCCGACGTCGATCTCCGCGCCATGCTCCTCCGCTGCTACCCCGCCGCCACCGCCCTGCCCGTCGAGGGCATCGCCCTGAGCACCCTCGACAGGGCCAACTACCTCACCGCAGGCATCGGCGGCAACTACGCGGGAACCACCTACCTCCTCGACAACGTCCGCCAATGGACGCCCGGGCCGCCCGACCTCGAGCTCAAGTGGGATCCCGAAGCCGTCGTCAGTTGCACCCTCGACCGCGAGCCGGCCACCACACCCGACCGCCACGTCACCGAGACGGGCGGCCTGCGCCAGCAGACGGCACTGGCCGACGGCCCCTGGCACTTCCACATCGCATCGCGGCGCGCCGGCGGAGCCTGGTCGCGCGTCGCCCACATCCCCATCGTCGTCGACGCCACGCCCCCACGCGTCGTCGCCTCCCACCCCGCGCCGGCCTCGCGCTCCTCCGCATCCAAGGTCGTGCTCGACTTCGCGGATGCAAGCGGCACCGACCCCCGCACCCTCAAGATACACTTCCACGGCCAGGACTACACCGTGCAGGTGGTGCCCAGCTATCCGGCCGCCTCGTTCACCGCGCAGCCCGCCGCCTTCGACCTGGTGACCCAGAAGCTCACCTTCGACCTCTCGATGCTCCCCATGGCATTCGACGACGGCGAGGAGCTCAAGCTCACCGTCGCGGCCGCCAGCGACTTCCGCGGCCAGGCCATGGCACCCTACACCCTGGCCTGGACCTACGACCGCAGCAGCGATAAGGAGCCCCCGCGCCTCGTCCGCCTCGAGGCCTCGCGCGACGACCTGTGCCACGACGACTTCGAGACCGGCCTCGGCGAATGGGCGCCCAGCCCCGAATACGCCATCATCGAGCGCGACGACTCGACCGCCGCCACGGGCCGCTACTCCCTCCGCATCCACAACCCACACGCCGGCGGAGCCTTTACCGTCACCGCCCGATCCACCGCCTTCGACGCAGGCCACTACCCCCTTGTCTCCTTCGACTACAAAATCCCCACCAACCTCCGTGCCGACATCGTGCTCGCCATCGGCGGCGTCCGCTACACCGTCCGCTTCACCGACCCCTACGGGAGCAACTGCATCGGAGCCGTGCCCGGCGTCCAGGTGGACAACAAATGGCACCACACCGAGTTCAACCTCCACGAGATGCTCACCGCCCGCCTCCCCCAGGCCCCAAGCTACGTCGTCTCGTCCCTCCAGTTCGGCGACACGGGTTTCAACGGCAACAACGACGGGGTGGAGTACCACATCGACAACTTCCGCATCGAGCCCGCCTCCTCCACCCGCGCCGCGCCGCTGGAATGGAAGCTCACCGCCGCCGACCCCAGCGGCGTAGACCTCTACCAGGCCAGCCTGGCCACCCTGCCCGCCGCCGTCCGCTGGACCGACTCCAAGACCCCCGCCTGGCAGTTCAGCAATGTGGGGGCCGGCATCTTCCACTTCCTCGTCCGAGCCCGCGACCGCGCGGGGAACTGGTCCGAGCCGCTCCGCCGCAAGATCCTCATCGACGACGAGCCCCCCAAGATCGGCAGCGCCACGCCGAAGGCCGGCTCCCGAGCCGCCGACGGCATCGTCCGAATCCAGCTCGCCGACAGCCCCTCCGGCATCAACCGCAACAAGACCACCCTCACCATCGGCGGCGCCGCCTACCGAGCCAACGACGAGGGCGTCGTCTACGACGCACGAACCCACACCCTCACCTGGAACGCCACCCAGCTCGCCAAGCCCGCCGTCTTCCCCAACGGCGCCAACATCCCCGTCGTCATCCAGACCGAGGACAACGTGGGCAACGCCTCCACCCATAAATGGTCGTGGAAGATGGACTACGCGCTCGACAAGACGCCGCCCGCCGCTCCCTACGTGGCTCGCGTGCCCGCCGCGCCCCTCACCCGCTCGACCTTCGAGGCCGACACAGGCACGTGGAAGGAATACGGCAGTTACGCCACCATCGCACGCGTGGCATCCACCGCCGCCACAGGCCGCTACTCCCTGTGCATCACCGCCGCACGGGCGCGAAGGTACTTCGGAGCCTACGCCTACCGAGCCAGCTACGACCCGACCAAGCACCCCATCATCAGCTTCGACTACAACATGCCCGCCGGCCTGCCCATGAACCTCCACGTCCACAACGGCTCCTCCTGGCGCACCATCAAGCTCACCAGCCCCTCCACCTACTACACCACCATCGGCTCCGTCCCCCTCGTCGCCGACGGCACCTGGCGCCACGCCGAAATCGACCTCATGCGGTTCTACAAGACCAAGACCTCCACCAAGACGCGCATCCGCTACATTCTTTTCGCCGACTTCGCGACCCGCTCGGCAAAGCCCGGCGTGAAGTTCCACATCGACAACTTCGCCATCTCCGCACGCGAGAACGGCCAGAACGTCCAGTTCGAGTGGAACGCCACGGTCGACCCCACCGGCATTCCCGGCTACGCCTACGCGCTCGACAAGGCGCCCACCACCTCCCCCGCGAAGCTCCTGGGCACCGCGGCCACGGCCACCCTCAAGGGCATCGCACCCGGCAACTGGTTTTTCCACCTCCGAGCCCGCGACGGCGCGGGCAACTGGAGCGCGCCCACCCACTACCCCATCACCATCCCCCCGCCTGCACCACCCAAGAAGTGACATCCCCCGCTTCCCCCCAGCCCGTGCTTCGACCCGTCCTCGAGGGCCGTGTATAATCGGGCGGCGAGGGATTGCTCGAGGAGCTCCGTTGTGCCCAGGGTGGCCATTATCCGTTGCCCCGACTACGAGCGGAGCCGCGTGGCCGAAGCCGTGCACCAGGCGATCGAGCT
>Ga0272442_10004527_pt1 | contig 19020 bp, 18 predicted proteins | sample SSMForm2O_FD_200262 | JGI IMG/M metagenome (GOLD analysis project Ga0272442, IMG submission 200262) | Marine sediment archaeal communities from Little Sippewissett salt marsh, Falmouth, MA, United States - SSM-Form-2O | ecosystem: Environmental > Aquatic > Marine > Wetlands > Sediment ... | reverse complement strand
TGCAGATGCAAAACCTGCTCTGCGGTATCCGGCATAATTCCCTGTATGGTCATAGGATAGTCAAGCATAAAGATGTGTGCGAAACCCGATGCGGTTCCACCAGCCGGGGAGTTGGAACCGGAAAAGGAACCACTTTCCGACGGCCACATTTTAACAAGAATGTAGGTGGGAATGACACCTGCCGGGCAAATGTTCGGCCAGGATAACATCGCATGTAATTCCTGCAGCGAAGCATTCGTATACCCAATATCCGCAATTCCTTTTGAGGGATGGTCGGGGTAGTTATAGTTGACCCAGCCAAGCCTGTAGTTAGTGGCATAGCTTTCACCCTCAAAAAGGCTGTTACAGTAGTATAAAGTGTAGTCCCATCTTTCACTGTTTTCGTGCCCGCTCGAATTGGCTCTATGGCCCATAATGTTGATGCCGAAGCCGGTTCCATACAGGTCCAGGTCGATACTCGGCTGGATGGCGCTTTTGTCGCCATAAACATCGAAGCCGCGCCAGACATATTTACTCAAATATGTCACATCAATTGTTCCGTGCAGTTCGCCTTCCTGAGCCTGGACCACACTCAAGGAAGCAAACAAAAGCACAGCACTTACCAAAATTCCCTTTTTCATAGTCATCTCCTTAAAAAAATCTTAAAACTCCTATAACACTTATTCCATTAATTGCCTCAACCTTAGGTCGAGACAAATCCAGTCTTTTTACCATTTGCCGCTTTTCCTCATTTCTGCTTTAGGAAGTTTCTCAAGGTCTTTGAGATATTTTTGCAGTTCTTCTTCCGGTAATTCATACTCAGTAAGCTTTCCTGACAGGAATGCCTCGTAACCTGTAAGGTCCATCAGGCCGTGTCCGCTGTAGTTGAATAATATCACTTTTTCTTTGCCTTCTTCCTTTGCTTTGTTGGCTTCATCAATAACCGCTGCAATGGCCTGACTGGTTTCAGGAGCGGTGATGAAACCTTCGGTTCTGGCCCATGTTAAAGCTGCATCATAGGATTCCAACTGATGATAAGCTCTTGGTTCCAACAAGCCTTCCACAATCCCCTGGCAAACCAGCGGCGCCATACCATGGTACCGCAGACCTCCAGCGTGAATTGGAGGAGGTATAAAAGCATGCCCTAATGTGTGCATCGCTAAAAGCGGTGTCGTACAGGCTGTATCTCCAAAATCATAAGCGAAAGGTGCCCGTGTCATAGTTGGGCACGCCGTTGGCTCAACAGGAATGATTTTAATATCGGCGCCATTGATTTTATCAGCAACAAACGGAAAAGCCAAACCTGCAAAATTGCTGCCACCACCAGCACAACCAATGACTATATCCGGCAACTTCTCCCCGGCAATCTCGAGTTGTTTTTTTGCTTCAAGGCCTATTATGGTTTGATGGAGCAGTACATGATTTAAAACACTGCCCAGAGAGTAGCGGGTCTTGCCTGACGGGTCAGTTACAGCTTCCTCAATAGCTTCGCTGATGGCAATTCCCAGGCTACCAGGTGTGTCGGGCATTTGCTCTAACACTTTTCTTCCGGCATTTGTTTCGGGACTCGGGCTTGCAACACAGTTTGCTCCCCAGACCTGCATCATTGTTTTTCTGAATGGCTTTTGGTCAAAACTTATTCTGACCATAAAAACCTTGCATTCAAGCCCTAACAACTTGCAGGCAAAGGCAAGAGCGCTGCCCCACTGACCGGCTCCGGTTTCGGTAGTTAATTTTTCGATACCGAACTGCTTGTTATACCATGCCTGGGCAACGGCCGTATTGGGTTTGTGGCTTCCCGGCGGACTCGTGCTTTCATCCTTGAAGTATATGCGAGCCGGTGTTTCAAGATGTTTTTCCAGATATACCGCCCTGCGAAGCGGCGCAGGCCGCCACCGATAAAGTATGTCCAGGATTCCTTCAGGGATATCTATCCACCTTTCAGCACTCACCTCCTGTTCAATCAGGTTCATCGGAAATACCGGCGCAAGCATATCCGGAGAAATCGGGTTCCCATCCGGACCAAGCGGAGGAAGCAGAGGAGTAGGCAGGTCTGCCGCCAGATTATACCACTGCCGCGGGATATCACTTTCATTTAACAGAATCTTAATTTTGTCCATTTAAATCCTCCTGAATATAAACCTTACTTATTTGTCCTTTTCTTGAAATCGACCAAAATTTTACATAAGTCATTAGCTGAAATAATATTGCATAAGTAAATAAATGTCAAAGACTGTATTTCAACAATTTTTCACATTTTATCAAAAATTTATCACTCATTTAAAAAAGCTGAATATACATTAAAACGAAAAGTATATTGATATAAATTCATTTATAACAAAAACTTGCGACTGTTTTTCAATTTTTTCAAATTTAGGTTAATACGTTCTTACAGGAGTTTCTCCCTGTAAATTTTATTTTTCCTAAATAATTTTTTTAACAAAAACCAGCCCGCTGCGTCTATAACTATAGTCACAATCACAGCATATATATAGTATTCGTTTCAGTGGTTCAAACTGGAAAGGCAGTTTTTTTCGAAAGGAGAGGACTATGAACATGTTTTCAAAAAGCATCGTGGTTTTTTTTCTAACAATGAGCGTCGTTACTTCGGACGGTTATGCGGCGGAAAAGCTTGATTTAAAGCTCAAATTAAAACCCGGCCAAAAGTATAGTATGAGGATAATTACAGAGAATAAGATTACACATACGATAATGGGGCAGCAACAAAAGATTAACCACCACAAGACTGTAGAGTTGGAACTCGAAGTTAAAGACGTCCAGCTCAGCGCCGCCGCATTGGTAAAAGTTACCTATCTAAGCCTCAAGGAGAAGACGGAAAGTAACCATGGAGATTTTGAATACGATTCGACAAAACCGGAAACATTTGACGGCAATCCATTGGCAACGTCATATAATGCTATGATAGGACAGGGCTTTGTAATGAAAATCACACCTGACGGAAAGATAGCTGAGCTAAAAGGTATTGATGAAATGTATACACGGATGGCCGAAAAAATAGTAGAGGCCGAGGATAAGTTACTCAGCAAAAGAAAGAAAAAATTCAAAAGCCTCCAGGACACAGTTAAGAGTGTTGCAAAGAAAAGATCTATGAGAGAAAGAAGAGAAACAGCAAAAGAGATGATTAAAAAATACCCCATGTTTACCGAGGAACAGTTTAAACAGACGGTGGCTAATGTGTTTGTGTCGCTTCCCAGTAGTCCTGTAGGAGTAGGCGATTCGTGGCGTGACAAGATGATGCTTGGTGCACTATTTGGTGCACTATCGGAACTTGATGAGGCAGACAGTACTTATACACTGAAGAAAATTGAAAAAGAATCAGTCATCGTTGATGCAAGCTCAAAGAAAAACCTGGATAACGAAACTATTTCTCGCGGCGCAGGGAGCGTGAAAGGTTCTTTTTCTTATCAACAGAGTTGTGAGGTAGATAAATCAACCGGCTGGCTGAAACGTAACAAGGCCAAGACACAATTCTCGGGAGAGCAAACAGCACAAGGAAAGACGGCACCTGTGTCAATGGAAACTATCATCACTGTTGAGCCGACGAAGAATATCACTGCTAAATGATATTATAGGAGATATGAAAAAGCCGTACCTGTTTTGCTAATCTGAGATTGGCGAACAGTTTATTATGGTAACAGCGGATGAGATAATAAATTTTTTTCAGATGAAGCCGCTGCCGTATGAGGGTGGATACTATGTTGAAACTTACCGGGCAAAGGGAAAAATCACTCAGGCTAATCTGCCGGCAGGATATACCAGCCAAAGAAATTTCAGCACAGCCATTCTTTATCTGCTCACACCAGATACATTCTCAAGATTACACCGAGTAAAGAGCGACGAAGTATTTCACTTTTACTTAGGAGATCCCGTAACCATGCTTCAGCTTCATCCTGATGGCTCCAGCAAAATCATTACCTTAGGCCAGGATATTTTGAATGGCCAGTGTGTACAGGCTACCGTTCCGGCAGGGATATGGCAGGGTTGTTTGTTAAATCAAAATGGCAAATTTGCTTTGCTCGGCTGTACAGTTTCACCGGGTTTTGAATTTGCGGACTACGAATCCGGCCGCCAAAATGAGCTTTTGGACAAATACCCCGAACAACAAGAATTGATTATTAAACTGACTTGATAATAGTCAAATCTTCTCGCCTGCTAACTGGCGGATGACGTCCACCAGCGCCTGCGTTCCGTCCCGACCTCGCCCCTGGGCCTGGAGGGAGGCCAATAACTGTCGGGCTAAAGCCGTACCGGGCAAGGGCTGCTTTAGCTGCTCGGCATATTCCATAACCAGACGCAAATCTTTCTGCTGCAAATCGACCATAAAGGCAGGTTTGAGATCACCGGCAATTATCTTCGGACCGAGTGCTTTGAGTGAGTGACTTGAGGCAGCACCGGCGGAGGTTACCTTCAAAGTAGTTTCCAAATCCAGCCCTGCCTTTTCAGCAAAAGCAAGACCCTCTGCAATACTCATTATCGTGTGTATAACCATTATCTGATTGGCAAGTTTAGTCATCTGCCCTGAGCCTGATGGGCCGCAATACGTTACGGTTCGACCCATAACCTCCATAATGGGCCGGACACTTTCGACCGCCTCTTTCGGGCCGCCCATCATTATCGAAAGTTTACCTTCGATGGCCCCGACTTGGCCGCCGCTCACAGGTGCGTCAATCAAAGTAATACCTTTGGTTTGCAGAATCTTACCCATTTCTTTCGTCACAGCCGGTGAAATAGTACTCATATCAACGCAGGCCACAGGCGGCTCGGCCGCTTCAATTACGCCGTATTCACCAAGAAGGACACTTTTAACATCGGGCGTATCGGGAACACAGGTTATAACAACATCACTGACAGAGGCGACTTCAGCGGGATTGTCGGCCCAGGTTGCCCCTTCTGAAAGAAGAGATTCAGCTTTTGCTTTTGTGCGATTGTGTATGGTTACAGAATATCCCGCCTTCAGAAGGTTCTGAGCCATTGGCCCGCCCATAATGCCTGTACCGATGAAACCGATTTTGTCTTTGGCCATCGGTTATATTACCTCCAGCCGACGAAGAATAGTCTTTGTCCAGCGTCCGCTGCGGAACTGTGAGAGGATAAGCAGAAGAACTATCAGCAGCCAATAACCTGTAAAGCGCAAATAGTAAAAGAATAAGCCGAAAATCCCGCTTGTCTCACTGGCGGCACAACGACATATCAATTCTTCAGGAGTGTACATCGCTCCGGCAACTACCCCGGAGAAAAACCTCTGCCAGGGCAGTAGAAAAACAACCGAAAGCAAGGAAAGGAAAAATGCTCTGGAGATATGGTTTATCCCGCCGAGTCTGCCGAGCAGTGATACCTTTAAGCTAAACAGTATTGTCAGACAATAAAGTATGGCAGCCGGTATAAGTACAAAATTAAAGAATCTGATTATCCACGTTAAATGTTTGATTTTTAAACCAAAGCCAAAGACGTTTCGTGGTGACTGCTGCTGTGGCTCCGCTTCAGCCGGCTGGTTTGGGCCGGCAACGGCCTTTTTAGCAGCTTGCTGTATTTTGTCCTGCTCCACAGATGCTATATCCAAAACCGCTTCATCAGGTTCCGTTGTTGCCTCCGAGGCTGGCGCCGACGGGGCAATTTGGGGAGAGGTATCATCTTTAACACAACCGGTATCTATAAGCCAAAAGGATACCTGCAACACAAGTAAACAGAAAACCATGATTATAAAAAGAAAGTTTTTCCATCCCCTGAAAACGCCCACAGCCTCAAGACAATCGGTAGTATCCAGCAAGTTGTTCTGATTTGTCTGGTCCTGGTTCATTTTGCAATCTCCTAAAAATCAGCTTAAAGCTACATTATCTACCATATATTTTCCCCTCCGTTAATTATTATGTCCGGTATATGTTGCAAGTGCAAGCAATTTATTATGCCAAATCTCAAAGATTGTATACACTACCTGTCTTTCCTAAAGCTTATCAGGGATTACTTTTTAATCCTGACGAAACTATTCTTCGCTGCTTCGATAGTCTTTTGTATGTCCTGTCGTGTATGGGACAGCGAAACAAACATTGCTTCATATGCGCTGGGAGCAATGTAAATGCCCTGTTTGAGCATCTCTGTAAAGAATTTCTTAAACATTTTTATATTTGTCGACCGTACATCGACAAAATTTCCGACCGGTCTGTCAGTGAAAAAGCAACTCATCAACGAACCGACACGATTAATTTTAACGGAGATATCCGCATCTTCGGCAGCACCGGCAAGGCCGACCTGCAAAAGCGATGCAGAAGATTCGAGCCTCCGGTAGCAATCTCCTTCTGCCAGTATATCTAATGTGGCATTAGCCGCCGCGGTGGCTATCGGATTGCCGCTCAAAGTGCCCGCCTGATAAACCGGCCCCAGAGGAGCAAGCATACCCATAATATCGGCTCGACCTCCGAATGCTGCCGCCGGCAGTCCACCGCCCATGATTTTGCCTAAACAGGTAAGGTCGGCTTTTACGTCAAAAAGCTGCTGCGCACCACCAAAAGAAAGACGAAAACCGGTTATTACCTCATCAAATATTAACAGTGAATTCTCTTTATCGCACAAATTGCGAAGTGCTTTAAGGTAACCATCAACAGGCGGTACTACACCCATATTCGCAGCGACCGGTTCAACCAGGACCGCTGCGATTTTGCCTTGGTGAATTTCAAACGCTTCCTTGACGGCTTCGATATCGTTATACGGAATAACAACGGTCAGCCGAGCCAGACAATCGGGAACACCGGCACTTGAGGGCGCTGCTACAGAACCGGCAGCACCATCGGCAACACCCGAACCTGCAGCTACAAGCAGCGAGTCGCTGTGGCCGTGATAACAGCCGGCCATTTTGATAATTAAATCCCTTTTAGTGAAGCCGCGCGCTAAGCGAATTGCGGTCATTACCGCCTCGGTACCGCTGCTTACAAGCCGAACTTTTTCAATCGAATCAAAAGCGTTGACTATTTTCTCGGCCAATTCTGTCTCGGCCAAAGTCGGCGCTCCGAACGAAGTACCCTTTTTGGCTGCCCTTTCAACAGCCTCTATTACCTTCGGATGAGCGTGTCCGAGGATTTCTGGCCCCCAGGAACCAACATAATCGATGTATTCATTGCCATCAATATCGTAGATTTTGGAGCCTTTCGCAGCAGCGATGAAAAGCGGAGCCAATTCAACACCGCCGAACGCCCTTACCGGTGAATTAACTCCCCCGGGCATAACAGCTTCGGCTTTAGAAAAGGCCCGGGTCGATTTTGACCAGTTTTTTTCTTCTCTCATATTAGATATATCGTATTGCATACCGCTTGATGCGTCAATTGTTACTCATATTATGTAAGTCCAGATTTTGGGGTTGGCAAATCGCTATTTTTCTTGCAAACTGAGGATAATCACGTATACTCTTTAGGTTTAAAAGTCAAAAAACGCGAAAAATTAGGAGTATTAATATGAATTTAATGAAGTGGTTTCGCAAAAATAATAGAAAAGTGATGGCTGTAGTTATCATTATTATTCTGTTTGGCTTCATTGGGGGTGAGTTTTTCCGACAACTCGGCCAAAGAAGAGCAGGACTGCATAAAACAATAGCCTATTTCGGTGAAAACAAAAAAATAACAAACAATGACCGTGTTTTGGCTCAACAGGAACTGGGCATTCTAAAATCCCTGGGAGCGGATATACTGCTGAAAAACGTTCAAACCTCACTGTTCCGCCAGCCGGATTTAAGGGCGTTTTTATTAGGCGAACTGTTGTTTTCAGAGAGAGGAATTTCTCCTCAACTTATCAATAAGATAAAACAAACAATAATAGCAAACAGGTACAGGATAAGTGATAAACAAATCAGCAATGTTTATAGAGGCCCGGTCAGCAAGGATATATATTGGCTGTTGCTGAAGAAGGAAGCCGAACAGGCAGGCATCAGGGTCACAAAGGAAGAAGCCGGTACTTTACTCGGAAGAGCAATACCATCGCTTTTTAACGGTACTTCGTATTCACAACTAATCGAAACAATGGTAAGCCGACAAGGGATTCCGGAAAGTAAAATACTTGAAGCGTTCGGCAAACTTCTGGCTGTTTCGGAGTATGCTAAAATAATGTGTTCAACTCAGAATATTACAAACTCCCAGATAATGCACAGTGTAAGCTGGGATAATGAAAGGTTTGACGTTGAGTTTGTAAAAATGGATTCTACAGTTTTTGCCGACACTCAGGACAAGCCGAGCGAAGAAGAAATGGTCGAACATTTTGAAATGTACAAAAAGTTTTTCGCAGGTGAAATATCCGACCAAAATCCTTACTGCTTCGGATATAAGCTGCCCGACAGGGCTAAGCTCGAGTACATCGCGGTCAAATTCGAGGATGTTTCAAAAATTGTGGCCGCTCCTACGCAACAGGAAAAGGAAGAATATTACCAAAGACACAGTCAACAGATGACAAAACAGGTGCCGCTGGACCCGAATGACCCGAATTCTCCGATGATTGAAAGAACCAGAAGCTATGGAGAAGTGGCAAGTGAAATTTCAAAGATACTACTGCAAAACAAAATCAATTCAAAGGTCGAGCAAATAATCCAGGAAGCAAAAACCCTTACCGAAGTAGGTTTCGAAGAAGTTCTTACCGACACTCTCAGTGACGAGCAGTTCCGCCAGGCCGCATTGGGCGGTGATTACAAAACTGTTGCCGAGAAACTAACTGAAAAATACAATGTAACTGTATATTCAGGACAAACCGGACTGCTCAGTGCCGACGATATGCAGGTGGACAAACTCTTCTCAAGACTGTATCTGAGAAGTTACGGATACAATCCCGTGGGATTGTACATGATTATATTTGCAATTGCCCCCTTGGACAGCAGCGAACTCGGGCTCTTCGACATATCGGAGCCTAGAATGTACGAGAACATCGGACCGGTCAGAGATATATCCGAACTAACACAGCCAACGGACATCTCGGGAAGAATAATGGCTCTTGTACGAGTGATAGAAGCACAAAAAGCCGCTGAACCGGAAAATATAAATTATACCTACCGCAGAGATACACTTAAAATCGACCAGGAACAGGATATCGAAGCTGTTTATTCGGTAAAAGACCAGGTGATTGCAGACCTGAAGAAACTGGCGGCAATGGATATTACAAAGAGTAAAGCCGAGGAATTTATCACAGCGGTTGATACAAATGGCTGGAACAGTACCGTCATTAATTTCAACAAACTCTACGGACAACAGACAACACAAAACGAAAACAGCTCCAAAATATTCAGACTTCAAAACCTTACGAACCTACAGAGAATTCCCACTTCTGTCAGCAATACTTGGATTGCTCAAAGCCAGGGCGACCCAACGGCACAGTCGATAATTAATAATGGTGAAAAGGAACGTCAGCTTAGAGACCAGTTTTATTCACTTGTGCCACAGGATACCAATACAATTGAAAACCCGCCGGTAATTATGGAATTTAAACCGGACATGTGCTACTATTGCATAAAGAATATCTCGGTTAGACGTTTGGACCAGCAGCAATATGAAGCCACCAAAGCTCTGCAAAGCTACAAAGAAGACGTTGACGAAGCTCAGTCTTTGGCGGTGATACACTTTGCTCCGGAAAATATACTTAAGCGCATGAACTTCAAAGTTATAAATGAAAATGGAGAACCGGTAGATGTCAATACACCTGAGCCGACGGACGAAATCTGACGGAGTATCGCAATGACACGGAACCCAAAAGAAACACACTTGCTGCTTTTATTGACTGTGGGACTATGCGGTTGGCTAATACCCGGTGGAGGGTATTTTTTACTCAACGAAAAAAAACGGGCGATAATTATATTCACCACTATCACCCTGACTTTCTGTATTGGTCTATATATAGGCTCAATCGGGGTGATTGATCCGGTTGGTTCAAAATTTCCATATGCCGGCCAGCTTATAAATTCACCGGCGGTGGCTATTATAGGATACCATACTCGCGGTGGTGGTTATAATGTTTACGGCAAACCTCGTGAAATCGGCCAGCTATACACCGGCCTGGCAGGAATGCTTAACCTCCTGTGCATCATCAATGCAATTTATTTAGCCCACCTGCGCAGAACAAAAACCACTGGAGATTGAAATGACAAATGTAACCGTTTTTATAATGGCGGCCTTCACATCACCGGAAAATATCGGAACAGACCCAAAGTCTATGCTGTGGCTTCTGCCGATAACTACGGCAGTGGCTGTTGTATACAAAGCTACAAAACTGCAGACAATAACGTGGAAAAATTTCATCAAGGAGGTAACCACCTTAATTGGTTCGATAGCGGTTTTTCTAATCATAACGGCATTGGTTCTATACGTTTTTGCGTGGTTCACTACAGAATAAAGAACAAATCCAAATACTCTTTGGTTCGTAATTCTACTTCAGTCGATGTCAAGCTCCGCCGGCGTGCCTTCGAGAATACCTAATTCGACAAGGGCATTGTAGGCGGCTTTTTGCTCCGCTTCTTTTTTATTTCTCCCCCAGGCGCTTGGGAAATGACGTTTATCTACTATGACTGCGGCCTCAAAACACTTATCATGGTCGGGTCCTTTTTCATCAAGCAACTCGTAAACAGGCGTCGTATTAAGCTCTTGCTGTGCATATTGCTGTAATAATGATTTGAAATTACCCTGAGTTTGTCTGGCATCAGCCTGCTCAATTAATGAAGTAAATATTCTCAGGATAAAATTGCGTGCTTCCTTAAAACTACCGCTGTCAATATATATTGCAGCGATAATAGCCTCCAGCAAACCAGCTGCAAGGGAACCCGACAAGGCTCTGCTCTTAAACATACCTTTGCCAACATTTAGAAATTTATGAAGGTCGAGCTCTCTGACGATACTGGAGCAGGTCTTGCGGGAAACAAGCATGCTCTTTATTTTCGTCAGGTCCCCTTCCAAATAATTCCCAAAGCGTTCAAACAGTTGAAGACAAATAACCACCCCCAAAATCGAGTCGCCTAAAAACTCCAGCCTCTCATTGCTTAAAAGTCGATTCTCAACTGCTGAGGAATGGGTTAATGCCTTCTGTAAAAGCTCGGGATTGGAAAAATGATAACCTATAGTCTGCTCGATTTGCTGCAGAGTCTCTTCGTCCATTTAACTATATCCTGTCTCTAATAAGAAACTTGCGAGCAGATTACGAACACCGCTATTATCAGCGATTTTCGTAGTCGGCTCAACAAGAACAAATTGCATTATACAAAAGTCAACTCCGCATGTCAAGTACTTCAGGTGATACCGACTAATTGACCAGCTGAAGGCTTGCCAGGGCAACAAACTTGTCATCAACCATGTCAAAAACTCCGTCAAGACCGGTCACTGTAAAGATGCCCTTCGTTGCAATGGCAACATTGCAGAAAATAAGCTGGTGTCCGCAATCAACAAGTAACTTACGGAGCTTCAAAAGCTTCGAAAGGCTTGAAGAGGTTATGATATCGACGCTGGAAAAATCTATTACAACATCACAGTCGCCTCTGTCACGGACAATTTCAGTTACAGACGTCAGTTCATCCCCTATCTGCGGTTCCTGAGGCAGGTCAACAAGAATAATATTTTCCGACCAATTCTGAATACCCATTTTAGCACTCCTATCAATGCCAATTTTACGAATTACCCGTTGTATCGGTAAATATTTGGACAAAGTTAAGCAAAAAAAGAACCATATTGGGTTTATTTTATAACATTGCCCTATAAAAACCGGTTTTCGGCAGTGTAGGACCTGCTCTAACAGATAGCGGCGGGAAGAAGGCAAAAATCCTGAATATTCTTTCCAAAAGACAAGAAATTCAGTTTCTCAACGGCGGAAATAATTGATAAGCTATAAAATAATCGTCAAAATAATCGAGATTATTATACAGCTTGCTACAGGTATATAAACCCGCCAGTTTTTCGAGCCGAATTCAAAATCCCCCGGTAACTTAAAAAGACCGATTCGGCCGAGTATCATCACAACTGCACCAAGCAGCACAATTGTAATGCCGGCAAAAATCAGCAACTTACCAAATTGTTGAGGACCGAATTCCATAGTAATTTATCTTATAATAACTTTGAAAGTTATTCAACCGAACTGATAAAATATACTTTATGAACAAAGCTAAATTTGATATTCGTATCGGAACTTCAGGATGGTATTATAACCACTGGTCGGGCCTGTTTTATCCTGCAAATTTACCGAAGACCAGGTGGTTCCAATACTATGCAGAGCATTTTGATTCCGTTGAAGTAAACAACACTTTTCATCAACTGCCTAAACAGGAGTCAGTTAAAAAATGGTACGCACAGGCCCCGAAAAACTTTATCTACACGGTAAAAGCCAACCGATACATCACTCACATTAAGAGACTAAAAAACGCCTCAGATGCTCTTGAGCGGTTTTTCGAAACGGTCGACTTGCTAAAACAAAAACTTGGCCCTGTCTTATATCAACTGCCCCCCAGTCTCCAAAAAGACCTTGACCTGCTTGGCGGTTTCATCAGACTGCTACCCAAAAACCGAATCGCTGTCTTCGAATTCAGACACAAAAGCTGGTATTCGGATGATACTTTTGAACTGCTTAATAAATTTAATGTCGGCTTTTGTGTGCACGACATGCCGTCCAAACAATCCCCTCGCATAAACACAGGGAACATAATATACATTCGTTTTCACGGCTCAACAGAAAAATACTCGGGTAATTATACTAAATCCACTCTAAAAGACTGGGTACATTGGCTCAAAGAGCAAAATAAAAAAGCCCGCCGCATCTATATTTACTTCAATAATGATTTTAACGCTTTTGCCGTTGAAAACGCCAAGCAAATCAAAGAGCAAATACTAAAAGATAAAATTTTTCCATCTCATATAAGATGATAAACAAGGATAGTATAAATCGGATATTGCGAAAAGCTGGTTTGTCTCAATGCACCTTCAGCAGCATCGGGTCAGGTCTCTATAACGATTCATATTACGTCAATTCGGAAAAAGGCACATTTGTCCTGAGAATCGCACCGCCGGACAATATACCAAAGCTGTTTTATGAAATCGATATGATGAAATCCGAGGTCGCCATCCACAAAATGGTACGGGAAAACACCGACTTGCCAATGGCGGAAATTATCTATTATGATTTTTCAAGGGAAATCATCGACTCCGATTATCTCATAATGGAATTTCTACCGGGAAGTCCCGGGGCCTTCGACCAAAAGCAGTTAGGCAGGTATGTAAAACAGCTTCATACAATCAAAAGCGATGTTTATGGTTATCCCGACCGAGCTGTACCCACCTCAAAGAGCTGGCCCGACATTTTTTACACTTATGTTGACCTGATTTTCAAAGACTGCCTTTCGTGTGGAATTATTGACGATAACGAGTACGCCCATTTTATATCAATCTACCAAAAGCACGCCGAGACAGTTGAGCAGGTACATCCATGTCTTCTTCACCTCGACTTGTGGACTCAGAATATTCTCACCGTAAACGGCCGAATAACCGCGATTCTCGATTTCGACAGGGGGCTTTACGGCGACCCTGAGCTTGAATTTGCTGTGCTTGATACCTACGGATACAGCAGTGCCGAATTCTTTGATGGATACGGAAAACCACGCCCCACCGATTCAAAAGCCCAAATTCGCCAAAGACTTTACATAGTATATGAACTAATAAAATACGCATTTATCCGAACCGCGCGCGGCCGAAACTTAGCGACCGGCAGAAGCCATGTGACACAATGTAAAAAAATTCTGCAGGAAATTGAATAATGTACGACAAAGGATGAGAAATACAAAATCAATCGTTAAGCTCTTTCAAAGAAGAACATTTAAACCTTTGTCAATAGCGTATTGGCGAACGGATTCGATTTCATCCGATGTGGGCCTTCGGTTTATTTTACTGTGCAAAGAAGCTTCGAAGCAGGGACGGTACTGGTCCATTATGTTAATCGTCGTTTTAGGACTGATTTGCTCCGACAGAAAATCTATAATCTCAAAGCTGCCTGCCAACCGGTTCGGAAGAACCAGATGCCTGACCAAAAGCCCCCTCCTCGCCAGTCCCTCTTCCACTTCAAGGTCACCAACCTGTCTGTGCATTTCTTGAACCGCTGCGCGGTTTATCTCCGGGTAATCGGGTGCCTCGGAAAGCTCTCCGGCAATTGCCGAATCGGCATACTTCATATCCGGCATATAAATATCTATCGAGCCGGCAAGTAATTTCAGCGTCTCAACAGAATCGTAACCGCCGCTATTGTAAACTATCGGCAGGGTCAAACCTTTCGTTTTCGCCAATTCGATAGCCGCCATAATAGCTGCGACAACATGTGTGGGAGTCACAAGATTGATATTGCTGCAGCCGTAGTTTTGTAATTCAAGCATGGCCTGGGCCAATTGTTCAATAGTTATTTCCCGTCCTTGATGATAATGACTGATGTCGAAGTTCTGGCAAAAGACACAGCCCAAATTGCAGCCGGCAAAAAATATCGTCCCTGACCCGCCAAGGCCCACAAGAACACTTTCTTCCCCGAAATGAGGCCCGACAGAACTAACCACTGCTTTCTCACCTATGCCGCAAAAACCTTTTTTGCCTTCACTGCGATAGACTCCGCACTTGCGAGGACATAATACACAGGGATTCATACAAGCGGCAAGTTTACGAACAGAATCACTAAAAGCATCGGCATCAGCCGGCAAAAACACCATAATAACTTTTTCCCTAAACTTTGTGACAGCGACTCAGGCAAGAAGTTCCGGTGTTACCATCCAGTCAATTTGCCACTGGTCCGCCTCGGAATAGTTTAGGCATACGATACCCCCTTGTCTAAACGCCACCGTATCGCAAGATTCTCGCCCGCTCAAAAGAAGAGATGCCAGTTTACCCAAAAAAGGCAGATGACCCACAATCATAACATCTCGCTGGATGGAAACAAGTTCGTCTTTTAATGGGGTGACATCATCATTTGGCTCAAGTCCTTTGCGCGTAGTATGCGAGTCTTTTATCTCGACAACTTCAGCCAAAAGCTCGGCCGTCTGGACGGAGCGTTTCTTCCCACTGTCCCAAAGGTAATCGACACATATATTCAAGGCTTTTACGAACTTAGAAATTTTTTGAACGTCCCGAAGTCCTTCTTCGGTCAGGCTGCGCTCCGGGTCCGCTTCTTTCGAAGCTGCTTTAGCATGTTGGACAAGGTATAATTTCATTTTCATTTCCCCCTAAGTTCTACGTTAATTTATTGAATTAATACAACCAACAAACACAAAATCCCGTGAAACTGTAGTTCCATTGCAGCGTCGTTCTAAAATCTTTCCTTTCGAAAAAGCCTTAAAGTCTCTCGAATATGAAATCAGGCTGAACAGGGCCGCCCTTGAGCATCTCAAGTTTGGTAACTCCCGTCAACACCAGTCCGCTGCGATAACCGAAGTCGTTCGCCCCGCGGATATCAGAATCAATCGAATCTCCTATCATAATAACCCGCTTCAGTTCAATGGCTCTCTCAAGCCTCTTCTGCAGTGCCGAGTGGTTGTGCTCGAAAATCGGTGCATATGGCTTGCCGAGATATATCGGTTCGATTTTTGTCCCATAGACTTCCAAAGCCCGCTGAATAAATCTGGCTGTTGCCCCCGCCGCCAGTTTAATCTCTCCATTCGGAGCGGGAAAGTATTCGTCCGGATTAGGCACGACCAGCGGCGAACTCGGATTGGCTATGAAGTAATTGACGACAGCATTGATAACCGGTTCCCAGTCATAATTTTCTTCTCCGGTTATAACACCGGCGCATTTCGGCAGCTCTTCGATATCTCGTGTTACCACAAGCCCTGCATTCTCAGCATAGCAAGGGTCGCCAAGCTCACCCATTACCAGAAACAGTTTTCCCCTCAGGTTGAATTTATCTGCTGTCTCAACCAGTCCATGGCCGCAGGAGGTTATCTCTTCAGCGGCAATCTCAATCCCGCACTTTTTCAGGTAATGACATTTTTCTTCTATGGAGTGGTTGCCGTCATTGGTCAAAAGCGAAAATGGAAATTTCCTTTCTCTTAGTTTTTCGATTAGTTCCCTGCCCCCCGCAAGAGCCGCCTTAGAAAGAAGCAAAACCCCGTCAATATCAAGAACCACTGCATCAAATTCATTCTCATGCTGGTCGAACCAGCCCCCAAATGATGGTACGACATTTGTTTGATCATCCCCTTCAGGGTCAACCGGATTATTATGGGCTGCACGCATAGGAATAGCAGGATATAACTTCCATTATTTTATCACGAATTAGTTCCACTGGATTATTAGCTATCTTTTCAGCCCGCACTTTGTGGTATTGTCCCGGCATATACTGGCTCAGCAATGTAAGAGGTACAGGTCTCTGAGATAAATTTTCAAACAATAGATTCAAAGCCTTCTCTATCTCCGGCTGCGGCCAATAGTATCGCACCCGGTCGCTATAGCTGTATTTGCGGCAGTAGTGCAGTTCATCATCACTGCCGTGGTAATGTTTCTGCCAATGCTTCGGATTTTTTACCATTGCTTCTTCAATGGTTTCAACGATGTCGGACAAATTGACGCCTCCCTTATTGCCCAGCCACTCTTTTTCCATTGCCGCCAGGGCGAAAATCGCCTCCCGCAGCGCAAACGTAAGCCACGGCCCTACCTTTAATATGGAAAAGTGGTCTTCGACCATTTGCTTAAGGGCTTCGGCGCTCTGGTAATCGGTCGAATGTGCTTCATAAACGATTCTCTCATACCTCTCTATCAACTTAGAAAGTGCATTTGCCTTCTGGCGGTCGTATGCGAAAACCTGTGCATCGCCGAATTCGACGCCGGGCTGAACAACAACACCGATTACTCTTTCCCACGCCGACTCAAGGCCTTTTTCAATAAACGCCTCTTTTGTAACAGCAATTGTCCTTTCTGCATCTTCTGCACTGGTAGGGACAACTTCCTTTTCCGCTTCCTGTGCACCGCCCGGAATAGGAACTTCAGTACCGATTATATAAATCGGGGCCGGCGACCCTGCTTGTTTATTGGAATAAGTCTCCTCTGCAACCTTGCATAGTTTAGCCGAACGTTCGGCTACTATCTCATCATCGAAAGGCGTATGTCTGTCACCGCTGTCGTCGGCGCACCGCATACTCGTATCAAGGTGAATTTTTGTATATCCGGCCTCAATATAAGCCGCTATTAAATCACGCGCCTTCGTCATGGCACTATCGGCAGGCTCATTCTGCCAGGCATTCGGCCCAAGATGGTCACCGCCGAGAATAATTTTCTCCACGGGAAAATCCATTTCTTCGGCAATTGTCTCGACGTATTCAACGAACTGCTGCGGATTCATTCCTGTATAACCGCCGAACTGGTCGACCTGGTTGGATGTCGATTCAATCAGCACCACCTTCCCATCGGCCTTTCCCTGCAGCATAGCCGCCTCTAAGACAAACCTGTTCGCCGAGCAAACAGAACATATCCCAACTGCCTTTCCCTCTTTCTGACCGGCCGCAATATCTAAAAGTTCGCCACTGCTCATCGGATTTCTTTTCTCCAAAAATTATAAATATTCTTCTAAAGATTAACCGGCGATTACCTTAAATTCTTTTTGCGACTGGTACAACGGCCTGTCATAAATCTTAACGCCCTTGACCACCCGGCTGATAACGCCTGCCTCCGATGGCGAGTCCGGTTTCAATCCGTAAGACAAAGACTTGAAAACGCCTAACTCCTGTCCGACGGTAACATAGGCCGGCGGCAGGTAGTCGTCGGGTATCCCCTCGATGCCGTGCTCGAATACCAGGTCGCAGAGTCCCTGCAGCTCGTCGTCTGCTTTTTTACATACCGCTATCTTTTTCATCCCGATGCCTTTGCCTTTGACTCCGGCCATAAGGTCCGTTTCATACTTCCTTACAAATGTCTCTTCGCTGAGAAGATAGACGACAAGTGTTTTCTCATCTATTACCGCTTCCGGCCCGTGACGCAGTCCAAGGAACGAATCGAACTTTGCAACGACCTTACCGCTCGTTTCTTCCTGAAGTTTCAGGTGACACTCGGTCGCACAGCCTTTGAGAGTATTTGACCCTAAAAAGACAGCCCTTCCAAAGTCCTCCTGGCAGACGGCGTTCATATCGTCGCTGTATTTATCCATAAGAACTTCACCGGCCTGGGCGACCTTCTCAATTATTGTTGCTGTGGCGTCAAGATTCTTAATCGTTGCAAGGCACTGCCCCGCCACGACCATACTTGAAAATGAAGATGTCATGGCTAAACTGCGGTCGTTCGTTTTTTCCGGCAGCAGAATCATCAGCGAATCGACCTTTTTGCCCATCTGCGCAAGCTTGCCGTCCTTGTTGCATGTGATTACGATATGTTTTATATCAGCCTTCGATTCCTCGCCGAGAGTAAAAGTCCCGACACTTTCCGGTGAATTGCCCGAACGCGCAAAATGCACGAGGAAATATTTCCGCCCAGCCTGAAACGCCGATTCCGGGTCAGTGATAATGCTTGTTGTGGCAATGGACTTGGTATCGTACCCGGAGGCCTTGTTGAATAAATCCACCAGCGACAGACCGATGAATTCCGACGTCCCCGCACCCGACAGAATAATCTGCCTGTCTTTCTCATCACCGAGGAATTTAATGATTTCGTCTTTTTTATTCTTCATAATCTCCAGCGTTTGTCGCCACATCTCCGGCTGCTGGTAGATTTCCTGAGGTGTTGATTCAACCCCTTTGGCTTTTTGTTCGGCTTCGGGAAGTTCTATTAAAGCTTTTAACGCGTTCGACATCTTAAAGTCTCCTTATAAATTCATCTCTTTCAGTTATTCTGCTGGGCTTTTATTCGGTGGGCTTCGGCTAATGCCAAAGCAAAATCTCTCACATCTTTAACCGGCACCGAAGGTATGCTTTGCTCGTCAGATATTTTTTCCGCATCGGTGTCCTTGAGCGGAAACATAATAGTCTCTTTAATTGTCTTCGGTATATCCGAGCCTTTATCGCCGATGATTGCCGAGATAAACGGCTTATCTGCAAAGGCTTCTCTGCCATACTCTCTAAGACCTGCATCT
>Ga0272442_10004526_pt1 | contig 19023 bp, 15 predicted proteins | sample SSMForm2O_FD_200262 | JGI IMG/M metagenome (GOLD analysis project Ga0272442, IMG submission 200262) | Marine sediment archaeal communities from Little Sippewissett salt marsh, Falmouth, MA, United States - SSM-Form-2O | ecosystem: Environmental > Aquatic > Marine > Wetlands > Sediment ... | reverse complement strand
CTCTCCGTCGTCTATACGCGTCAGGACAATGGGCAGAGAAAAGATCGACCAGCCGACCAAGATCAGGAGCGGTGGCACCACGGCTAGGAGGTACCACAGATTCCGGCGCCACCACTTTGGATGGGGGCCCCAACCTCGATCGATCCGCCGCTTTTGGTTGCGGGCCTCAATCAGGAGGAGAATGCCCAGGAAAACGAGCGGTCCGCTGACCATGAATCCTGCCAGATCGCGACCGATGGTCAATCTTCCACCCGTGACACTGATATCCAAGAAGGATATCGTGAACAGCCCGCCAGCGACAACGATCAGCCATCCGCCTACGCGTGGCCATCGTATCCCGACCAGGGTCAGTGCCAGAAATGCCGTACCGGGAATCAGGTAGAGCAGACGAATGTAAAATGGGCCCCACCAGCCCTCGTGATACATCTCACCAACACTCCAATAACACCAGAATGAGGTGAGGATAATGAGGAGCGCTTTCCCAATCCTACCAGGAGTCCGATCGTTAAAGAGCTTTTTGATCACGGGTCATCTCTCAAGTTCGGTCTATCGTGATAGCGGCATCCACACCGTCATCTCGCCCTCGGTGCGATTGCCCCAGGCGTAATAGGGTACCAGGCGGATATCGATCTGTTCCGGTTCGGGGTTCTGCAGGTCGCGGTAGAGTCGTTCCGACCACTCGCCCTGCGGAATGCGCTCCGCCCGGCCCTCAAGGACTGCGACGCATTCCCCCAGCAGTTGTGCGTCGATCCGGGGTTGCAGCTCGATGTCGGCTGGAATGCGAATATCCAGAACCCCGACCCCGTCAGGCAGGTCAGCAGACTCAAGACAGTAGACCACCGGCCCCCGCTGAACCGCGACCTGGTTCAGTGTCTCCTCGACAAAGGGATTCGCTTCCAGGAGCCGCGATACCATCGGGATCTCGATCTCGACAGTGTCACCTGCCGACCACGCTCGGCGTATCTCGCAGTATTCACCCGGTCTTGCCTCGACACCAGCCGTCTCGCCATTGACCATCACTGCTGCGCTATTCGCCCACCCGGGGATGCGGAGCATTAGCGCGAACTTGGGCGCCTCGGTTGCGCGGATGTCAATCCTCACGTGACCGTCCCACGGGTAGTCGGTCTCCTGTTCGAGGACGATCTTTGCCCCGTTGGAAAGCCTGGTGTTGAGCACACTGGCTCCGTAAAGGTTCACCCACACGACTCCATCCGAAGCGTTCTCGCCGTTGGAAACAGAGTAGGCATAGCTGTTGACCTCGGCGATGGTCCGCACCACATTGGGCGGGCAGCAAAAGCAGTCGATATACGGCTGGCGTGTGCGCGACCAGCGCAGCTGATAGAGCTGTTCCTGATCCCTGAGAACGCGCATGGGATTGGTGTAAAAGAACCTCTTGCCATCCAGGCTAATGCCGCAAAGGAGACTGTTGTAGAGGACCCGTTCCAGAACATCGGCGAACCGGCCTTCACCCGTCAGTTGGAGCATGCGCCAATTCCAGAGGCCGTTGCCGATGTTGGCACACGTTTCGCTGTGCGAGGTCACGTTGGGCAATTCATAGGAGTAGCCGTAGGCTTGGTGGGTACGAGTGATCGCCTTCTGATCCTTCGATCCGTATGGCGAAGCGCTGTCGAACCGAGCGCCGCATGCTCCCGTGACGTACATCTTTTGTCCGGTCACGCTGTCCCACAGGGAGAGAAGCGTCTTGAGCAGGCTCTCGTCGCCTGTCTCGGCGACGACATCTGCTACGCCCGCATAGAGATAGTTGGCGCGAACCGCGTGTCCCACAGCCTCGCTCTGCTCGCGCAGAGGAATCCGATCCTGGTTATCGTCTCCGCCCTCCTTAAGGAGGTCTCGGATCTCAATCAGGTTCTTGGCCAGATCGAGATAGCGCGCATCGCCCGTCGTCCGGTACATCTCGACCACCCCCATGTAATGGGAAGGACAGATGGCGTTGCGCGCGAGTTCTGCGGTGGCAGTCTCATAGTAGTCGTAGAGATAGTCTGCGGCCTTGCGGGCGACGTCGAGTAGATTCGTCTTGCCGGTGGCTCGAAAGTGCACACAGGCGGTTGTCATCAGATGACCAAGATTATAAGTCTCAAAGTCCATGCGCTCGGTGAACTCGCGGGCCTTTTCCATTCCGTGGCGTTGTTCAATGATGACCGGTGTATGGAGATAGCCGTCCTCGCGTTGCGCTTCTCCGATGACCTCGACGATCTCGTCCATCAAGCGGTTGAGCGTTTCGTCTTTGGTCATGCTATAGATGTAGGCGGCGGCCTCGAGCCATTTGTAGAAATCCCCATCGTTCCACTTGGGTCCACGGTGGCGTCCTTCAGCCCGCCCGGTGGCGATCAGAAAGTTTTGATAAGCAAAGCTTATCTCGGTACTGCTCATAAGCTGCCACATATTGGGGACCATGACCCTGGCACACTGGTCGAACTTGTTCCCCCAGAATCCGTGGGTCCACTGCACATCGCTCAAGTCGACACTGCGGAGCCTGACATACGGGCTCAAAGTCGTGTTCACCAGACCACGGCCCAGGCAGAGCGCGCCGCTGAGGGCCGCGACACCGGTTTCATTGTGTGTCAGTTTCTTCTTCATCGTTGGATTTTTTCCATCATCACAGAATATCCGCCAGATATTGCACTGCCAGTTCAGGACTTGTGAGAATCGGTACCTTTTTATCTTCATCTGCAAGTTGATTGACCACACGGGCCATAGATGCCTGTGCCAGTAAAATCACATCCACTTGTTGAGATAACGCTTTTAGGGCTGAAGCGACCGATTCATCGTGCAACTCGGGGTTGCCACTCATTAAAGCATCAAAAGCGCCTTCACATAACCGGGAGGTCAATTCGATTTCCTTTCCGGCAAGAATCGCCCTCCTGCGCACCAGATCGCTCGTGGGTTCGAGCGTCGTTGACAGTGTTGCCACCACGCCGATCTTGCGGTCCATCTGCACCGCTCTATCCGCCATCGGTTGGTCAACCCGTAGAACAGGCACCTTGACCAGCGTTGCCGCAGTTTCCACTGCCGGGCCGATCGACGAGCAAGTTACCAAGATGAAATCCGCACCTGCTTCTTCCGCCGAAACCACATAGTTCACAACTCTGCGAGAGGTATCTGGAGTCAGTTTCCCCCGTTCGATGGTGTTTTTGATCAGGCTGTCATCCGAGATGTTAAAGACCGCGACATCCTTGCCAGCCAGATGTTTATCTGTCAATTCCTGGAATATGGGCACCAGAGTCGCAGACGTATGGATTAGTCCCAGTTTTTTTGTCATATCGCTTTTCCTTTCCGTAGCCTCCAAAACAGGTTTCATCGCCAATGGCACTATCTATTGGGGTGACGCCTTCAGCGCCCAAGATACTTGGCCATCCGTTGCATCGCCTCATCAATCTTGTCAAGATCGTGTACCAGTGGGCCGTAGGACAGACGAACGGCCTGTCGGAGCGTCGCGCCAAATCCCCAGCCCGGGACCACAATCACACCAGTATTCTCCAGAACATTGCGGGTAAAAGCCGAGCTTTCGACATCCGTTCGCACGACGGTGTAGAGTCCGCCCTGCGGAACCAAGCAAGGCATCCCTAGAATGCTTTCGACGGCACGAACCGTTCGCTGGGCCGCGGTTTGATAGAATCTAGCAGTCTGGCGAATGTAGCGCTTGATGTTGTCACTGGCAATCCCACGGGAAATATAGTCTGTCAGCGCCATTTGATGGAGGGTGTCTGGGCAGAGAATACTCGACCCTTGGACCGCCTCCAGCGCCTCCACGATCTCCACCGGCGCCTCCACCCAACCAAGCCTTCGGCCCAGCCCACGACACCACTTGGAATTGGAATGGATGGAGAGGTAGTTGTCGTTGGGACCCCAGGAAAAATAGTCCGGCGGCTTTTCCCCCCAGATCAATGCCTTGTAGGCAAAGTCAATCACCAGAAAACTGCCTGTCTCTTGGGCTGCCTCCAAGATTGCTTGGACAGTGGCCATGGAAGGGATCTGTGAGGTTGGATTGTCCGGGGCACACAAGAGGATCACCTTGGGTCTTTCCCGACGGACCAATGCAGCAAACTCATCCCTTCTCTCATCCGCTACATAGCGCCAATCATGCGTATCCAGCACGGGGAAACGCATGATCCTCACACCTTCCAGGGAGGAGACCTGTGAAGGATAGTTGCAGTAGGATGGATCCGGTAGCAGGATCGTATCACCGGGATCAAGGAGGATACGCATCAGGTCAAAGGTCATCTGGGAAGAACTGCACCCAATCGCAATGTTCTCCGTCCCCAGTTCCATCTCCTGACCATAGAGGTGTTTTTCGAAATCCACAAGGGCGCGCCGACATTCTGGCATCCCAATGGTGGGTGGGTAGGCACCACTGGCATGGAACCGCTGTGCGTCATCAACGATCTGGGCATAGGCATCACGCATCTCGTCTGGAGCCTCGTGATTGACCCAGCCACCGGAAAACGAGATCACCTCATCAGGGTTGAGCCCGACTTGCTTGAAGAACTGCGGATTGGCCAGATCCATGATCTCACGGACGGGTGACGTCATGTTCTTGAACGAGATAACGCTTTTCGAAATAGTGGGTTTCATGCTTTCACCTCTTGAACGACGTGGTTAATGCTTTTTTCGCGATCACCTTTTTGGCAGCATTGACAATATCTACGACCCCGATATGGTATTTGTCGAGCAAAGGATCCGGGAGCCCTGACTCGGGATACACACCCCGCAGCCCAATCCTCACAAGATGCGCCGGCATCTCTTCTGCGCTGACCTCGGCAATTGCGCTGCCAAGCCCACCAATGATATTGTGATCTTCTACCGTGACTGCTGCGCGGGTTCTTTGAAGTACTGCGGTAATTGATTCAACATCTAGCGGCCTTAGGGTGTGCACGTCCACCACAGTTGCGTTGATGCCCTCGTGTTTCAAGCGATCTGCTGCCTCAAGCGCCCGATTCATCACAAATCCCATGACGAAAATGGCTACATCACTTCCCCAATCTCTCAGAATCCTGGCTTGCCCAAAACTAAAGGGTACTCCGCCATCATCGGCTACGACCGGATCCCTCCCGCTCCCGATTCTGATAAAGCACGGTCCTTCTATTCCCGCCACGGCTCTTACAGCTTCTTTCACTTGTGACGCATCTGCCGGAACGACAATGTTGACCCCCGAGATGGTTCTGACGATTCCGACATCTTCAAAGAACTGATGGGTGACGCCCTCTCGTTCCCCGGATGCCATCCCCCCATTGGCTCCGACGAATTTCACATTCAAGTTGGGATACGCAACAAACGTCCTGATCTGTTCACACGCTCTCATCGTGATGAATCCCGAGTACGTAGCAAAAAAGGGAATCAAACCGCATGAGGCAAGTCCGGCAGCCACACAGACGGCGTTTTGCTCTGCGATTCCAACATCAAAGAACCGATCCGGGTATCTCTCCTGGAAATCCCCTGCTTTGACAACAAGGGCAGAATCAGCACACACCAGCACGATTCTCTTATCTTTTGCCGCCAATTCTATGAGTGTATCGCGGAACGCAAAGCGGGTGTTTTCCTGTCTTGCTGTCATTCCACGCCTCCTAATGCCATCATGGCTTCTTGGTACTCTTTTTTGGTCGGAGTGCGTTTGTGCCATGCATTGTTGCCTTCCATATAGGGAACGCCTTTTCCTTTTAGAGTATGGGCGACAATGATCGAGGGGGTATCCGTCGCCGCTTGAGCAGCCTTTACTGCTTGTAGAATCTCTGCGATACTGTGCCCATCCACTTCCTGGCAGTGCCAGCCAAAGGCTTCTACTTTGGGAAGCAAGGGCAAAATCCCACTGATATTCCGGACCGCCCCCCCACTCTGATATTCATTGTTGTCGACAAGCACGATCAGATTCCCGACATTGTGGTGCTTGGCGGCCATCAATGCTTCCCAGATAACCCCCTCATTCAGCTCACCATCGCCGGTAACCACATAGGTGAAATACGCTTTGCCCTGGAGTTTTGCAGCCAGCGCCATTCCTAGCCCGATGGAGATCCCGTTGCCTAACGACCCGGCCGTGGCATCAATCCCCGGTGTCTTTTGCACATCAGGATGCCCCTGCAAGATCGAATCTATATGCCGCAGAGTCGGATAGACATCTGGAGAAAAATACCCCTTCCGAGCTAATGCCGCATATACAGCCGGGCAAGCGTGCCCTTTCGATAAAATCATCCGATCGCGATCTTGCCATTGGGGTCGAGAGGGATCGACCTTCATAGTGCCAAAATACAATGCCGTAACAATATCAGCTACTGAGAGCGACGGGCCCGGATGCCCATCTCCCGAGAGATGAGTCATGGTTACAATATCGCGTCTTATGAGACGTGCCCAGACCTCAAGTTTTCCAATGTCTGTTTCCATATCGTAATATCCCTCAACAATTGAGATAGCTCAAAAAGGGCCAATTGGCGCAACTGCAGCTCACCTGCTCGTGCGGGCAAATCACTTATTGCTCACACTCGATCTCATCAAACCATACTCCTGACTGTAGATGATGTTCTATCGCTCGACGCACGAATGGAATTGTGTTCTCCGGAAGTGCGTTGAGTGGACACCATCGCAGATCATCACATTCGGCTCGCGGGTACGCTTCACCTCTCCACCGGCACGCACTCAGAAAAAAGTCTATGCCCTCGCCTGTGGCAGAATTGTAATGGGTAACGCCCACAACCTGTAGGTCGGCTTGATCAATTTCTACGCCTATCTCTTCCCAACATTCGCGGATGGCTGCCTGTTTGACGGCCTCACCCCCTCAAGATGTCCTCCGACCGGGCCATAGTTCCCATCCTCAAACCCGGTGTTGGCTCTTTTCATCAGATTGTCAAGACCTCCAGATGTGGATGGGCGCACCAACGATTTAGTTGAGCGACTGGCGAGCTTCCGATGGAGCCTACGCAGCATATCTCATGGCTTTCCCACAAAGTCTTCAATTCATACCGAGATTAGCCGTTCCATTCCATAGGCAGATCCAATCCAGGATACCCACGATGTACGGACAACACTGTATCTGCGAATAGCCTCTCGAGGCTTATCAGGCAGTTGTCCAGATCCCTGTCCTCATCATGATGCATTATGACAGAACGAATTCGCGCTTCTATTCGCTCTGGTACGTATTGAAAGCTTGCTATGCGTTTCGTGAGCCATTTCTCATCAGAAAACCACACATGATTGAGGGCAAACAACACACGAAACAACTTTTCAAGGAGAGTGTACTTGTACCTGAGAAACAGAAAATAGTCGTTCCGGAAAGCCGCTTTCTTGAGCCACCCTAAACCATACAGTGAAAAATGCGCATCATTGATTGCTTTTTCGACCCTGTATTTTGCACGCGCATCAGAATACTGAGGGATCGCCTTTTGCAGTCTGTCTATTGTCTCGTTTGGATCATGCAATTCCTTGACGGTTGACAATCCACCGGGGATAAACTCTGGGCAACCGAAATCACTCTCCAACCTCTGCAAAAATGACAGGATTACCGGTATGCTCATCCAGTTGAAATCGCATCGTACATTGCTAATCGCGATTCCATCACCGCGACTGTACTCGAAATCTACATCAAAGTAAATGAAATCAGAGAATCCGAGGCTGGCGTATGCCTTTTGCCTAGCTTGAGGTGAGGGCAATTTGCCTTCAACGTAAACACAAACATCAATATCAGACAGTGCATCTTCTTGCCCACGAGCATGTGAACCTGATAGCCCAATAGCACTTGTGCTGTCAATCAAATGCACAAGATTGACGACGTTGCTTGTAACGATGTTATATGCTTTTTCTTCTGCTTGTTGCTCACTCATCAGCGTCCCCGTAGCGACCCGACTCTGCGTTAGGCTGTGCCACTCCCTGCCATTATGCGACTCTCATACTCAGGATGGGCTCGTCACTGTGCATCTCCTGCCAGAGTGCGCAAATCTAATGGTACAACCTGGATCTCGCCTGCGCACGTTCCTTCGCTCAAGATATCCAACCACGTGCCGGGAGACGTAAAGGACAGCGCCTCATCAGTATAGTTGAGCGCGAACCACAAGCGCTCGTCTGGCCCGACGCGCTGGTGAACACGCAGCCCGGCGGGTGTTTCGCAAAGGCCGGAACCCCGGTCTCGGTATACAGGTGCGTTACCACTGCGGATAAACTCTCTCCGTGTAGAGATGCCCCGACATAGATGACTCGGTCTTTGCCAAAGCGGTTGTCAGAGTCGATCTCTATTCGGCTAAAAAAGCCTCATCGCTCATCTTGTCAAGCCACTGCTGCTGCTTGGCGCGCCTCGCCAGATAAGCAGCAAACAATCCATCGGACGTTTCCCTCATGGTGCGCTTGTTATTGGTATAAGGGTCGTCATGGGTGGCCGCATCGACCTGTTCGATCCACTCCTGCGGCAGCGATGCACCTCCATTTAGTGCGCCCGATAGGCCGCTCGAAACGGCCGCGCTGCAATCGGTATCACGTCCCATATTGACGGCGTTGATGATCGATTCCTTTGGATCGCCTTTGCTAAAGACAAAAATGGCCACACCCTTGGGGATGATCTCGTTGGCCTGTGCCATGTCGTAGACAATGTGTTTCCCGCCATAATACACTTTGTCAAATTCCTCACAGAACGACTGGAAATCACCGGCTTTTTGGGCAATTTCAATACAGCGCTCAAGATCTTTTTGGATCGTGTCGTATCTGCCATAAAGCCCGGCGGCTTCTCGTCTGTACGTCGTATATGATCTCATGACGTCCAGCACCGAGTCAAGAGTGGCATCTGGCGCGCACGCAGCGGCGACGCCGGCGTTGTACAGCGCCGCCCAACATAGCGCTGGCACGTTGTCGTAAGCATACAATCTGCCGATGTCATAGGTGTCAATCGCCGCACGTTCAGGGTCACCTGCATTGATGAGACCGATGGGGTGAGCAGCCCGTCCCACAGCGTTGACGTTTGGGAAAGGCCACATGGTACCCAGCATGGTGCTGGGGCAGCCAGCCTGGGCAAGGTTGCACAGGGCCACGTCAAAAGGCTCCTGCTTGTAGACGGCCTTCTCTGGATCGAGGTCGCGTTTCCAGACCCGGACGAGGTCGCCGGCCGTTATCCTATCCCCCTTTTCAATGATCGCGGTGGACATCAGCTTTTGACGTTCGATGCCATCCTCGGTGGTGCCGCCTGGAAACCTCCAGCCCTTGAACCAATGCTTGTACGGCAGCATTTGATCCAGCCAGCCATACTTCTCCTCAATGTCCTTACGGTCCCAGCCTTCGACGGCCGCGCCCATCGCAGAACCGATCCAGGTGGACGCTATACAACCAAAGAATTTTTCCTTCAGCGTAATCACCTCATTCCTCCATCAAGATTCGATCGAACACTCATGTCTAGCATAGTGTAGACTGAGCTGGCGCTTGACAAACATGCGACTTGGCGTACGAATTCCTTTCGTTCAGGGCTCTTTCAACCCTCTTCCGGTACACCGAATTGGCTAGATCGAAACGCCGGAATCCCTGAGAATCCGACGGATCTCGTCAGGCTCAACTTCCCTCAAGGGCACGTCGTTTTTTGCGCTCACCGCTGCGGCTGTCCCCGCCGCATGACCAATCTCCATCATATTTCCCATGCTTCGTCCGGCGACAAACCCACCGTGGGTCGCCGAGCAACAGCGCCCCGCCACCAGGAGCCTGTTCAGACCCAATGGAAGCATCGCGCGGTAGGGAAATCCAAATCCGGATTTCATCTCGGCCTTGAACCGTCCTACGTCGTCCATACCACCGTATTTCCTCGCCACCGCATCCTCGAACTCGTGGCCGGTTTCTGCGTCCTCCCGCGTGACCACGTATTCTCCAACGATCCGCCGGCTGTCCCGCACTGCTACCTGGTAGCCTATGCGTGAGAGGTAGCACGCCTCGAGCCCGGGTATGCGCCTTTCACGGGCGAATCTCACAAAGTCCACGGCGATCTGGACGCCCGCTCTCTCGGCAAGCGTGAGGTCACGCACGCTGGTACCGTCTATGTTCTCCATCCAGTCCGGCCCGCCATTGTTGACCGAAACCATGCCGGGTACCGTCGCCCGGTCGAAGGAATACCATCGAGCCGTGTGATATCCGGCCTTCCTGGCTTCCTCGATGATTGCTCGAAATTCCGGCGCGTCGGGCGCGCCGAGTGCTGCGACGCGGTCTACATCCACATTGGCAAGGGCAAAGACAAGAGCGGGTAACATGAATGTGCCGTCGTCATCCCTGCCCGCTTTCATCTGCACGTTCGCCAGATGGGCGACATCGCCGTCTCCGGTGGCGTCGATGAACCTGGTCGCGTGGTAGATAGTCTTGCCACTTTTGCCGGTCGTCACAACGGCAATGAGATCCCCGTTTTCAACCACTACCTCCGTTACCGGGCTGTAGAGTCGGTAATAGCAGCCGGTGGATTCCAGGAGTTGATACGCCGCCAGGCGGACGTAATCGGGATGGAGATTGAGGTTGTCGTCGAAAAGAAAGTTGTGTTTGCTCCCTTCGGTATATGCGTCTGGGCCGTAGGAGGTAACGAGGTCAACAAAACGGCCAACGATTCCGCCCCGCGACCCATCGTCGAGCATGATCCGGTTCCACGGCATCCACATGGTGAGAGATCCCACTCCCCCCAGGAAAGGACGTCCTTCCAGCAGGAGCGTGCGTGCTCCCAGGGCTGACGCGCCTGCCGCTGCCCCGAGGCCGGCAGGGCCTCCGCCAACAACAATCACGTCGAATGTGGTCTCATCATCATCGGCTACTAGCGAAGCCATTCCAGCCTTCGAGTCAGTCGCCACCGATCCTCCTGTCGCCTGCTGGACGCCCGCCCGCCGCTTCAAGGAGACGTAGCCCTTCACCCACGGCCTCAAGCCGTTCAAAGGTAGCCGCGTCGTAATGTCCGAGTGTGATGCCAGCCGCCCCGCACTCCCATGCAAGACGAATGCCTTCAATGATTGTTGCTCGCGTGGCGCCGGATTTAACCCCCGTGCCCGAGTAGAGGGGTATCTTTCCGTAAATCACGCGCTGAACACCATTCAAAAACCGCCGCTTCTGATCCAGATACAGAGGGTCGCCGAGACACTCTGAATAGTTCGAAGTGCGTACGCCATCCACGACGCTCCGCAACCGTCTGAGGTCCAGGCCGGCATACTCTGGATGGGTCGTGACGTACAGATTGAGTCGCAGTTCAACCTCCGGCCTGATTTCATGGATGGCTCTGTGGATTCGCCCGTACATGGCCGCGACACTCTCGCACCGAAAGACCAACCATTGAAAGAGCTCCGGGGTCTCGACAAGATATCCGCTCTCGCTCGTATCCCCTTCTTCGATGTAAGTCCTGCGATTGCCGTCGCCCATCGCCTCACGATCACCCGCGAGGGTATTTTTCAGAACGGCCTGAATCCGCGACAAGTCGATCCCACGGCTCTCTGCCACAGCACGACAACTGGCACAAAAGCAGCCGGCCAGTTGGCTCACCCGTCGTGGCCAGTGATGGCTTGTGACGCCCGGAAAGCCTCGGTAATCCATATGGGATTGGTGCGAAGCATCGTACTCGTGCTTGAGAAACGGAACCGGCATGGGATAGGGAATCATGCAGCTCTGCACATAGTCTACGCTGTAGCGCTCAACGACATCGGAGAATAACGACACGATGTATTCAGAGACATCAGGATGATTGAAGCAGAGCGGTCGTGCTCCATCCACATGAAGCCCCGTGAGAGGTTCGCCATTGATGTCGCGTTGCACGCAATCCGGAAACTCGGCAAGTGCTCTCTCCGCGCCGACGAGCGTGTGCGAAATCTCAAGGCCTTTACGCATGTTACGCCTGTTCGCCTCTCCCGTCAAAACCTCAAGCCAATCGTGGTCGCGCAAAAAGTCTCGGTCAGAGAGTTCGGGGGTGATTCTGCCAAAGCGTTGCGGTTGCGGATGCCAGTACACCCGGCTGTCCTCCGGCATGTACCTCTTTCTCGCAGGGTTATGAGGGAAATCGTTATCTCCCCATGGGCGTGGTTCCGGATGCATAAGCCCGACGAGATAGACGCTGTTTACAAGGGCCTTTTCCTGTAGATTGTCGAGTACCGCATTCACCCCTTCATCGTGAAGGTCCCACGGGTATACGCTCGCCGCCACCTCCCATACGTCAGCGTTAACGCTCATTTAACATCTCCCGTACCGCATCACCTGCGGCTTTGAGATTGGCGAGCCGCATTTCCGAGTACTTTCTGGAGTATATCAGGCCATCGGCTCCCGCCCTGAGCGCTGCGCTGGTGGCGGCATGGATCGTTTCCGGATTTTCAGGTTCGAGATGGGCATGAGAGATGTCTATGCCAAGGCCCGGATAGATGAGGCAAGAGTCCCCGACTAGTCTCTTCGCTCTCGCGGTCTCTTTGTAGACATACTCCGGCGGGAACGGCGTCTCGTCCGGGTCTTCTCCGCGAACCATGGTGCCGTAACCGAGCAGATGTGAGTTCAGTGCGAACAAGACTTGCGGCGAAACGTCCCTGAATATCGTAGACTCGAGGTTTTTCAGAAATTGCCGGTATCGAATCCCTGCCACGTGGTGGTACACCACTACCTTAAGGTAGTCGCATATCGCCGACAGCCTCTTGAGCGACCATTCCGCACGATAGATCGGGTTAAAGGAGTTGACGTGCGAGACGTGGAAACCCACCTTCACGTCAGGACGACCTTTCTTGGCCCTGGCTGCTATGCCTCGATAGAATTCGTACTTGGTATCCGTCCACAGTTTTTCCCACGCCGCTATTTCCGGGTACTCGAAGAGCAGGGCCAGGAACTCGGTAAAAAATTCCCGCGCCTTAGGTCTACCCTTCAGCGCGTCATTGATGAGGGCCTCGAGAAGCGCATACGCTCTCCGTGCTCTTTCCACGTCAATCCCATTTCTGTGGGCGATTTCGGTGTGATGGGGACAGAAACATACCGTATTCCGTGGATCCACGACACCATAGTGGGTGGCGCCGATCGCGGACAAAAGTGGGCCGTTTCGTTCGTTGAATACGAGCAGGCCTTTTAGATCATACGAAGCGCATACATCTTCTGACAGCCCGCACCAGAAGTTTAGATAGTCCGGGTTGGCCAGGCAATAGGAATCTGTTTGCTCTCCGCGATGGTTCACTTCCCGTACTTGATCACCTCCAGGAAAATCACGGCTGAAACGGTCGATGTGAGCCGCGTGCACGGCCATCCCTCTTTTGCCGGCTTCGGAGACGACTTCAAGGATCAAGTCACGATCGCCGCAATCGGGATCACGGGCAGGCCGAATGGCGGTGTTTTCATAGTACCGCTCATTGGGTTTGCCGCAGTACCCGCCAATATACCCGCCGGCATTATCCTCTCCGTGCCCCGGATATGGATAGCCGATTATTTGTCGACCGCCCAAACCAATATCGTAACCAAAGCTGTTCAGATAGATCGTGTTCACCGCTCCCAGATCCGCGACCGTATCGAGAACCTGTCCCACACCTTCATCGATAAAGGAAATCGCGCCAATCTGAATGCCTATGTCTATCACTGGTTTTTTGCTGCCAATACATCAAAAATCGGAATCCAGCGCATCAATTCCCGTGCAACCAATTCATGTCCCAGATCATTGGGATGATGGGCCACTGACATCAATTCACCGGCATACCCGCCGCTCTCAATGTGGTTGGTAAAGGCCTGATAGCTGTCTACAAGACCTACTTGATATTCATTCGCCAAATCAGTTATCTGGCAAACATGGTCGCTCAATGTCCCCTCCTTTGCAGGGCGCACATCAAAAGTCGGTGTCAGAAGCAGCACCTTGATTTGGCGCTCCAGACTTTGCTCAATCATCTGCCGCCAGGCAGTTTCAGCCTTTTCGAGACCGCAGTCCCGGTCGTTCACGCCATAGTCGATCGTAATGATCGAAGGATTAAGAGCCAGCACATCCCGCTCAAAGCGTTCAGCCCCGGCCGGAGAGCTCTCACCGCCGATGGCTGTTACAATGACATTGATGCCGCGAAAGGGAAACTTTCGTAAAAGTTTCCGCCGCCATATCATGGGATAAGCGGTATCTATTTCCATCAAAGGGTCCACCGTGTGGCCACCGGGAACACTGTGGCCGTGACACGCAATTCGGTACCAGGGCCCGCCCGACCTCATCATTTCCGCCACGTTTTCTTTCAGATAAGTTGCTGGATCTGCAATTGACATGCTCTACTCCGAGTTTTATTGTGCTATCTTTATACTTGAAATCACACGATTGCGGCTGGCGAGGGTCGCCACAATTACCCGTTTGTTTGCCGGCGTGGCCGATGTAGGAACGGGCGTAAGCAATTCGCGTGCATTGACTTGTTGGGTGGCCCCTTGGTAACAAAAGTGATCTAGTTACACACAAAAATGTATCTGATTTGGTAGGTTTTCAAACCATACAGATTATGGATCACCTGGTCTTTTAGATCTCCCACTTTAAGAATCGAGTATTCTGCAAAGTGTTCTCTCAAATCATCCGCGGTAAAAAAGTGTAGAATCTTGTCCGGCTTTACTGCAAATGTATTCTCTTCAATCTCTTTGCCCTGCCCATAGTATTCATCTTGCTCTGAAATCGCGGTAAAGAACATAAATCCATTTCGAGTCAGTACCCGAGTACACTTGTTAATGAAACGTAGTCGATCAGCCTTGAGAAAAAGTTGAAGGACATTGAAACAATAGATTCCCTCATATTGATCCCGAACTAGATTGTCATCAAGAAATGACCCATTGTACACTTTTGTGGCTGGATCATATTCTTGGGCCAGGGCACAAGCTGAACCCGATATTTCTATCCCGGTCACATCAAAACCAGCTGTCGAGAACAATTTGCTGTTTCGGCCATACCCCGAACCGGGAACCAGAATTTTGCTAATCTTGTGCTGACGAAACAGTGATAGAGCAAGCTCAGCAGACTTGCTGTGTGTTTCTCCCCAGATATGACTATGTTTTGAGAATTGTGTATCCCAATAGCTTTTGTGATTAGTCATTATTCTTGACCCAATTGTGGAGGCGGTTCTCGACGAGCCACCCAACGGGCGCGAGATAGGCCGTCCCCCCAAGCTGCGTTGCGTCGAAGGCCAAATGGGCTGCATGCGGTTGTTGGGCAGCCCAAAGAGCAAGCATTACACTTTCTCACGTAAAAACGACTCTATCTCATCCGCGATAAAGGCTGCGCCTCGACTATTCATGTGTATCCCGTCAGTAACCAGCATATATCCATTTTTCTCGGAAATCGTGTCGAAGCTTTGCTTAAGCAGGTAGTGGCGTATTAGCAGCATGAGTGAAGATTTGATCCCACCTTGAAATGTGTGCGCTGCCTTATGCTGATTATTCTTCAAGTACTCTGCCTGGCGTTCATATACCGGCAAATAGACAGCTTGTTCCTGAATGCAGATTTCTTGAAGTAATGCATTATAGTCTCGAATACGCTGGTTTGGAAGTGACTCCAGGTCTTCACCGAGTACGGGGAGTGATACAAGACCGATTTTGGCTGATGTTTTTTCTTTCAGCGTCCTGACAATTTGAAAAATGTTTTCGCGATAGAACTGTGCTGAATGCGGTTGGGGGATTTTCCTAGTTAGGCGAGAGAGCCGGGCAGTTGTGGGGCTCAGTGTGGCTGTTACATCATTTGTCCCTACAAGGATAACGACATAATCAGGTTTAAGATGAATTGCAGAGTCCACGTGCATTAACACGTTATACGCTTCATAACCAGCAACCCCTTGGTTTACGAAACGATAGCCATTCTTCCCCATTCGTTCTGCCAGAACCTCTACAAAGTTACTACTGATCTGCCCACGCATTATGCTTGCTCCAAGACAGACCACTACATGTTCATTTGTTATACTCACCGTCTCTTGCCTTTTTCTGTTATGTATTCTACTTGTTGTTTCGACAGTTCAAAATGTCTCCTATTATGTAGGCCGACACCATGCCTATCGACTGCTATGGCTGTATATTCGGTTGCGGAGGTAGAGTACCCAGTCCATTTCGTCAGGAGCAGCAAAGCAGGTTTCCTTGGAAGCAGATATGATATTAGCAGGCATCAATTCACCGGTCCTGGGATTATACCATGTCACCTCGTATTCGCCGGGATTCATCCTCAGTCTGATCTCGCCGCCTGCCCGAAAGTAGACCATGTACTCTACATCCGGTTCGGCCAGACAGAAAAAGGTTCGCGGCGGTCCGATAATCAACTCATCATGGGGTGCCATCCGCCAGTACCGGATGCCCGTTTCCTCCACAAAGAATGCCATATGCTCGAGGTCTTTATAGATTGGCGGATCGCCCTCAATTCCGAACATTGTGCTTTCGTGCAGTCTTCCGTTCTTGGCGATGTCCATATGACGGTCAACCCTGGCCATCATCATTCCGCAGGCAAAGGATACCCATTGTCCGGCCCGCTCGGTATCGTACATGTTGTTATTGAACAGGTGCTGCTCACCAACCACCGTCGGCCTCTGGTAGCGCCAGAAACGTTTTCCGAAAGCATTGAGCGACTGGGCGAACATTGCAGGATCATCCATCGACGTATGCTCCTGGGTGATGATGATCTGATTGCGGACATTCCGAACCAGTGGATCACGCTCTCCTATATCACCGAAAGAGCAGAGTCGTCCGTGTGGGTCCTTGGAAGCGACGAATTCTGCCCAATACGTCCACCAGCGATTGAATCCTTCAGCCATGTCCGGGAAAATGTTGCCGGTTTCTGAACCGAGTGCGTAAAACACGTTCCAGTATGCAGAGGTCCTTGCAATCAGGTACGAGAGATATCTGGCAACATGTTCACGGTGGACAGGATTGTTCAGGTCGAACATCCTGGCTGTATTCCACCCGAAAGTGACGTGGTGATGAGCAAAAAACCACGACTGTGGGTAAGTGGGGGTTTCGGGATCAATCTCTTGAATCCATCCGCCATTCTCGCTATTCCATGGATGGCGGTCCCACTCTGGCGGCCTAAAGATCGAGTTATCGTAGAGCCCTTCAACACCATAAAAGATACCGCGGGAAGCGGCGAATTCAATTTGACGATCAAGACGCTGAAAATAGCGCAGGTTGAACCGCTCGGAGTCGAACTTGTTGCGCTCCGGATCGATTGTCTGCCAGGGCCATAGAAATGAGTCATCGGTAATATGTTCCTGCCTTGCGTAAAGCTGTTTAAGATCAAGGAACATGTTTACACGGTGGCGACCGAGTGTGTCGAGAAAGACCTCGAATTCCTCTTCGGAAGGATAGTCCTCGAATGAGTTGCTTCCGAATTGGTCCAGGCCGCCGCCCGGATGCGGCATCCATCCATCGTTGATAATGAATTGTGGTTGACCGTCCTGGCGGAAAAACCAGTTTGGAAACTGTGCATTCACAGTCAGTCCACCGCTATTGACCGGCTCGATACATTCGAACTCGCCTTTTATCCCATCTAGCTCATTTATTGAGCAAGTTATCGTATAAATCCAGCGACCGGTAATCATGGGTGCAAACCTGACCCGCCATATTTCCTGGTTGTCATCAATGCCATCAAAAAACCCATTGATCCAGAAAGTGCCGTTGGAGTGATGAAATTGCGCAATCAGTGTTGCGTCGAGAAAAGGATTCTCATGAACGGCAGTGGTCTGAAAATCAAGTTGGATCATATCCCAGCATGGGATTTTCCGCTTGGCTGTCATAACTGTGTGCCTCCTGCCAGAATGCGTAAATCCAGGGGGGCAACCTTAACCTCGCCTGCGCACGTTTCGCCGCTCAACACGTCCACCCACGTGCCCGGAGGCGTAAAGGATAGCGCTTCCTCGGTATAGTTGAGCGCAAACCACAATCGCTCGTCTGGCCCTACACGCTGGTAGACGTGCAGCCCGGCGGGTGTTTCGCACAGGCTGGCGACCCCGGCCTCGGCACGCAGATTAGTGACCAACGCGGTCAACCCTTCTCCTCGTAGAGAGGTGCCGACATAGATAACCCGGCCTTTGCCAAAGCGATGGGATGTAATTGCGGGGAGACCCTCGCGCCAGCCGCTGGCATAAGTTGCCAGCATTTCCGCCGTGACGGGATGCATCTCATCGGATGAAACGGCGGCATCGGCCCCTTCCAGACCAGGAATGGCTGCACTGTGCAGCGGCACCGGCTCGTGCAGCTGGGAGAGATCGCTCACGCGGATACCGGCTGCCTCGGCCAGTAGCGGCCCGGGCCGAGGCGTATCAAAACTCACGTTGTATTCGTCTACCATGCCACTGGGCGCGGTCAAGCAGAGCGTACCGCCATTCTCCACAAAGGAGCACAGGTTTTGTGCGATCTGGCGATCGATACAGAACAAGCGTGGGGCAAAAACCAAACGATAGGAGGACAGGTCCTCGCGCGGATCCAGGGCATCGGTAGGCACGTTCTGATCCCGCAGCGTATCGTGGATGGCAATCGCATCCTCGGCAGGGTCCAACTCTCGGATACCTATCCCAGCCTCGAGCGCCCAACGGGCTTCATAGCTCATCACGATCGCCACCTCGGATTGGGGACAGGTGCAGTCGATCCGCTCACCGACGCGGGCGATCTCGGCGCCCATCTGGACCAGTTCTTCGTACCGTCGCGCACGCTGCCCATCGTGTGGCAGGATACCGTCGCGGTGCTGTTCCGGGCCCCAGCGGCAGCAGCGCCACCGGAAAAAGTTGACCCCACAAGCGCCGTGAGCAATGGCCATATAGGCCCATAGCCGCATCCAACCCGGACCGGTATCCACCTCCAGCAGCCGGGTGAATTGCTCGACGGGGAGCATCGTGCTTCGCGCACCACGGTAATAATCCAGGATCAGCTCGGGCGAACGGGCGGGATAGTGGTTCATCCCATTAAGGTCGATCACTTGAGCAAGCTGCGCATAGTCGGTGTGCCGGACGCTCCAGGACTGGAAATTGGTGGTCACAAATTTGCCGGGATCCAGTTCGTGGATCAGTTCACTGCGCCAGCGCGTAAACTCGACGTTCAACTCGGAAAGAAAACGCCGGTATTCCAGCGAGAGCTGCGGGTTGAGGT
>Ga0272442_10004525_pt1 | contig 19025 bp, 10 predicted proteins | sample SSMForm2O_FD_200262 | JGI IMG/M metagenome (GOLD analysis project Ga0272442, IMG submission 200262) | Marine sediment archaeal communities from Little Sippewissett salt marsh, Falmouth, MA, United States - SSM-Form-2O | ecosystem: Environmental > Aquatic > Marine > Wetlands > Sediment ... | reverse complement strand
ACACGCAGTAGCTGCGGTCGAAGGAGAACTCCAATTCGATATGCCTTTGGTTCCGGCCGAGCGCAGCGAGGCCGGGCTGTGCAGATTTTAGGGCAATGCCCATTTGGGCCACACGCAGCCGTGCGCGTCCGTAGGGGCAACCCCCCGTGGTTGGCCTGGCTGGGCATACCTGGCGCACAATCGCCTTCGACGAGACGGGCAGGCACAGGGGGGGAAGCCCCTACGGCGATTCGGACGACACCTTTATGCCAGGGTGTTTTCACACACACGGCCGCAACGCGCCGGAAGGGGTAAATTCCCACCGCTGCCGATGCTGCAAAGTCACAAAGCTCTTCATCAGTCTCACGCGCGTCAAGTGTCAAGAGTTGACCCCCGCTTACGGTCTGCCGGTATGTTGCAGCGCTTCTTCCGCCGCCTGGATGCGCCGGGGTGAAGATCCAGGCGGCATGGCCGGTGCCTCGAGGGCTTCGATTCTCCGCTGTTGCTCCTTGACGACGGCCAGCAGGTACAGAGCGACCTTATCGTACATGACCCCATCCGGCTTGCCCTCCGGGTCATAGATGACCAGATCGGGCAACTGCTCGGCCAGCTCCTCGGCGATCAGGCCGATGTCCTGGTGGTCGGTTGCCTTCCACCGAAACGTCACCGGTCGCAGCTTCAGCACCTTCCCGTGGTCGAAGGCAAGGTCTTCGATGTGGGTCTTGTATGTTCTGCTGGAGCGGCTGGCCCCGGAATGCAGTCTGACGTTTACCTCTGTCGAGTCTGCGGCGGCTCCGCCGTCGTCGGTGGCCCGCGCCACAACTTTGTATTCACCCGCACTGTGCTCGGTCCATTCCATGCTCCAGCCGTCGCTGCCGTCGAGATCCTGGCCGATCTTCTCGCCGTTGGCGAAGAACTCCACGCTCACGACATATCCGTCGAGGTCGTTCGCTTCTGCGAAGATGCCCACACCGTATTGGTAGTAGAGCGAGATTCCATCCGGCGGTGCCAAGATCGTCACCTGCGGCGGCTGATTGGCGGCGTTGGCGTCGCACGCCGGCGTCGGAGTCATACTGGCGTACGGCGTGCCACCATAGGCGCCCATATTGATGCGGCCGCCGTTGGGCACCCGCTCCTGGCCGACCGGGGCGTTCGGGTCCCCGCCGTCAATACAAGGGCTGGTGACCTCATCGAGTACCCAGACGTCCCACCGAGGCCAATGGCGACCGCGCTCGGAGAGCAGGTGATAGTCTTCGACGTCAGGGTCGGCAAAGAGCGGATCGCTGTGGGTATTGTCCTGGCCCAGGACATCGTGCTGGATACAGCTATGATGAGCGGTGCAGCCAAAGAGGTCGCTCTCGACATTACCCCAGAGAATGCTGCTGGCGATATCCGGCTGCGATCCCGCGTACGCCTCGATGCCGCAGTGGTTCTCCACCACGGTGACGTTGCGGATCGTGGGAGAACTGGCCGCGAGGAAGACGCCGATGAAGCTGTTGCGGATGACCACGTTGGCCAGGACGCTGTCCGGGCCCTCGCCGCGGTAGAACGAGACGGCAAAATCTCCGGGATGCTGCAGCACCGGCACCCCGGCCTCCGTGGCCACTCCCTGCACCGTGACGGCCTTGCCGAGGAACTCGACCTCGCCGAAATAGGTGCCGGGATAAACGAGGATCGTATCGCCGTTCTGGGCGATTTCGATGGCCCTGCGGACGGTAGCGAGGGCCTCTGCGTGACTGGCGCCGCTGTTGTCATCATGGCCGACGGCGGCATCGACGTAGTACAGGGCGGGCAGTAATTCGCCGCCGCACTCGTACGCACCCATGTCTACCGTGCCGTTGATGATGCGCGGGTTGCCGGCGAGGTCCACCGTTACCGACGGCGGCAGGCCCGCGTTCGTCCCGGCGTCGATGCAGGGCGAGCCCGGCAGCAAACGCAGGTCGTCATCTTCCGTGCCGATGATGCCGTCGGCTCCCCTTGGGTCCGCGAATTGGGGATCGTGTCCATGATTGCCCGTGCCGCCCAACGCGCCGGTCCAGCCCTGGATGCAGCAGAACTCCACGGTAGGGGGCCCGTGGCGAATCTGGGCCGCTTCCCCGTCGTCATCTTGCGAGGTGTTGCCCCAGAGAATGCAGTTGGTCAATCCCGGCGTGCTCTCCATCGCGTTGTCTATCCCGCCGACCCCGTTGGCGGCGTTGTAGGCGAAGGTGCAGTTGATGATTTTCGGGTTGCTGTGGTTGTGGTTGAACATCGCGGCGGCATTGCCCACCGATACATTGTTTGAGAAGAGGCAATTGACCAGGTACGGCGAGCTTTTGTAGTTGCGCATTCCACCGCCGTATTTCCGCTCGACGGCGTTGGCCAGGAAGACGCAGTTCGTCAGACGCGGATTGCTTTCGACATTGTCCATTGCTCCGCCGTGGTACGTGGCGAAGTTGTCGATGAAACGGCAGTCAGTCAGGGTGGGATTGCTGCCGCTCAGGGCGCACATTCCCCCACCTTGTACGGCCGAATTCTCTGCGATGGTGCAGTGCGTCAACGTTGGACTGCCATGGTGGATGTACACTCCGCCACCCTGTGAGCGATCGCTGTCCCAGTTCTCCTCGTTGGCGTTGCCGCCGGTGATGGTGACGCCCTCCAGCACAGCGGTGGCATCGGTTCCACTGGCGGTCACGACGTGGTACGAATTGTCCTCAGTACGGCCGGTACGCAGCCCGTCGTCAGCGTTGAGGTCGCCGCTGAGGATGGTTGCATACGCGCCGATATCGCGAGTGTCCGGCTCGCGGTGGTCCAGCCCGGCGTAGCCGCCCCTGACGGCCACGCCGTTCTTGAGTTGGAAGCTGGCGGTCCGGTCGCCCCCGGCGGCGCTAACGCTCAGGGTGCTTCTCGCGCGTACCGGTGGCGGCGCGATCCCCTCAGAGGGCCGATAGACGCCTTGCGCGACTCGGATTTCGTCTCCAGGTTGCGCCGCTTGCAGTGCGTCCTGCAAGCGCGTGTACGCGTTCTCCCAGGAGGAACCGTTCCTTGTGCCGCCGGCGTCATCGTCCACATATATGACTGGCAGGGATTGGTCCGTCATGTCCATTTGATAGGTCAACCCGCCGGCGTACGCCCCGCCCGTGACCACCATTGTCGCAAGCACGGGCAACAGCAGCATTGTGAGCACCATTCGAGTACGCATCGCAATTTCTCCTTCATCCGACGTCCGTCATTGACAGTCTTCTCCTGCACCTGAAGCAGAGTCTGCCCACAGGCAGGTCCATTAGCATGGCCACAATGGAGCCGCCCAGGCTGCCACAGTACAACCCTGGCCGGCTCCTTAAAGGGATACACGGAAAAATCCCCATATTGTCGGCTTTCCGAAAAACTGTGTGAGGCCGTAGGTGCCCGGGCCTCGGGTGGCAGGCCAGTGTGGCAGTTGGAGCCCGCCTTCTTCGGGGTCGTTGCCCGTTTCTCGCTTGGCAATTGGGTGGTTTCGTGCGATGATGGGTGGCGGCAGGGCCGCCGGGGCGAGGGACGGGTCAGAGGTTTGGATGCCCGGTGGGCGTGGCGCGACAAGAGCCGAGGAAATCGAGAAACGGGGTGTGCTGCATGAGTGATGTGGGTGATCGGTTTCAGGCGGAGACAAAATACGCTCCGGACAAGGCGATGGGCAGCGGGCTGCACTGGAAGGAGCGGCCGGAGCCGTATAAGAGCTATCCCGACAACGTCAAGATCGTGCTGCCGGCGTTCGATCCGAGCCGGCCGATGTCGCTGGACCGGGCGCTCGACGAGCGCCGGAGCATTCGCAAGTACAATGGCGAGCCGATCAGCCTGGGCCAGTTGGGCTATTTGATCTGGGCCTCGACGGGCATTCATCGCGCCGACCACGGCTACGAATTCCGCACCGCCCCGTCGGCCGGGGCGCTGTATCCGATCGAAACCTACATCGTCGCCAACGCCGTGCGCAAGCTCGAACCGGGCGTCTATCACTACGCCATTCGCAATCATGAGCTGGAGCAGCTCAAGACCGGCGATATGCGCGACGCGATTGCGGCCGCGGCCCTGGGCCAGGGCATGTGTGCGGCGGCCTCGACGGTCTTTGTCTGGACCGCCGTCTTTCCGCGTTCCAAGTGGAAGTACGACCAGCGGGCCTATCGCTACATCTATCTCGACGCGGGGCACATCGCGCAGAACCTGGCGCTGGCGGCGGTGAGCCTGGGGTTGGGCACGTGCCAGATCGGGGCGCTGTTCGACGACGAGGTAAACAAGATCGTGGCTGTGGACGGTGTCGAGGAGAGCGTTGTGTACATGTCGGCCGTGGGCATGCCGGCCTGAGGCAAGGCACGGAACGGTCCGGGCTCTGTCACGAACGGATGCAGCGCGGCCGAGAGCAAACCGTGGAAGAGTTGGTTCCAATCCTGATTCTGTTGGCTGTCATCTGCCTCTTGAGCGGGCCGGTCGCTTTGGTGGTGAGCCTGATTGCGTTGCACCGCCTCAAACAGGTGGAGCGGCGGCGCGGACCCGCCGACGAACGGGTATCGCCCTGGTTGCCCGCCGGGGCGCCTGCCGCCGAGCCCAAGCCGCCCGCGCAGGCAGAGGCTCCAGCCGAGGGCGTGGCCGCGGCCGTCGTCGAGAGCGTCCCGGGGCAGCGGCAATCAGCGGCGCCGCAAGCGGCGGGAAGTCTCGAACAGCGGATCGGTACGCGCTGGGTGCTGGTTGCGGGCGTGGTGACGGTGATCTTCGCGGTGGGGTTCTTCCTGAAGTACGCGTACGACAACGAATGGATCGGGCCTCTGGGCCGGGTGATCGTGGCTTCGGTGGCGGGCCTGATCTCGCTGGCGGTGGGGGAAGTCACTCGTCGGCGGGGGTACGGCGTGGTCGCCAAGGGGGTCACGGCGCTGGGCTTTGCGATCTTGTACGCGACGATCTTCGCGGCCCACCGCTGGTATGACCTGATCGGCGCCGCCCCGGCCTATGTGCTGGCGATTGCCGTGACGGTGGCCGCGATGTCGTACGCGGTCGCTCTGAATGAAATCATCGCGGCCGTGCTGGCCCTGGTCGGCGGGTACCTGACCCCCGTGCTGCTCTCGACCGGCCGGAACCTGCCGACGCCGCTGTTTTGCTATGTCCTGATTTTAGGCGCCGGCGCCATGCTCTGCGCGTATTGGCGCAGATGGGGCGCCGTCAACATCCTGGCCTTCGTCGGCACGTTTGCCCTGTATACCGCCTGGTTCGAGAAATTCTACCGCCCGGCAATGGCACAACAATCGCCGCCCGGTCAGTTGGGTGTGGCGCTGTTCTGGCTGGCGGTGTTCTTTCTGGTCTTCCTGTTCTTGCCGTTGCTGCACACGCTGGCGCGACGCGTGAAATCCCGGACGCGGGACATGATCCTGGTACTGTCCAATGCCGCGGTGGCGTTCTATTACCTCTGGACCATCATCAACGGTCAGTTCGGCCCGGCGCTGGCCCTGTGCAGCGCGGGCATGGGCGCAACCTATCTGGGGCTGATGGCACTGGTCATCGTGCGCTGCCGGGAAGATGCCGACCTGCGGCAGGCATTGTTGGCGACGGGCCTGGTGTTCCTGGCGCTGGCGGTGCCGCTGCACTTCGAGATGCATACGGTGGCCGTGGTGTGGGCGGCCCAGGCGGTCGCTCTGGCCGTGGTGGGACTGCGCTATCGAAGTGTCCTGGCGCAGCTCGTAGCCGGCGCGGTCCTGGCGCTGGCCATCGGCAAGCTCGCCTGGCACTTGCCTCTGCACCGCGAGCCGTTTCGGGTCGTGCTCAACCCCGCCTTCGGCGCCTGGTTCTTCGTGGCGGCCGCGGCGCTGGTATGTCACGCACTGTACCGGTTCAGCTCTCGTCTGGAGGATGCCGTGCGACAGATCGTGACGGAGGTTCTCTATGCCTTCGGGCTGCTGCTTCTCATGCTTGCCATCGGCATGGAGCTCTGGCACCACGGCGGTTTGAATGTTCCCAAAGGCGCGGGCATGGCTTTCTTCACCGAGCAGATGACGCTGGTCTTCGCGTTGTTTCTGCTGATGTTTGTGGTTCCCCCCCTGCGTCCGGAGGGAGGGGTGTGTCCTCTGGTTGCGGCGGTCGTCGCCGCCACCGGCGTGGCCTTCCTGGCGTTTGCTTATCCGCAGGTCCACCGGGGGCGGTTCGTGATTTTCGTTAACCTTGGTTTCATCAAGGCATTGGCTTTCGTGGCGGCCTTGTTCGCCGCGGCGGGGTTTCAGAAACGCGCGGAATTCTGGGAGCGGCAGCGTCCGCCGTTGTCCGGGGCCCTGGGCCTGGGGGCGGTCGTCGTGCTGTGGATCCTGCTGACGCAGGAGATTTGGTCTTACTGTCGCTTCCTGGAGCGAGACGCCGACTGGCGGTTCCTGGCGCACATGGCGGTCTCGGTCGCGTGGGCCCTTTACGGACTGGGCCTGATGGCCGTCGGTTTCTGGCGCAAGCTCAGGACGCTGCGTTACCTGGCGCTGGGATTGTTCCTGCTGCTGCTGGCCAAGATCTTCCTGGTGGACACGCGGACGGTCGCGACGATCTACCGCATTGCGGGTTTCCTGGCGACCGGCCTGGCGCTGGTCGGCGTGGCCTATCTGTATCAGTATCTCAAGAAGCAAGGCTTTTTCGACACGATGGAAGCCGACGCAAGCGCCGGTGCCGGCGCGAGCGATCGAGGCGGCGATGCGTGAGGTCGACGAGCTGTTTGCCGCGTTGGGACGATCGAAGTTCCGCAGCCGGTTCCGGCTGCGCGGGCGCGAGGCGGCGTATTTGCAGGAAAAGGGCTTGGAAGTAATCCTCGCGCATGCCCGCGACTTCATCACGCAGCGGCTGGCGCCGGCGCAGCCCGCCAACGATGGGCGTCAGACGCCGATGAAGAACCATCCCGCCTTCATCGCTCAGCACGCCACCGCAACATGCTGCCGGGGCTGCCTGGCCAAGTGGCACGGCATTGCCAAGGGCCGGCCCCTGTCCGACGACGAGATCGACTACGTCGTAAGCGTGATTCGCCACTGGCTGCGGCGCCAGGATCCCTGAGCGAGATGCACTCGAGGAACGCATGGCGTACGATTCGCGTCTGCAGGTAGACGTATGGACAAGGTCTGCCGGCAAGCGATTGTCAACTCGATTCCAGCGCACCGGAGCCTTGTCACCTCCACCACAACGGCCCGGAGATTTGTCATCTCCACCGCCGCGCACCAGAATTTTGTCATCTCGACCGGAGCGGAGCGGAGTGGATCCGCCGCAGGCGGATGGCCGCGGGCGCGCCGCACGCTGCGACTTCGGGCCGACACCCGGCCCGAGCTTGCTCTTGACTGTGTTCCATGGAGTTTGCCGACGCCCGGGGCAAGCGCCTCTGTCGCAGCCGGATTTCTCCCTTCCGGCCTCCGGCCTTCAGTCGAAATGACAAGGCGGCGGGAGTGGCTTCCAGTCGTGATGACAAGGGGGCGGCAGCGGGCTCCAGTCGAGATGACAGCGACGGCACTCGCCCGGCGGAAGGTACCTGCAAACATGAATCGCAACCAAAGTCGCGGGTGCGTCCGAAAAAGCATTGTGTTCCCGCGCCTGGCGGGCTATACTGGCCGCGACAAGAACGAAAGTCTGAGGGCAGAAATGACGGAACGGATTCCGAAAGTTGTCGTCATCGGTGGCACGTACATCGACATGGCCATAAAGTGCGGCCAGGTTCCCATCGCCGGGCAGTGTTGCAGCGGCTCCGGTCTGTCCTGCACTTTGGCCGGACCGGGGCCCACGGAGGCGGTCCAAGCCGCTTTGTGCGGGTGCGAAGTCTATCTCGTCGGCAAGGTTGGCGGCGACGCCTTTGCCCAGATGGTTTTCAAAGGCCTGGCCGAGTACAAGGTGGACACGGAGTACGTCTTCATCGCCGAATCCAGGAACACCGGCGTCGTGGTCACTATGGTAAATGCCGAGGGGGAGAACGCCAGTTGCCATCACGCCGGCGCCAACAGCGCGTTGCAGCCGGGGGACATCGAGACGGCCGAGCCGCTCATCGCCCAGGCGGACATCTGCCTGATCCACGGTTGCCTGCCGCAGGAGGCCATTGTGGCGGCGCTGCGCTGTGCGGATTTGCACGGCACGCGGGTGGTTTTCAATCCGGCCCGTCCGATGTCCGAGCCGCAGCACAGCGGCGATTTGCCGCCGGAGTATTTCTCCGCCGACGTTCTGATTCCCAACCTCTATGAGGCCGCCGACATTACCGACCAGTCCGCCGCCAGTATTCGCACCGCCAAAATGATCGGCTCGGACCTCGTGGCCCGTGGTGCCCGCTGCGCGGTGATTACCATGAGCCGGCGGGGCTCCATGGTCGTCGATCGCGGCGGCGCCGATCACGTTCCCGCGTTCAACATAGACCTGGTGGATCACACCGGCAGCGGCGATGCGTTCGCCGGCGCGCTGGCCGCCTGTTGTGCGGTCAAGGATGACATCCGCGCCGGCGTCAAGTTCGCCTCCGCCGCCGGCGCCCTGGTCTGCACCAAATTCGGCGCCATCGAGGCCCTGCCCACCAAGGCCGAGATCATCCAACTCCTGCAAAAGGAAGACATCGATCGACTCCCCCACAACGGCTAACGCCCGCTCAGTAGGTCTTAAATCCGCGCATCCATTTGGGCCAGTCTTCCGGCTGGACGCCGCCGGCTTTGGTCCAGGGTCCGCGCGTATCGAACTCGGGGTTCCACTTCAGGGTCCAGAGCTCCTTGAGTCCGATGCTTCGCGCCGACCAGTCCATGAAGAGCCCGTTGATGCAGCCGTGGTGGCGGTTGATGCAGCCCATCATTTCGCCCATGCGAGCGAACCTCGGTGGACGCTGGAACTTGCTGCGGAGCGAGCAACACGGGTGCGCGGAATCAAGGAGCACCGGCGTAGCCTCCTTGTTGGGGACCATGTGTGTATCGACGCCCTTAGAACTGAACGGGCGGAGCATAAGACCATGCTGGAAATGAAATGAAAACAGTTCGTTGTTGAACCCGTAGCTGGCGTGAAACGGCGGGGGCGGGCTGAGAACCTGCCAGGCGCTGAATGTCGAACCAGGGGTTCCCTCGAGTTGCCACACAATGGAACCCGAGGCACGGCGCGTCATGGTGAAGATTCCGGTCTCTGCCGGTTCGGTGGCCAGAGGGCAGCAGGCGATACCCTGCGTGCGAATGGGGTTGTACCCGTCGGGTTCGTTCACGTCCGCTTCGCTCGTCAGCGAGCCCCGCAGGAGCCACATGGCGTCGTCCGCGTAGCGCGGCAGGCATCCCTCGCTGTCGTTCGTGTACAGGACCAGGATCGTGCTCCATTGTTTGAGGTTGGCCCGGCAGATCACGGCCCGCGTCTGTTTCCTGATCCGGCTCAGCGCCGGCAGCAACAGGGCCATGAGCATCACGATAATCGAGATCACCGCCAGCAGCTCAATCAGCGTAAAGGCGTTTCGAGGTGTCATTTTCGATTTGCTATTGAGTATTGGGCGGGGTTTCGTGGGAGTGGGTATGTGCTGGGATGAAATAGGGGGCCTTCGGGCGCGCCTGTACTCGCTTTTTCTTCGCGCATTCATCGCTTCTGCTCCTATCCCCTCGGCAGGAACCTGCCGGGCGCGACCGCCGCCTGTCTCAGATGCCTCGCAAGGTGCCTGGCGCAGCCGCTGCCGGCGTGCCTACCCAGGTTCTACCGAACTTCATCGCGCCATTCGGCGCGTCGCAATCCTGGTCTGACGCGCGCACTATTATACCACGAAGGCGATTTCCGAGCGGCAAATGTAGATGAAATTTTTGAGGAAACGAAAGAAATTTTCGGCCGGCCGGCGTGGTGCGCACCGGGCGGTCGTGCCTGGTATCACTCCTCGGTCGGGGCGGGGGCTTCGGGCTGGATGTATTCTCTCGGTTTGTACCAGCGGGCCATGGGGATGAACAGCACCGCGGTGACCAGCATGGCGGCGGTGAAGAACCAGTAGTAGCTGGCGCCGGGCAGCTTGCTGGTGCCGTCGGGGTTCTTGATGACGTGATTGACGGCCGCCGAGAAGATGTTGCCCAGCGCGATGGACAGCAGGTTGAGCGACTGGATCAGCGATTTCATCTTGTTGGGCGCCTGCGTGTAGGCGAATTCCAGCGCGGTTACCGAGACCATGATCTCGGCGGCGGTCAGGAAGATGTAGGCGAAGAACTGCCAGCCGATGGAGGGTTGCAGGCCCTTGCCGATCTGTATCTCGATCCACGTGGGGACCAAAAAGCTGCCGGCGGTGAGGAACATGCCGATGCCGATCCGCCGCAGGGCGGTCGTCTTCCAAAGGCGATTGAGGGCGGGATAGATCGCGTACGAGAACGTCGGGATCAGGACCATCACCAGCAGCGAGTTGGCCGCCTGCATCTGGGCGGGACGCCACGTGTACCACAGCCACGTCAGGTTCATCTTCTCGGCCTGGAGCACCCACGAGGACTGCGATTGGTAGAACAAGGCGAAGAACATCGCGACGTAGACGAAGATGAGACTGAGCTTGCCTAAGGCGATGGCGCCGTCTTTGTCGAGCGTCTCGAACCAGTCGATCTTGCCCGAGGGCGGGATGTGCACCAGCTTGTGCCGGCCCAGCCAGTAGGCCAACGCGGCGATGACCATGAAGACCGCCGGGACGCCGAAGCCGATGGTCGCGCCGTACCGATCGAGCAGGATCGGACAGAGAAACATGGAAATGCAGGCGCCGACGTTGATGGCGAAGTAGAACCAGCCGTAGAAGCGCTCGATCAGGTGCTTGTTGGAAGGCCCGAACTGGTCGCCGACGTTGGCCGAGACGGCGGGCTTGATGACGCCCGAGCCGATGGCGATCAGGACCAGTCCGCCGGTCAGGCCCAGCCGGGTATGGTCGCCGGCTAAGACGAAGTAGCCCGCGCAGTACACCAGCGAGAACAGGATGATCGTCTTGAACTTGCCCAGCCAAACGTCGGAGATCAAGGCCCCCGCAATCGCCATGAGATAGACCGCCGCGGTGAACCAGTGGAACCATTCCGTGGCCGATTCGCCCGTCATGGTGGCGAGCTCACCGTCGCGTCCCATCAGGTGGTTGGCCATGAAAATGACCAGGATCGAGCTCATCCCGTAAAAGGCGAACCGCTCGGCACCCTCATTGGCGAGAATGTACGGCATGCCCTTGGGCATCTTCTGCGACGGCACCGGCGCCGTGAGGTACTTGCTTTCGGCCATAACTGTCCCTGAACTATCGACAATCAATCATCGAACGTCTGCGATTTGGCCGCTATGGTACCGTGTGGCCGACGCGACATCAAAGAGAAATGGACGCGATTCGTGTCTGTAGCCAAATGGGTGCGGCCGGAATCGGATTGCATGGTTGATACGCTCGACACGGGACCTGCAAGATGCTGGTGTTGCCGTGTCGAAGGCGGCGCCGCCTCCCGCGCCGTCCTGTTTGTAGGGGCCCCGGCGCGCCGGGGTGCCTGCCCTGACGATTCGACAACATCACCCGCTGCGTTGTCGCAGAAGGGCAACCACAGGGGGTTGCCCCTACCGCGTTGCGGCGACAGGGCCGGCGGCGCGGGGATCTTGCCCTCCGCCGCTGTTTTCCGACCGCGCGCAGACAAATCGCGTCGGTTGCTTTGGCTTGCTTTGGGTTTGGCAAGCTGGTAGGATGCGGCGGGCAGTCAGGGAATGGGTTTCTGCAATTATGAGGGGTGATATGGACACGACACGGATCACATCGATCGTGATAGCGGCTGTGCTGTTCTGCGGCTTGGCGGCCGGCGGCGCCTCGGAGGACCTGCTGCACGTCCCGGACGCGCGGATGCTGCGGTTTCCCGACGTCAGCGCCGAGCAGATTGTGTTCGTTTATGCCGGCGATTTGTGGACGGTGCCGAAGACCGGCGGCACGGCCCGGCGGCTCAGCTCGCCCAGGGGCAGGGAGATGTTTCCCAAGTTCTCGCCGGATGGACAGCTCATCGCCTTTAGCGGCAACTACGACGGCAACACCGACGTCTACATCGTCTCGGCCCAGGGCGGCCGGCCGCGGCGCTTGACGCACCATTCGGCCGGCGACGAGGTCGTCGAATGGTACCCCGACGGCAAGCACGTGCTCTACCGCTCGCGCATGCAGAGCCCCTCGGGGCGCTTCAACCAGCTTTTCAAACAGTCCATCGAAGGCGGCCTGCCCGAGAAGCTGCCGCTGTTCTACGGCGAGCTGGCGTCGTTCAGTCCCGACGGGACGCGCATCGCGTTTCAGTTCATCTCGCGCGAGTCGCGCAACTGGAAGCGCTATCGCGGCGGTATGGCCAGCGACCTGTGGATTTATGACTTGATCAACAACACGTCGGAGCGGTTCACCGACTTCCTCGGCACCGACGCCGTGCCGATGTGGCGCGAGGACACGATCTACTTCATGTCGGACCGCGACGAGAACCAGAAGCTCAATATCTGGGCCTACAACCTGCGGACCAAGCGGACCCGGCAGGTCACCAGGTTTACCGAGTACGACGTCAAGTGGCCCAGCATCGGGCCCGACGCCATTGTCTTTGAAAACGGAGGCTCCCTGCACCTGCTGGACCTGGCGAGCGGGACGTCGCAGCCGCTGGAGATCAAGGTCCCCGCCGATCTGCCTCACGTGCGGACGGAGCTCAAGGACGTGTCCGGTCGCATCGGGAGTTACTCGCTTTCGCCCAGCGGCAAGCGCGCCCTGTTCGAGGCGCGGGGCGAGGTCTTCACCGTGCCGGCCAAACACGGCAGCGTGCGCGACCTGACCAACACCTCGGGCGTCGCCGAGCGCGATCCCGCCTGGTCGCCTGACGGCAGGCACGTTGTGTACTTCTCCGACAAGAGCGGCGAATACGAACTGCATCTCCGCGCCGGCGACGGCAAGGGCGAGGAAAGGCAGGTCACCGAAGGCGGCTCGGCCTTCCGCTACCGGCCCATCTGGTCGCCCGACAGCGAGAAGATCGCCTTCAGCGACAAGACCGGAAGCCTCTACCTCGCCGACGTCAACAGTGGCGAGATTACGTTCGTCGATAAGGACGAGTGGGGACCGATGGAGTCGTATTCCTGGTCGGCCGACAACCGCTGGCTCACCTATACCAGGCACGGCGCCAACCGTCACGGCAACGTCATGATCTATGACGTCAACGACGGAACGGTCCGCCAGGTGACCAGCGACTTCTACGACGATGCACAGCCGGTCTTCGACGTAGAGGGCAAGTACCTGTTCTTCCGTTCCAACCGCGCCTTCGATCCCGTTCGCGGCGATCTGGACGACACCTGGGTCTATCCGAACACGACGCTGCTCTTTGCGGCGACGTTGACGCAGGACCTGGCCTCGCCGCTGGCGCCGCGCAGCGACGAGGAAGAGGTCAAAGAAGAGGAAGGCGAGAAAGACAAGGACGCCGACGAAGAGCAGGATGAGGACGAGCAACAGGAGGAAGACAGCGGCGACGCCGACAACGACGAGGAGGCCGATGACGACAGCGACGCCGACGAGGGGACCGAGCAGGAAGCGGAAGACCAGGAGAAAGAAGAAGGCGACGAAGACGGCAAGGAAGAGAAGAAAGAGGAAGACGCCGAAGCGGTGGAGATTGATTTCGAGGGCTTCGAGGACCGCGTGGTCAAGCTGCCCATCCGGGCGGGTAATTTTGGTCGGCTCCATTCGGTTAAGGGCAAGCTGCTTTTCGTGCGGTATCTGCCGGCCGGGGCACGCAAGCTGGGCGAGCCGGGCGGGACGCTGCTCTATTACGACCTCAAAGAGCGCGAAGAGAAAACCGTTATCGACAAGATCGACAGCTACAATGTCTCGGCCGACGGCAAGAAGATCATCTACAAGAGCCGCTCGACCTACGGCATCATCGACGTGGGCGCCAACAAGAAGGTCGGCGACGGCAAAGTCGCCTCGGGCAGCCTCAAGGCGTGGATCGACCCGCAGGCCGAGTGGCGGCAAATCTTCCATGAGGCCTGGCGCATCCAACGGGACTTCTTCTACGATCCCGGCATGCACGGCGTGGATTGGGACGCCATGAGGCAGCGCTACGAAGTCCTGCTGCCCTACGTCGTACATCGCGAGGACCTGAACTACATCATCGGGGAGATGATCGCCGAGCTCAACGCCTCGCACGCGTACGTCGGAGGCGGTGACATGGAGCAACCCGAGCGGCTCAACGTTGGCTTGTTGGGTTGCGATTTCGAGCTGGACACAGCGAACGATGCGTATCGCATCGGCAGGATTTACGCCGGCAGCAGATGGGACGCCGAGCCGCGTTCGCCGCTGAGGGCGCCCGGCGTGGACGTCAACGAGGGCGATTATCTCCTGGCCGTCAACGGCCGGCCGCTGGATACATCCGAGGACCCCTGGGCGGCCTTCCAGGGCCTGGCGGGACAGGTCGTGACTCTGACCGTCAGTGAGACGCCCGACATGAACGACGCCAACGACATCCTGGTCGAGCCGGTCTCGAGCGAGTCCCACCTGCGAAACATGGCCTGGGTCGAGAGCAACCGGCGCAAAGTGGACGAGGCCACCCAGAGTCGCGTGGGATACATCTACGTCCCCAATACCGGCACCAACGGTCAGAACGAGCTGGTGCGACAGTTCCTGCCGCAGTGGAACAAAGACGCCTTGATTGTCGACGAGCGTTTCAACGGCGGCGGCCAGTACTCCGACCGGTTCATCGAGCTGCTGAACCGTCCGACGCTGGGCTACGTGTCACGCCGGGACCATCGGGACTGGCGCATGCCGATGGTCTCGAATCCCGGACCGAAGGTGATGCTGATCAACCAGTGGGCCGGCTCCGGCGGCGACCTCTTCCCCTACCTGTTCCGCAAGGCCGGTCTGGGGCCGCTGGTGGGCAAGCGCACCTGGGGAGGCGTGATCGGGATCTTCGGCAATCCCGGCTTCATCGACGGCGGGTACATGTCGGCGCCCAACGCCGGTTGTTGGTTCCCGGAAAGCGGTTACGACGTCGAAGGCTACGGTGTCGATCCCGATTACGAGGTGGAGAACGAGCCGCACGAGCTGGTCGCCGGTCGCGACCCGCAGCTCGAGACGGCCATCGCCGTGGTCTTGAAGCAGTTGGAAAAGACGCCGCCGGAGCGGCCGCAGAGGCCGCCGTATCCGGATCGTTCGCCGGGGGCGAATTGATCGGCCGAAGGTGGTTCGGCGCCGGTGCGCGAAGGAGCAGAAATGGTGTGCACGGCACACCCTGCGATGGACTTGTTGAAGGGAGTCTGGGACAATGAGATATCTGCGGGCAATAGCAGTGGTGTTGGCGGTGTGTATGGGCGTTTGTGGCTGCGCCCACAATGCAAAGGAGAAGCAATTGCAGGAATTTATCGATTCACACGTGGAGACGATCAAGCCGCTGGAGAAGGAGACGGCGCTGGCTTGGTGGGACGCGGCGGTCACGGGCGACCCGAAGGCCTACGAGAAGTCCAGCGAGCTGACGCTGAAGATTCGCAAGATCTACAGTGACTCCGAGGACTTCACCTATCTCAAAGGGCTCAGAGGCTCCGACCAAATCGACGATTCGTTGCTGGCCCGGCAGGTGACGGTCCTCTACCACGCCTACTTAGCCAACCAGATCGAGCCGGACCTGCTCAAGGAGATCGTGGAGCTCAGCACCAGGATCGAGCAGAACTTCAGCACCTTCCGCGCCACGGTCGACGGCGCGAAGGTGACCGACAACGCGATCAAGGCGATCTTGAAGGACGAGACGGATTCGGCGCGGCGCAAAAAAGCGTGGTTGGCCAGCAAGCAGGTCGCGCCGGTGGTCGCCGGCGACTTGTTGCGTCTGGTCAAGCTGCGCAACCAGGCGGCCCGCAAGCTCGGTTTCAATAATTTCCATACGCTGCGTTTGGCGACCGGCGAGCAGGACGTCGCAGAGCTGGACCGGATTTTCGCCGAGCTGTACGAGCTGACCAACGGCCCGTTCGCCCGGCTCAAGGCCGATCTCGACGGCAAGCTGGCGGCCATGTGCGGCGTCCCTGCCGACGAGTTGATGCCCTGGCACTATCACGACCCGTTCTTCCAGGAAACGCCGATGGTCTACGAACTGGACCTGGACGTGTACTACGAGGGCAAGGACCTGCGCGAGCTGGCGGCGGCGTTCTACGCCGGCATCGATCTGCCGGTCGAGTCGATCCTGGCCCAGAGCGACCTCTACGAGCGCGAGGGCAAGAATCCCCACGCCTTCTGCACGCACATCGACCGCTGCGGCGACGTGCGCATCCTGTGCAACCTCAAGAGCAACGAGACCTGGATGGAGACGATCCTGCACGAACTGGGCCACGGGGTGTACGACAAGTATCTGGATTTCGATTCCCCGTATGTGTTGCGGGAGCCGGCGCACGCCTTCACGACCGAGGCGGTCGCAATGTTCTTCGGTCGGCTCAGTCGCAACCCGGCCTGGATGCAGCAGATGCTCGGTCTGACCGAAGCGCAGCGCCGCGAAATCGAAAAGGTCAGCGGCACGTACGCCCAGCTCAAGCAACTGATCTTCGCCCGCTGGGCCATGGTCATGTACAATTTCGAGAAGCGGTTGTACGCCGACCCGAACCAGGACCTCAACAAGCTGTGGTGGGACATGGTCGAGAAATACCAGCTCGTGCAGCGCCCGCCCGGGCGGGACGAGCCGGACTGGGCGGCCAAGATTCATTTCACCGCCGCACCGTGCTACTACCATAACTACATGCTGGGTGAATTGCTCGCCTCGCAGTTGCACCACACGCTCGTCCACGACGTGCTCAAACTCGCCTCCGAACAGCATGTCAGCTACGTAGGTCGGGAAAAGGCGGGACGGTTCCTTCGGGCCCACGTCTTCGAGGCCGGCGACAAGTATCACTGGAACGAAATGATCGAACGGGCGACCGGCGAGCCGCTGACCGCCCGGTACTTCGTGGACCAGTTCGTGCAATGACAGATACGCTTGCGTGCAAGAACAGCGGCCCCCCGCAGGGACCGCGTCCATGTGGAAACGATACTTCACTGGAGACGGCAGGTTATGAGTGACGGCAACAACGCGCCCCAGGAACTAACCCTCAAAGTCCTTCTCTTCGGCATGCTGCTGGCCGTGATTCTTTCGGCCGCCAATGCCTACCTGGGCCTCTTTGCAGGCATGACGGTCTCGGCGGCCATCCCGGCGGCGGTCATCGCGCTGGGGATCATGCGATTCTTCCGCGGCAGCACGATCCAGGAGTGCAACCTGATCGGCACGTGCGCCTCGGCGGGCGAATCCCTGGCGGCCGGCGTCATCTTCACGCTGCCGGCGCTGCTGTTTCTGGGTTTCTGGGAACATTTCGACTACGTCTGGGTAGCCATCATCGCTGGTTTCGGGGGCCTGCTGGGCGTGCTGTTTACCATCCCGTTGCGGCGTTCGCTCATCGTCGAAGCCGATCTGAAGTTCCCCGAGGGCGTCGCCACCGCCAAGGTTCTGGAGACGGGGCGCAAGGACGCCTCGGGCATCTGGTACATCGTCCAGGCCGCCCTGGCCGGCGGCCTGTTCAAGATCGGCGCCAACGCCGTCGGCTTGTGGCCCGAGGTGATGCAGGGCGCCGCGCGCCTCGGCGGCTCCATTGCGTATTTCGGCTCCAACCTGAGTCCCGCTTTGTTGTCGGTGGGTTACATCGTCGGCTTGAACATCGCGGTCCTGATCTTCATCGGCGGCGCCGCCAACTGGCTGCTCACCATTCCAATCGTCGCCGGCATGGGGGACTGGGCGGTGTATGCCGCCGATCACGAGCAGGCCGGCCAGGTCATGTCGGCGCTCGATTATGCCGAGCACCTGTGGTCCACCAAGACCCGCTACATCGGCGTGGGCGGCATGCTGCTCGGCGGACTGTGGACGATCTTTCACATGCGCAAGAACCTCCTCAGCGGCGTCACCAGCGGCCTGAAGGCCTATCAGAAAATGAAGGAGGGTATCGGCGACATCGACCGCACGGAGAAGGACCTGCCGATGCAATGGATCATCTTGATGATCATCGGCTCGGTGGTCCCGTTGTATATGGTCTATCAGCATTACGTGCAGGCGGTTCACATTTCCCTGGTCATGGCGTGCGTCATGCTGGTCACCGGTTTTCTCTTTGCCGCGGTGGCCGGGTACATGGCCGGTCTGGTGGGTTCGTCGAACAACCCGATCTCGGGTGTGACCATCTCGACGGTGCTGGTCTCGTCGCTGTTGCTGGTCGTATTGATGGGCAAGGCGGCCGAGAACGGCCCGGCCGCGGCCGTGATCGTCGGCGCGGTGGTCTGCTGTGCCGCCGCGATCGCCGGCGACGTGATGCAGGACCTCAAGTGCGGGCGGCTCGTCGGGACGACCCCGTGGAAGCAGCAGGTGATGGAGATGCTGGGCACCGGTGCGGCTGCACTGATCATCGCTCCGGTCCTGATGCTCCTGCACCGCGCCTACGGTTTTGCCGGCATGGAAGGCGCCGGCGAAAAGGCCCTGTCCGCTCCCCAGGCCAGCTTGATGGCCTCCGTGGCCCAGGGCGTGTTCCAGGGCGGCTTGCCCTGGGTATATCTCGGCATCGGGATGGGCGTCGCCGCACTGATCATCGCGCTGGACCTGTACCTGCAAGCCAGGCAGTTTCCGTTCCGAACCCCCGTGTTGGCGGTGGCCATCGGGTTCTACCTGCCGTTCCAACTGTCGGTGCCGATCTTCGCCGGCGGCCTGGTCAGCCTGGCGGTCAAGCGATATCACCGCAGCAGGAACAGTGATACCGCGGAGGTGGAGGCGTCCGACCGCAGGGGCCTGCTGATGGCTTCCGGCCTGATTACCGGCGAAGCCCTGATGGGCATTCTGGTGGCGATTCCCATCGTCGTTCTCAAGCAGTTCGACATCGACCTGCCCGTCATCGAGCACTTCTTCGGTCGCACCATGCCCTTCGGCGGCATCGTCGGCGTCGTGCTGCTGCTGGGCGTGACCTTCTGGCTCTACCTGACCACGGTGGTAAAGAGACGACGCTAATACAGGATGAAAATCGCAACCGGGTGCGCCGTCGCGGGCGCACCGGCTTTGACAGGAGACAGCAGTACCATGGCAGAAAAGATTGAGGCCTACGTAAGTGAAAACCGGGAACGTTTTATCGAAGAG
>Ga0272442_10004524_pt1 | contig 19028 bp, 17 predicted proteins | sample SSMForm2O_FD_200262 | JGI IMG/M metagenome (GOLD analysis project Ga0272442, IMG submission 200262) | Marine sediment archaeal communities from Little Sippewissett salt marsh, Falmouth, MA, United States - SSM-Form-2O | ecosystem: Environmental > Aquatic > Marine > Wetlands > Sediment ... | reverse complement strand
AATGAATATAATACAAACAATTCTTGAAAAAATTCCAAATTGCCTTTAAACTGAATTTACCTGCATTAAATATTGCAGGATTTAACAATTTAAGGAGGCAACAACGTGAGTCAGGGAACAGTCAAATGGTTCAATGCGAGTAAGGGTTATGGTTTTATCACTGGGGAAGATGGTAAGGATTATTTTGTGCATTTCAGTGCCATCACCATGGACGGCTTCAAGACCCTTGAAGAGGGTCAGAATGTCACTTTCGATATCGAAGAAGGCCAGAAAGGACCTCAAGCGGCCAACGTGTCACCTGTCTAAGGGAAATATTCCTTTCTGCGCGATCCTTCTTTGTGAACATTCAGTTAAGCAGAAAAGAGAGATAAGGCGGGCTTCAGGCCCGCCTTGTTTTTTCGGATCAGGAATCCCACTTTGGAGATAAGGCTACAGGAATAGCCAGTGCGGGAATGGCTCCAACTATTATCATGGTTACGGTGAGCCCGAAATGATCTGCTACTGCGCCAAGAATAGTGGTGAATAACCCTCCCATTCCGAAAGCGAAACCCATTACAATGGAACTGGCCATACTCCTGGCTTCAGGAGCTCTCACTTGAGCCATGGCATTAGTCAGGGGCTCCGTCGCTGTAAGTGCCGCATAACCCATCATGTAAAGGAAAATGGCAAGCTTGCCTTCGGTGAGAGCTGCTGGAATAAGAAGCATGGGGAGAAGGGCAAGCATGACCAGAAGTGTTTTTTTCCGTCCGAAAACATCCGCCACATGTCCACAAAGGACAGGTGAAATAGCTGCCCCTATGGTAACAAGAAAAAGAACTGTACCGATGGTAATAAGGTTTCCGCCCCTTGCTGCTACTACAAGGGGAAGGAAAAACCTGATACCCTGTTCGGAAATGGCCCTCAGGAAAGAGATCAGGAATATTCTGTAGGTCTTTCTAAAAACAGACCAGAAACTGTTCAGAAACTTCCCTCTGGCAGGACTGAAGGCCTCCTTTTCCTGAAGCTGTGGAATATACCACCATATAAGAAGGAGCAGGACGATCACAGGTATCATGGCTGCCACGGGGAGCCATTTCACCCCCACTATCCTGACAAGGGTCACTGCGTAGAGGGGACTGAGAGCGCCCGCGAGCATTCCTCCAAGACCGAAAAAGGCCAGTGCGGAAGAAAGGTGTTCTTCCCTACATATGTGACCGATTCCTCCACTGCCCTGGGGATGGAATATCGATGCTCCAAGTGACCAGATGATCACGAATATGAGGGCAAGAGAATAGGTGGGGGCCAGGGGGAAGAGGGCGGCTCCAAGGCACGCCAGGACAGGCCCTATCATAATATAGGCAGGATAGTTGGTCCTGTCTGACAGAAAGCCGAAAAAGGGCTGGCCTATTACATTGATCAATCCTGAAATAGTGTTCAGGAAGCCTGCCTGGGCAAGAGATATTCCCAGTCTGGATACTATTCCCGGAATAAAGGTATGTAAAAAAGCCAGGTGCAGATCATTAATGAAATGGCCCAGGCACAGAAGTGTGATCTGTACCAGAGGTTTGTTCCTGGTCCTTTCCTGAAGAAAGAGATATTTCTCTTTCAATATATTCCCCCCAATTGTCTTAGAACAAGATTCTAACATGAAAAATGCTCAAACCCGGAGGATTATTTCAGAGGCGGGGAATTATGATCTGCATTTGGGTTCGAAGGATTGCAAATGATAAAGTGTTTAACCAGGAGGAGTAATCAAGAGTTCGTTAAGCATGGAAAGGTCATGTCAGATATAATTTCATTCTGAGAATAGCCATTTTCGAGGAGGCAAGAGTGATGACATTCCAGATACTGTCGATCAACCCTGGTTCAACAAGCACAAAGGTCGCATGGTTCGAAGATGATCAAGAGATATGGAAAGAGAATGTTTTCCACCCAGTGGAAGATCTCGCCCATTTCGGGCATATAAACGAGCAGCTTGATTTCAGGATCCAGCAGGTCATGGATGCTGTCCGCAGGAAAGGTTCCCGACCCGAGGATCTTTGCGCTGTTGTGGGCAGAGGTGGTTTTACGGACCCTATTCCCGGAGGTACCTACAGGGTGGATGAATTCATGATCGAAAGACTTTTCCAGGGAAGACCCTGGCAGCATGCCGCCAACCTTGGGGCGAGCATTGCAAAGGCGATAGGCGATCCTCTGGGGATACCTTCATTTATAGTTGACCCCGTATCGGTGGATGAATCCTGGCCTATAGTCCACTTTACCGGCCTTCCGGAGTTGCCCCATTGTCCTGCGGCCCATACTCTTAATGTAAAAGCCGTTATCAGGAGGGCTGCAGACAAGCTCGAAAGGGACTGGAGAGAACTTAAGGCAGTGGTGATACATCTGGGCGGAGGAATTACCGTTTGTGCCCATAGGGATGGTCGTATGGTGGACATGCCTACGGCCAATGAATTCGGACCCTATTCGCCTGAAAGATCAGGAGGGTTACCAGCAGGAGATCTGCTTTCCCTTATCCAGTCGGGGAGATTCAGCGCAGCAGAGATGCAGAAAAAGCTTGCCGGTAAGGGAGGCCTTGTGGGCTACCTTGGAACGGGCGATCTCAGAAAAGTAAAGGAAATGATAGATGCCGGAGATGAGAAAGCATCGCTGGTCTACAGGGGAATGGTCTTGCAGATATCCAAATGTATAGGGGCCATGGCTGCAACCCTTTGTGGTGAGGTGGATGTGCTTGTTTTTACCGGTGGAATGGCAAAGGATAAGGAACTTCTCCAGCTCATAGAGGAAAGAGTAGGCTGGATAGCCCCTTCCCTGGTATTTCCTGGGGAATTTGAAATGGAAGCCCTTAATGAAGGTGCTTTGAGGGTCCTGAGAGGGGAAGAGCAGGCAAAGGATTACAGGCAGAATATAAACGAGGACGGGAGGTACTGGAAATGTCGCTGAAAAACCTTGATTTCCTTTTTGATATTTCCGGAAAGGATAAACCCAGGGATGTGGTGATCGCCCTTCCCTATGCATCAGACTCGATAATTGCAGCCGGCAGGGCAAAAGACCTGGGTATAGCCAATCCTGTCCTTGCAGGGGATCCGGAAAAGATCAAGAAGGCATCTGAAGGAACGGGCATAGATGTTACCGGGTTCGACAGTATTGAGGAAAAGGATTATTACCTGGCTATAGAGAGATCTGTACAGGCCGTCTCTTCCGGTGATGGCGATGTGCTCATGAAGGGTATGGTGAAGACATCCGATCTTTTGAAAGCGGTCCTGAATAAGGAATGGGGATTGAGAACAGGAAAACTTCTTTCCCACGTCATGCTTTACGAAGTTCCCTCTCTGGGCAGGGTCTTCGGGATCTCAGATGCAGGAATGAACCTTTATCCTGACCTGAATGCAAAGAAACAGATCATCGAGAATGCTGTGTCCCTCTTTCAGTTCCTTGGTGTCAAGGTGCCCAGAGTGGCTTTGCTTGCTGCAGTGGAAGTGGTGAATCCTGATATGCCGTGTACCCTTGATGCTGCTGCCCTCACAGAGATGAACAGAAGAGGGCAGATCAGGGGGTGTATCGTGGATGGTCCCCTTGCACTGGATAATGCCCTTTACGAGGATTGTGCAAGGGAAAAGGGTATCGTTTCTGAAGTTGCCGGGAAGGCGGATCTTATGGTGGTACCGGATATACATGCCGGGAACATGCTCAGCAAATCAATCCTCTTCATAATGCAAGCCACAGGGGCGGCCCTGATGATGGGGGCGAGTAAGCCTGTGGTCATAACGAGTCGTTACGGAAATCCCAGAACAAAGATCTATTCCATGGCTATGGGAGCTTACGCAGCCTCCTTTATGGAATAGGAATAATTATATAACTTTCTATAAAATTCTTGACAAAACCCCTTCTACCGCTTAAACTTACCCGAGCTGCCCGAGAAAGGGCAGAAATAAACATTTTTTAGGAGGCAACATTTTGAACAACGGAACAGTAAAATGGTTTAACGCAAGTAAGGGTTACGGTTTCATCACCGGAGAAGACGAGAAGGATTATTTTGTCCATTTCAGCGCTATCAATGTCGATGGCTTCAAGACCCTCGAAGAGGGTCAGCAGGTCACCTTTGACGTTGAGTCCGGCCAGAAAGGGCCTCAGGCCTCTAACGTATCGCCTGTATAGTAAGCTTCCTTTCAGCTGGAGTATATAGATTTTAGACTCCCTGTTTCGAAGTAAAACTGAAGAAGGCGGGCTTTTTGCCCGCCTTTTTTGTTTCTCTTCTAACTGTTAGAGATGAAGAGTTCAAGCAGTCTCTTTCACCTTATCCCTTTCCGAGATTATCTTTCCTATCCACCATGAACCCACAAGAGCAGTGATTGGTACTGTAAGTAGAAGTCCGGCTGTACCTGCAAGCCCTTTGATGAGCTCAGCGGAGATCATGGGGTCGTTGAGAATGCTCCAGGCTACTGGAACAGATTCGATTATCAGAATAGAGATAACCAGGGATGTGCCAAAATATGCCAGGATAAGGGTATTTATCATGCTTCCAAGGATATCTTTCCCCACATTAAGCCCGGCCTTCATGAGCCTGGCGGAGGAGATCCTGTTATCGTATTCATAAAGCTCGCTCATGGAGGAAGTAATGGAGATAGCCACGTCCAGGACTGCTCCTATGGAGCCGATAATTACAGAGGCAAGAAGGATCCCTTCCATGTCAATGCCAGGAAGGACACTTACAAGAAGGGGACCTCCTTCTATGGCAAGACCTGATACCTGCCAGAAAAAGATGGATATTCCACCCAGCAGTGATGCGGCTATGGCTCCTCCCAGGGCGCCCACAAAAGCGACCAGCCAGTACCTGATTTTCCTTAGAACCAGGATTATGGTGAAAGCTGAAACTCCTCCGACACTCATTATCGCGACCAGGAGAGGAGAATATCCGTTGATCATCATGGGAAGGGACACTTTCAGAAGGAGGACCAGTGAAAGGACCAGTCCCAGAAGAGCCCTGGTGCCAGAAATGCCGCTGGCGAGGCAAAGAAAAACAGCCATTCCCACAATGAAACCCACCACATTGGGGAACCTGAACCTGTCGCTCAGGGAAAAAGCGGTATGTCCGTCATCAAAAATGTCCGCCACGAGTATATACTTAGCACCCTTGACCATCTTCAGATGGCTTCCGGAGAGGTGTTCCGCCTCCACTGGAAAGGTCTGTCCTTTCTCTTTCCCCGTCAGGAAAGAGACCACCAGGGTATGTCTTACGGTTTCCCAGCCGAATTCCTCGGGAAGGGTATCCTCAGATCCTTCCAGGACCTGAAATCCCTGAAGCTCTACAAGCCATGAATCCTCATGATGCCAGCCTGAAATGACCGCCCGCTGGGAGATCATGGAAGAAACGAGACCTGCAAGCAAGGAAAGTACAAGGAAAACTGCCAGGCTGATAACCTTCTTTTTCATTAGTTTCCTCCGCTATTCCATCTCCACCAGAAGCTCTCCGGTGGGCAGTGCCTTTCCCCCTATGAGAACCCGTGTTATCCGGTCACCCCGGGTCTCAAGTTCTCCGAATATCTCTGAAGGCTGTTCCATGCAGTAACCCTGTTCAAAGATGAGTCCTTTCGTGGATGCCAGCATCCCATGACTGAAGAGATAACATGCCAGGGCGCCGCTTGAAGTCCCTGTGGCAGATTCTTCGGGGATATCGTAAAGGGGTGCCAGGTTCCTGCAGTGGGCGGTCGAGCCGTGAAGGGTTTCCAGTGAGAATACGTGATAACCTACAGCGTTATACTTTCTGCTTGTTTCAGTGATTTTGTAAAAATCAGGTTCCATCTCGCGAAGGGTCTTCAGATCCCTTAAAGGTACCAGTATGTCCTTGAGGCCTGTGGAAACCATTTGAACGGGGATATCCTCCCTGATGGCACTTTCAGGTAAATTGAGAGTATCCGCTATCTCAGATCTTGAAATGACCTCGGAAAAGACCGGCAGGGTCTGTTCCATAAAAATGGTTCCCTTTTCCTGAACGATTATTTCAAGCAGTCCAGCCAGTGTCTCCTGGCGCAGAGTTCCAGGCGCTATCTTTTTCTTCTGGAAGAGGAGTGAAAACGTAGCTATTGTGGCATGGCCGCAAAGGTCTACTTCCCCTGCAGGGGTGAAGAACCTCAGCCTGTAGTCCGCACAGTCAGAAGGTTCCACAAAGGCTGTTTCTGAAAAACCCACCTCCGCAGCGATGGTCCTCATCTGTTCGGGTGAAAGATCTCCCTGATCAAGGACAACCCCGGCGGGATTTCCGCCATTTTCAGTCTTGGCAAAAGCACTCAGAGTATATACACGGACTTTCATCGAAGAATGTCTCCCTTCCTGGTTATCCTTTTTCATTTGATATACATATGATATACAGACCATACGGGATGAATGGTAACATGAAAAATGAAAAACATTATAACCCTGTGGCCTTCACCCTGTGATTCCTGTTTCCTGCAAGCATGTTTCATTGGGTAAAGGGTAAATTCCTCCAGAAGGGGTTTTCCACAGGATATCCCCAGGTATCCAATGGTATCAAGGGCCTATCCACAGGTTTTCCCCCGATCTTTCCACAACCTTACATTTTCTGATAGATATTGCAATATCAATGACTGACCGTCTTAAGAATTGTTCAGCCATTTACCGGAACACCGGAGACACTGATATTTTATCGAACCCCCTTGTCAATATAAATCGATAGTAATACAATTAGGCGTCATAAAAATGACCGAAAAGTCATTTTTATTTTTTCATTGAAGATGCCCTACATGTTCTGTTCTGTTATTTCAACTGGAAGGACGATAGGAATGCCCAAACTATCTGAAAAGAAAAAAGAACTGGTGGAAGGGATGATGAAGGAAGCTCTTCACCAGGCCACTGTGTCTGTTCTTGAAGAATGTGGCTGGCCGGGTCTCACCATGGAAAAAGTGGCAGAGAAAGCCGGGGTTTCCAAGGGGACGGTCTATAACTATTTCCGGGATAAAAGAGAGCTTGTCTGGTCAGTTATGGAAGGTCTCATATTAAAGGTACAGGAACGGACGAGGGACATCTTCAGCAGAAATGAAAACTGTACAGATGCCCTGAGAGAAATGATAAGGGTGGAAATGCGGGAACGCAAAAAAGAGGCCCATATCATGACGGCCTTTCTTCATGCGGTTCATGATGAGCCTGAACTCAGGGAAAAAATGTTTCAAAGGTCGCACCCCTTTGTGGAGCTCCAGGACATGATACTGGATCTGCTGGTCAGGGGAATGGATAAGGGGGAATTCCGATCCATGGATCCTGTAGCTGCGAGAGCTATCATTAGCTCGATCCAGATGGGGATCTCACGACAATGGGCAGGAGGGCACCTGGGCCTTTCCGCGGAAGATATGTCCGATGCCGTCATTTCCCTGTTAACAAACGGCTTGATCATCAAAGGAGAAGATAGACCATGAAGCTTACCAACACAGCATTAAGAAGGCCCGTTACGGTATTGATAGCCTTGATCGCCCTGATATTCTTCGGAGTTGTATCGATCTCGAAAATGGGTATGGAGAGAATGCCTGATATAGATTTTCCCATGATAGCTGTTTCTACCACCATGACAGGGGCCAGTCCCACGGTAATGGACAATGATGTGACCGATGTGATCGAGGAACAGCTCAACACCATATCGGGCATAGAGAATATATCTTCCAGCAGTTACGAAGGCAGTTCTGTCATCCTTGTGGAGTTCGAGCTCGGAAGGGATATCGATGCGGCGGCAGCTGACGTCAGGGATAAGGTTAACCGGGCGATGCGGAGTCTTCCTGATGAGGCAGATGCGCCAATCGTACAGAAGTTCAGCATTGGTGATATGCCTGTGGTAACCATCGCTGTTATCGGGGATGCTCCTTACGATGTGCGGTCTAATTTTGCCGACAAGGTGGCCAAACTGAAACTTCAGACAGTTGAAAACGTAGGAAATGTGAGCACTTCCGGCCTCCAGGAAAGAGAGATCAGGGTATGGCTGGACCCCGCAAAACTGGAAGCCCGGGGGCTGCTGGTAAAGGATATAAAGGATGCCATAAGCCAGAAGCACATCGAATTGCCAGCCGGAAGGGTAGAGACAGAGAGAACTGAGCTTACCCTCAGGCTTGAAGGCGAATATTCATCCGTGGAAGAACTCAAGACCCTGACTATTACCTCAAATGATGGTGCTATCATCCGCCTTGGTGATATTGCAAGGGTGGAGGATGGTTACGAGGACCAGAGGACTATGGCTACGTATAACGGTGAACCGGTTATCCTTCTTCAGGTGAGAAAACAGAGGGGTGCAAACGAAGTTCAGCTTGGAGATGCCGTTATCGAAGTAGTTGAAGAGATCAGGAAGATCGCCCCTCGAGGGGTTGAGATGAAGGTCCTGTCCAATTCCTCCACTTTCGTCAAGGATTCCATGAAAGGAGTGGGGAAGGACATACTTATGGGTGTCATGCTCTGTTCTTTCGTAATGCTCCTGTTCCTTCGTACTATCCGTGCCACTTTCGTGACTATGGTGACTATTCCTGCCTGTCTCCTGGGAAGCCTGATAGTGCTTCGTTTTGCCGGAGTGACCATAAACAATATGTCCATGCTTGGACTTTCCCTTGCAGTAGGCCTGGTGGTGGATGCCACCACGGTGGTCCTGGAAAATGTCCACCGTCACCAGGAACTTGGAGAAAAGCCTTTCAACGCTGCTTCCATAGGTACCTCGGAAGTGGGTTTCGCTGTCCTTGCCGGAGCTGCCACCACGGTAGCAGTCTTCGGCCCCGTGGCCACCATGGAAGGTATAATCGGAAGATTCTTCTTTGCCTTCGGTATTACCGTGGTGACCACCATCCTTATATCCCTGACCCTGTCGCTGACCCTCACGCCTTTCCTTTGTTCAAAGCTTCTGCAGCATGACCGACCCGGGAAAATTGGCAGAATAATAGAGGGCTTTTTCCAGTCCCTTGAAAGGGGTTACAGCAGGGCTCTGAATTTTGCAGTCCATCACAGGTTGATAGTGGTCTTTGTGGCACTGGGTATCTTTTCTCTGGGGATATTCCTTGCAGGCCAGTTGGGACAGGGATTTTTCCCGACCGAGGATAGGGGCGATTTCTCCATAGATGTGGAACTGCCCCTTGGGGTATCGGTAAACGAGAGCAACAGGATACTCCAGCAGATAGGCGAATTGGTCAGGGAAGAGCCCGAGGTGGACTATACCTATGCCTCCATCGGTTCAGGGCGCGGTGGCGAGATCAACGAGGGTGAGATCAATGTCTACCTTATTCCCCGGAATGAAAGGGTATCCATGTTCGAGATCATGAAGAGAATGAGGAGAAAACTCGCTGTCTTCAGAGATGTTGAAATAAATCTGGGCACCCATGGTGGAGCCGGGGCCACCCTTACACTGTTGGGTTCTGAAACGGAGGACCTTGTAGCAGTGGCTGAAAAAATGAAAGCTGACCTGGAAAAGAATCCAGGCCTTGCTGACATCCGGACGGATATAAGGCTTACCAAGCCAAGGGTCAATATCACTATTAACAGGGCTCTGGCTGATGATATGAACGTAAATATCAAAAGTTTGTCCGAAGAGATGCAGGCCTATTTCGGAGGGGTCAAGGCGGGTGTCTTCAAGGACCAGGGTTACAGATACGATATCAGACTAATGGCTGAGAATGAATTGAGGACCAAGCCTTCAGATATCGACAACATTCCTGTCAGAAGCGGTAACGGTGAGATAGTCAGGGTCCCCGGAATAATCGAAGTGAGCCAGGGATCGGGACCTAACCTTATCAAGAGATACAACAGGCAGAGGTCATTGACGGTCTCGGCCAACACTGTAGATATTTCCATGGGAGAGGCCATGGGGCTGGTTCGAGAGAGTTTCATGAAATACAAGCCTGCTGACGGCAGCGTAAATGCCATGGTCACCGGACGGTCAAAGCATATGGCCAAGAACTTCCAGTACCTCATAAATGCCATCATTACAGCTATAATCCTCGTGTACATGGTCATGGCCGTGCAGTTCGAATCCTTCCTTCACCCATTAACGGTCATGTTCTCCCTCCCCATGATGACTGCAGGCGTGTTCGGCATGCTGCTTATCACCGGCAAGGAAATAGACGTAATGAGCCTCATGGGGATCATCCTGCTGGTTGGAATAGTGGTGAACAACGCCATTCTCCTGGTGGACTTCACCAACCAGCAAAGGCAAAAGGGAGTGGATAAGGTCACTGCTGTGCTTCGGGCAGGCCCGCTTCGATTGAGACCCATTCTTATGACGGCCATCTCTACCATGATGGGAGCCCTGCCCATAGCTCTTGGCATGAGTGAGGGAGCAGAGGTCAGGCAACCCATGTCCATAGCTGTCATAGGGGGGCTTTTCACGTCCACTATCCTTACCCTTCTCGTAATACCTACAGCTTACCTGATAGTTGATGATACTGCTGAAAAGGTAGCCCTCTGGATAAAAAAACTCCGGGGACATTCATTACCAGAAGTGGAAGATGAGACGAAAAGAGACAGGGATCTTGAACCTGATGTGGAATTGTCTGGAGGTAAATAATGTTTAGGACCGCATACAAACCACTGTTGATAATATTTTTTCTTTTCCTTTTGCTTGCCGGAGGGACTTCATTCGCAGCGGAAAAGATTAACCTGGAAGATGCTGTTGCTCTTGCCCTGGGACAGAACCTGGAGATCCTGTCAGCCAGACAGGAGAACGTTAAGGCTCAGGGACTGGTAAAGATCGCCAGAGGTGCCTTTTTCCCATCCCTTTCGGTGAATGGCGAATATACCAGGCAGGAAGAGACGGTTACAAGGATCGGTGACAGCTACGGTGGTGATCTATCCGTGTCCCAGAAAGTGTATATGGGAGGAAAGCTCTGGGCCTACAGGAAACAGGCAGATTACAACCTGGTAATAGCAGAAAGCAGCATATCTGCCACCGAAGAAAGGGTAGTCCTGGAAGTGTACTCGAGGTTCTACTCTGTCCTTCTTGCCAGGGAAAATGTAACAACCGCGGAAGATGCCCTGGCCTATGCTGAGGATTATGCACTGGAATTGAAAAAGAAAAAGGAAGTGGGTCTTGCCACAAGCCTTGAAGTTACAAGGGCCGAGCAATTGCGTGTGGCAAGCCGGCAGGATCTTCTGGAAGCACGCAATGACCTGAAAGCTGCAAAGGTGCTGCTCTTCGAACTGCTCAGGATATCTTCTGACCAGGATAGAGAAGTGGAAGGTGTCCTGGAATACCTTCCTGAGAACCCGGATCAGGAAGGCTCTCTGGAGAAAGCCTTTGAAAACAGGCCTGAATTGGTGAATCTCAGAACCAGGATCCTTTTTCAGGAAGAGAATATCGAGATAGCCAGGGCAGGGCTGAGACCTGATGTGAGCGTTACGGGCAAATGGAGCTATGATGATCCGGCCACTGGAACAACAGGAAGCAGCGCAGGCGATGATACCTGGTCCGTTAAGGTGAATGTGAATTTGCCTCTATACGACAACGGTATAACCAGGGGTAAGGTTACCCAGGAGGAAGCTTCCCTTCAGCAGGCCATCAACAACCTTTCCAGCCAGGAGGACTCCATAAGAAGCGAGATCTCCACCCTGGTCCTGGAGCTGCAGAGTACAGCTTCAAGAGTTGAGGAAACTGCAAAGAACCTGGAGCTGGCGGAAGAATCACTGAGGCTCGCAGAAGTGGGATACCGGGAAGGTGTGGGGATCCAGCTGGATGTACTGGAAGCGAGAAGGTCCCTTACCCAGGTGCGGCTGTCCTATTCATCAGCGGTGAAGGATTATAACCTGGGTCTTGCCCGATTGAGGAAGGCCGAAGGAAGACTGGTAAGCTATTCCCTCAAGGGAAAAGAAATCAAGGAGTGATCATTCATGAAGAAAGGTTTTATCATCTTACTTGTAGTTGTCATCGCAGCAGGGCTGTTTTTCTTCTTCGGTCCCATGAAGGGTAATGGCGATAAGGTAAAGACAACACAGCCAGGTCCGCAGAATGTATCTCTGCCTCCTGCCAGGGTGGAGGTGGTTTCACTGGAGCGACAGGAAACCTTCCGTAAGGGGTACAACGAAAGCAGCACCCTGGAAGCCGTGGAGGAGGTAGTGCTATATCCTAAAGTGAGTGCCAGGCTTGAAGATCTGAAGTTCCATGAAGGTGACCAGGTCAAGAAAGGGCAGGTCCTTGCAGAGCTGGATCACAGGGACATGGATGCCCAGATAAGTTCGATCAGGGCACAGATCGCTGTGGCAGAAGCCAGGCTTGCCAGTTCAAGAGCAAATTACTCGAATGCCAAAGATGAAGTTGAACGTTATCGCAAACTGGTCAAAGAGGGATACGCAACAACCCAGCAGCTGGAGACAAAGGAGACCCTGTTCCTTCAGGCTGAAGCTGATGTCAGACTTTCCAGGGCGACCCTGGATCAGACAAGGGCAGAGCTTCAGAGGCAGCAGGTGCTCTTGTCCGAATATATTATTAACAGTCCCCTGGATGCCACTGTGATAGAGGATTATTCTCATACTCCAGGAGCCATGCTCTCTCCCTCTGTGCCGGTCCTTCATCTGGCCCGTATTGACAGGCTGAAAGCTGTGATAAAGGCTCCTGAATCCAGAGCCACCCGTATCTCCACGGGAATGAAAGCAATGGTATGTGTAGAGAGTATCAAAGACTGCGTTATTGAGGGAGAGGTTTCGAATATTTCTCCCCAGGTTGATACAAGGACCCGTACTGTCACTGTCGAAGTGGAAGTGGAAAACAGTGACAGGAAACTGAAACCCGGGATGTTCGCAGAGGTCTTCGTGATCGAGAAAGAGGTTACGAGCGCCCTTGTCGTACCCGACAGTGCTATCCATACTGAGGACACGGCAAAATTCGTCTTCAGGGTCGAAAATGGACAAGCGAGAAAAGTGCCTGTGGAAACTGGCCTGGAGATGGATCTTCAGGTACAGGTCAAAGAAGGTCTGAACGAAGGGGATGTCATTGTAATATCCGGTGGAGATACCCTTAAAGATGGTGAGAAAGTTTCAGTGGTACAGTAAAAAGTCCAGGGAAAGAATTCAGGAACATAATTCTGTATTGATGGCGGGGAGGATGTCTGGGTGGCATCCTCCTTTTCTTTATAGAGAAACATAAGTGTTGCTTAAGGTATCCGGCAATATAGGATATTTCCAATCCTGATTCTGTCGTATTGCCACGATTATTCCAATGAAGAGATAATATTCATATTGCCCTTTACAGTTCTTAACATTTTTCAACAGCATCTTAATGAAGACTGGGGTAAACTGACCATGCAAAAAGAGATATTGTTATGGAGGCCTGACATGAAAAAGGGATCTTTAATTCTTATGCTGTTCATCCTCATAGTCTTATGTACCGAAGCTTTCGGTCTGGAAGATAGTAATGGACAGGTAAGGTCAATGGACCTTGATGTATGTATAGATCTGGCCCTTGCCAATCACCCGGACCTGACAGCTGCCGAAGGTGAAGTTAAAGGGGCAGAAAGCCGGATAGGCCAGGTTGAAGCCGGACTCAGACCCCAGGTGGACCTGTCTTCAAGCTATTCAAGACAGGAAGCTTTATCCCAGGGTGACCATGATCAGTACTCAAGCAGTGTCACCCTTTCCAAACTGATCTCTGACTGGGGAAAGACCGGGAGCCGGAAGAGGATCGCCGGTTTTGACAGGGATCGTTCAAGCCTTGATCGCGATCAGGTCAGACTTGAAGTCATATACAATGTCCAAAGAGCGTATTATTCACTTCTTAAGGCGCAGAAAAACCTTGAAGTGGCTGAGGAAAGTGTCAGTCTCTACGAACTTCATCTGAAAAAGGCGAGGGATTTCTATGAAGTCGGGAATGTCTCAAAATACGACGTGACCACTGCCGAAGTGGACTTAAGTAATGCAAGACTTGAAATGATAAAGGCGAGAACGTCCGTGGAAACGGCAAAAACCGAATTGAACAATACCATGGGGCTTCCCGATATGAACGATTACGTTATCGAGGACGTGACCGACACTGCGGAGTATCCTCCAGGGCTTGACGAAGCTCTTTCCTTAGCCATGGAGAGTCGTCCTGATCTTCGCTCATTACGGTTGCAGAACCTTGCAGCCGAGGAAAGCATCAACCTTGCCGAGAAGAATAATGCACCTTCATTGTCGGTTTCCGGCAGATATTCCTGGGGAGGCGAGGACTTTACAGGAGAAGACGATCTTTCCATAGGCCTTTCCCTCCAGGTCCCCATCTATGATGGTGGATTGAAATATGAAAAGGTCAGAGAGGCCAGGGCAGATCTGGAAATAGCAATAGCTAAGGATCTTTCAGCCCGCAACACTGCCTTCAGGGAAGTAAAGCAGGCCTGGAGGGAATATGGCGATTCTTTTGAGATCCTTTCGACTGCGAAAGATGTGGTCAGACAGGCCCTGGAAAACCTTAAACTTGCTACCGGCAGATATGAAGTGGGAGTGGGATCTCCCATAGAAGTCGCCGATGCGACAGAAAATTACAGCAATGCACAGAACAGTTACTGGAATGCCCTTTATGAACACCTGATCGCATGGGCAACTCTGGAGAAGACCATGGGAGGTAATTTACAATGAGAAAATTCATCCTTTCAATCCTCTTATTAACCCTTATCGGAGGGGGATTCTGGCTATTCAGAGGGGGTAAGGAAGAAGAAATATCCATAGACACCGCTATCGTAACCCGTGGTGACCTGGTGAAGGCGATTTCTGCAACAGGCACCCTGGAAGCCGTGAATACCGTAAATGTAGGGACCCAGGTCTCGGGAACCATAAAAAAGGTCTATGTGGATTACAACAGAAGGGTCCGGAAAGGCCAACTCATAGCCGAGATAGACCCTGACCTTCTGGAGGCAAATGTCAGAAAGGCAAGGGCGGATGTGCTTGCCGCCAAGGCGAATCTACAGGAGGCACAGGCCACCGTGAATGATGCCAGAAGAACAAGGGATCGCAGCAGAGAATTGCTTGAAAGAGACCTCATCGCAAAAAGTGAATACGATGCCGCCCAGACGGGTTATGAAACCTCCCTGGCCCGTTTGAGTGCCGCGAAGGCCAAAGTGGCCCAGGTCGAGGCGGACCTGAAATACAGGGAGATAACCTTGGGATATACGAGGATCACTTCTCCCATAGACGGGGTGATCATAGACAGGGCGGTAGATGAAGGTCAGACTGTTAATGCAAGCCAGTCAGCCCCCACACTTTTCATCATTGCCGAAGATCTGACAAAGATGCAGGTTGAAGCAGATATAGATGAGGCAGATATAGGCCAGGTCAAGATCGGCCAGGTTGTTGAATTCACCGTTGATTCCTATCCGGATGCGTCTTTTGAGGGAAAGGTTGAGGAAATCAGGCTTGCTCCAAGTACCTCCGAAAATGTGGTGACCTACACGGTGATAGTAAAAGTGGATAACCCTGACCTGAGGCTTATGCCGGGTATGACCGCCAATGTATCTGTTATTTCCGGGAAGAGGGAGAATGTCCTGAAAGTGGCCAGTTCAGCTTTACGTTTCAGCCCTGATCCGGAACTTCTGGATCTGGACGAAGGATCGGCAGATGCTGCACCTTTTCAGGGGAGGAAGAGGGGTTCAGGAGAAATGGGTTCCCTCTGGGTCTTGATGGAGGGCAGGTTTGTAAGAATTCCTGTAAGAACAGGTATATCTGACGGGATGTATACGGAGGTATCAGGTGATATAAGCGATAAGAGCGAGGTAGTAACTGGTGTTTCCGGATCATTCTCTTCTCGGGGGAGGAATCCCTTTGGCTTTGGTCGTCGTAGATAGCCTTCACAAGACATATTACATGGGAGATGTGGAGGTCCATGCCCTTCAGGGTGTCTCCTTTTCCATTGACAGAGGGGAGTTCGTTTCCATCATGGGCGCATCGGGATCGGGCAAGTCCACTCTCATGAATATTATCGGCTGTCTGGATGTTCCAACAGAGGGAAGGTATCTCCTTGAAGGCAGGGATGTGAGCCGACTGAAGGCGGATCAGCTTGCAGATATAAGGAAATACACGGTTGGTTTTGTCTTCCAGGGGTTCAATCTTCTTCCTCGAATGAGTGCCCTGGAGAACGTTGAACTTCCCATGGTCTACAATGGTTTTTCTTCGACAGAGAGAAAAGAGAGGGCCATGGAAGCCCTCAAGGTGGTGGGCCTTGAAGACAGGGCACTCCATCAGCCTCATCAGCTTTCAGGGGGACAACAACAGAGGGTTGCCATAGCCCGAGCTTTGGCCAATCAAGCCCCCCTGATCCTGGCGGATGAACCTACCGGTAACCTTGATACTCACACCAGTGAAGAGGTAATGGATCTTTTTTGTATGCTGAACAGGGAGAAGGAGAGAACCATTATCATGGTTACCCACGAACGAGACCTTGCCGGATACGGTAAAAGGGTGATCACTTTCAGGGACGGACTGCTTCTTCATGACGAGAAGGTGATGTCCGGATGATTAGTTTATTAGAAACCACCAGGATCTCCTTCAGGGCTCTTAAAGCGAACAAGACCAGATCAGCCCTGACCATGTTGGGCATAATTATCGGTGTCACCGCAGTGATAGTAATGTTCGCCATAGGTACCGGGGCAAACAGGGAGATAACTGCAAGATTTTCAAGCCTTGGGACCAATATTCTCATGGTAAGGCCTGGAGCAGATACCGGACCTGGTAGGGGCTCGAGAAGTAGCGTCACCACACTGACGATTGATGATGCCTATGCTATTGAAGAACATGGCAATGCCGTGGCTTATGCTGCTCCAGTATATGGAGGGGGCGCCCAGGCGGTTTTCGGGAATGCCAATTATTCCGTCAGGGTTACGGGTACCACCCCTGATTATTTCGCCATACAGGACTGGGGGCTTAAGTCGGGGCGTGTATTTACGGACCAGGATGTTCGAAGTGCTACCAAGGTATGTGTCATTGGTCAGACCATTGTAAAAGAGCTTTTCGGCAATGAAGATCCTATCGGTAAACTTATCCGGGTCAAAAAGGTGCCCCTGGTAGTGATAGGAATACTGGAAGAACTGGGAGAAAGCCCAAGGGGAGATGACCAGGACAATGTTATCATCGTCCCTGTTACCACTGCACAGAGAAGGATGTTCAGTCCCCAGAAAATGGGCAGTGTTTCCCTGATCTCTGTGAAAGCGATCGATGAATATCATCTTGAAAAGGCACAGAAGCAGATCGAGGATCTCCTTTCCATCCGGCATAAGATAAGACCGGGGTCGGAGATGGATTTTACTGTAAGGAATCTTACACAGATGGTGGAGGCCGCTAAAAGTGCCACCAGAGTGATGACCCTGCTCCTTACAGCAGTGGCAGGTGTGTCCCTTCTTGTAGGAGGGATCGGTATAATGAACATAATGCTTGTTTCCGTCACAGAGAGGACCAGGGAGATCGGCATCAGGATGGCTGTTGGGGCCAAAAGCAGCGATATAAGATTGCAGTTCCTTGTGGAGGCTGTGATCCTTTCTCTTTTCGGGGGAATTATCGGCATCATCCTCGGGATAGGAGGTTCGGAGCTATTATCCAGAAGTCTTGGTTGGGCTACGGAAATATCAGCTCTTTCTATTTCTCTTTCCTTCGGGTTCTCGGGTTTCGTAGGCATCTTCTTCGGTTATTATCCGGCATGGAAGGCTTCCCTGCTGAACCCCATAGATGCCTTGAGATATGAATGATCTGCAATGTCCATTATCCAGAGTCGGGAAAGCGAATTACTGAAAGTCAGGCAGGGAGCCCGAAGGGGCGCCCTGCCTGACTTGTACTTCTAAAAGAGGATCTCATATCCTTTTGAAGATCATGATCCTGTCCCTGCTTTGCAGAAACCGAAATCCTGCCTTTTCGATATTCTGGATTGCCGGTTTTACCCTGCCATGCCCTTCAAAAGAAAGAAGACCATCCTTTTTCAGGACCCTTTTCATTTCGAGGAGAAGGGAGTCCAGGCCTCCTGCAATATGCCCAAGACCGAAGAGGAAAACCAGGTCCATGCTTTCTGCAGGAATACTGGTATCACTGGCATTGCATTCCGTGGCCGTGATGTTGCAAAGTGCCTCCTTCTTCGCCTTTTCCCTGACTTTTTCAATAAACCCGGGATGAAGGTCCAGGGCGAAAACATGTCCCTGGGAACCAACGATCCTGGCAGCGGGGATAGTATAGAAGCCTGGTCCGCATCCAACCTCCAGCACTTTCTGCCCCTCTTCGAGACCAGCTGAGCGAAGTTTCCTGACGGGATCCTTCAGAAGACCCAGAAGGGGATTATCGTGCATCAGGGTTATGGTCCAGTAGGCTATCTTCGACCTATGCTGCTTCTTTACCTTTGAATTGATCCTTTCACTTCTTGTGCACTTCATTTCTGATTACCTTCCTTTTCCAGAGTTTATTTTTGATCTGTCGCTAATTTCCTGTGTTGTAAGGGCCATCCATCCTGCTGTTCTAAAGAGGGCCCATTCTGCAGCAAATTGCTCAAGCTCTTCCCTTGTTACGGGATGCAGGGCAGCTTCACGAAGGGAGTTCACGTAGAAGGCTGCCATGTTGTGTATGAAAAAATCCGATATTTCCGTGTTGCCCGGGATCATATCACTGAAGCTCTGGATCATGGACCTGGTGAGCCTTTCATATTCCATGACCAGGAAATCAAAGTAGTTTTCCAGGGAAGATCCTCCGGCACTGGAGAAGAGAAGGATGAATTCCTCCCGATGTTCCAATATGAAATTGAAATGGGCGGTATACTCTGATCTGCGTGTTTCAAAGCCCCAGGTTCCGGATCCTCCTGATCGCTGGAAATTCTCCACTTCCTTTTTCTTTTCCTCAAAGTAGCTGGTCACCGGTTTTACAAGTTCCTGAAAAAGCTGGTCCTTGTTCCTGAAATAGCAGTAGATGGTGGGAGCCGTTATGCCTGTGCCTTCCGCTATATTTTTCATGGAGGTTCTCTGAAAACCTTTTTCAAGGAATAAGCCTTTCGCTGTTTCCAGGATCCTGTCCCTGATCTCCTCTTTAAGTACCTGCATGGCAATGCCACCCTTCTTCAATAACTAATGCCATTAGCTATTGGTATTATA
>Ga0272442_10004523_pt1 | contig 19030 bp, 17 predicted proteins | sample SSMForm2O_FD_200262 | JGI IMG/M metagenome (GOLD analysis project Ga0272442, IMG submission 200262) | Marine sediment archaeal communities from Little Sippewissett salt marsh, Falmouth, MA, United States - SSM-Form-2O | ecosystem: Environmental > Aquatic > Marine > Wetlands > Sediment ... | reverse complement strand
AGCATTACCTCGGATGGGATATCCATCCTCATCCGTACCACCATAGGCAACAATCTCATTCTTAAAATCCATCCAGAATAGATTAAGTCCCAATTCTACTACAGAGCCTCTATATGCTGCCCCCAATTCATAATCGATTAGGCTTTCTTCCTTTACTACAGGATCAGACCACTCGATCCTCACAATCTCATTGTTTATGTACAAGGTGTCACCTTCGGAAAACAAGGGTTGTATACCTAGGTCATCAGGACCGTCCCAGATGTCGAAAAGTTCATTATCTGCAGGTTCCCTTTGGGCATAGGAAGCATTGGCGTAGAAATTGATTTTTTCATTGAGGTTATAATTCAAACCAAATCTTGGATTAAAGAAGTTATAATCGACCTTATAAGAATTAAGATAAACTCCCGAAAAATTCCCCTCCTCTTTCTGGGCAAACTCATAATTTATCATTTGATAGTACAGATTGAGCATGAAATTTAGGGTCTGCGAAATTCTATAATTCTCATTCAGATAGAAGGTAAGATAAGACTTATCTCCCAGATATCGGTAATATTTCATCCCCTTTTTGAATTCAGGAACTTCTTTATCCAGCTGGTGGATCTCTCCCCAATGCTTGCTGTCAAACAAACTACCATAAAAACCAAGATCAAGCTTCCCATTAAGATGTTTCCAATTGATCTCACTCACCAGTCCATAATGATTTTTCGCGATCTGCTTTCTTCGGACCAGATCACTGAAAAGCGAATCGCTTTCATCTTCGAGACCATATTCCCAGAGATCTTCCTCTTCCTTGAATTGCTCATAATATCCATCTCCCCGGATATAGAACAAAGTATTACATAAGTTGATATTCTCGTTAAGATAGTATTTATGATGCAACTCAAAATGAGGTTGATTGAAGTCGTCTATTTCATTGTCATATTCGATTGGATTATGTTGGTGATCTTCTTCCAAATCACTCTCAGCAGAAGCATACCAGGCAGCATGAGTTATCTCCTTACCTCCATAAACATTAAGCTCAGTTACAGAGCGTTCTCCGATCCTTGATAATCCTGTAAAATACGACCAGAGTTCAACAGCGCTATTATCTCTGTATCCATCAGATTCAATAGTGGAAAATCTCAACGATAGTTTGTATCCGGGTAGAAAATCCCAGTAGATCTTACCACCTACCTTATAGGTGTCGTAGCTGCCGTAATTGGAAAATAATTCTACCCTTTCCTGCTCATTCAGGATACTGGTCTCCAGATTTATCGATCCCCCGAAGGTGGAAATACCATAAAGAGAGTTGCCTACACCTCTCTGGATCTGGATATTAGAGATATTCTCCGCAAAATCGGGCATATCAACCCAGTAAACCTGATGATCTTCCGGATCATTCAAAGGTATACCATTGATCATCACCCCGATCCTGCTCTGGTCAAAACCACGTAATTTCACATAAGTATAGCCGAAGCCATTTCCTGCTTCGGAATAAGAAAAAACATTGGGTAGATCGTCGAGGATCATGGGAATATCCTGACCATAGTTGCTCTCCCGGATTCGGTTTACATCCATATCATTGAAAGTAATGGGAGTTTCCCTTACCTTAGCCCGGGTAGCCGAAACTTTCAATCCCTCAATCTTCTGTACTTCTTTCTTCAGTAAAACCTCCAATTTCCCTGTTGAAGTAAATTCATAAGCAAGTTCTTGTTGTAGATAACCGATCCGGCGAAAGGTAAAGTGGTAAATTCCTGGATCTATCTTCTCGATCATGAAACTACCATTACCATCAGTCTGGGTATATAATCTCAATTCTCGGACATAAATATTTACATTGGGGATCAGGTCCTTTGTTTCTTCATCAACTACTTTCCCCCTTAAGGTCTCAGCCTGAAGTGAAATCAAGGTAATAAGAAGAATTATTAAAATTGAAATCAACCGTATCATCGTTCCTCCTGAATAAAAAAACCGCATCCAGCAGAAAAAACTGAACGCGGCAAATTTTTAATTTTTCCTCCGCTGGCATTATCCAGATCAGGTTCAAGGGTATGTTCTCAGCCGTTGGAACTGTTGGCACCCCTAAATCGATATATCAAAATTTTTTAAAAGAACTACTATCTCAAAAATTCAGCTGATGTTCTCTGTCAAATAATTTCTATCATTAATATCAAAATGCAAAAAAAAAATCGTAACTCATAGTTTTTGAAGATAGTTGAAAATAAAAATTTGCTTATTTAACTTTATATCAGGTAAAATAATTCACCTACATACAGCTAATCATAATCATTATCATTTACTTATCAAATAATTTAATTGACTTTTAAGTCATTATGATGATTCTCACCCTCAAACAGGGGAGCACATTTGTGCTGAGAGGCATTCAGGCGACCCTTCGAACTTGTCGGGTAATGCCGAAAAGGAGTTTGGATGAAATTGGAGTCAACACTCGATTACAAATCAGTTATCACAGGTCTGGATTGGTTTATCTTTTTTTTCCTGCTTGCTCTTACTATTGCTGCTGTTCTCTTAGGCCAATATCTCAAAAAAAGGCGAAAGGTAAAAGATGATGAAAAATTCTACTTTTTGGAATTGCTATTGATGGGAAGGCAGCTTACCCTGCCTATGTTCGTAGCAACTCTCGTAGCAACCTGGTACGGTGGGATTTTCGGGGTTACCAAGATAGCTTTTGAGCAGGGAATATTCAATTTCGTTACTCAGGGTGTATTCTGGTATATTGCTTATATAATTTTTGCCTTTTTCATCACAGGCAAAGTTGCAAAGTACAAAGCGATTACTCTACCAGATCTGATTGGAAAAATGTTTGGATCTGGTTCTGGAAAATTGAGTGCTGTCTTCAACTTTTTCAATGTTCTGCCCATTGCTTATGTGATCAGTCTTGGTTTGATTATCCAGGCTTTTTTCGGGCTTGAAGTATGGCTCAGTATGCTGATCGGGGTATCGGTCGTAATCCTCTACACATTATATGGAGGATTCAGGGCAGTTGTATTCTCGGATATTATCCAATTTTTTATAATGTGTATTGGTGTATTTCTAATTGTTGTATTTTCTGTGAAAACCTTTGGTGGTATAAATTTTTTAAAGGAAAATTTACCCCAGACACATTTCACACTTACTGGCGGTGTGGGTATTGGAAAAACTCTGGTTTGGGGTTTTATCGCTTTATCTACACTGGTCGACCCGAATTTTTACCAGCGCGTCTTTGCAGCCAAATCTTTAAAAGTTGCCAGAAAAGGAATTCTTATTTCTACAATAATCTGGTTATTATTTGATATCTGCACTACCAGCGGGGCTATGTACGCCAGAGCTGTAATACCTGAGGCAACTTCCGACAAAGCTTACCTTATTTATGCCCTCCAGATCCTCCCAAGCGGGATTAGGGGATTCGTTCTAGCTGGTATTTTGGCTACGATTCTTTCAACTCTTGACTCCTATCTCTTCATTGCTGGTACAACTGTATCCTACGATCTGATGACCAAAAAAATGAAAGGAAAAGCATATATCTATAAACTTGGGATCATCTTCGTTGGCTTATTGGCTGTAGGTATGGGGATATTGTTCGAAGGTAATATAAAAGAAGTCTGGAAAACCCTGGGAAGCTATTCTGCTAGTTGCTTGCTTTTGCCAGTATTATATGGATATATCCTACCCGGTAAGATCAAAGATAAACAATTTATATTTGCCTGTATTCTTGGTGTTGTTGCTGTAAGTATATGGAGAAATATTCCTCTACCCGGTTTCTGGCAGAACGTAGAAGAACTTTATATTGGAATCCTGGCTACTACCACTGGTCTTATCAGCTATTCAATAGTAAAAAAACTATCTCTGAACCTTTTTAAAATAAAAAGGTAGAGGCATTGTATATCATCAGACAAATTTTTTTCGGGAATTATTAGAAGAAAAATTAATTCAGAAATAATTTGACATTACAATTGTATGTAAATCATATTATTTTAATCTAATTCAAACAATAATTTAGGGATTTTTATGAAGTTAAGGTCAGCCGTTCTTCTTACTCTGATAGGTTGTGCGTTGATGCTGCTCTGTCAGTTGATTCAAATCTGGAAATTTCTAGACCGTCTGGTTAATCAGGTTTTCAGTTCTGTTGTATACTGTCATATTTCGTATCTTGTATTTGCCGTAACTCTTTTTTTCTTCTTTCTGATCGCTCATGATCGATATGTGATTGAACGTCTGAAGATCGCATCCCTATTAGGCATGATCTCATCAGTCTGGATCTTCTTAAATGGATTGCTAAAAGTTATCCCTGCTTCCGAAGAACAGTTTACAAGTCTTGTATCACCCACATTTATGTCGATCAGCGATATCTTGAAAGATCTCCTGTTGATGATTTTTTTTATTCTTTACTTACGAAAGCAACTGGGGAAAGCAATGAGTCTGGTAACCAAGGTGGCAATTACTGGTATATTTCTGATCTTGCTAACATCAATCTCGAAACTGTTAGTATCTTATTTTGATGTCAGCATTTTTTCTCATATCCTGCAATTCTCCCCCACTTTACATTTCATCCGTATTTTATTTTTGTTAGTTTTTTTCTGGTGTTTCAGAATTGCAAAAAATAAGCATTAAAGTAAATTCGAACCTAAGGAGTTAGTATGAATAAAGGAAAAATAATCTCATTGTTAATCGGGATCGGGTTACTCGTCTGGGCTATATTTCACTTCCTGTCAGGTCTTTATCTATGGGCAGTTATAAAGCTTTTGGTTGGTGGATCTCTCATCAGTCTTGCTTTTATAAAAAATCGTTACGGAATGATAATATTTGGTCATATGGCTATCGTAGCTGGTGCAATATTGATTACTGCTGGGATCTATTTTGCTCCTTTTGTGAGTGATAGTATTCGAAATAACGGGGGCAACATCCCTCTCCGCTTTATTTTTGGAATGCCTTTATTCTGGGGATTCTTCAGTATTTTCGGAGGAATCTGTGCTATTTATCACGGATTCTGCAAATGTGTTAGAAAAGAATGGAAAAATTGAAGTATTCTGGAAATACTAAAAAAGAATTTTCAACTATTCTTAAAAAAGAAAAACTTCTTATCGGGATGCTGCATATCCCTGCTCTTCCGGGAACTCCGAACTCTTCACTAAATATAAATCAAATCATTAAGAAGGTTTTAATCGAAGCTGAGATTTACAAGAAGGCAGGTTTAAAAACCGTCATGCTGGAAAACATGCATGATGTACCTTATACTAGAGGTTTTGTAGATCCTGTCGTAACTGCGATAATGAGTATTGCTGCTTTCCAGATCAGGAAGAACTTCGATCTTTTCTGCGGAATCCAAATCTTGGCAGCTGCCAATACAGAAGCTGTGGCAGTCGCTCATGCCTCCGGTTGTCATTTCATTAGGGTCGAAAATTTTATCTATGCTCATGTGGCTGACGAAGGTTGGATGGAAGCCTGCGCTGGTGAATTGTTGAGGTATCGCAGAAAGATATCTGCAGAAAATGTTCTTATATTCACCGATATTCAGAAAAAACACTCTTCTCATTCGATTACAGCAGACTTGGATTTGAATGATTGGATTGAAACCGCGGAATTTTTTGGTAGTGATGGAATAATAATCACAGGAAAAAAGACATCAGATCCACCTGATCTTGAAGTATTACATAATATTAATTGTAAAACTAAATTACCAATTATTCTGGGTTCAGGGATCACTGCTGAAAACATTTCTTTATATTGGGACTACGCTGACGGTTTTATTGTTGGTTCCTATTTCAAGGAGAACGGAAAATGGTATAATTCCGTTTCCGAATTAAAAATAAAGGATTTCATGAAGATTTTTAGAGAATCTTCTCAAAAAAGAAAGGAGTAAGCTTTCTTTTTTAAACTACTTTATGAATTTTTAAGGAAAATCCTTCCTGAACCAGATTTTTTCAGCTGTGTTGATAAACTACCAGAGAGAGATTCTATCCTAGTAGCAAATCATGAAGAATCCTGGGGTCCGATAGCAATGATCTGTTTCTATCCTGGTAGATTATATCCCTGGGTACTATGGAAGTTGGTGACCAAAAAATACTGTCGAGAACATATTGAAAAAGACTTTATTCTGAAAGAGCTTAAATTAAGATCACCTTTGTCAAAAATATTATCCCTAATGATCGAACAGATCTGTCTTCCACTGATGAACTATCTCAAAGTTATCCCGGTTTTCAGACGGAAAAATCAGATCAGGAAAACTGTAAGATTGAGCCTGGAATATCTAGAACAGGGGAAAATACTGCTCATTTTCCCGGAAAAGAATGAACAGGAAAATTGCGATGAACAGATTAATCCCTTCTATTCCGGTTTCATTAATCTGGCCAGGAGTTACTATCGTCTTAAAAAGAGATCTCTGAAATTCTATCCGGTTGCAGTTCATAAGTCCCAGAGATTCATCAAGATCGGAAATCCCACCAGTGCAGATCCTGAAAAACATTTTAAATACGAAAAACAGCGGATCCTAGATTATCTTCATAAACAGATCGCAATTATGTATAAATCTGGAACAGAATGAACCACTATTCGGTATCCGATAATTGAAAAAGCTTGACTATTAAAATCTAGATTTTATTAAAAAATTAACTATAATGTAGTAGATCTATATTAGTGTCTTTAACCACCATAAAGAGGAGGTATTTATGGAATGGCTCGTACCTGTTATAGCGCTTATTTTCTTATTTATCTTTCTTATCTACCTGTTATCCAGAAAGGACAGGTCTGTTGAGATCAACACTTTGATCCCATTGGTCCTTAGTCTGCTTGTATATCACTTCGGAGATCTGGGCCTCTGGGCAGGTTGGCAGTATGAACTGGTCAGGCGGGTTGCAAGTGTAGGTTTCTATTTTATTGTGCCGTTCATGTTACTGATTATGTATCATCTTCTGCCAAAAGAAAAAAGAGGTTGGTTTTCCAAGCTTTTTTCCCTGATTATGCTGATACCTTGGGTTTATGCTCTGATAGTTCTTTATAAAACCCCCCTTGTTTATCTGGGTAAAGCTGATGATGAAAACTTCATCTATTTACTTGTGATCTCTTTTATAATTGCATTTATCTTTATAATAATCAACAGTTATCGGGCTGTAAAATTCCACACGGTCGAATTCAATAAGAAATTTTCAAGGAATTTTGGAACCTCTCTTATCATTCTGCTGGTTTCCTACTTGTTGCTTTGGGGTAGTATAGATGCATTTGGATACGATGCTACCTATCTCTTTGGTTTTGCTAATATAATCTGGGCTTTGATAATCTGGTGCACTCTTTCCAAAGAGAAAAAAGTCGAAGAAATCAAGACTGAATAAACCCATTATTTTTATCTACAGGCATTGGTTTCGCAACTGATGCCTGTTTTTTTTATTATCTAATAGTAATTTATTTAAATAAAGAATTATTTAGAGATATTTTTTCATATTCTTTAAGAAATACAAACTAAAATTTCCTGATTTGGATCAGAAAAACCTCATTCAGCTGGCAAGATTTCATCTGTTTAAATAATCGTAGGATTATTTGTTTAAATTCTTTTAGTTAAGACCGGTTTTTGAATATAACAAATAAGCGCTGATCATGATAATCAGCGCTAAAAATGGTACCAGAGGCCGGACTTGAACCGGCACGGACCAGAGGTCCGAGGGATTTTAAGTCCCTTGTGTCTACCAATTCCACCACTCCGGCAGGATAAAATGGAGGCGACACCCGGATTCGAACCGGGGATGAGGATTTTGCAGACCCTTGCCTTAGCCACTTGGCTATGTCGCCCCTAACGAAAATGGAGCGGGAAACGGGACTTCCCGATTTGAATCGGGACGACATCAACTTCGGTAAAACCAAAATCGTTGTTTCCCTCCATTCTCAAACAAAATGGAGCGGGAAACGGGACTTCCCGATTTGAATCGGGACGACATCAACTTCGGTAAAACCAAAATCGTTGTTTCCCTCCATTCTCAAACAAAATGGAGCGGGAAACGGGACTCGAACCCGCGACATCAACCTTGGCAAGGTTGCGCTCTACCACTGAGCTATTCCCGCCCTCAAGAAGTTGCAAATTCCAAGATCACTTCTATGTTGTCAAATATTTTTTTAATCCCTAGAACCCGCTTCAGATTATCAATTTGAAGACAATATTGTAATGTTCTTTACCAATATGGATCAGGTTTTCTCCCTTTTTTAGTTGAACCTTACGCACAGTACCCTCAAAACCCCCAACCTTTTTCCCATTAACAACATTTCCAATTCCCCCATTGCGATCTAGAAAATAGTAATTTTCTTCAGTTTTAATTATCGAGAACTGCGACAGAGAAATCTTATGGGGTTTATCCTCATAAAGATAGAGATCGTTTTTATGGAAAAGACTGTCAGATTTCTTATCTGAATACCGACCTACCTTAAAGGGAAATTTAGTGATCCGTACCATCTCAATACCTTGTAGAGCCTTCAAAGCCAAGTCGGAATTGGCTATCAACCTGATCTCCTCAAATGCCGATTGATCATCATCTGAATCAAATACTATACTATAACCTAACTGACTTAATTTGATCCCACCCACTCTGATTCTTTCTGCCATCGATTGAAAAACCGGTCTCAATTTCCTGCCAATTTCTGTTTCGAACAGGGTGTTGAATTCATCTGGATCGATAGCTTCCAGCTCCAGATCGGTAACAGCAATTACAGTAGCCAACCTTTCACGGTGTAGTATTATACCGAGTTCTCCGAAAGACTCACCCTTTCCCAGCAATGTTATAACACTTTCATTGTCAGTTTCATACTGGGTTATGACTTTCGCAGTTCCAGATCTGATAAGGTAAATATAATCGGTGGGATCTCCCTCCCTGATAACAACCTCACCGGTATAAAACTTTCTTATTTTATCGTCAGGAATCAATTCATGCATATCTCACTGTTTACCTGTATATCGCAGTTGAAAGGTAGCCAACGACCTGACTATAATCATACGTAACATTTCCGGAATGTGTATACTCAAGGTTCTCGATTTTACCATAATTTAGTTTTTTCGAAAGTTGCAATAGCGTTAGGATACCTCCAAAACCACAAGCTTCTACGTCCCGGTAGTTGATATGTTCTATTAGTTTATCAATCTGATTCTTCTGTACAAAATCAGCAAATTTTCTATCCATCTCCTGGGCTCTGATACTATCATGATAATGAGAAAGATCACTGCTGGCTATAAAAACTGTTTTCTCCATCTTGTCTTTATATCTTTCTGCTAAAGTATTGGCCAAGATTTCACTGTTTTCACCGGATTGATTGCCAAATATAATCGGTACTATTTTTACTTCAGGTTTTATAGTATATAGAAAGGGAAGTTGCACTTCCAGCGAGTGTTCATATGAATGAGCAGAATGAATAAATGAAAAATCTGACTTAGTCAGGAAATATTCAACTTCTTCTAGATCAACTTTAACATTTCCTAGTGGAATCTTATATGCTTCGTACTTGCCAACCGAAAATTTAAAACCCCCTACTTTGTGACTAGGAGCAATTATAACTGCGAGGTCGAATTCTCTCTGAGCCAATGCTTTGAATCCAAAAGCAGCACATTGTCCAGAGCATACATATCCTGCATGTGGGGAAATTATCCCCATAATGTCTCCATATTTATCCTTGATTCTTACATTGCTCAAATAAGTAGAAATCTGCTTTTTTAAAACGGTGGGATTCTCTGAATAAAAGGTTCCCGCTACAACTGGTTCCCTGATCATAACAACCTCCAAACAAGAAAATATCCTCTTGCTCGAAAGACAATTATTAATAAAAGAAAAAAGAAGTCAAATAAAAGGAAATTATTTGACAGCAGAGAGTCTACTAAATTTAAATAAAAAAAAGGGGATAATGAAATATAACAGAATTGCCATAACAACGGGAGATCCTGCCGGAATCGGTCCAGAGATAACAACCAAGGCATTACGATATTACCAACTAAAACCCGATCTTATATATGTTGTATATGGAGAATTGAATCCAGATAATCTTGAAGGTAAACTGAGAAAGATCACAGACATTGAAGAAGCTATAGAACCTGGGTTTATCTATTTAATTGAGATCAGAGATAAATCTGCAGCTCCCGGTAAACCCTCAGCTAAAACTGGAGAAATTGCCTATAGCATATTAAGAGAAGTAGGCAAGATGCTTAAACTGAAAAAGCTTCAGGCAGTAGTAACAGCACCAGTAAGCAAGGAAATGATCAGGAAGACCTATCCCACGTTTATTGGTCATACGGAATTCTTTGCACAAATCTCTGAGGTAAAAGATGTTATTATGTCTTTCTGGGGTCCAGTATTTAATCTAGCCTTACTTACTACTCATCTTTCCCTTCGTGAAGTGAGCAAGTTTTTAGATAAAAAAACTCTGATAAATAAACTCAGACTTATCTACTTCGAAGTTAGTAAAATCATTTCCAAACCTCGTCTTGCCCTCTTAGCTCAGAATCCTCATGCTGGAGAAGCTGGTGCCTTTGGTCAGGAAGATGAAGTTGCAAAACAATGCCTGGATCTATTAGCCGAAGAAAATATTGAAATTGATGGACCCTTCCCCGCTGATACATTCTTTATCGAAAAAGTAAGCCATTATGATCTGATCATCTCAAGTTATCATGATCAGGGTTTAATTCCTTTTAAAATGGTTTCTTCAGAAGAAGGAGTTAATGTTACTCTTGGTCTCCCTTATGTGAGAACTTCAGTCGATCATGGTACTGCTTTCGATATTGCCGGAAAAAATATCGCGTCCGAAAAAAGTCTGATCGCCGCTCTTAATTTCGCAGAAAGCCTGCTGAAAAAACAAAGGATACCAGAAAATAATATTTACTCCCATTTTGCTTCTTTTTACGATCATTACATGTCGCATGTGAACTATCAAAAATGGTCAAATTTCATATTGAGAAAATATGTAAAGCACTTCGGGAAAAGTCCTGAACTTACTTTGGAGCTGGCCTGTGGGACTTGCGGTATAAGCAGCCTCCTGGTAAAGAAGAATTTACAGGTTGAAGCTAGCGATATTTCTGGAGAGATGTTAAAGATAGCCAGCCAGAAGCCTTTTGCTCCTTCCCTTTCTTGCCGGGGAATGTTGGATCCTTTACCAGCCGCAAGATACGATCTGGTTCTTTTGATTTTCGATAGTTTTAATTACCTCTTAACAAATTCTCAAGTGATAAGATTATTTAATAACGTCTATAATACGATTAATAAATCGGGTATGTTTATCTTTGATATCACGACCCTGAAAAATTGTGAAGACAACTTCGATGGTTTTGTTAATCTTGAAGATAGAGAAAATAGTTACATGATACATCAAAGCGATTTGGATTATGATTCCAAGATCCAGACAACCAGATTGACTTTCTTCAAAAGAAAAGGATTTCTGTTCGATCGTAAAGACGAAATTCATGAACAGAGAATTTTTAAAACTCAGGATATAATATCATTGATTAATGAATCTGAATTTGAGCTGCTTGGGATATATAATCCTGACCTTAAAGGGAATCTATTAAAAAGAGATCCTGAAATTCTTGATACTAGTTATACCAGACTTTTTTTCATCCTGGAGAAAAATGCTATTCCAGAATGAATGTGATCTCCGCAGGCAGTATCATATAATAGTGGGAGTGGATGAAGCCGGTCGCGGTCCTTTGGCTGGTCCGGTGGTAGCTGCTGCTGTAATTCTTCCTTCGAATTTGATTATACCTGGGCTTGATGATTCTAAGAAGCTCTCTGAGAAGAAAAGGGAAATCCTTTATGATCAAATTCTGAGAAATGCCCTGAATTGGACAGTAGCAGCAGTCTCAGCTAAACTTATTGATGAGCTCAATATTCTACAGGCAACAATGCTTGCTATGAAAAAAGCGATCAACAGATTGCAGATCAAACCAGGGATTTGTCTAGTTGATGGTAATCGCGTTCCTGATAAACTTTCAATCCCTGCAATTCCCTGTATCAAAGGTGATTCTAAGTTCGCTTCAATAGCTGCTGCATCCATAGTTGCTAAAGTAACCAGGGACACTATTATGATGAACCTGGACCAAAAATATCCTGTTTACCAATGGAAAAAGAATAAGGGTTACCCGACCAGGGAACATAAAATAATCATCAAAAAAACCGGTTTATCAAAATACCATCGCAAAAGTTTTCACTGCAGCCCCTGAGCTCCATCCGACCGTTTATCTACCTGAAAATCACTGCCCTGATACCTGCCCCTTTTAACATTAGAAAGAAAAAAATCATTGACACAAATTTCGCTGACAATTAACTCGGTGACTGTATGCTCACTGAAAAACGATTAACGAATCATGAATAATGTTTCGGTGTATTATTCCCGTTAGTTAGGATGTTATGATTAACCAAAGGCTTCTGGTGGAAACTTTTATCAAGGAGACATTCATGAAGAATCTTATTAAGCAAACTCTCATCGTTTTATCATCCCTCATAATTCTGTTTATATCTTATGGAATCACAGGACTATTATCTAAGGAAGAACAACTCTTACCGCCCTATGCCTGCACCGGATTTGCTGTATATTTCAATGAGCCGGTCTACGGAATGAATTTCGACTATCCTCCGGACATCAGGGTCAGGTTAAGGATAGATGAGACCGGGGACATGAAGGCTTTTCACTGCGGATTTGATTATAATGATAACTTTGCCATGGTTTCTGGTATGAACAGTGCCGGGATGTTCTCCTCAAACCAGATCCTGGTACCGCGACTACCAGGAGTTGCCTACTCGGACAGGCAAGAAGAAGAAGTTTACCTCTGGGAGTTGCACAGAAACGCACTGGCATATAAAGATTCGGTCGGTCCTCTGAGGGACTGGCTTGCAACCAGGAAGGTGATCCAGAGCCAGAATATTTCTCTCCATGTCCTGTTAGCTGATAAACTTGGTGATGCGCTGATCATCGAACCCGGGATGAAAGAGAACAGGCTGACCGGGATCGAGCATGACTACATGGTGATGACAAATTTCCCGGTTCATTCCGTAAAAGGTTATGGTTACCAAAAAGCGGAAGGAGTCGGGGCTGACAGATTCATTACCGCTCATGAATACATCCTGCAGCACAGACAGGGATTTCACCATGAGCAGGCTCTGGAACTGCTGGAGCAGGTAGCGATGCGTGAGGTTGACTGCATGACCAGGTGTTCCATGGTCTTCGATCCTGTTGCCGGTGAGATCCTGGTTGCCCTGGACCGGGATTTTAGCAGGATCTGGCTGGTAAAACTCGCTGCCATGACTATAGAAACTCATAAAGGTTTTGAGAAGTATTGCAAACTGACCTTCGGTATTGAGGGGATCAGTTTCAGTCAGCTGAAAGACTGTTTAAGTAACTGAGATCTTATCTAACAAATTCTTCATTGATTTGAATCATACATTCCGGAAAATGATATTTTCATGCTATCCCAAGAAAACAATGGATAACCCCCATAGCCAAAAATCGAATGGATTTGATCATTTTGAATATTATAAGAATATATAGATGCATAAACATTACTTGATTGATATGCTATGTAAGATCCATCAGGAGATATACAGGGGTAAAAACCTTCTACTATTGTTTTATCTATTGAATTATTTGTATTATATATATGTATAAATTCACTATTGTCTCTATAACATAATATGCCATTATCGCTTATTGTTAATAAGTTATATGAAACTGTTACATTTGATATAAGTTCTGATAATTCATCACTGATTAAATTATACTCATAGAGAAAAACTTCAGAAGACAAGTTATAGATAAAATAGATTTTAGAATCATCATGAGAGAAAATTGGATTATGAATTTTGTCTCCAGATTCTGCTTCTAAAAGTACAGTTGTAGTCTCATCTTCGAAATCATAGATCAATAATTTATAATGGTTCAGTCTTGAATCTCCATCCGCTTGTAAATAGACAATATCGTTGCAGGTGTTCGCAAATGAAGGTCTTATGCTGTGTGTATCATTAGCATGAGATACCTTAAAAACCAGCTCATTATTAATATTATACATAAACACCTCATAATAATATGAATCATCAATAGCTGCAAATGAAACAATTTCACCGGTGTTATTTAAAGTATGAAGCGTATTACCACTACTATAAACATCAAGAGTATCTACAATAGCATAACTATTTTCATTTTCAATATTATAAATCATCAAATCATCGCCATTTTGATAAAGTAGTTTATTGGAATTCGGAATGATTTGTACATACGTTGCAAATGTATCATAATAGTTTATCAGATTTCCTCCATCAGGATCACAAGTAAAAATTGCATCAACAAGATTAGGGATTGTGTCATCTGTAGGTAAGCTGCAGGCTGAGATCAAACTAATTACGAGAAATGAAAGATATGTTTTGTACATAATAATTTCCATATATAGAATCTAAGAATTCTCATACTTACGAAGAGTCAAGAAATACTGATTCTGAAATTTGCTAAGCTTCTCGGTCAGTGCTACTTCGCTGCTGATTCCTCACTAATTCGCAATCAGATTCCAGCTCGTGGTCGAACCAGGATTCTCATCCCTGAGAATATAAAACCGAAACCAAAATCAAATGGCGGAGAGTCAGGGATTACTGATTCGAAGCTTCACTGAAGCTTCTCGGTCAGTGCTACTTCGCTGCTGATTCCTCACTAATTCGTAATCAGATTCCAGCTCGTGGTCGAACCAGGATTCTCATCCCTGAGAATATAAAACCGAAACCAAAATCAAATGGCGGAGAGTCAGGGATTACTGATTCGAAGCTTCACTGAAGCTTCTCGGTCAGTGCTACTTCGCTGCTGATTCCTCACTAATTCGCAATCAGATTCCAGCTCGTGGTCGAACCAGGATTCTCATCCCTGAGAATATAAAACCGAAACCTAAAATCAACTGGCGGAGAGTCAGGGATTACTGATTCGAAGCTTCACTGAAGCTTCTCGGTCAGTGCTACTTCGCTGCTGATTCCTCACTAATTCGCAATCAGATTCCAGCTCGTGGTCGAACCAGGATTCTCATCCCTGAGAATATAAAACCGAAACCTAAAATCAACTGGCGGAGAGTCAGGGATTCGAACCCTGGGTGGACAAAAGCCCACAACGATTTTCGAGACCGCCCCGTTCAACCGCTCCGGCAACTCTCCGCATTAATTAATATACACTTATTTACTGTATCAGCGTTTTTTTCTTTCAAGAATCTTACAAAAGCTATCTCTTCGAATGAAAGAATTCCTGCATCAAATTCCTGCATTCGGTTGCCAATATTCCTGTTACCAATTCGGGATTATGATTTAGATTCCTGTCCAATAAAGTATTGTAAATCGAGCCTGCAGCACCGGATTTAGGATCACTGCAACCATAGACAATGCGACCGACCCGAGTCCAGATTATCATTCCGGCACACATCAGACATGGTTCTACTGTTACATAAAGAGTATGATCAAAAAGGTATTTCTCTCCATCCGAAATAATTTTCTCGATAATAAGTTTCTCAGCATGTGCCAATGGATCATTAAGCTGTCTGGTCCGATTATGATTTGAGAGAATGAGTTTATCTTTACTCACCAGAACTGCACCGACAGGCACCTCATCTTCTGCAAGTGCCTGCCGGGCTTGTTCCAAAGCAATATTCATCCAAAATTCATCGGATTTGGATGTCATTTTACTAGATCAATATGATTTCAGATATTTGTAGAAATCACTGTCTGTTGTCATGATAATTGTATTCTTGTCTCCGATCGTACTTTCATAAGCTTCCAGTGTTTTCAGGAATTCAAAGAAATCTGGATCACGATTATAGGCATTGGCATAGATCGAGATCGCTTCCGCATCTGCCCTACCTCTGATTTCCTGAGCTGTTTTGTAAGCTTCCGATTGGATCTGATCAAGTTCTCTTTGAGTTTTACCAACGATCTCGGCTGATTTACCCTGTCCTTCCGAGCGGTACTTGGCAGCGATCTTGTTCCTTTCTGAGATCATTCGATCATAAACCTTAAGTCTTACTTCTTCCACATAATTAACTCTTTTGATCTTAAGATCGATCAGATTAATACCATATTCAGCTACCAGAGGAATAGACCGGCTCATGATTTCATTCGAAATTCCACTCCTGCCATAGTCTATAGGACTTTCGATTATCTCCTCATCAAGACTGGCATAATATTCCTCAGTATAAGTAAGTTCGCGGTCAGTACTTCGCACTATTTCAAGCAATTCGTTTGAACTGATGACATCACGTGTCGTTCCGCTGAGAATGTCATCCAATCTACTATGGGCAAAAGTTTCGTTGCGGGTAGTTTGATAAAACTTCAAAGCATCTACGATCTGCCAGCGGGAAAAAGTATCTATCCAGATATATCTCTTATCAGAAGTAGGGACCTGTTTAGGCTCACCATCCCATTCCAGAACTCTCTTTTCAAAAATATGCACTTTCCGGATAAAAGGAATTTTGATATGTAGACCGGCGTTTTGAATTCCATCTCCGATTGGCTCGCCAAACTGAGTTATGATTGCCTGTTCTCTCTCATCAATGATAAAAAGAGCATCAAATAAAATAATCAAGGTAACTATTATCAGGATAATCAGTGTTCTAAATTTCATTTTATTTGCCCTCCTTATCAAGATTTAATAGGGGTAGAATCCCCTGCTGAGCCTCATCTACAATATATACTTTCTCGATCTTGGGCAGGATCTTCTGCATGGTTTCCAGATATAATCTCTTTTTGGTAACTGACCTGGCATTTCGATATTGATTGTACATCTCGATGAAACGTTCAGCATCTCCCTGAGCCCGATTGACCCTGTTCACAGCATAACCTTCGGCTTCCTCAATTGTCCTTTTCGCTTTTCCTTCTGCCTCGGGGATTACTTCATTGTAACGCTGCCAGGCTTCATTAATAATCCTCTCCTTTTCCTGTTTGGCTGAGTTTACATCGTTGAAAGCCGGTTTTACCCGGTCTGGTGGATTCACATTCTGCAGGTTGATCGTGTATATTTCGATTCCAGCACCATAATCATCCAGATGCTGCTGAAGTGATATCTGGATTTGATCGGCAATTTCCTTTCTACTGATCACGATTACTTCGTCCACACTCCGATCACCTACAATCTCTCGCGTAACCGATTCAGAAAGGTCGCGTATCGTTTCCTCGATATTTCTGATCTTAAACAGATATTTTATGGGATCCTTTATCCTGTATTGTAAAATCCATTCAACATCAGCAATATTGAGATCACCAGTTAGCATCAGTGATTCATTATCATAGCTGCGAGTAGAATACTGAGTTTTTACTCCAGCCCTCAATGTACGAAATCCAAATTCTTCTTTGTAGACTTGTTTTACTTTTACTTTGGTTAAAACATCGATACCAAAAGGTATTTTGAAATGAAGTCCGGGTTCAGTAGTTGTCAAGTACTTGCCAAATCTCTGAATAACACCTACTTCCTCTGGATTGATCGTATAGAATCCTGTAAAAAATATAATGATCAATCCAAGTATTATAATCAGAGCCAATATTTTCTTAGGAGAAATCTTAGGTAACTTCTTGACATTGGCTTTTATTTCCTCAAAACCTTCCATAAATACTCCTTAACTAGTTGACCTTTTTAAAATTTTTCTTTAAAGAATTGATAAGTTTGCTTCAAACCTGCTTCAAGGTCATAATCAGGTTTCCAATTTAGATTTTCTCGAATCTTTTCGATATTTAACAGACTCCTGTGTAGATCTCCCGGTCTTGCATCAGCTTTAACCGGTTCGATATTTACATTCATTATTTCAGCTATTTTTCTATAAAGTTTCCCGGTAGTAGTTTCGATCTGAGTCCCCACATTGAAAATATCACCATTTCCTTTTTCAAGCGAAAGTAAATTGACCTTTACAACATCTTTAACATAAACATAATCTCGTATCATTCCATCTGGTTCACTATTATAAGAATAAAGGTAAGATCGCTTTCTGGCAAGTAAATTCATAATAAATATTGAAACCACCCCCGCTTCTCCATGAGGTATTTGCCTGGGGCCATAAACATTAGCATACCTTAATATTGTATAATCAAGCCCAAATTGTTTTTTGAAATAGAACAGATATTTTTCTCCCGCTAATTTATTTATAGCATATGGAGATAGTGGTTGGGGATGATAGTTTTCGCTGGTAGGATATTCTTCAGCTTCTCCATAAATAGCACCTCCGGATGAGATGAATATGATCTTCTTCACAGAATATTTCACTGAATTCTCCATCAAATTGATAAAACCAGTAACATTAACGTCTGTATCAAACCTGGGTTTCTTCACAGAAACAGGAACGCTAATCTGTGCAGCATGATGATTCACAATGTCTGGTTTTTCTTTCTCGAAGATCTTTTTGAGTTGATCAGATCTTATATCAAGTTCATAGAATCTTGCTTTTGGATTTAGATTCTCTCTACACCCCGTGCTTAGATTATCGACAATTACAACCTGATATCCTTGATCAATGTAAGCATCAACAACATGAGACGCAATAAATCCGGCTCCCCCAGTAATCAGAATCTTCAATTTCCTCTCCTTTTAGATAACAATTTAACTTGAGAAGTTGAGGCAGCAACTGAAACAGCCTGTCGCAGAATATTGACCTGAAGGACAACTTCTTCAACATTTTTATGATCTTTGACCACACCTGTCAATCCTCTGAAAGGTCCCGATATTATTTCGACCCAACTGCCTTTTTCTAGAAAATCTGTTTTCCTTAGATCCGCTCCTTTTGCTAAACCATCTCTTATCCTGATCAGATCTTCCAGTAATCCTTTCTGGTCTTTCACTTTTAGAAAATTGACAATACATCCTGAGATCAAAAGGGTCTGACGTTCTTTTAAATCAATTCTGATAAAAATATAGCCTGGAAATAGTGGTTTGGTGAATTTTATTTTTCTATACTTGTAATGTCTAATACTTTCCTTAAGCGGTAAATAATAATTAATATTCCTTTTAAAAGCATATTCTGCCAGTTTTTTTTCCTGTCTGGGTTTGGTATACACAACGTACCATTTTCCAACCGTTTCGCCAATTTCAAGCTCAC
>Ga0272442_10004522_pt1 | contig 19030 bp, 12 predicted proteins | sample SSMForm2O_FD_200262 | JGI IMG/M metagenome (GOLD analysis project Ga0272442, IMG submission 200262) | Marine sediment archaeal communities from Little Sippewissett salt marsh, Falmouth, MA, United States - SSM-Form-2O | ecosystem: Environmental > Aquatic > Marine > Wetlands > Sediment ... | reverse complement strand
CGTTGTTGGTGCTGTCGCCTTGTTCGGGAGCCTGGTCGAGGTAGTGATAACCCACGCCGAAACGGCCCCAGTTGCCTTTCAGGCCGCCGTAGAGGGTCAGGTAGGTGTAGTCCTTGGTGTTGTCCGCGGCGTAGTGGGCGTTCAGGTCGAGAAACAGGGTCTTGGAGTCATAACCCACGCGGCCGTAAATGGCCTTACCCTTGTTGTCTTCGCCCTTGTTGGAGCCGTAGTTGCCGTACATCAGGGTGTACACCAGGCCGCCCTTGGTCTTGCCTTCCAGGGCAACACCGAAATCCCGGGAGCTGGCGAACTTGAAAAAGTCCGGGGCGGTTTTTTCGATAAAGCGGTATCCCCAGAATTTTTCAATGCGGTTAAAGCTGGGGGGCTCCATAATGCCGACCATCAACTTCAGGCCGCCGGCCAGTTTCTTGGCCAGGTGGGCGTTCTTGACGTAGGGGACCAGGGTGCCTTCCGAGTAAGCCGAAGAATTCATCTCCAGGCGCACCCGGGCGGACCAGCCGCTGCCCAGATCGGTGTTGTAGCCGAGGTAGATCCGGCGGATCCAGAAACCGTGCTGGCCGTCGATGGCATCGTTGTGGTTACCGGCGTTCATGTAGTACTCAGGGATCATATATCCCTTGATGTCGTCGGCTTTTACGATGCCGGTGAGGGAAACCAGCATGCAAATCGCGATAAAGAGCATGGTCAGTTTTTTTGCCATGATTCCTCCTGAAATATTGGAACTGGTGGAATCGTAACCCCGGCAGGTTAATCCAGAATGAAATCAAAGTTAAAAACCCGTTAACCGCGGCGGGCGTCCCGGTCGGAGTAACCGTATCTTAACCGTTTCCTGAATCGGAATTCATGAAAATTTCCTACAATATATCTGAAATTATTTCAAATCGGATACATTTCGGAGGGATTCCTTGTCGAATACATATGTAACCCGGAAACTTGAGCGCTTGTTGACCGAAACACCCGGTGTGCCGGTGGACAATGCCAGCCGCTTCGTGATCATCAGTGACCTGCACCTGGGAGACGGTGGGGGGAACGATGATTTCAGGAGCAACGCGGAGATACTGCAGGCCATGTTGCGGGGGTACTACCTGCCCGGTGGGCACCATCTGGTCCTGAACGGAGATATCGAGGAGTTGCACAAGTTCTCCCTGGACCAGGTCCGGGAGCGCTGGTCCCGGCTCTTCGATACGTTTCGGAATTTTTACACTGAAAACGGGTTCTCCAAGATTTACGGCAACCATGACTATTCCCTGCGGCCCGAGGCATACATGGAAGACCAATTCCCCGCCCGGGAAGCCCTGCACCTGGAATACCACGGCCATTCCATGCTGATCTTTCATGGACACCAGGCTTCCAGGTGGGAGCCGGGTATCCATGGTTTCGCGCGTTTCGTCCTGCGCAATCTGGGGAAACCCCTGCGCATACCCAACTATTCGGTGGCCTTGAGCAACCGGCGCCGCTACCGGGTGGAGCGCCGCATTTACGAGTTCGCCCGCTCCAGGCGTGTTATGGCGGTCATCGGCCATACCCATCGCCCCCTGTTTGAATCTCTCTCCAAGATAGACAGCCTGAAGTTGAAAATCGAAGCGTTCTGCCGGCTTTTTCCCGAAGCCGGCGAGGAACGGCGCCGCCTGCTGGAGGAACGGATCGGCCACTATAAGGAAGAACTCCGCCAGTTGTTGCGCAAGCGCAGGCCGGGCTCCGACGGCAGCCTCTACGACTTGGATGTTCTGGTGCCCTGCCTGTTCAACTCCGGCTGCGGCATCGGTCGCAGCGGGATCACCGCCCTGGAGATCGTGGGCGGCAGGATTCAGCTGGTTCACTGGTTTGACGGCCGCAGATCCAGCAAGTATTTCGCATACAACGGCAATCCTCCGGAACGCCTGGAAGATTCCGATTACTACCGGGTGATCCTCAAATCAGAGCCATTGGACTATCTCTTCGCCCGCATCCGCCTCCTGGCGTGACGGGGTGGAGAGGGAAGCGCCCCCGGCGGGAGGTCTGGCCGGAGGCGCTTCCGGAGCGTTGATTTATGGGAACCTGTAGAATTTGTTGGGATTTATCCGGAGAGGGCCCGCCGTAACCGATGTAAAGAGGGGTGGGTTCGGGAGGGTCGGAAACGCCAAGCAATGCAATCGTCACGGAGAAACCTCCTTTCTCCGCAACACCTCATGGTCGGTCAGACGGAATGAGAACAACCGGGGGTTCAAAACCTTGCGGAGAATTCCAAAAGAAAATCAGGAGGAGGTTGGAGAGGACAGGGGTAGGCGCACGGTAAAGGTGGTGCCGCGGCCGGGGGTGCTGTCCACGTTGATGTCTCCATCGTGCAGCAGCACGATGTGCTTGACTATGGATAACCCCAGCCCGGTGCCGCCGGTTTCTTTTGATCGGGAAGCGTCCACCACGAAGAAACGTTCGAATACCCGTTCCCGCAGATCCTCGGGAATACCGATTCCCGAATCCTTGACCCGGATCACCACCCAGGCCTCATCGATTGCGGCGGAGACTCTGATCCCGCCGCTTTCCGTATATTTCACGGCGTTGTCCAGGAGGTTGACCAGCATGTCTTCCAGGCGGGCGGGATCGCCATGCAGGGTGCGCATGTTTTCCTGGATGTCCAGGGAGAGTTCCAATCCCTTCTGGCTGACGGCGGTTTCGAACATGTGCGCCGTATTGCGGATCAGGTCCGGCAGGTTGACTTGCCCGAAATGCAATTGGAAACTCTTGTCCTCCATGCGGGAAAGGAGCAGGAGATCCTGGATAATGTGGATCATGCGGTCGGCGTTGCGGCGGATAATTTCCAGATAGCGCATGCCTTCTGGTCCGTTGACTTCGTTTTCAAGGATTTCCAGAAATCCCTTGATGGAGGTCAAGGGTGTCTTGAGTTCATGGGAAACATTGCCGACGAAGTCGCGCTTGATGATCTGCAGGCGCCGCCGCTCGGTGATGTCCAGGAAGGTCACCACGAATTCATCTCCGCCGGGAAGCGGGGTGAAGTTTACCAGGTAATTTCGTTCCCACAATTCCATCTCACCGGAAATGTTGCGGGGCGAAGCGGCCAGATTCTGGATGGAATCGGTAAATTCGCTGCTGCGCAGGACTTCCCAGTACTTTTTGCCCTGGGGCGCGGAATCGTTGACCAGCAATTCAAAACTGTGATTCGCGAGGCGGATGGTGCCGTCAAAGGACATGACCGCCAGGGCTTCGCGCATGGCGGAGAAAAGGGTCTCCAATTGTTCCCGTTGTTGAGACATTTCGGTAAACATCTCCGACTGGCGGGAAACCATGCGGTTGAAACTTGCCGCCATGTCACCGAGTTCGCCTTTGTCGGAAACGTATACCCGGGGGGAAAAATCGCCTTCCGCCACGGCCCGGGCCGCCAGGGCGAGCCGGCGCACCGGCCGGGAAATGCGCCGGGAGTTCAGGTAGGTGAGAAACAAAGACAGCAGGAAAAGGGAAACCAGGATGGCAAGCATGCTGGTCTCAAGCTCTTTGCGGAGTCCCCGGATGGTCTCCATGGTCATGCTGACCCGTAAAACGCCGGAAATTTCCGAGTCCATGCGCAGAGGGAGGGCGACGTAGAGCATGTCCGCCATGATGGTGCGGCTGAAACGCATTCGGGTGGACGGGGTCCCGGTCATGGCGTTGGAAATCTCCGGGCGGTCCTTATGGTTGTCCATGGTTTCGGGCATGGCGCCGGAGTCGCCGAGAACCCGGCCGTCGGGAGCGATCACGCTGATCCTGGCGTTGATGTGCTCCCCGATCCGTTTGATCCACGAGTCCATTCCTTCTGGATTGTTTTGCAATAGGTCGATGACGGCGGGTTGCAGGGAATATCCCAATTGCTCCAGGTGGCCCTGGAGCTCATCCCGGTGCCAGCGTTTCAGGCTGGCGAAAGTGAAAATGGTGATCAGGGCGACGGCGCTGATCAGTACGATCACGCCGGACCAGAAGGTTTTAATGAAAATGGTTTTTTTCATGGCTCGAGTTTATAGCCGACTCCGCGCACGTTGACAATCATTTTGCCGTAGGTTCCAAGCTTGTCCCGCATATTCTTGATGTGTACGTCGATAGTGCGGTCAATGACGAATTTTTCATCTCCCCACAGGCGGGAAAGGAGTTTCTCCCGGCTGAAAACCCAACCCGGGCGTTCAGCCATGACGCCGAGGATGATGAATTCGGTGCGGGTCAACTGGATTTTTTCATTGCCGGCGATGACTTCATGCCGGTTCAGGTCGATGGCGAATGCATCATTTACGATAATCCTGGCGGCACCCCCACCCGGATCGGACCCGGAGCGGCGCAGCACCGCCCTGACCCGGGCGGTAAGTTCCCTGGTGGAGAAGGGTTTGACCATGTAGTCGTCGGCTCCCAGGTTAAGTCCCTGGATGATATCTTCTTCCGCGCTCTTTGCCGTAAGCATGAGAATGGGTATGTCTTCCCAGCGACGGTTGGATCTGATCTTTTTGCAGATCTCGGTACCGTCGATATCGGGAAGCATCAGATCCAGCAGGATGAGGTCCGGTCGGTCTTCCTTCAGGTAATTAAAGAACGGCAGGGCCGCTTCAAAGGTTTTGACCATAAAGCCCGCTTTGTCCAGGTTGATCCGGATCAGTTCAAGTATATCCGGTTCATCCTCGATCACCGCGATTACGGGTCGGTTCTTGTCCATATGCCTGTCTCCCCAGGGATTCCTTGATTGCAGGATACGCCAATAGGGAAACTAACTCAAGATTGTTAAGAGAATATGAACGCTAACGGGTAGACCAGCCGCGACGGGTAAGGGTGAACGCCGCCACCGTGAAGATCCACACCATGAATACCGCGCTGAAGAGGGAGAAAAAGACCACGTAGGGGAAATCCCGGTGTCCCTCGATGCGGATATAGTACAACATATAGAAAAATCCGAACAATATCGTGTAGGAAAGGGCCCGGAATAGAAAGGACGAGTTGATCAATCCGGAAAAAAGAAAAAAGTAGAACCAGATGAAGTGCAGCAGGATCAGGGACATGGTGGTGGAGAATTCAAAGAAGGGCAGGAACCGGTTGCCCCGCCGCCGGGCATTGAACATGAATCCCGAAAATATGGCGCTTTCGCGGAGATTACTCCGGGCCCAGCGGGTCAGCATGCGCAATATCCGGCCGGGTTGTTCGGGCACCATGGTATGGCAGACGGCGTTCTGCTGGTATACCGTTCCGTGACCGCCGCGCAGGATATGATTGGTAAGGCTGCGGTCTTCTCCATATGTACAGGTCTGGTTGAGAAATGTCTGTTCCCGCCACTGGTCGATGACTTTGCTGAGGGCGGAGCGGCGATATGCGGAAAAAGCGCCGGACAGGCAGAGCACATTGGTGAAAGTGGTCTGGACCGCCCGGGTGAAATCAAAGGCCATGGCGAAATGCGCGTTGAGCATGCGGGTGAAAATGTTGGCCTTATAGTTGTCGATACGGATCCTGCCGGTGGCGGCCGCGATTTCCGGCCGCAGGATCAGTGGGGCCAGGATGCCTTTGAGGGCCGTGGGCTCCAGGCGGGTATCCGAATCAACGGTAATGAAGTAGGGCGAGTCGCTGGCATGGAACGCGTGGTAGATGCCTTCGCGTTTGCCCCGGTTGCGGTCGAATTTTACCAGTCGGATGCGTCCGGGAAAACGGTCACGGGCGCGTTTCATGTGTACCCAGGTGTCGTCACGGGATCCGTCATCGATGGCGATGATATCCAGCCGGTCGGCGGGGTAGTCGCTGTTGACGATTGACGTAAGCGAGCGGTAGATCCCGGCGCCTTCATTGTAGGCTGGGACGGCCACGGTCAGATGGGGGAGTTCGGTGTCGGGTATCGATTCAAAGGCTATGGGACGGTAGCGGAACCACAACCAGGTGCGAACCACCAGGGAGGAAACGAAGATGAGGCCTGAGAAGAACAAAAGGTAACGCAGGATGATTCCCCGGGTACCCGTAAAGGTGGTGGCCTTCCAGGTAAAGAAAATGTTTTCCTTCAGGGCGAACGCGATTACGACCACGCCGAATACCAGCACACCGATACGGAAGAGGGGCTCCAGAAAATCCCAGTTCACCGCACGCTTCTGCTGAACCAGGGCGGCGTCTTTGGAATACAGGGATGACATGCTCTTAACTCCTCTCCCGGAAGAATACAGTATGAGTGGAGATTATACCATTGAATCAACCCATGTTTCAACCGGATCCAAAAGCGGACACCAGGAGAAAAGCGGCGGGCACGGACAACAGCCTGAACCTGATAAAGATGCACTAAGAAATATATGATAAAAAAGTAATAAAATAGTTGACAAGTCCGGGAATCTGTACTATATTGTTTTTGTAAGCCGCGTGATCGGCTTAACAGACAATTGCCGCATTTAGCGGTGCAAAAGGAGGCGAAAATGACTCTGGTAAGATGGAGACCTTTTGGAGACCTGTTGAACATGCATGACAAGATCAATCGCCTGTTTGAAGATGAATTCCTGCACGAAAAGGAGCAGGGCCTGGGTGTACGGCCGTGGACTCCGGCTACCGATATCTACGAAACCCAGGAAGAGTACGTGTTCCGGCTTGAACTGCCGGGTATCAAGAAGGAAGATATCAAGGTGGAATTCGACGGCGACACGTTGACCATTACCGGCGAACGCAAGGAAGAGAAGGAAGTCAAGAAAGAAAACTTCCATCGCATCGAGCGTTGCTGCGGTTCCTTCAAGCGGGCTTTCAACATTCCCAAGAACGTTGACGCCAACAAGATCGCGGCGAACATGAAGGATGGAATCCTGGAATTGAAAGTACCCAAGATCGAAGAGTCCAAGACCAAGGCGATACCCATTTCCGTCAAGTAAGAAAGATCCATGCAAACCCGAAGGGCGGCCGCGGCCGCCCTTTTTTTTTATCTGATCGGGGGCTTTGCGGCTTGTGAGGCTCCGGGGATCAGAATGGTCCCCAGTGCATCAGCACCGGCGGTACCAGCATGATCATGCTGAAAGCAATCAGGATGAGCATGATGGGCAGGAACCAGCGGGCCCATTTCTCCCAGGGAATGCGGGCGATACCCAGTACTCCCATGGTCACCGCGGATGTGGGCAGGATGGGGTTGACGAATTCACACAATTGAAAAGCGTAGACGGTTGTCTGCCGGGTGACGCCGACCAGGTCGCTCAGGGGAGCCATGATGGGCATGGTCAGGGCCGCCTGGGCGGTGCCGGAATGAATAAAGAAGTTGATCACCGACTGGGTGAGGAACATCATCTGGGCGGTTACGATGCGGGGGAAAATAGAAATGAATCGGGAAGCGTAATGCAACAGGGTATCGAGGATCATTCCGTCCTGGGCCACGATCAGGATGGAGCGTCCGCAGGCGATGATGAAGGCCACGGTCATCATGTCCTTGGCGCCGGTAATGAACAGGCCGGCCATGCGGCTGGGGGAAATCCGGGCGGCGAACCCGGAGGCCAGGCCCATACCCATGAACACCGCGGCAATGGCCTCGATATACCAGTGTTGCAGCAGGATGCCGGCGACCAGAATCAATATTCCACCTCCGAATATCCACAATACCGCCCGATGGCGGACCGTGAATTCCTCCGGGGGAGAATCTTTGTCGGGCTTCGTTGACTGCAAGCGCTGGCGGTCGATCTCGTACACCGGGCTGGATTGCGGATTCTTCCGTACCTTGGCGGCGTAAATCATCACCAGGGTGATCATCAGGGCGGTTCCCAGTACCCAGGATATCAACCGGTAGGTCAGGCCCGAGTACAGGGGCAGGTCGGACAGACCCTGGGCGATACCTACGGTAAAGGGGTTGAAGAACGCGGCGGCGAAACCCGCGGCGGCTCCCAGGAAGGGTATGGCCACGCCGACAATGGAGTCATAGCCCATGGACATGGCCAGGGGAATGAAGACCATGATGAAGGGAATGGTCTCTTCACACATGCCGAAGATCGAACCGGCCAGGGAGAATACCGTCATGATCACCGGAATCACCAGGCCCCGCAGCGCCGGCCGGCGGGCGAAACCCGCGGCCAGGCGGCGGATGGCCAGGTCGATGGTCCCGGTCTCCTGGATGACCGCGAAGGCGCCGCCGATAATAAACAGGAAAGCGATGATCAACACCCCGTCCTGAAAACCCCGGACCGGGGCGGTCAACAGGATGGAGGGGGAAACGGCCTTCTTTGCCGAATAGGTAAAGGTACCGGGGACAGTGACCTGCCGTACCGTGCCCTCCACGGATTTCTCCACCCGTTGAAAGGAGCCCGAGGGCACCACCCAGGTCAGGGCGTACATGATCAGCACGATCAGGTAGATCAATACCAGGGTGTGGGGCAACTTGAACGAACGCTTTTTATCTGAACTCATATTGTTCATCCCTCCGGGAACGCCGTCGCGAATGAAACACTCCTGGGAGAGTTTCTGTATCGGAACGAATGACATCTATGAACATATCCATCAATTTTTTATCTTGAAATAACGAATGGCCAGGAAAGAGAAGAGGGCGGTGTATCCCAGGAGTACCGCGTAATGCAGTACCAGGGTATCCATGCCCTTGTGAAAAAAGATCACCTGGTGAAACGCATCCATGGCCCACCAGGTGGGAACCGTCATGCCCATGGTCCGGATGGACGGAGGCACCACCTCCATGGGCCACCAGCAACCTCCCAGGGCGGCGAAGATGTTGGACAACAATATGGCCAGGCCGATGATCACCTGTTCCTTGCGGAATACCGAGCCCAGGAAGATGCTCAGGGAAGCCATGGAAGCGGAAAAAAACAGGATAATCAAGAGGGAGAGCAGGGGATTGCCCAGGTTCAATTTAAAGAATACCAGGCCGATCACCACCAGGATGAGCGCCTGGACCAACCCGGCGGCGAGCCTGCCGAGAAATTTGCCGCACCAAAGGTGGGCTTTGGAGGCGGGGGAGAAAAGTATCCTGGCCAGGACTCCGTTCTGACGGTCGGTCATCACGGTGATGCCGCCGTAAATAATGATCAGAATCATGAGCATCTGCACCATGATGCCCGGGATGACATGATCGAATCCCGACGGAATCCGGGTGATCGTCCCCGGCGGGAAGCCCGATCGGATGGTAACCAATTCCTCTATGGGAGCGGCGGGAGGCTGAATATCATCTTCTCCGGCCTGAAGCACCACTCCGGCCACCAGGCGCACCAACGCCTGGATGATCCGGACTTCCACCTGGACGGCGGCTTCCCGGCTGGCGTCGGGATCCTTGATCAGTTGAAGCTTCCGGGCTTCCATGGCCTGGATGCGGGTGGAAAAGTCCGCGGGGATCTCCAGCAGGCGGTTGAATTTTTCCGGAGCTTCCGCGGCGGTTTCGATTGTCATCTCCGGATTATACAGAGAGGAAATCAGGTATTCGCCCCAGGCGCCGTTGTCGTGGTTCACCACCACCAGGCCGGCTTTGGGTTTCTCGCCGTCGCCCCGGTACAGGTTGCCGAAAAGCAGAATCAGCATGACCGGAAAGGCGATGCTCCAGAAAAAGAATGTCCGGTCCCTGACCATGCGCTTTACATCCAGCCCGGCGATACCGAGGGGGCGGCTCATCGAGACAGCCTCCTCACCAGGATGGGAAGGCTGATCAAGGTCAACAACACTCCGATACCCGATAGAATCAACGCCGGGGTCAGGAGGAATCCTCCATCCCGGATGGCGGCCGTTCCCTGGATAAACCAGAAATTGGGAGTGAATCGGCTGAGAGCTTGAATTCCCCCGGGCAGCTGACTCACGGGAATCATGCTGCCTCCGAATGCCGAGAACATGAGGATCACCGGAGCGGCCACGGCGCCGGCCTGGTTGCGGTTGCGGAGAAACGCGTTCAGCAGGGCGAACAATCCGCAGAGGGTCGCCAGCACGGCGCCGCTGTAAACCGCCAGGTGAAATAGATTGCCCCATTGGATCCCGAAGACCAGTTTCCCCATGGCCACCAGCAGTCCCATGATGATCAACCCCATGGTCCACGCGGAAATGATCTTGGCGGTTACATATTGTACAGGAGGGATGGGCGAAAAGAGCAGGCGCCGCAGGGTGCCGTCCTCCTTTTCCGCCATGATTTCACGCATGAAGGTTTCCACGATGAACATCATGAACATGATCGCCATGCCCGGCAGAATGGCCGCGAATATGGCGGTGATATTCATGACCGATTCATTTTTTTCGTCGGCTTCCCTTTCTTTGTCTCCGCCGGCGAGCCCCACCAGGGGAGGATCGATAACCCGCCGCAATCGATTGACCTTGGGACGCACCGAATCGAACAGGCCGGCGATTTTCGCCGTGTCGATGTCTTCAAAGGACTGGTCCCAGAGAGGCTTCAAAGCGGCCAATTCCGGGGCGAACACCGCCTGGGCGGCCGAAAGAAACACCGCCATGGTACGGGTAAATTCCTCAACGATCCTGGGCAGGAATGTCTGTGCCGGGTTTTTGATTACCTCGATCCGGGTCGGCCGGGACAAAAACAGATCAGCGGTGAAATTCCTGGGGATGATCAGCAGGGCGGAGGCTTTTCCCCGGGCGATTTCCCGGCGGCCGGCCTCTTCGGTAACCGATTCCATTCGGAACATGTCGGCGAATCGTTCCTGTTGGAACACCTGATTCAGCATGCGCGCACCGAAGTTCCGGTCCAGGTCCACCACCAGAATCCGAATGGTCAACTTCGCGTCCTTATCGCCGGGAGCGAAAATGACCCCGAATAGAGCGGTCATGAGAATCGGAATTACCATGAGGATGAGAAGGCCCGCCGGGGAGCGCAGGCGGCGGCGGAAGTCACGGCTTACCAGCAATCTGATGCGGTTCAATCTCTAAGGCTCCTGCCGGTGAGTTTCAGGAAAACCGTTTCCAGGTTGGGCGATTGAATTTTCAAATCGGTTACCATGATTCCCGCAGTAAACAGCGCCTCAAGAATGCCGGGAATTTCACTGGTTCCATCCAGGGCAAGGGTCAACTGATCATCCTCCACGGCCAGGATGTCGCCAGCGGGAACATCCTTCAGGGAACCCGCGATGTCAGCGGCGGCGAACTCGCCGCTGATATTGATCACTTCCCTTTCTCCAACGATATGGACAAGCTCCTCCAATGTTCCCTGGGCCAGGATACGGCCGTGATCCATGATGGCCACCCGGTGGCACAGGGCTTCCACTTCCGCCAGTTGATGGGTGGTGAAGACCACCGTGGTGCCGTTTTCGGCGGCTTTGCCGATAATATCCAGGATCTTAACCTTGGCCTGCACGTCGATTCCCACGGTGGGTTCATCCAACAATAAAAGCAACGGCTGATGAATCATGCCGATGGCCAGGTTGAGCCGGCGTTTCATGCCGCCGGAAAAATTCTTGATCGGTTCCCTGGAACGGTCGGCCAGTTCAACAATTTCCAGCAATTCATCGGCCCGGCGCCGCAGTTCGCGCGTCTCCAGGCCGTACAGGCCGCCCCAGAAGAGAAGATTTTCCCGGGCGCCCAGCTCCTCGTAGAAAGCCATTTCCTGGGGGACGATTCCCAGATGACGGCGCAGACGCCGGTCATGGAAGAGGTTCTTGTCCTGGAAGCGGATGCTACCGGTGAAATCCTTGACCGTCCCGGAGATAATGGATATCAACGTTGTCTTGCCGGCGCCGTTGGGGCCGAGCAGGCCGAAGATCTCTCCAGGCAGCAGGTCCAGGCTCAGGTTGTCCAGGGCCTGGATATCCCCGAATTTCTTGGTCAGGGAGTTGATTGTCAGAATTGTCTCGGTCATATGCTATCAGTAACGTATCAAGTGATGAATTGCAAGGGCCTTTTTGTTGAGATTATGTAAATAAAAGCGTATATTCATTTACATGTCTGCAGAAAGTGAAGCACGAAATCTGAATGATTTTCTGGATATTCTGACTGAGAAACATTATGACCGTCCCGCCCTGAGCTGGTACGGCGAGACCCCGATTACTTATGGGGAGCTTCTGGATCGGGTTACGCGAGTATCGGAATTGCTTCGTGAGTCCGGGATCTCCCAGGGAGATCGTGTGGCCATTCTGGGCGAGAATTCTCCCAATTGGGGGATCTCCTATTTCTCGATTGTACGGCTGGGGGCGATCGCCGTACCCATCCTGCCCGATTTCCCCGAAGCCGATATCCGCCACGTGCTGATGGATTCGGAAGCAAAGGTCCTATTTGCAACCAAGAAGCAGCTTGAAAAAATGGATGATCTGGGAAGCTGCAACTTGAAGTACGTGATCACTCTGGATGATTTTCATACGGAACGTCCGGATGTCACGGTTCAAACCTTCTCGCTGACACTGGATCGGGCTCTGGATTTTATCAAGAAATTTCCCCGCTCCATCGGTCTGAAATCAAAGGATGTACGGACGGATGATGTGGCGTCGATTATCTATACATCCGGCACCTCCGGAAACTCCAAGGCGGTTATGCTGACCCACGGCAACCTAATCTCTAATGCTTCCGGGGCGGTGGGTCTGGCTCCCCTGGATTCGGACTCCATTTTCCTCTCCATGCTGCCCCTTTCCCATACCTATGAGTTCACCGTAGGATTTCTCTATTCCCTGATCCACGGGGCCCAGGTGGTTTATATGGACAAACCCCCCACTCCGCGCATACTGGAAGAGGTATGTAAAACCATTCACCCCAACGCCATATGCACGGTGCCCCTGGTAATGGAAAAGATATTTAAAAAAAAGGTACTTCCCATTCTGGAGAAAAAGCGGATCGTGCGCATGATGACCAAGGTTCCCCTTATTCGGAAGCAGATTTACAAAAAAATCTACGATTCCCTTATGGGATTTTTCGGAGGGGAGTTGACGGTAATGGCCATTGGGGGCGCCCCGTTTAATCAACAGGCGGAAGGCTTTTTCAAAGCCATCGGATTCCCCTATCTCATCGGGTATGGACTGACCGAAACGGCACCGCTGCTGGCCGGAGGTCCCCTGGGAGAAAAAACGCTTCGTGTCGGCGCCATCGGCAAAATCTTTCCCGGGGTGAAACTGCGGATTGATAACCCGGTAGGCAAAATGGGTATCGGGGAGATTTGTGCCAAGGGACCGAACGTCATGAAGGGTTACTACAAAAATCCCCGCCTCACCAGCGAAGTGTTTGACAAGGACGGCTGGTTTCATACCGGTGACCTGGGCTATTTTGATCGTTGGGAAAACCTGGTGGTGACGGGCCGGTCCAAGAATATGATCCTCATGTCCAACGGGGAGAACATCTACCCTGAATCCATTGAGGATATTCTGAACAGTATGCTCGAGGTATCCGAATCCCTGGTACTCGAAAGGAATGGCAGGCTGGAAGCGTGGATCTACCTGGACTACGATCTGGTGGATCAGGAAACCCCTGGTAAATCGGAGGATGAGCGGGCCAGGTATATTGAGAGAACCCTGGCCCGGATCAAAAGCGAGGCCAATGCCAAACTGTCCACTTTCTCCAAGCTGGCCGCGGTGGTCGAACGGGAAGAGCCGTTTATCAAAACCGCCACCCGCAAGATCAAGCGTTACCTCTACACCAAGGAAGGATGAACTTAATCCCGTACTTGCCGCCGGCGCAAAAGAAAATGGTAGATAAAGTCGCCATACAAATCCATTTTTCGTCTGCCTTCCACTGACTCGGCGAAGCGCCAGAACCCGTAGATCTTGGCAAGTTTGAGAAGACGTTTGCTATAGGTGTTCCAACTGAAATCTTCGTGGATCCGGTGGATCCCGGCCAAGGAGATCCGATGCCACAAATCGGGATCCCGGTCCAATTGGAGAAAGAATCCTTCCAGTGAGGAGGCAATCAACGCCGGATCCCCCGTATTGAGAAGGAACCCGTTTTTGCCGTGGTCGATGATCTCCGATGGTCCTCCGAACTTGGGTCCGAACGTGGGAAGACCGCTGACCATGGCTTCGAGAATGGTCAGTCCGAATGCTTCGAAGAGGGCCGGCTGCACGAAAATACCCTTGCGATCGGCAATAATGCGGTATATCTCTCCGGTATCGGATTTGGGAATGCTGGGGATCCAGCGGATGCTGTTTTTCAATCCATGGGCAGCGATCAATTCGTGAGCCCTGCTGATCTCCGCCTTTTCTTCCTGGTCACGGGATTGAGCGGGATCAATCGTCCCGGCTGAAAAAATCAGGTTGCAGCGCTTTCGCAGTTTTCGGCTGAGCCCGAACGCCTCGATCAAACCGGTAATGTTCTTGATCCGGTCGAAGCGCGCCATGGTGAAGATTGGTGTTTTCTCCGGGTCTTTCAGATGTCCGAGATTGTCTCCGGCTTGTTCATGAAAAACTCGGTTTTCCAGGCGGGCGGTCTGGGCCGCCACCCGCCGGGAGGATTCCGTGTATGGGAAGTAAAGGTCAAAACTGACCCCCGGAGGAATGACATTGAATTTGGGGCTGAACAGGTCGATTCCGGAAAGCACCTGAACATATCCGGGCATGGTGAAATGCTGGTAGGATTCATATTGTCCCATATGAGAATCCGTACCGACGATCTCCTGGCGGGTGCTGGTGATGATGAAATCCGATTTGTTCATGCTCAGGATGTCCGCGATGAATTGGGTCGAGAAATTGTATTCCTTGTCATATGCCCGCCATTTCAGGTCGGCTTCGGGATATTTCGTTTTTTCCAAGGCATGAGAGATGGTACATTGGATGACATCGAAACGGTCCGCCAACAAGGTGGATACCAGGTTACCGTCTGAGTAGTTTCCGATTAAAAGGTCGGGCTTGCCGCCGAACTCTCCCGACAGTTCCACGGCTGAAGCATTGGCGAAACGTTCCAGATACGGCCAGACCTGGAAACGGGAGACCCAATGGGGCAGGATATTCATCTGTTCATCATGGAAGGGTACCCGGAGGATCCAGCTGTTCTCGGTACGGTAAATGCGTTCCCGTTTGACATCACATCCGCTGTCTCCGGCTTCGGGAATCAGGCGTGTCAATACCACGATATGGGGTGATACATTCAGGCCGCTGCGTTGCAGGCTTTTTCGCAGATGGGCTTCCAGAGCCCGCACCTGATCCAGGATATAGATGACTTGTCCTCCCGTGTCCGGCCGTCCCAGCACGTTGTTCTGGCCGAACCAGCCATGGGGGGAGACGATGGCGATTCGGGAGATCATGGGCATGGGTACCCGGGAGATAAACCTTTCCAGCAGGGAATCATCCGGCGCGTCAAACAGGTCGATGAGGGTCTGCATGGTCTCCGAGATCCGTTCCAACGTGTCTCCCCATCCGGGCTCCAGACCACTGCGGCGTAAGCGGCTCTCCACTTTTCCAACCGGCGTTTTTCCCTGGGATCGATTCAGCCATTCCGTGGTATTGCGCAGGCGCTGAATCAAGGTGTCCACATCGCCGATCGATTCCCGGTTGATCAACAATTGACGACCATCATGCTGATGCAGTTTGAGGAATTCGAACAATTTGCGGTTCCATTCCTCGGGATTCTGGAACATGCGGCTGGAGAGATAACGGTTCAGAAAAAGGATTCCATTGCCGATGTTTTGGAAATGCCGGATCCTCGGGGCGAAATCGTAAAAAGGCAAAAAATCGATGCGCAGGGGATTGGGATCGGGGGGATTCCCGGAGAAGCGGTCCTTTTGTTGCAGGTATTCTCCCGGTGGAATCATCTCGAGGTAACTGCCGTTGGCGTTTACCCGATAGTATTCAAAACGGGCGGTTTCCGGACGGTGCATGACGTACAGGTATTCGCCTTTGAGAAAGATTTCCTGGATATGGCTCAGAAAAAGAAAAAGCGGCGATTTCTGGCGCCTGGAACGGGAGTTCCCGGTTTCGTCGCAGTAGTGGAAGTAGCGCAGCAGTATGTCGTTCTGGCGCAATAATTGCGGCGGATCCGCCATGAGAGAGGACATGAACTCCCGAAAATCCGGTTCTTCCCGTCGGGGGATCAGTTTGGAAAGTATGTTGCTCATGATGATTGATCTCCAGCAGCCCGGCTCCACCAGTTGTAATGCGAGATGCCTTCGAGGATGCCGGCGGCGTAGGCGGAGCGGGCGAAGTAGACTCGCCGGCTTTGCCGCAGGAAATTCAACTCCGGTTGGTGATTGGCTACGACCACGGCGGCGCAAACGCCCCGCAGCATGCCGGCGTCATTGCCGCTGTTTCCGCAAACCAGAATGTTCGCCGGAGGGATATCCCATTTGCGTGATAAATAGCGAACGGCTTTTCCTTTGGAGGCTCTGTAGGGCAGAATATCCAGGTCCCGTTGTGAAGAGTATTCCAGGGAATAGCGCAGGTGATTGTCCGAAAGTAACCTGTGAATATGGGCCAGTCGATCCTTGCCGGGCTCCATGAAGTAACTGAGTTTAAATGGTCGCATGTTTTCGTCGGGTTGAGGAGTAAGATAGTCGAGTTTTTCCAGCAGGTCCCGGATCAACCGGGGTTTCCATTGGTGCTCCAGATAACTGCTCCAGCCCCGGTCTTTAATCATCCCGTCACCGTAATAGATCTCCGTTCCCACTGCGGTGATCATAAGGTCGGGAATCGGGACCCCGTGGAGTTCCAAATGGTCCAGGGCGGATTGAGGATTGCGGCCCGTGGCTACCCCGAAACCCACGGTTTCTACGTGGCGGCGGATCTCATCGATCAGTTTTTTCAGATCTTCCGCCGGGCCTCCCGTGAGGGTATCGTCTATATCGCAGATCAGAAAGTAGCGCAAAGCCGCCAGGCGACGGCCCACGGGAAGGCGTGCGGGTTGCTCGCGAACTCCGGGCTCCGGAGGCTTGAGCAATGCCAGGATTTTCTTTTTGTAGGATTGCACGTGGGCGTCCCATGTGTAGTACTTTTTGACATTCACGATGCCGTTGCGGGACATGCGTTTCCACTCCTCGGCGTGCGTGATGACGCGGCGCAGTGCGGCGGAAATCTCGTCGCTGCGGGTGGCGTCCACCAGCACTCCGTTTTTCAGATTGGCGATAATGTCTTTCGGGCCACCGTCCCGGGTCGCCACCAGGGGAACCCCGCAGGCGGAAGCTTCGATTAAAGTCAGGCCGAAAGGTTCCGTAAGGGCGATATTTACGAACACACCGCGCTTCTCCCCGGCGATGCGGTAGAGTGCCGGTACTTCGTATTCGAAATCATGTCGCTTGGGAATGGCCATGCGGCCGTACAGGTCATACTGATCCATGAGCAGCAACATTTCGGTAAGTACTTCTCGTTCATTCTCTTCCTTGGCTTCGATATCTTTACGGACCCCGGCAAAAATGGCCAAGTTGGCCATGGCCTGAAGATCGGGATCCTGTCCATAGGCTCGAATCAGTCCGGATATGTTTTTGCGTTTCTCCGGGCGGCACAATGTCAATACCAGAGGGCGGTCCGGGTGGGTCAGAAAACGGTGTAACTCCTCCAGCAGGGATGCCTGGGCGAATTGCTGGGCATCGTGTTGACGGCTCTCTGGAAGACTATCCATGTAATAGGGGTAAAATTTTTCCAGGTCGACTCCGGGGGGAATGACTGCGAATTCGGGTTTGCCTTTGCCTTTATACAATCCGTATTGGGTTTCCACTTCCTGGTTCGTGCTGGCGACCACCAGATCGGCATGTTGCAGGATTTCTTCTTCGGCGGCTATGCGTTTCCCGATGGAATACCGTCGCTCAATTTCGGGCATTCCCATCCCGCTTTCCAATAGCCGATCCTGCTTGGATCTCCCCAATGAATGGCCGGTAAACACAAAAGGTATTCCAAAAAAGCGGGCCAGTCTTCTCGATACATATCCGGCATCGGCGTAATGACCATGGCAAAGATCGGGAACTTCACCCTGGCGTTTGATAAACGTAATGGTGCGGTTGATGAACTCATCCAGGTGAGCCCAGAGGCGTTCCTTGCGGATGTATTTGAGTCCTCCGCAACGGATGCGAATAATGCGGCATTTCGGTGAAATCTCCTCGATTTCCCGGGCATAATCGTCGGAAACCCGGGGATCGGAAATCCGGCGGGTGAAAAGGTCAACCCGGCGGATTTCCGGACAATTGCTGAGTGCCTTGGCGATTTCCAGAACATATAGGGTCTGACCGCCGGTATCCGCATCCCGGCCGAGTTCCGGATTGTGACCCCGGATCAAACCGTGAATACTGAACATCTGGACGTATAGAGATTTTTGGGGCATTGGTTATTTCTCCTTGCCGGGTGCGGAGGTGAAGTTACCGGATTCGGCGGTTTCCTGGGGAACGGCTCCGGGGATTCGGCATACCTCCGTGGCCAGCCGGCCCGCCGCGTCCAGGATGTTTTCAGGTTGTTCCCCGCGCAGGATGCCTACGGCCAGAGCCGCGGCGAAAGCATCCCCGGCGCCAACGGGATTCACCGGACCATCAAGGGAAATGCCCGGAGTGGAGAACAGGCGTTCTCCAACCAGCAGTTTGCTTCCGGACTTGCCCAAAGTCAATGCCGCGTACGGGATCGAGAAGCGGCGGCAAATGGTTGTCAGACGTTGCGGGATCGATCCGGAAACATGGTATTCATCCGCCAGGAAATCGAGTTCGTCGGCATTGATTTTCAGGATATCGCACAATTCCAGAGAACGGGTCACCCTGGACGCAACCACATTGCCCTTGCGAAGATTGAGGTCGCACATCAATAAGCAGGAATCGTTGACTTTCTTTGCGAGGGAGTCGATGATTGCCGCCCCCTGTGGCGTGCGTTGCATCAGAGTACCGAAACACAGCATTTCCGGGGAAAAATCGGTTAACCATGATTCCGTTTCGCTATCCAGACGGATATGGTCCCAGGCCGCCGGCAGGATTTCATAGGTGGGTTCGTTGCATTCGTCAAAGCGAATGTGTACGGAACCGGTAGGCGCCTGAGGATCCTCCTGAATGGGCGTGGGATCGAATGCATAGGTCGATAACAAGCCGCGGATCCGGGAACCCTCCGTATCATTCCCGAGCCTGGTCAGAATCTGGGCGTCTGCGCCCAGGATCCGGGCATGAATGGCGAAATTGCATGGCGCGCCGCCCAGACGCTTTCCATCAGGGAAATGGTCAAACAGAACTTCCCCTACCGCGAGTATGGAACTAGGCATT